>Ga0209153_1000255_pt1 | contig 28405 bp, 20 predicted proteins | sample GraSoiAngelo_120_FD_185877 | JGI IMG/M metagenome (GOLD analysis project Ga0209153, IMG submission 185877) | Grasslands soil microbial communities from the Angelo Coastal Reserve, California, USA - 14_0919_09_20cm (SPAdes) (version 2) | ecosystem: Environmental > Terrestrial > Soil > Grasslands ... | reverse complement strand
AACCTGGGCATGCCCCAATTGTAGGTTTGGAAAGCCGGAAATTTACAGGGTCCAGGCCGGCTGGCGAGCGGAACGGGTTGCGGGCGGGCGCCGTTGTACGGGTATGCGGCGCTGGTTGTGGCCCGGACTAACGGCGGTCGTGACCGCGACCCTCTTCGTCGCTGTCGCCCTGCTCTTCGGCCGCTCGGTCTACAGCCGGGCCGCCTTTGGGACCTGGGATCCCAGGGCGCTGCCAACGCGGATCCCCTACTGCGATCGGACGTACTTGCCGGGTCCCCACGTGAACCGAGCCCAGATCGAGGCCATCGGCAATGCCTTTGGCGTCTTCGCGTTCCGGCAGGTTGGCAACACCGCGGACGGCAAGCCCATCTTCGCCAGGCCACTTCCGGACAGTGTTCGGCACAGGTATTCCGGCGCTCCACTACCCTGCGACATGGGCGTCTATCTCAAGGTGGGAGCCGACGACTACGTCGCCTACGGGCTGAGCGGCGGTCCTTGAGTCGCGGAAGTCGGATGGAAAACCAGCCATTCCCCGCGATGTTCAACCATCGTTCCGCGTGGCTGTCGGGCGACGCGCCAGATAAGTCCGGCGTCCCCACAGCAGCCGGCGAGATGTGCCGCGAGCGGGACCACGAGGATTGTTCCCCATTGGGCGCTGACACCGGCGAGGCCCAGCAGTGAAATCAGGATCCCGGGTGCAGCGACAAGCACTGAGGACTGCGCTCTGGTGAAGCGGTGTCCTGGCGCCGCGACGTACAGAACCGGGAGGGATCGGCCCGCGACTGCTGCGCCAAACCGTGGTTTCGCGCCAAGCGCGCCCATCGCCAGCGCGTGGATTCCCTCGTGGCCCACCATCAGGGCCGCGAGCAGCCCGAGGGTCACCGCCAGATCGAACAGGCCGACGGTCATCCTAGGAGCGGAGCCGTGTGTCAGGGCGGCCGCCAGCCCGTAGAGAAACAATCCGACGAAAAAGAGAAGCACAGCCAGTATGGAGATCACCACGACAAACCGCCGGCTCGGTTGCCAGCTGACCACCGACGATGGCTGACCGCTTGCGCTCAGCGCCAGTCCTCAGTCCAAGGCTTGGGTGTGACCGGGATTGACGGTCCGTTTGCGTTCGAGATAGGCGATCAAGCCGAAGAGCAGGGTCAGGCCGAGGAGAAGGCCGCCGACGGCGTCGGAAAACCAGTGCCAACCGAGGTAGACGACGCCATAGCCGATCAAGAAGGTGGCCACAACCAGCACCGGACTCAGCCGTGAGCTGTTTTCGCCGAAGAGGTCCCACCGCTCGGCCAGGTAGAGCACCAGGCCGTAGGCCACCGTCGCGCGCAGCACGTGCCCGCTCGGGTAGGAATAGAAGCCCACATTGTGCGTCAACGCTGGAAGGATCTCGGGAAACCGGTTCAGTGCGTGGGGCGGTGCTGGGATCGGCAGCAGCTGCTTGCCGAGCGCCTCGAGGCCTGATGCCACCAGGATGAAGGCGACCGGGAGGACGGCGAGCAGGCGCAGCCCTCGAAAAAGGGCGAACCCAAGCAGGACGGCGACCAGCAGCGTGACTTCGATGCTGCCCAGGTACGCAAACAGGCCGAGGCCGAGGTCCTGACCATAACTCCCGCGATGCTGGAGGTAGTCCGTCAGCCGCAGATCGAGCGTGGTAAAGGCGCCGGCAAGCACCAGGATCGTCAGGAGGATAAACGCCGCCAGGAAGATGCCCGCGGTGATCATCAGCCGCCGGCTCAGGCGCGGCCAGCGTGGTCGGGCTAGCGCTGGCATTTGCGGCAGTACACCGTGCCGCGGCCGGCCAGACGGGTGGCTTGCAAGGGCGTCCCGCATCTCAGACAGGGCTCCCCACCGCGGCCGTAGACGAGCAGCTTCTCCTGGTTGCCGCCGCGCAACCCGAAGGCGTCGACGTAATTGATGATCGACGAGCCGCGCGCCGCAATGCTGTTTTCCAGCACCTCCTGGATCGAGGCGTAGAGCGCCCGCCGTTCACGGACGGTGAGGCGGTGCGTCCACCGGCTAGGACGGATTCCCGCCCGAAAACATGCCTCGTCGGCGTAGATGTTGCCGACGCCGGCGAGAAACGATTGATCCAATAGCGCCGATTTGACGGGGCGGCGCCGCGCCCTGACCAGCCGTTCGAACTCGGCTTCGGTGAGATCGCCGTGGATCGGCTCGGGTCCCAGCCGCGCGGGAAACGCCCGGGCGGCCACCAATTCCTCATGGGTTCCGAGCAACAGGCGCCCAAACTGCCGCGAATCGTCGTAGCGAAGCTCGAGCCCGCTGTCGAGCCGAGCCCGGAAATGCGTGTGCTTGACCGGGGCTTCCTCCGGCTCCCAGGCGCGAAGATGCCCGGTCATACCGAGGTGGACGATGAAGCGCCGGCCGTTCTGTCCGAGCGGCATCACGATGTACTTGCCGCGCCGCTCGACGGCGGCGATCGTCTGCCCGCGCAGTCGCCGGCCGAAGGCCCGCGGCGCGGGATAGCGGATCACCCTGGCCAGCGCCGCCGGATCACGCCCGAGCTCGACGGCCACGATCCGGCGACCGCTGAGCTGTGGGCGGAGATCACGAACGACGGTCTCAACTTCCGGAAGTTCCGGCATCGGGCGCCGCTAGGCCTTCGCCGCCACCAGCCGAACGCGCTCCATGTCCTGCCAGTTCGGACCCAGCTTCAGGTCGACCTGGACGGGCACGGTCAGCGGGTAGGCGGTCGCCATCTGGTCAGGAACAACCTCTATTAAGTGGTCGCGCTCGGCAGGCGGCACCTCGAAGACCAGCTCGTCGTGCACCGTGAGGATCATGCGGCTCTCCAGGTGCTGCTCCTGGAGGTAGCGCTGCAGTCGGATCATCGCCAGCTTCATGATGTCGGCGGCCGACCCCTGCACCGGCATGTTGATCGCGATCCGCTCGGCGGCCTGGCGCAGCATCCGGTTGGGCGAGCGGATGTCCTGGATGTAGCGGCGGCGGTGGAGCACCGTCTCGACGTAGCCTTGCTCGCGCGCCTGGATCTTGATGCCCTCCAGGAACTCGCGGACCCGGCTATAGGCGCGGAAGTAGGCGTCGATGAAGACCCGGGCCTCCTCGGTCGACATCCCGGTATCGCGCGCCAGCCCGAAGTCGCTCAGCCCGTAGAAGAGCCCGAAGTTGACGACCTTGGCCAGCCGCCGCTGGTTCGCGGTGACCTCGGGCTGGGGAATGCCGAAGACTTCGGCGGCGGTCCGCGCGTGGATGTCCTCGCCTCGCGCGAAGGCGTCGACCAGCACCGGATCATCCGTCATGTGCGCCAGGACCCGCAGCTCGATCTGGGAGTAGTCGGCGGAAAGCAGGAGGTCACCGGTCCGGCCGGGAATGAAGGCGCGCCGGACCTTCTGCCCAACCTCCGTCCGGATCGGGATGTTCTGCAGGTTCGGGTCCGACGACGAGAGGCGGCCGGTCGCCGCCACCGTCTGGTTGAACGACGTGTGGACCCGGTGCGTCCTGGAATCCACGAGCAGCGGCAGCGCATCGACATACGTGCCCTTCAACTTGCTGAGCTGCCGGTATTCGAGGATCTTGCCGACCACCGGATGCTGTTCGCGCAGTCCCTCGAGCACGGTCGCGTCGGTCGAGTAGCCGCTTTTCGTCTTGCGGCCGCCCGGCAGGTTCAGATCCTCGAACAGGAATCGCGCCAGTTGCTGCGGGGAATTCACATTGATCGGCCCGTGGGCGACGTCTTCGATCTCCTGGTCGAGCCGCCTGAGCTGGTCGTACAGCTCGCGCGAGACCTGCTGCAGGTAGGGCAGGTCGACGGCGACGCCGGCCATTTCGATTTCGGCGAGCACCGGCACGAGCGGCATCTCGAGGTCCCGGAAGAGCTCGGCATTGCCGAGACGCACCAGCTGGGCCTGGAGCAGCGGCTGCAGCTCCAGGGTGACGCGCATCCGTTCGCCGAAGAAGGCGGCCGCCCTGGCGATCTCGACCTGGTCGCAGGTCATCGCCGTCTTCCCGGTGCCAAAGAGCGCCTCCCTCCCTTCGATGGTCCGATGCATGACATCGGAGGCGAGCGCCTCGAGGCTCGGCGAGCGCACGCCGGAATTGAGCAGGTAGGCGGCCACCAGCAGATCCCAGTCGATCCCCTGCAGCTGGATGCCGTGGGCCGCCAGCGCCAGGTAGTCCGCCTTCTGGTTGAACCCGATCTTCGACGGGCGCGCGGCCTCAAAGAATCCCTTGAAGCGGTTCAGGACGTCCTTGAGCTGGAGACACGCCTCTTGCTCGTGCACGACCGGCACGTACCAGACCTGGCGCTGATCAAGCCCGACAACGAGGGCGGCGATCCGTCCGTGCCGCGGCACCTCGTCGACGGTGACAATCTGCAGGCCGGCGACCGCCGCGCCGGCGATCGCCGTGATGGCGCGCTCGAGATCCGCCTCGGTTCGAACGATGGTCACGGCGTCGGAGGAGGCTGATTCGAGGGGGAGCGTCGATTGGGTCGGCTCTCGAGTCGAGCCGTTGCCGAGCGGGGCGAAGATCGGCGGCGCCGACATGGCGCTGGCATCGCGCCAGGTGGTCGGGACCCGAGCCGCCAGACTGCGGAAGCCGAGGTCGGCCAGCATCGTTCGGGCGGCATCCGGCCTGTAGTCCTTCGCCGAGCCGTGGCTCAAATCCAGCGTGATGTCGACGTCGCGCACGATCGTTGCCATCCTTTTGCTGAGCAACGCCTGCTCGCCGAACTCCTCGACGAGCTTCTTGACCTTTGGCGGCGCCACCTTCGATGGATTGTCGACGAGATTCTCAACGGACCCGAACTCCTGGATGAGCTTGATGGCGGTCTTCTCGCCGATGCCGCGAATGCCGGGGATGTTGTCGGAAACATCGCCGATCAAGCCCTTGAGGTCGACCGTCTGCACCGGCTCCAGCCCGTAGCGCTCACGCACACGCTCCGGCGTATAGAGCACGGTTTCCGAAACCCCGCGCTTACTCGTCAGGACGAACACGTCCTCGTTGACCAGTTGCAGCGCGTCCAGGTCACCCGTGACGATGGTGCTGTGCAAGCCGCGAGCCCGCGCCTGGGTTGCGAGCGTGCCGATGACGTCGTCGGCCTCGACGCCCTGGACCTCGTAGATCGGGATGCCGAAGGCGCGCACGATCTCTCTGGTCAGTGGAAACTGGGGTGACAGCTCGGGCGGCGTCGGCCGCCTCGTCGCCTTGTACTGCTCCAGCTCTTCATGGCGGAATGTCCGGCCGCCGAGATCGAACGAAGCCAGCACGTAATCCGGATGCTCCTGCAGGGCGAGCAGCAACATCGAGGTGAAGCCGTAGGCGGCGTTCACGACACGACCTTCCCGATCCGTCAGCGAGGGCAGCGCGAAGAAGGCCCGGTAGACGAGGGAGTGGCCGTCGATGAGGACGAGCCGCTCCTTCTTTTCGGGCGCGCTCACCATCAAAGTGTATCGATGCAGCAGGCAGCAGAACGCGCAGAAAACTGGGCCGTCCGTCGAGAATCCGATGGTAAGATGGGCAGGAATTCGGCATGGCTAAATTCGTGGAGATGCAGGTCGATTCCATCCGCGTGCACATGCCCAGCGGCCAGCACGTCGTGATCCTCAAAGAGAAAGAGACCGATCGTTACCTGCCCATCTGGATCGGCATCTACGAAGCCAACGCAATCGCCTTGAAGATCACCGGCATCACGCCGGAGCGCCCGATCACGCATGACCTGGTGGCCAACATCCTGCAGAGCGCCGACATGCGCTTGAAGAAAATCCAGGTGACCTCACTGACCAACGAGGTGTTCTTCGCGCGGTTGTTCCTGGGCGTCAACGGCAAGGACGTCGAGATCGACTCCCGGCCCAGCGACGCGATCGCGCTCGCCGTGCGCATGACCTGTCCGATCATGGTTTCCCAGGACGTCCTGGACAAGGCGGGCGTGTTTCCCGAAAAAGAAGAGGAGGAAGACGAGAAACTGTCGATCTTCAAAGAGTTGATCAACAGCATGGACCTCCCCGACCTCGAAGGACCGCCGCCGGAAAAAAGCTGACCCGACCGGTCAGCCGGTGATCTTGATCGGGATGCTCGCCTGCAGCACCCGTCCCGAGCCATCCGGAATCGCCCAGCTCGCCACGAGCGTGTAATCGCCGGGACGCGGATCGCTCAGCGGCAAGGCCGCAATCGCGTAGGTGCCGCCAAAAACCGGTGTTCCATCCGAGCTACTGACCCCGGTCAGGCTGCCGAGCGCGACCCCGGAACCGCTTCGCACCAGCACGACTGACAGGCCCTGGCCACTGGCGCTCGTCACCGAAGCGGGAGAGCCCTGCAGGATGATTCGCACCCGGATTGTTCCCGTCGATGCGTACACCGACGAGTCGGAACCGAGCACCAGCGTGCGGGCGCTGTTGTGTGGATCGCTAACCGCGGCACCGTGGGAAAACGGCGCGGCCGCCTTTTGTGCGTAAAGCTTCCCGGCCGCATCCGCGCCGGAGCCCGCCTGCGGCGCGTAGGCGTTGCTGGTTCGGCTCAGGCTGGCGGTGCCCGCCGTCATGCTTGCGCCGCCGCCGCCAAACAGATGCGACACGCCGACGCCCACAACCAGCACGGCCACGGCGGCGCTCGCGACCCAACCGATCGGCGCCCAGCGCCATGCCTGGCGGCGGCGCTCGGGGATGGTAAAGCGCCGTGGCGGCGTCTCCATTGGGAGCTCCCGGATGGCCGAGGCCGCCTGGCGGAGGCCCTCGAGCTGCTGCCGGCACGCCTGGCAGCCCGCGACGTGCTGGGCGAGGCGTCCCTGGGTGGTGGCGTCGAGCTCATTGTCGACGTAGGCGGACAGTTCCTCGAGCGTCGGCTCGGTCCTCGGCTCACTCGGCATGGGCATCCTCCCGGCGAGCCGCTGGAAACAGATCGGGATGACGGCCGAGCTTCTCCTGCATGGCGGCGCGGGCCCGCGCGATCCGTGATTTGACGGTGCCGAGCGGCAGACGCAACACGGCTGCGATCTCCTCGTACGCCATCCCGTTCACGTCTCGAAGAATGATCGCCATTCGTAAGTCATGCTCGAGCGCCGCGATCGCGGCCCGAATGATCGAATGACGCTCGTTCGCCTCGGCGCGATCTTGCGGATCAGGGGTGGCGATGCCGAGCGCCACGACGTTGCCGCCCCGATCTTCCTCGGGCATCACGCCCAGCCGCCGACCACGACGAAAGTGGTCGTAACAAAGGTTGGCGGCGATCTGGAAAAGCCAGGACTTGAACGGCGCGTCGCGTAATGTCCGGATCTTCTCCCAGGCGCGAACGAACGCCTCCTGGACGATGTCGGCGGCGTCCTCCCGCTCGCCGACCATCCGGAGCGCCATGTTGAAGAGCGGCACTTGATACTGCATGATCAATTGGGTAAACGCCTCCGAATCGCCCTGGCGGGCTCGCGCCACCAGGTCGCGATCGCTCATTCAGCGCTTCCTGCCTTTAGACGCAACCATTTCTCATAAGTTCCCAACGCCCTGCCTTGGATATACTCGCCCGGCACGCCGGAGTGTCGGAATGGTAGACGAGGGCGCCTCAAAAGCGCCTGGGCGTAAGTCCGTGTGGGTTCGAGTCCCTCCTCCGGCAATTTGCCACTCTCCGTCCATTCAGAGGCAAGAACGGAACTTTTCATCGCGCCAGGCGTCTTAGAGAGGTAGATGCGGCCCTCCTTCCGCCTGCCCGCTCGCTGTTTCCTGGCCGGGATCGTCGCCGCGCTGGCCTTGCCCCTGCTGGCTGTTACCGCTGACGCGGCCGGCGGGGTCGCCCTGACAGTGCACGCGGGCTACGAGGACGTGATCAAAGCGGGCCAGTGGATGCCGGTCACCATCGATGCCCGGAACAGCGGCGTCTCCATCGATGGAGTCCTGCAAGTCCAGGAGTCACTCAACGCCCAGCCGGGCGTCACCGGACTAACGCTTTATCGGCAGCCAATCAGCCTTGCCAGTGGGGCGAGCAAGCGCGTGCGCATCTTCGTCGAGATCGACAATACGGCGGCGACGGTCAATGCCCGCATCGTCCAGAACGGCCACGTCATCGCCTCCCGGGACTCCGTTTCGGGGGGCAGCACCGGCTATCTGATCGGCGTCCTCTCCGACCAGTCGACGACGCTCGATGATTTTGCCGCGATCCATCCCGGCAGCGTCGCGGCGCGGGTGGTGCATCTGCGAGGCGAGGACCTACCCGACGCCGCCGTACCACTGCGCGCGTTCGACATCCTGGCGATCGACGATTTCGCCACGGACAGTCTCACGGCGGCACAGCGAGCGGCAATCACGGATTTCGTCAATGCCGGCGGGAATCTCCTGATCGGAACGGGCGCCGCATGGCACAAGACGCTCGCCGGGCTGCCACCGTCCATCCTGCCGATGGCCGTCACGGGCACCAACGTGATCGACACGACGGCGCTCGGCGCGTCCGCGGTCGAGATCGCGTCCGGCCAGCTCACCGGCGGCCACGTCTGGCTCGGCCCGGACGCGCGGCCCCTGTTGATCGATCGCTCCGTGGGCCAGGGCACGGTCACGCTGGCCACGTTCGACTGGAATCAGCAGCCCGTTGCCGTGGGCAGCAATACCCATACGGTCTTACGGCAAGTGATGGCCCGCTCGGTCTTCGACGCGGGAGGCGGCGGCCAGAATGTGACGTATCTGGGCGGCGGGCCGGGGGGTCCCTTCCCGGCCGGCAGTCAATCGTCGGTCGCCACCAAGAGCGGATCCCTGACGCCGGTGCTTGGCAACCTTCCCGGCCTGAACCTGCCGTCGCTGCAACTGACCGCGGCGCTTGTGATCCTCTACGTGGTGCTCGTCGGCCCGGTGAACTACTTCGTTCTCGGCGCGATCCACCGGCGGGCGCTCGCCTGGGTCACGATTCCACTGATCGCCCTGCTGGCCGCCGGAGGTGCCTATGGCACCGGCCTCATCACCAAGGGCCGGTCGGTGCAGATCAACCAGGTCGCAATCGTGCACGCGCAGCCCGGATGGGACCGCGCCTACCAGGAGATCTATACGGGCGTGATTCCCCCTGGCCGCGGCGACTATGTCGCGACGGTCGGCGGAGAGCGGCTCCTGATCAGCCCGATCGTGAACAGCTACGGCCCGAGCAGTGGCAACACCGGCATGCAGGTGGACCTCGCCAGCAACGCGGTGACGCTCAGCGGAATGACGGCCTTTTCGCTCGGGGGCTTTGCCACCGAGGGCATGACCAGCGCGCCGCAGCTGACCGCGCAGCTCCGCCTGGTCAACGGCACGCTCATCGGCACGATCGAAAACCATTCGAACCTGACCTTCAGCGATGCGGTCCTGATCGCCGGCGACAATTTTGAGATCTTCCGCGCACTGAAGCCGGGCGGAACGACCAGTGTCAGCCTGGCGCCGAAGCCGGCCAATCCCTTCGGCCAGCCGCTCTTCACCCGCATCTATGCCAACAGTCAGTACGGCGGCCCCTCAAACGGATCGACCGCGGACCGTGAATCGACCACCAAGTCACAGGTGCTCTCACTGCTGCCGACCGGGCAGAGCTTCAAAGGCTCGGCCAACTACGTCAATCCGACGCTGGTCGCCTGGACCCACCAAACCTTCCAGCCGGTGACCATCGATGGCAGCCAACCGCGATCGACGGCACTTTCCGCCGTGGTGCTGTCGCTTCCGGTCGACCAGATTGGAACCGGCTCGTTGCCGGCCGGTGTGGTCAACTCGCGCATCGTTGATGTCGTGGGTGACAGCCAGGGAAATGGACCTCCCGGCATGCTCGTGCTGCAAAACGGCAGCGTCACCTTTGAGTTCGCTGCGCCGCTGGCACCAGGGGCGCAGCTGAGCGGGGTGTCGGTCACCTCACAGAACCCTTACAGTGCCAAGTTCGTCGGACCGAGCGGCTCCGCCTCGACGAGCCCGGGCATCCAGGGACAGGCTTGGGACTGGACCGCCTCGACCTGGACGAACATCAACTACCAGGACAACGGCATCACGACGCTGCCGGACGCTGCGGTCAACCCCAGCACCGGACTCATCCGGCTGCGTATCAATACCACCAACGGCGGCTTCCTGGCCGGTTCGTTGACGGTTTCGGGGACGGTCAAATGATCGCCGTCGAAGGGCTGACCAAGATCTACGGGCACCGCCGGGCGCTTGACGCGGTGTCATTCGAGGTGCCGAAGGGCGAGATCTTCGGCTTCGTCGGTCCGAACGGGGCGGGAAAAACGACGACGCTTCGCATTCTGGCGGCCCTCCTCGACCCGACGGCCGGTCGCGCCTTCATCGATGGCGCAGACGTCGTCCAGCATCCCGACCGCGTTCACGACCGCTTGGGCTACATGCCGGACTTCTTCGGCGTCTACGACCAGCTCACGGCCGGCGAGTATCTGGATTTCTACGCCGCCTGCTACCGGCAGCCGAAGCTGCGGCGCCGGAAGATTGCCGACGATCTGCTGGAGCTGGTGGGACTGGCGGACCGGCGTGACCAGTCGGTGGACACGCTGTCCCGTGGCATGAAGCAGCGCCTCTGCCTGGCCCGCTCGCTGGTTCATGATCCGGCCGTCCTGCTGCTTGATGAGCCCGCTTCGGGGCTGGACCCGAGGGCGCGGGTCGAAATGCGCGAGATCCTCAAAGAGCTGCAGCAGATGGGCAAGACGATCGTCATCTCGAGCCATATCCTGCCGGAGCTCACCGAGCTCTGCACCATGATCGGCATCATCGACCACGGGCAGCTCCGGGCAACCGGCCGGGTTCAGGACGTCATTCGGCAGCTGACCGCCGGCCGCCGGCTGCGCATCACGGTGCTCGGACAGCGCGAGGAAGCGATCGCCCTGCTCAAGGGCTTGGCGTCGGTGCGCGAGGTCGACGTCAGCAACGGCTCCCTGGAAGCCGCCTTCGAGGGCGATGAGGCGACCGCCGCCGGCATTCTGCAGGCCCTGATCGCGGGCGGTATCAAGGTGTCCGGGTTCACCCAGCTCGAAGGGGGCCTGGAAGCCGCGTTCCTGAAGGTGACCACCGAGGGCATCGGATGAACCGGATTGCGGTCGCGCTCTGGAACCCGATCGTTGAGAAGGAATACCGCTCGCGCATGCGGACCTGGCGCTCGCCGGCGGCAATGACCGTCTATATCTTGCTGCTCGGTGGGCTCGGCTGGGCGATCTTCAGCTCCGAGGCATCGTCGGCTCAGAATTCATTGAACCCGGGACAGGCGGCAGGCTTCGGCCAGAGCCTCTTTTTGTGGTTGATCATCTTCCAGATGGTGCTGCTCGCCTTCATCACGCCCGCCCTCACCGCCGGGGCGATCAGCAGCGAGCGCGAGCGCCAGACGATGGACCTGCTCTTCGTCACCCGCCTCCCTCCGTTCTCGATCCTCTGGGGCAAGCTGCTGGCCTCGATGTCCTTCGCGCTCCTGCTCCTGCTGCTCTCAGTCCCGATCTTCAGCCTGGTCTTCCTCTTTGGCGGCATCGAGCTCGATCAGCTGGCGAGCGCGTTCCTCGTCACGGCGGTCGCCGCGCTGACACTCGGCATCATCGGGCTCGCCTGCTCGACAGCGTTCCACCGAACGCTCCCGGCGACGGTCACGGCGTATGGCGCGGCCTTCATCCTGCTCGCGGGCAGCTTTCTCTACGGCCTGCTCTTCCCGACCGCGATCGACCTGCAGAACGCGAGCAAGCCGGTGGCACCGCCCGCGATCACCTACTTGAGCCCGCTGATCCCGCTGATCACCATCGGCATGAACCAGTCGATCAGTGGGTATGGCGTCCGCAACGGCCCGTTCGTCGGTTCCGGCGGCTACAGCTGCTCCAGCAACAACGGCGGGCCGCAGGTGTGTTATGCGACGGCCGCGAACGGGGCGCCAATCGGAAAGGCGTTCGTCGGGCAGCCGCCGAGTTATCCCCCCTTCCAGCAGAGTGGCACGTCGATCCCCAGCGGCCTCTTCGCCGGCTGGCAATACTGGCAGGCCAGCATCGTCGAATGGCTGGTAGTTTCCGCGATTGCCCTGGTGATCAGCGCCCTGCTCTTACCGCCGGTCCGGCGGCTGCCCTGGGGCCGCCGCCATCCATCTCCTTCCCTTCTGGGGGAGACTGGGTCGGGGCCTAACGCATGAGCTCGCTGGACCAGGTCGTTCGGGAGCTCCGCCGCGCGGCGTCCCGGACGCGGGCCGCGCGCTACGGCGTCCATGCCCTGGCCGGAGCGCTCGTCTGGGTGGCCGGCGTCCTGCTCGTCGCCCGAGTGATCCCATTCGACCGACGGGCCTTCCTGGCGCTGATCGGGATCGCGGCCGCGGCGCTCCTTGCCGGTCTCGCCTGGCTCGTCCGCCGGCCCACCGCCGGCGTCCTGATGGCGATCGCGGATCTTCGACTGGGGCTCAAAGAGCGGCTATCGACCGCGTGGGAGCGTCGCCATGAAAGCGGCCCGCTCGATCCAGCGCTCAGGCAAGACGCGCTGCGCCGCGCCGAAAGCGCGAAGCTGGCGAGTGCCTTCCCGATCCGGGTCAACCGGGGCGAGGCCTCGCTGATAGCGATCCTCGCGATTTTTGCGCTCGGCCTTTCCGTCCTGCCGAACCCGATGGACCAGGTGCTGGCCCAGCGGCGGGCCGACCAGGCAAGCCAGGCGCGCGCCGCGAAGGCGCTGAGCACCGCACAAAAGAAGGTTGCGACCACCAGCAGTCCTTCGCCGAAGGACGCCCAGGTGCAGAAGATCCTCCAGGACACCCAGACCAAAATCCGCGAGGCGACTGGCCCGCGCCAGGCCCTCGAGTCGATCACGCCGGCGCAACAGCAGCTGCAGCGGTTGAGCGATCCGGGGACGCCCGCCCTGAGCAGCAGCGCGCAGAACCTGGCAAATGCGCTCAGCGGAACGGCCGCCGGCCGGAACGCGGCGCAAGCGATCAGCTCGAGCCCGGCACAGGGCGCGCAGGCGGTTCGCAACCTGGGATCGCAACTGCAGAACCTGTCGCCGCAGGACCGGCAGCAGCTCGCGCAGGCGCTCGGCAAGGCGTCGCAACAGGCGCAGAACAGCCAGATGCGTGATTCGCTGAGCCAGGCCTCATCGGCCCTGCAGAGCGGCGACACCGCCACCGCGCAGCAGGCGCTGAATGACGCCGCGAGTCAGCTCGACTCGTTGCAGCAGCAGGAGAACACGGACCAGGCCGTCGCCTCCGCCATCAACGGGCTGGAGGCCGCCCGCCAGGAGCTGGCCTCGCAGGCCGACCGCGATGCGAGCGGCCAGGGCGGGCAGCCGAACGCGATCCCGGGCGCCTCGGCCGGCGGGAGCGCCGGCGCCAATGCCAGTGGCAGCGGCAATGGCACTGGCAACGGCACTGGCAACGGCAGCGGCAGCGGGAACGGCAGCGGGAACGGCAACGGGAATGGGAATGGGTCCGGCAATGGCTCAGGGAATGGCAGCGGAAGCGGCGGCACCGGCGGGACCGGTTCGCAGGGGTCGGGGAGCGGCAGCGGCTCGGGGACCAGCAGTACCGAGCGCGTCTACGTGCCCGGGCAGCCGGTGCCCGGTCAGACACAGAACGACCCGACGCCGCTTGGCCCCGGCCAGGACGTTCCGCTGACTCCCTATAACCAGGTCATCCAGGGCTATCAACAGGCCGCCCAGGACGCGACCGACCAGAGCCTGATTCCAGGCAGTGAACGGGACCTCATCCATCAGTACTTCTCGCAGCTTGGCGAGCCAAATCAGGGAGGATCATGATCGCCGAAGAACCGCGCGTGGACGCCGCCCGGGTCACCGACCTGGCCCAAAGCCTGGAGACCGAGCTCGCCCGGCTGATCGTCGGCCAGAAAAACCTGGTCCGCGACACCGTCATCACCCTGATCGGCGGCGGACACGCTCTGCTCGAAGGCGTGCCGGGGCTGGGCAAGACCGTCCTCGTCCGCTCGCTTGGCCAGACGCTTTCGATGAGCTTTGCCCGCATCCAGTTCACCCCTGACTTGATGCCGGCCGACATCGTGGGAACGAACGTCATCGTCGAGGACGAGGGACGCCGTGAATTCCGCTATCAGGCCGGCCCCATCTTTGCCAACCTGGTGCTCGCCGATGAGATCAACCGCGCGACGCCAAAGACCCAGAGCGCGCTCCTCGAGGCGATGCAGGAGCGCACGGTGACGGTCGGCACCCAGACACGGCCGCTTCCGTCGCCATTCTTCGTCATGGCGACCCAGAACCCGATCGAGCTCGAAGGGACCTATCCCCTACCCGAGGCCCAGCTGGATCGCTTCTTCTTCAAGGTCCTCGTGCCGTTTCCCAGTGAGCCGGACCTGCTCGAGATCGCCCGGCGCACGACGGGTGAGTCGGCGCCGCGCTTGAAGCCGGTGGCCGACGCCGCCGAGATGCTCGCCGCGCAACGCGTCGTCCGCGAAGTGCCGATCGCCGAGCACGTTCTCCGCTACGCGGCGCGCGTGATCAGCGCCTCCCATCCTGATCGGACTGCGGTCGAGAGCGTCAAGCGGTACGTCCGCTGGGGCGCGAGCCCGCGTGGCATGCAGACCCTGGTGCTCGCCGGCAAAGTCCGGGCCCTCCTGGAGGGCCGCTTCAATGTCGCCTTCGACGATGTCAACGCCGTCGCCCCCGCCGCGCTGCGTCATCGCGTCTTTCTGCAGTTCGAAGCCGAAGCCGACGGTATCACGACCGACCGCGTGATCAGCGACATCCTGGAGCAGACCGTCAAGGAACCTGCTCGGGACTAGGTGAGATGGCGGTCCCGCTGCTGGAGCCCGCACTGCTCCGCCGCCTCGAGGCACTGGCGCTGCAGGTTCGGCGCGCGGTCAGCGGCCAGATGGGCGGCGAACGCCGCTCTCGCCGTCGCGGCCAGTCGGTCGAGTTCGCGGACTTCCGCAGCTACACCCCGGGCGACGACTACCGCCTGATCGACTGGAATGCCTATGCCAGGCTCGATCGCTTCATGCTGCGCCTCTTCGTCGCCGAGGAGGAGTTGCCGCTCAGCATCTTCGTCGACCTCAGCGGATCGATGGATTGGGGCACGCCCAACAAGGCCGAAACCGCCCGGCGCCTGGCCGGGGCGATCGCCTACGTCGCCCTCAGCGCGCTCGACCGCGTCCGCCTCACCGTGTTCGCCGAAGGGCCGACCTCCGGTGGCGCGCCATATCGCGGGCGTCGCGCTGCCGGGGAGCTGTTCGCCCGCCTCCAATCTTTTCCGGTTGGCGGGCCGACCAATTACGCCAGGCTGGTCTGGCCGATCGGCCGCCAGCGCCCCGGGATGACCGTGATCATCAGCGATGCTCTGGGCGAGCCCGGAATCGACGAGGCACTGAGCGCCGTTCAGCGAGCTCATCAGGAAGGCGCCGTGCTGCAGTTGCTGGCGCCACAGGAGATGACGCCCGACTGGGCCGGCGATGCCCGGCTCAAGGACGCGGAGAGCGGTGCGGAGCGTGAGTTCACGGCGACGCCACTGACCCAGGCAGCCTACGTTCGGGCGCTGACGCAGCGATCGGAGGACGTCGAACGGCTGGCCCATCGGCGCGGCTTGCGGTACGCCCGCCTTTCGACCGCGCAGCCAATCGACCAGATGGTGCAGCTCACGCTTCGCCAGATTGGGTTGCTGGGATGAGCCTGCTGGCGCCGGCGGCGGCCGTGCTCGGCGTGACGCTGCCGGTGATCGTCGCCCTCTATTTCCTCAAGATCCGGCGGCCGACACGCATCGTTCCGGCGCTGCACCTGTGGCCCAACCAGATCCGGGATCGGCAGGCGAACGTTCCATGGCAGCGCTTGCGGCCGAGCTGGCTGCTGCTCCTGCAGCTCCTGGCCGCCGCGTTCCTGGTGGCGGCCGCCCTTCAACCGGCCTTACCAGCCGGCGCCGCGCTCGCCCGACACACCCTGATCCTGGTGGACAGCTCGGCCTCGATGCAGGCGACCGACGTCAAGCCGTCGCGGCTCGCCGAGGCAAAACGCCAGGCAGCTGCGCTCATCGACCAGCTTGGCCCGCAGGACCGGATGACGCTGATCGGCGTGGGCCCGTCAGCGCGCGTCCTCGCGTCGGTCACCGGTGACCATGACACCCTGCATCACGCCCTCGATGCCCTGGCAGTGAGCAACGGCGCCGCCGACCTGTCCTCGGCGCTGGCGCTCGCGGCCGGGCTGGTGCGGCCTGGCGATGACGCCAAGGCGTATTTGTTCAGCGACGGGATCATCGAGCCGTTGCGGGCGTCGCTCTCGACCGGGCTTCCGTTTGCGCTCGAGTATCACCGGGTCGGCATCTCGGGCGAGAACGTCGGGCTGACCTCCTTGACGGTGCGGACCAGCGCCCAGAGCCGCGCCGCCTACCTGCATCTCCAAAACTTCGGCCAGCAATCCCACCCGGTCAGCCTCGAGTGGCGCGCCGACGGGCGACTGCTGGACCTGCGACCGCTGACACTCGCCGCCGGTCAGGGTCAGGACCTCGTCCTCCCGATCCCGGGCGACGCCACCGCGGTGACGGCCCGGCTCGCCGGGAGTGACCTGTTTGCGCTCGACGACGTCGCCACCGCCGTGGCCAGGACGCCGCGCGCCTTTCGCGTGCTGCTGGTCACGCCCGGCAACGTCTTCCTGGAGCAGGCCCTCCGCCTGCGCAGCGACCTGCAGGTCGATGTCGTGGCGCCGGCCGCCTATCGGGCCAGCGCCGCCTACGCGATGACGATCTTCGACCGCTTTACACCGGCGGCCATGCCCGATGGGCCAACCTTGATCGTCGATCCGCCAGCGGGCTCATCCGTAGCCGGTGGGGCCGCGATCGGCATCGGCCGCGTCCGCGCCGCCGATGCGGCCGATCCGCTGCTGGCGAACGTCGATCTGCAAGATGTCCATATCGCCCGCAGCCAGGACCTGCGCACGTCGGCCTTCGGCCGGCCGTTGATCACGAGCCTGCAAACCCCACTGGTGATGGTGCGCGATGAACCCGTCCGCCAGGCACTCTTCGGCTTCGACATTCACGAGTCGGATCTCCCGCTGCGGATCGCCTTTCCCATCCTGGTCGAGAACCTCAGCGAGTGGATGCTGCCGCCCAGCGTGCCCAGCCGCAGCTTTCATCCGGATGAGCCGGTGACCGTCGTTCCGGATGCCGGCGCGACCGCCGTGAGCGTCATCCGTCCGGACGGCAGCCGGCGCGCGCTCACCGCGGGCTCGATCAGCACGTTCGCGGACACCGATCCAGCCGGCCTCTACACCGTCGAGCAAACGATCGGCGGCAAAGTCCAGCCGTCCTGGTTCACGGTCAATCTATTCACCGACTCGATCTCGCAGCTCAAGCCTCCGGACCGTTTGACCCTTCCGCCCACCCGGCCGACTGCCGTGCAGGCGACGCATCCGGGCCAGCTGGAGATCTGGCCCTGGATCGCGCTGGCCGCCCTGGGCATCATCGCGGCCGAATGGCTGGCCTTTCACCGTGGGCTTTGAACTAACCCGGCCCCTGCTGGTCGGGGCCGGCGTCATCGCCGTGGCGCTGATCGTCCTCATCTGGCGCGTGTTTCCTCCGCCGCTGTCACCGGGACGCTCGCGTGTATCACTGGCGCTTCGGGTGCTGATTGTCGTCTTGCTCACCCTCTCGCTCGCCGGCCTCCAGGTCGACACCCGGCCACCGAACCAGGCGTTGCTGGTCGCGGCCGATCTGTCAGCCAGCGTGCAGAGCTCGCTCGACAGCGAGGCCACCGCCGTACGCCGAATTCTTAACCAGCGCAAGGGCCAGGACCGGGCCGGCGTGCTCAGCTTCGGCCGGGATCCCCAGGTCGAGGTCAACATCAGCCAGACTCCACAGTTCGGCGAATTCCAGAGCCAGCCCAACGCCAACTACACCGACCTCGCATCGGCGCTGCAGCTGGGCGGGTCGATCCTGCCGGATGACAGCCGCAAGCACCTGATCGTGATCAGCGACGGGCGTCAAAACCTTGGCGACGCGGTGGCCGAGGCGCGGCTGCTGCGCGCCGAGGGCGTCCGAGTCGATACGGTCGCCCTCCCGGTGACGATCGGTCCCGAGGCCTACGTCGATCGGCTTGATGCGCCACGCTCGCTCACGCAGGGCCAGCAGGCCAACGCCCAGGCGTTGATCGTCACCAACAGCGCGACCCACGTGACCATCCGCTGGTATCTGGATCGCACCCTGCTCGACACCAGCACGATGGACTTGCCGGTCGGCGAGACGACGGTGCAGCAAAGCGTAAAACCAACGGATCCTGGCTTCCACGCAGTCCGCATCGTGATCGATCCCGTCCGGGATACCTACGCGGAGAACAACCTGGGCGAGGCGCTGATCCAGGTGGTCGGCCCGCCCCGCGTCCTTCTCGTGGAGAACACCGTCGGCGAGGCGCAGAGCCTCGAGGCGGCGCTCCGCTCGACCGGCATCGGCACCGCGGCGATCACCCCCGATCAACTGCCCCACGCGGCGGCGGACCTGGCGGCGTATCAAGCGGTCGTACTAGTCAACATCCCGGCTGCCAGCCTCGGCACTCAGGCGATGTCGGTGCTGCAGGCATCCGTGCGGGACCTCGGCACCGGCCTGGTGGTGATCGGCGGTTCGGACAGCTATGGCCCGGGCGGATACGCCGGCACGCCGATCGAGACCGCCCTGCCGGTCCAGATCCAGATCCCGCAGGACATGCAGAAGCCACCGGTCGCGGTCGTGCTCGTCCTCGAATCGACGGAGAGCGGCAACGGCGATCAGGTGCTGCGCGGCGCCGCCGATGCGGTCGTCGATCAGCTGACGCCGCGGGACCTGGTCGGCGTGACCAATGGCACCGGCGCAGCGTTCGTCGTGCCGCTCGCGCCGCTGAAAGACAAGACGGCCGTCAAGCGTGCGATCGACGGCATGTCGCTTGGCGATCCGCCCAGCTATACGCCCGACCTCAACACCGCCGACCAGGCGCTGAAAGGCGCAACCGCCGCCATCAAGCACATCATCTTGCTGGGCGACGGCGATGCGCCGGACAACTACCAGCCGGTGATCACCGCCATCCATGCGCATGGGATCACCGTGTCGACGGTCGCGATCGCGTCGGCGTTCTCCGATGCGGCGGTCATGCAGGAGATGGCCGGCTGGGGCCACGGGCGCTTCTATCAGAGCAACAGCCTGTCAGACGTGCCGCAGATCTTCCTGAAAGAGACCCGCGAGGCGCTCAAGCCCTGGGTCGTGGAGGGCAAGATCGCGCCACAGCTCAGCTCGCTGGCCGATGTGATCCCAGGGGTGCCGCTCGGCAGCTTTCCCCCACTGACCGGCTATATCGCCACCACGCCTCGCGCCGCAGCGGATGTTGTCCTGAAGAGTCCCCAGGGCGATCCGCTGCTGGCAACTTGGCAGTACGGCCTCGGACGGGTCATGGCCTGGACCAGCGACGCCCAGGGACGCTGGACCGCCGGTTTGCTGCAGTGGGCGCAGGCCAACACGTTCTTCGGCGACATCGTCCACGCCAGCCTGCCCCAACCCGGCGATCCGGCGCTCTCGGTCGAAACCCGCGTGCAGGGCGACCACACGCACCTGCTGGTGACGGCGCCCGCAACCGCTGGCGGAAGCGTCGCCGTGAATGCGCTGACCCCCGACCTCGCCGGGGCCAGCCTCACGCTCTCCCCCACCGGCCCCGGCCGCTTCGAGGGTGACCTCCCCACCGACCAGGTCGGCAGCTACCTGCTCCACGTCAGCCAGTCCGCAGGCGGCGTGGTTCGACATACGACGACCGCCGGGCTGGTCGTGCCCTATTCGCCCGAGTATCGCGACCTCGGGACGGATACCGCCAGCCTGCGCGCCATCGCCCAGGCGGGTGGTGGGGTGGTGCTGACCGACCTGTCCAGGGCGTTCCAGCTGCCGGTGCCGCCAGTCAAAGCCGCCCAACCGATCAGCGAGTTGCTCCTGATCCTGGCCATCGTGCTCTTCCCGATCGACGTCGCGCTCCGCCGCCTCGTCTTCCGGCTGGAAGATGTCCCCGCCTGGCAGGCGGCGATCCGGCCACAGCGAGCAGCGCGCGCGAAGCCGGTTCCGGCGGAGGCGACGGTGACGCGCTTGCGCGAGCGGGTCGAGGGGATCCGGGCAGCTCGAGCGGCCGAGCCTCGGGCGCCGAAGAAGAAGCCTGAAGATCCCACCGGGGAATTGCTGGCACGTCGCCGGCGCCGCTAGTTTGGGTGGGGACCCCACGGCTTACCGAACGCTTATGAGGAACGCCTTAAACTAGCGTCCGATGCTTGGCCCGATAACCGGAATCCTGCTCCTGCTGATCAACATCTTCATCTTTGTGCTGATCGTGCGCGCGATCCTCTCCTGGTTTCCGGGCGCGATGTACACCGAAGCCGGTCGCATCGTGCTGGTGGCGACCGAGTGGTACCTGGCGCCGATTCGCCGGGTGATCCCACCGGCCGGCGGCCTCGATATCTCCTTCCTGGTCGGGATCGTGATCCTCTATGCCTTGTCCGTTTTTCTCGGCTCGGGCAGCATCATCAGCGCCCTGGTCACGGTGATCGGCTACGCGCTCGTCTTCATCATCATCCTGCTGCTGGTTCGAATCTTCTTCGGCTTCTTCAAGATGGATCCCTGGCACCCGATCACGCAGATGGTGATGCAGAGCACCGAAATCTTCGCGCGCCCCTTCCGGGGTTTCTTTCCCCGTCCCCGCCACGGCGGGTTCGACTGGGCGCCGGTGGCGGCCTTCGTCGTCGTGCTCGTCGTCTACGTGCTCGTCACGAACGTCTACCGCCTCGGCCTGGGCTAGCCGCCGGCTGAGGAACCGACCAGCGTTCGAGGCTGGCGGCTGCCGTTAGCCTGACGCTCGGGCGCGCGGCGCCGGATGACCTCGATCCGCCACACCGGCCTGAGGAACAGGCCGTCGATCTCGCGCTGGGCCCGATCGCCCGCCAGGCCACCGCCCTGCACCCGGAATTTGTCGCCAAGGTCCATGTCGACGACCTGGTCGGCGCGATGCAGGTGCATCACGACGCGGTCCGGTCCCGGGCAGCGAGCGAGGATGTCCTGGAGCGCCGCCATCTGCTCCGGCGTCGCCTCCGCCGGGACATCGAGATGCACGACCTGATTTCGGACCCAGCTCTCGTGGCCGGCATCGTCGAATGCCATGATCTCGTCGGCGATGACTTTGGGGACATCGGCGCGATCGTCGTCGTCGCCCGACCCGGCTCGCGCATCGACCTTGCCGCGCACGATCACCACCGTGTCTGACAGGAGCAGATGCCGGCGCTCGTCGAACACCTTCGGAAAGACGATGACTTCGATCGTCGACGTCAGATCCTCGAGCTGAACGAAGGCCATCGCCTTGCCCGTCTTGGTGACGACCGGCCGGACGCCTTTGATCACGCCGCCGATGCGAACTTCGAAGTCCTCCATGTCGGCGGTGACCTGGTTGACGTAGGTGTCGACTTTGGCGTGGAGTTCCTGCTCGATCCGCTTGAGCGGATGATCCGACAGATACAGGCCGAGCAGCTCTTTCTCGCCCTTGAGCCGCTCCTCATCCGGCATCGGCGGGACCCCAGCGATCAAGCCCGCGTTCGCATCATCGAGCTCGTCCGATTCCGGCAGCAGCCCGAACAGCGAGGTCTGCCCGCTTTCGCGCTCGTCAATGATCTGCGCGGCGCGATCGCTGATGCGATCGATGCTTGCCAGCAGCTGCCCGCGCTCGCCGAGACAGTCGGTCGCGCCGGACCTGATCAAACTTTCCAGGACGCGCTTGTTCAGCTCCCGCGGGTCGACGCGCACGGTCATGTCGAGTAGCGACTTGAATGGGCCCTTCGCGCGGCGCTCCTTGAGCAGTAACTCGATGGCATGGGTCCCGACGTTCTTGATCACGGCCAGTCCGTAGCGAATCTTGCCGTCCTGCACCGAGAAGCCTGCCTCCGAGCCGTTAACGTCCGGCGGGAGCACCTCGATCTCGCGGGCATGGCAATCGAGCACGGCGGCCGCGACGCGGTCATAGTTGCCGCCCTCGTTGTTGAGCAGCGCGGCCAGGTATTCGAGCGGGTAGTTGGCTTTCAGGTAGGCGGTCTGGTAGGAGACGACGGCGTAGGCGGCGCTGTGCGACTTGTTGAAGCCGTAGCCGGCGAAGAACGCCATCAGGTCGAAGATCTCGGTCGCCTTCGGCTCGGTGACGCCGCGCTGCACCGCGCCGGTGATGAACTTGGTTCGCATCCGCGCCATCTCGTCTTTCTTCTTCTTGCCCATAGCGGCGCGCAGGATGTCGGCTTCGCCGAGGCTGAAGCCGGCGAGCCTGGAGGCGATCTGCATCACCTGCTCCTGGTACACGATGACCCCGTAGGTCTCTTTGAGGATGGGCTCCAGCTCGGGTAGCGGATAGACGATCTCCTGCTCGCCGTTCTTGCACTTCACGTACTGGTCGACCAGGCCGCCCTCAAGCGGTCCCGGACGGAATAGCCCGTTCGCCGCGATGATGTCCTCGAAGGCGGTCGGCCGCATGTCCTGGAGCAGCCGTCGCAGCCCGGCCGACTCGAGCTGGAAGACGCCGTTGGTATCGCCCGCCTGCAAGAGCCTGAAGGTCGCCGGGTCGTCCCACGGGATCTGCGTGAGATCCAGTTTGAGCCCGCGGGTCTGCTCCAGATTCTTCAGCGCGTCTACGATGATCGAAAGATTGCGCAGGCCCAGGAAGTCCATCTTGAGCAGGCCGATCTTCTGGACCGCGTTCATCTCGTACTGGGTCATCACTGCCCGCTTTTCCTGGCCGTTGCGCTCTCCGCGGGTGATGGCGTTCTGCAACGGGACATAACGCTGCAGCGGTTCCGGTGTGATGACGATGCCCGCCGCATGGGTCGACGCATGGCGGGTGAGGCCTTCGAGCTTGCGCGCGTTCTTCAGCAGCCGCGCGAAGTCCGGATCGGTCGCCGCCGCCGCCAGCTCGGGAACCATCTGCATCGCCTTGTCGAGCGTCATGTTCAGCTGCGGCGGCACGAGCTTCGCCAGCCGATCGACCTCGCGTAGCGGAACATCGAGCGCACGGCCCACATCGCGGATGACTGCGCGCGCCTTCATCGTGCCGAAGGTGATGATCTGGGCGACGTGATCCTGGCCGTATCGGCGGCCGACGTAGTCGATGACCCGGTCGCGATTGCGATCGTCGAAGTCGATGTCGATATCCGGCATCGAGATGCGCTCGCGATTGAGGAACCGCTCGAAGAGCAGCCCGTGGTGAAGCGGGTCGAGCTCGGTAATGCCCAGCGCGTATGACACGATGCTGCCCGCGGCCGAGCCGCGACCGGGGCCGACCGCGACGCCGTTCTTGCGCGCGAAGTCGGTGAAGTCACTCACGATCAGGAAATACGGGGCGTAGCCCATGTCCTTGATGACGGCGAACTCCATCTCAAAGCGGTCGCGAATCACCTGGTTCATCTCCGGATAACGGGCTTTGAGGCCTTCTTCGGCCAGTCGCCGGAGATACGACTCGGCGCTTTCGCCACCGGGAACTTCGAAGCGTGGCAGCAGCGGCTTGGTCTCCAGCTCGAGGTGACAGCGCTCGGCGATCCGCACCGTGTTGGCGACGGCTTCCGGAAAGTCCCGAAAGCGCTCTTCCATCTCGGCCGGCGTCTTCAAATAGAACTCGTCGTTGTGAAAGCGCATGCGGTTGGTGTCGGAGACGACCGTACCCGTCTGCAGGCAGAGGAGGATGTCATGCGCTTCGGCGTCGTCCTTGCGGGTGTAGTGCGTATCGTTGGTGGCGACCAGCGGAATCCCCGTACGCTGCGACAATCGGGCGAGGCCCTCGGTCACCCGGGCCTGCTCCTCCATCCCATGGTCCTGGATCTCGAGGAAAAAGTCCTCCCCGAAGATCCGCTGGTACTCGAGCGCCGCGTGCTCGGCGCCGGCCTCGTCACCCTCGAGCAGCCGGCTGGCCACCTCCCCACCAAGGCAGCTCGAGAGCGCGATCAGGCCTTGCGCATGCTCGGCTAAGAGTGCCTTATCGATCCGTGGTTTGTAGTAATAGCCCTCGAGATGCGCCAGGCTCGCGAGCTGGATCAGGTTGCGATACCCGGTCAGGTCCTTGACCAGCAGGATGAGGTGATGGGGCTCCCGGTCGGCGCGGCCTTCCTTCTGATGGCGCGAACGGGTCGCCACGTAGGCTTCCTGACCGATGATCGGGTTGATCCCGGCAGCTTTTGCCTGCAGGTAAAGATCGATCGCGCCGTAGAGCACCCCGTGATCGGTGAGGGCGATCGCCGGCATCCCGGTTTCGGCGGCGTGGCGGACCATCTCCGAGATCCGGCTCGCGCCGTCGAGCAGGCTGAATTCGGAATGCGTGTGGAGGTGGACGAAACTCACGCGGTCCGCTGCAGTTTGGCGACAGCTTCGATGTGGTACGTCTGGGGGAACATGTCGACGAAAGCCACCTCCGCAAGGGTATACCGTCCACCTGCGGAAAAACGACTCACGTCGCGGGCCAGCGTCGAGGGCTCGCAGGAGATATAGATGATGCGCTCGGGCCGCAGATTCGCCATCGCTTCCACCGCCGCCTCGGCACAGCCGGCCCGCGGCGGATCGAGCACGAGGACGTCGACCCGCTCGTCCAAGCTGGGGACGATGTCCTCGACCTTGCCACGCCGGTAGCGCACGTTGTCGACCCCGTTCAGCTGCATGCTCAGTTCGCCTAGCCGCACGGCATAGGGACTCTCCTCGATGGCGGTGACCAGGTGCGAGCGCTCGCCGAGCCGAGCGGTCAGCATCCCAATTCCCGCGTAGGCATCGACCACCTGATCGGTCGGCTGCAAGGCCGAATAGGCGACGGCGCGCTCGTAAAGCACGTTGCGCTGGCGAGCATTCACCTGGACGAAGACCTCGGGACGGACCCGGAAATGCCGCCCGGCATCGTCGATGCCGATGGAGTCATCGTTGAGGTTGAGCTCGGGGATCCAGCCGGCGGCCCGCGCGCCGAAGCCGGGATCGGCGGTACCCGGCGGATACGGCGCCCATAGAAGGTCATTGGTCCCCGGCGCCCAGGTGAACTGCAGCGCGGTGACGTTCTCGGCGGCCGGATCCTGGGCGGCGTGCGCGAAGGCCGGGAGCGCGTGCTCGATCGCCTCGGCGTGAATCAGGCAGGCATCGATCGGCAGCGTCCGGTAGGTGTGCTTTCGATAGAACCCCAACGCGACCGTGCCATCTCGATGCAGGACATGAAATTCGCCGCGGAGTCGGTACCGCCATGGATCATCCATGCCAAGGGCATCGATGCGATCGAACGGAAAGTCGAGCTTCGCTTGCTCGAGCTGGTGGTGCAGCACGCCCCGCTTCTGCGCCAGCTGCTCCTCGTAGCCGACGTGTTGGAGCTGGCATCCGCCGCAGCCGAGCTTGAAGAACGGGCAGGGTGGCTCCACGCGCGCCTGCGCCGGCTCGACGACGGATATTGCCTGCGCGCGCCAGAAGTCCTTGCGGCGATGGGTGACTTCGGCCTCCACGGTCTCGCCCGGGATCGCGCCCTCAACGAACACGACGCGGCCGTCGACGCGCGCGACCGCCGCCCCGCCATGGGCAAGCTCGCCAACCGTCAGCCTCACGACGATGTCTTCTCTCGTGATCCCACGCCGCTTGCGTGCCGCGCCGTTTCACGCTGAAGTTCGAGTCGGCCCGTCTGCTCCTTTAATAGATCTCGCGCAGCTTCGGCCGTGATAATGCCCGTTTCCACGGCGCCTCGCAGCTTTAAGAGCTCCACTGTGTCAATGACAAGGACACCGTCTTCCGCGTATGCGTCAAGCTCTCGCGCTTGAGATGCAAGTGCCGCCGGACGCTCCCGGGGTGGCTGTCGGATGAATTGATTTACGACATACCACGAGCGAATCGGAAGCCGACCAGTCTCCTGCAGAAACATCGTCCGAAATCGGCCATGCAGCCGAACAAGGTCGTTCAGAGCCGCGCCTTTTTCGTAGCCGCGGACCTCGATTATGGCAGTCCAGCCCCTGTCGCCCTTGACCGTCGCTCGCAAGTCTTCGCGGCGGTTGTTCTGAGGCCAGATTTGGTCCATATCTACTATTTGAAATCCACAAGCTGAAAGCGCTGAGGATACTGCCTTGACCAATTCGTTGCCCTGTCCTGTTAACAGCGTCCGATGAGTGGCGTCAGCCTCTTGCCGCGCGGCTTGTAGGGCAACAATAATTTGTTGTTCCTCCTTGGCTAAGGCAGCCAGGAGGTCACCCCGCTCGCTTTCCAGAGCTTCGAGTCGCTCACCCAGAAGCCTCTCGGTGGACGTCATCCATTCATTAGCTCGCAGCCAATCTCGCTTCGGAAACCGGACCGCGTCTTGCTCATGCCAGACGTCCAAGGCAGCAGCAACCCAGTCTTCCGGCCCGTCCACATAGCTTGGTAGGCACCAGCACTCAGCTTTTCCGCCCAGCCGAACAAAGGATCCGGCGAGGACGCCTCCGTCGCTGGTTACGAGGAACGGGCGCAGGACAAACGTCGGGCGCAGCGTCAGGTTCCATTGCAACATCCGTGCAACCGGCAGCAGCTGTTGCTCAACCAATTGATCAATGCGGTGGGTTAGACCACCGGGAATAGTGAACTCCGAGGCACGCGAGACGCCGTCATAGTCGACGCTGACGGTCAACCCTGTCCGCAACTTCTTTTCGGCAAAGCCAAAGCGCGGAGTAGCGTCCTCAGCCACGGCCACGACGAATAAGTGATCGGGAATATTAACTGGGTCCTTGTGCGTCACAAGAAGATCCCACTCGAGCGGCTGAACTTCGTGAACGTTGTCTATAACCCGAGATGTCGGGAATAGGCGCTGAAGCCTTCCGGTAATAGCCTCGTCGAAACCCATGATCAGCGCGCGTGGATGTGGTTCTACGCCGAAGGTGCGTGGAAGACTAATAGATGCGGTCACCTGGGATTTACGAGTTTCGATGCAAGCACCTCTTGCAGCCGACCTGGATTCGCCCGGCCCTTGGAGATTTTCATCCCCTGGCCGATCAAGAATCTGAGGGCTTGTTCTTTCCCGGCTTTGAAGTCCATGACCGATTTCTCGTTCTCGGCGATGACTTGATTAGCGATCCGCTCGAGCTCCGCGTCGCCACTGATCTGCGACGAGCCTTTGGCCTGCTCGAGCGCAGGCCCAGGATCAGCGGCCCGATACATCTCTTCGAAGATCTGCTTCGCCATCTTCCCGCTGATCGCACCCGAGTCGACGAGCTGGATAAGTTGGGCCAGGTGCTCCGGTTCGATCGCGGAATCCTGGATCTCCTTGTGGTCGGCGTTGAGCAACCGGCTGAAATCGCCCAGGATCCAGTTCGCGGCGGTTTTGGCCGGTGCGCCGCGGCGCACGCTGTCCTCGAGGTACTCCGCCATCGGTCGGGCCGAGGTCAGCAGCGAGGCGTCATAGGGACTCAACCCGTAGGCGTGGATGAAGCGATCGCGCCGCGCGGCCGGCAGTTCGGGCAGCGTGGCACGAATTTCGTCGACCCACTCCCGGCTCACGTCAAGCGGTGGCAGATCCGGCTCCGGGAAGTAGCGATAGTCCTCGGCGAACTCCTTCGTGCGCTGGGACACGGTCAGCCCGCGGGCGTCGTTCCAGCCGCGTGTTTCCTGCACCAGCTTCCCGCCCGTATCCAGCACCTGGCTCTGGCGCTCGATCTCGTACTGGATGGCCCGATGAATTCCCCGGAAGGAGTTCATGTTCTTGACCTCGACCTTCGTCCCGTACTCGGTTGCGCCTTCTGGCCGCAGCGAGACGTTCGCATCACAGCGCAATTGACCGGATTCCATGTCGCCATTGTTGACGCCGATGTACTGCAGGATCGCCCGTAGCCGCATGACGTATTCACGCGCCTCGTCCGCACTGCGCATGTCTGGCTCCGAGACGATCTCCATCAACGGGACGCCGGCGCGATTGAAATTGACAAGTGAGGACTGCGCCTCGTCGATCGTTCCGGCGTGCAGCAGCTTGCCGGTGTCTTCCTCGAGGTGGACGCGCGTGATGCCGCAACGTCGGGTCTCGCCCTTGATGTCGAACTCGAGATATCCGCGGCGGCTAAACGGCAGATCGTATTGCGAGATCTGGTAGCCCTTGGGCAGGTCGGGATAGAAATAATTCTTGCGGTCGAATTTCGGGGATCTCGCAGTTGAGCGCGAGCGCGGTGCGAATGGTCGCCTCGACGGCTTTGCGATTGATCACCGGCAGCGATCCGGGAAGCCCCAGGCAGACCGGGCAGGTGTTCGCATTCGGCGGCGCGATGAGGTAGTCCGTCGAGCAGCCACAGAACATCTTGCTCTCGGTCAGGATCTGCGCATGGACCTCGAGCCCCACGACGACTTCATACCGCGTCGCAATTGCGCTCATGCCGCGGCGCCCAACAGGGGGGATTGCGCCTTGTGGAACTCCGTTGCCGCCTCGAACGCGTACGCGACGCGAAGCGCGACCTCCTCGCGAAAGCCGGGCGCGATGATTTGCAGGCCGATGGGCAAACCGTCCACTAACCCGCAGGGAACCGAGACGCCGCAGACATTCCCCAGGTTGGCG
>Ga0209153_1000254_pt1 | contig 28433 bp, 25 predicted proteins | sample GraSoiAngelo_120_FD_185877 | JGI IMG/M metagenome (GOLD analysis project Ga0209153, IMG submission 185877) | Grasslands soil microbial communities from the Angelo Coastal Reserve, California, USA - 14_0919_09_20cm (SPAdes) (version 2) | ecosystem: Environmental > Terrestrial > Soil > Grasslands ... | reverse complement strand
CCACCGCGCCGGCAGGCTTTGCCAATACGCGCGCGGGATTCTGATCATGTCTTCGTTCAACTCAGTTGCAATCATCGGCGCCGGCGCCTGGGGCACGGCGCTGGCCGGCGTCGCCGCGCGCGCGGGGCGCGACGTCACGCTCTATGCGCGCAGCTCCATGAGCACGGCGCAGATCAAGGCGACGCGCGAAAATCCCAAATTGCCCGGCGTGCAATTGAGCTCTGCGATCGCGGTGACTAACGACATCGGGCTCGCCGCGAGCGCGGATATCCTTCTCCTCACCACGCCCGCGCAGAGTTTGCGGGACGCCGTGACCGCATTGGCGCCTCACATCGGCAAGGCGAAACCTGTGATCGCCTGCGCCAAGGGCATCGAGCGCGGCTCCCACCAATTCATGACCGAGGTGATTGCGGAAGCCGCGCCCGCGGCGATCCCGGCGATCCTCTCCGGGCCAAGCTTCGCCGACGACGTCGCGCGCGGGCTTCCGACCGCGGTGACCCTGGCGGCAAAGGATGAAGTACTCGCTAGCCACCTGGTACAGGCGCTGGGATCCCCGACCTTCCGGCCCTACCACACCTCCGACGTCCGCGGCGTCGAGATCGGGGGAGCGGCAAAAAACGTGCTGGCTATCGCTGCCGGCATCGTCGTCGGCCGGAAACTAGGCGCGTCTGCGCAAGCGGCACTGACCACGCGCGGTTTCTCTGAACTCGCGCGGCTTGGACGCGCATGCGGCGCCCGCGCCGAGACCCTTGTGGGCCTCTCGGGATTGGGCGACCTGATCCTGACCTGCTCCAGTCCGCAATCGCGCAATTTTGCGCTTGGCGTGGCACTCGGGCGCGGTGAGCCGCGGCCCCACGAAATACTCGCCGAAGGCGAGTTCACCGCCCCCGTGCTGATTGAACTGGCGGCTTCGCAAAACGTCGATATGCCGGTATCAAAGGCGGTGGCGGCGATACTGGGCGGAACGGTAACGATCGATGCCGCCATCGAGGGTTTGCTGACGCGTCCCTTCAAGGCGGAGGTTTGACCATGGCGTACTGGCTGGTGAAATCGGAACCTTCGAGCTGGTCGTGGGACCAGCAAGTTGCGAAGGGCGCCAAGGGCGAGGCCTGGACCGGCGTGCGCAACTTCACCGCGAGACAAAATCTAGTGAACATGAGGAAGGGCGATCGCGCCTTCTTCTATCATTCCAACGAGGGCAAGGAGATCGTCGGCATCGCGGAAATCATTCGCGAGGCCTATCCCGATCCGACCGACAAGACCGGCAAGTTCGTCTGCGTCGACATCAAGGCGGACAAGCCGCTGAAGACACCGGTCACGATGGCCGCGATCAAGGCCGACAAGAAGCTCGCCGACATGGCGCTGGTGAAATATTCGCGGCTATCGGTTCAGCCGGTGACGGCGGAAGAGTGGAAGATCGTCTGCAAGATGGGCGGGCTTTGAAGAAATGGACTTTGAGGAATTATTGCGCCCGCACCATTCGACAACCCGTAACCATATAGGCCTGAGCACAACCTGCGCGGCCGGTGGTATTGTCGACTTACCGGGGACGATCATATAGCCTGAGAGGCCTCGAAAGGCCGGTAATTTTCGATCAGCATTCTCGCGGAATAATGATGCAGAACAGCGCGGATGGCGATCGGCGATCTGATCTTCTCCCCGGCCGCCCCGGCAAGACAGCTCTGCCAACGCTCGCCCTTTTGCTCACCGGAACCGTTGTGCTTGGCGTCGCGGGTGGCTGGTTCCTCAGCCCGCGGGAGGCGTCCGACGCGCCGGTGGTCGCGATGCTATCTCCCGAGCAACTTGCCGACGCCATTCCAACTCTGGACGCGGGCGCGCAAGCGACCGCGCGTTCCGACCAACGCGAGTGCCGGGTTCCGTTCGGTTTCATCACCGTTGCTACGCCCGGCAATCCGGCGGGCGGAACGGTGAGTTTTCGGACCAGCAAATATCAGTCGCCCCCGTTCCATGTCACAGACACGCCGCAGCGGATCGCTATCCCGAGCCCATTGCCGGAAACCGGCGGCGTGGATTTGTTATCGGCCGATGGCGACGCCAAGGGCCTTGTGGTGTCGCTCTATCCAACCGCGCGAATGGAACCGGTCAACGGCACCAAAACAGTCAAGGTGATCTGGCGACCGCGTCCGCCATGCAAGTCCTGAAAGGTTGCAAGTCCTGAAAGGTTGCAGGTCCTGAAAAGTGGCAAGTCCTGAAAAGCAAAGTCGTGAGAAGTTGAAATGCAGAGCTTTCTGACGGGTCGATTTATCCTGGCCTTCATTTTCATTGGCGTGGTCTCGGCGGGAGTGAGCGCCCTGCTGTTCAGTCCGCAGGTCGGTTTTCTGAACTGGATCACGGGTTTTTTCGCCGCGATGACCCCGCTCCGATTTTTTGGCGTCGCGGTTACGATCCTTGCGGCGGCAGGCATCGGTTACGTCGCCGCGCGGATTGGCACCGATCCCATCGCGTTGGGATTGGTACCGGTCGGCAGCGGCTATACCTATGGCCGTAGGCTTTCGATCAATGCTTCGACCGGCAAAACCGAGCTCGTTTCGCGCACGGCGGATGATGCGCTCGATGATATCGATTCGATGGTCGGGCTCGGCCCTGTCAAATCCGAAATCAACAAATTACTTGCCAGCCTCGAAGTTGAGCGCAGGCGACGCGAACAAAATCTGTCGGTCTCCGCGACCAGCCGGCATATGGTTTTCACTGGTCCGCCGGGCGTCGGAAAAACCGTGGTGGCCCGCGCACTCGGTGACATCTATCGTTCCCTCGGCGTGCTGCGCAAAGGTCATCTGATCGAGGCCGACAGAAGCCAGCTTGTCGGCGGCTATGTCGGTCAAACCGCGATGAAGACGCTCGAGGTATGTCGATCCGCGCTCGATGGCGTGCTGTTCATCGATGAAGCCTACAGCCTGGCGGCGTCCGAATGGAAAGGCGATTTCGGCCGCGAGGCGATCGAAACGCTGCTCAAATATATGGAAGACCATCGCGATCGCCTCATCGTCATCGTCGCCGGCTATCCAACCGAGATGCACCGTTTCATCGCGAGCAATCCCGGCCTTGCGAGCAGATTCACGAAGACCATCGACTTCCCGCCTTATCAAGTATCCGAGCTCTGCGAAATCTTCCGCTCCATGGCCACCGAACAGCAGTATCTGTTGCCGATCGGTTTCGAGCAAAAGCTGTCGCCGTGGATCGAGCAGCAACGCAACGACCCGCAATGGGGCAACGCGCGCTCGATGCGTACCCTGCTTGAGAAGGTTCGCGAGGCTCATGCGCTGCGCACATCGCAAGACGCCGAGGCCAACCTTGCGGAATTTCATTTGGCCGATATTGAAGCCGCTATTCGGGACAGCTGACGATGCAGTGGACGTCGCGCCTCGCCGCACAGCACAGCGCCCTTTGGAGCTTCGACCGGTGGTACCGGCTGTGGTGGCATGTTTGGCCGGCATCGCTGGCTTTGTTGATCTCCGGCTGGATCTGTATCGACAAGCCCGGCGGCGTGACCTCACCGAGCGCGCCTTGGGGAAAGCCCGCACCCAACGCGCCACCGCAACCGACAAGGCATTCTCCGATCCTCGCCAACTGGCCGGAAAAGCTGCACAACGACGTGATGACGTGCTTCTCCAACGCGGTCGATCTTGGCCCGCTGGTGGAAGCGTGCACGCGACTGATCGACAGCGGACTGGCCCCCAATCCTCAGCTGGTGGCAGCCTATACGCAGCGTGGATTCCTGCGGCGACTGAAGGAGCCCGATCTTGCGCTGACGGATTACAATACGGCCCTCAATATTCAGGCCGATGCGCCGGTTGTGCTGATGAACCGCGCGTGGATCTACATCAGCCGCAGCCGATACGACGCCGCCATGCAGGATCTCAACAAGGCTATCGAGCGGTTCCCGCCCGCAGCCGCGGGGCGCGCCCGATACTATCGGGGCTTCACTTTCTTCAAGATGAAGGATTATCCCTCGGCGATGTCCGACTTGAATGAATCCTTGAAAGTCGAGCCGAACAATCCGGATCCATACCTGACACGGGGTGACGTCGAGCAAGCCCAGCAGCAATATGATGCGGCCTTGCGCGATTACGATGAATTCAGCAAGCGTGCCCCGCGCAATCCTCGCGGGCTGATCGGGCGCGGCTCGGTATTGGAAGCAACCGGTCGTCCCAAGGAGGCCTTGCCTGCCTATGAAAGCGCCGTGGCGCTGGAGCCGGCGAACGCCCAGGCGCTTGCCGCGCGCGACCGGCTGCGTTCGCAGCAGGATGCCGGCGATCAAGCGAAATAGGGTCGGGGAAAAGCTAGGGCATGATCCGGAAAAAGTGGGCACCGGTTTTCCGAAAAGATCATGCTCAAACAAAAAGATAGAGCGGGATGACGATTCGAAGAAAAGTCATCACGCTCTAGGCCGCCGCCGCCGCGGTCACCACCTGCGCCAAGAGCTGCTCGCGTTTGGATTGCGAGCGATAGCCCTTCATGGTGGCGGCGAAACGCTCGAGGATGCCATCCTCGAACGCGGTGACGATGGTGTCGTGGACATAGCTCTTGCGACAGATCGCCGGCGTATTGGACAATTCATCCGCGGCGGCGCGAACCGCGTGCAGCACCTGTTTCTTGCGGCCGCGCGCGCTCGCGGCCGGCGAAATCCGCGACAGCGATTCCAGCACCACGGCGGAGGCCATCAGGGTACGGAAATCCTTCAGCGAAATCTTGATGCCGGCGATCTCGCGCAGGAACGCGTTGACCGTGGTGGTGGACACCGTGCGGACTGTGCCGAAACCGTCGCGGTACTGGAACATGCGCTTGCCGGGCAGGCTGCGCAGGATGCCGATCGCGCGCACGAGCTTCGCCGCGTCGCATTCCTTGCGCACGGCCTTGCCGCCCTTGGCCTTGAACGTCAGCACCACGCAATCGTCTTCCAGCGTGACGTTGGATTTGTGAAGCGTGGTGGCGCCGCGGGTGCCGTTGAGGCGAGCATAGGACTCATTGCCCGGTCGGATCGCGGTGCGCGCGATCAGCTCGATCACCGCGGCGAGCGCGAATTCGCGCGTCGGCTCCTCGCCGGACAGATGCATCGAGACGTTGCGGCGGATCTTTGGCAGCGCCGCGACCAGTTTGGCGAGCCGATGCGCCTTGCGGTGTTCACGGACCTTTTCCCAGTCGGCGTGATAGCGGTATTGCAGCCGGCCCGCGGCATCGCGGCCGACCGCCTGCAAATGCGAATTCGGGTCGGGCGAGTAACGCACCTCGATATAGGCCGGCGGCACCGCCATCGCGTTCAGCCGGCGGATGGTACCGACGTGGCGGATCGCCGTGCCGTTGGCGCGGACGAAGGAATAGCTTTTCCCGCGCTTGATGCGGCGGATCGTCAATTCGTTCTGGTCGCCGAGTTTGAGGCCCAGTTCCTCCGCCAAAGCTTGCACCGAGGTGGTGATGGCAATATCGGGCTTTGCGGCGGGTTGTTTGGGCAGTTGACCGAGCGCTTGCGCCAGAGCCACGGCAGGATCGGCGGAACCAGGCCGCGTAGCCTCGAAATTCTGCTGATCTTCCATGGTCGTAATCGCCTTGCTCCGTGTTGTCTTCGGGAAAACGCTACCTCGCGCGGCTTCGTTCCCGGTTAAGGCCTTCGGCCCGGGCAGGCCATTTAGGGGTTAACCGCCCGCATTGCGAGTCACGAATCGATCGGTGGCGGTTATTAGATACCGATCATGGGCGCCATCCGGCCGGTAACGTTGATTTTTTGAGGTGGGCCAAAGAGCCGCAGCGACCGCAGCGCTCAACTAACGCTCAACAAAAAGGGCGCTGGAGCGCGCAAGGCCAACCAAGGTCCAAGCTGCTTCCGCCTTGTCGCCGCGCTGCCAGGCGACGCATAATCGCGTCAAACAAGACGGTCGCGGCAACCCGTGCACGGGTCAGGCGAGGTGAGTGGAGGGGACGATGTCCGAGAAGATTTACGACGTATCGGCGGATTGGGCGAAACGAGCCTGGGTCGATGGCGCCAAATACCGGGAAATGTATGCGCGCTCGGTTGCGGATCCCAATGGCTTCTGGGCCGAACACGGCAAGCGCATCGGCTGGATGAAGCCCTTCAGCAAGGTCGAGAACGTTTCGTTCGCGCCCGGCAACATCTCGATCAAATGGTTCGAGGACGGCGTCCTCAACGTCGCCTGGAACTGCATCGACCGGCATCTGGCGAAGCGCGGTGACCAGACCGCGATCATCTGGGAGGGCGACAATCCGTCGGAGTCCAAGCACATCACCTACCGGCAACTGCACGACGAGGTCTGCAAGTTCGCCAACATCCTGCGCACCCGCAATGTCAAGAAGGGCGACCGTGTCACGATCTACCTTCCGATGATCCCGGAAGCGGCCTACGCGATGCTGGCCTGCGCGCGGATCGGCGCGATCCACTCGGTGGTGTTCGCCGGCTTCTCGCCGGACAGCCTCGCCCAGCGCATCAAGGATTGTAAGTCCAACGTGGTCATCACCGCCGACGAGGGCTTGCGCGGCGGCAAGAAGGTGCCGCTCAAAGCCAATGTCGATGCAGCGATCGCCAAGACCGGCGGCGTCGATTGGGTGATCGTGGTCAAGCGCACGGGAGCCGCCGTCGATATGAGCCCATCGCGCGATCTCTGGTACCACGAAGCCGCCAAGATGGTGACGACGGAGTGCCCATGCGAGCACATGCATGCCGAAGATCCGCTGTTCATCCTCTACACGTCGGGTTCGACCGGCCAGCCCAAGGGCGTACTGCACACCTCGGGCGGCTATCTGGTGTTCGCCGCGATGACGCATCAATATGTCTTCGACTATCACGACGGCGATATCTACTGGTGCACCGCCGACGTCGGCTGGGTCACCGGCCACAGCTACATCCTCTATGGGCCGCTCGCGAACGGCGCCACCACCCTGATGTTCGAGGGCGTGCCGAATTATCCCGATAATTCGCGGTTCTGGAACGTCGTCGACAAGCACAAGGTCAACATCTTCTATACCGCGCCGACCGCGATCCGCGCGCTGATGCAGGGCGGCGATGAGCCGGTGAAGAAGACCTCGCGGCAGTCGCTGCGGCTGCTCGGCACCGTCGGCGAGCCGATCAACCCGGAAGCGTGGGAATGGTATCATCGCGTGGTCGGCGACGAGCGCTGCCCGATCGTCGATACCTGGTGGCAGACCGAGACCGGCGGCATCCTGATCACGCCGCTGCCCGGCGCTATCAAACTGAAACCCGGTTCGGCGACGCTGCCGTTCTTCGGCGTGGTGCCGGAGATCGTCGATGCCGAGGGCAAGGTGCAGGAAGGCGAAGCTAGCGGCAATCTCTGCATTGCGAAATCCTGGCCCGGGCAGATGCGCACGGTCTATGGCGACCACGCCCGCTTCGAGCAGACTTATTTTTCGACCTACAAGGGCAAGTATTTCACCGGCGACGGCTGCCGCCGGGATGCCGACGGCTATTACTGGATCACCGGCCGCGTCGATGACGTCATCAACGTGTCCGGTCACCGCATGGGCACCGCCGAGGTCGAGAGTTCGCTGGTCGCGCACGAGGCGGTTTCGGAAGCCGCCGTGGTCGGCTATCCCCACGACATCAAGGGCCAGGGCATCTATGCCTATGTCACGCTGATGTCCGGCAAGGAGCCGAGCGAGACCTTGCGCAAGGAGCTGGTGGCCTGGGTGCGCAAGGATATCGGCCCGATCGCCTCGCCCGACCTGATCCAGTTCGCGCCGGGCCTGCCGAAAACCCGCTCCGGCAAGATCATGCGCCGCATCCTGCGCAAGATCGCCGAAGACGAGCCCTCAAGCCTCGGCGATACCTCGACACTGGCCGATCCGGCGGTGGTCGACGATCTCGTGAAAAATCGCCAGAACAAGAAGGGGGCTGCCGTCTAGATCCCGGCAGCGCCGGCGCTGACACCCCGAAGAAAGAACAGGCGCCTGCCCCGCATGACGTGCTGATCACGCCAAAGTCAGCAACTGTGGCGCTCGTGCGGCGGTTTCCGGGCGAGTGTTGTTTTCAGGTCATTTACTTTGTTTCCGACATTTTCTTTTCTCCGCCCCCAGCGAGTGAGTCCCGTGGCCGGTGTGGAAACCGTCTGGTTAACGCACCCGGCTAAAATGCTTGGGAAAGATACCCAATCGAACCGGCTTCTTGCCGGTTTGCGGATAGCAACGGAGAAACTGATGTCGATGAGGATTGCGGCGGCGCTGGCTGCCACCATCGGGGCGGGATCGCTGATGACGGATGCCGCCCAGGCCCGGCCGGAAATGGTCGGCGTGCATGGCGACTATTCGCCGGGAACGATCGTCATACGGACCAACGAGCGGCACCTCTATCTCATTCTCGATGGGGGCCATGCCATGCGCTACCCGGTCGGCGTCGGCAAGGCCGGCAAGCAATGGGCGGGTACCACCCGGATCGACGGCAAATACCGCAATCCGGCCTGGTCGCCGCCGCAGGAAGTCAAGCACGACAAGCCGAACATGCCCGACATTATTCCCGGCGGTTCGCCGCGCAACCCGATGGGCGTCGCGGCGATGACCTTGGCCGGCGGCGAATATGCCATCCACGGTACCAACATGCCGGGTTCGGTCGGCGGCTTCGTTTCCTACGGCTGCATCCGCATGCTCAATCCCGACATCACCGACCTGTACGAGCGCGTGTCCGTCGGCACGACCGTGGTGGTGACGCGCTGATCCAGCCGATCCCGATTTGAATACGAAGAGCCGCGCATCAGCGCGGCTTTTTTGCTTTCGCAGATCCGGCTCAAAAATCCGAGGCGATGCCCTTGTGCTCCCAGTCGCCGTAGCGCGTGGGTTCCGGACCCTTCGGACCCTGGAATTCCTTTGCGATCGGCTTGCTGTCGGCTGCCGCGGCCTTGCGGCGCGCTTCGGCCTCCGCGAGCGCGCGCTGTGCCGCCGGCGCGAGCTGCTTGCGTCGTTCTGGCGATGAAACCGTTGCCGGGCGGGAAGAATCGTCCGTCATGCCAACCTCCAATGCGTCGTCGAGGCTTCGTCGTTTAGATCATATCGCGATGCTGGAATCGGAAGGGGTGGTTCTTATATTTGGCATATTCCCGTGCCAAAGGTCTTTTCCTTGACTGATGGCATGAGCACCAAACGCCTCGCTGTCCGCTGTCCCGAGATGTCCCTGCTCCATGCCCGCTCAACGATTCGCACGGCCATCCGAGGTGCCCGGTCTCGCGGCACGCCGGATCGCGGCGGACATCCTCGACGGCGTCCTGCACAAGCACCGCACCCTTGACGATCAACTCGACGGCATCGGCGCGCATCCAGCGCTGAAAACGCTGGCCGATCGCGATCGCGCCCTGATGCGGCGGCTGGTGGCAACGATCCTGCGCCGGCTCGGCACGCTCGGCCACTTGCTATCGCGGCTGCTAGATCGCGGCATCCCGAACGACGCGCCGCGCGCGCAGAGCGCGCTCTTGATCGGAGCGGCGCAAATTCTCTGGATGGATGTGCCCGATCATGCCGCGGTCGACCTGTCGGTGCGGCTCGTGCAAGCGGACCGGCGCGCCGCGAAATATGCCGGCCTTGTCAATGCGGTGCTGCGCCGTTGCGCGCGCGAGGGCGCAGCCCTGATCGACGAGGTCAAGGCGCAGACGCTCGACATTCCGCCATGGCTGCTCAACCGCTGGATCGCGCATTATGGCGAGGCCACTGCAAGGCAGATCGCGCTTGCGATCAGCCATGAGCCGTCGCTCGACATCACTGTCAAATCCGATCCCGCACAGTGGGCAACACGGCTGCATGGCGAAACGCTGCCGACCGAAACCGTTCGCACCCTGCTGCAGGGTCCGGTGACCATGCTGCCCGGCTTCAACGAGGGTCAATGGTGGGTGCAGGACGCCGCCGCCGCGCTGCCCGCGCGGTTGTTCGGCGACCTCGCCGGCAAAACCATTGCCGATCTCTGCGCAGCACCTGGTGGCAAGACCGCGCAGCTTGCCCATGGCGGCGCACGTGTCGTCGCGGTTGACCGTTCATCGGGCCGCATAGCGCGGCTGCGTGACAATCTGGCGCGGCTTTCCCTGCACGCGGAGACCGCGGTGGCCGACGCCCTCGAGTGGCACGGCGGCAGCAACGGCGCAGGTTTTGATGGCGTCCTGGTCGATGCGCCCTGCACCTCGACCGGCACGATACGCCGCCATCCCGACGTTGCCTGGCTGCGGCAGGAAGCCGATTTGGAGGCGCTGACGTCCCTGCAGCAGCGCCTTCTGCAGAAGGCGGTGACGCTGCTCAAGCCCGGCGGAACGCTGGTCTATTGCACCTGCTCGCTGGAGCCGGAAGAGGGCGAGCGAGCGATCGCGGCGCTTCTTGCGGCCGAGACCTCGCTCGCGCGCGCGCCGATCGGCCCGAGCGAGGTTTCAGGTCTCGCCGAGATCGTCACCGCGGAGGGCGACCTGCGCACCCTGCCCTGCCACCTGCCGCACCAGGATCCGCGCTTGGGCGGGCTCGACGGCTTTTACGCGGCACGCCTGGTGCGGCGGATTTGACGAAAGCGCTCGCGGCGATTGGACGCGAATGTTAGAAGCGGGGACACTGGTTTAAATCCTGATTTGGCAGCAGATTTTGACTTCACGGCGCTGATTCGCGCGCTTTCAAGATGGTGTTTTGGCGGCGTTTCCGGATTAAAAGGATGCGCTTAAGAATCCCTCCTCCCCTTCTCAAGGCAAGGCGTGTCGGTCGCTCAACGCAGACGCATTTCGACGCTGATCATGGCCCGCTTCGCGCGGAACATGATCGCCCGCGCTAGCGGCGGCTCGGTGGCGTTGTCGCGGCTGTGGCCGGGCCGCACCGATCGCCTGATCATTGCCCCGCATGACCTGCGCACCGCGGACGCCACCCGCGCCGCCGAAATCTATGCCGGCCGCTTCGTGTTTGCCGGCAAGATCGTGACCTGCCAGGGCCGCTCGATCTTCGATCTCGAGCCGCCGTCGGAAGACTGGGAGGTGGCGCTGCTCGGTTTCGGATGGCTGCGGCATTTGCGCGCCGCCGACACCGCGCTGACCCGCGCCAATGCGCGTTCGCTGGTCGACGACTGGATTTCCAATCCGACCCATAAGCGCCCGGTCACGCGGCGCGCCGACGTGATGGCACGCCGCGTGATCTCGCTGTTGTCGCAGGCGCCGCTGGTGCTCGGCGACAGCGACAGCAAATTCTATCGGCGCTATTTGCGCGGACTGGCGCGCGAGATCCGCTATCTGCGCTACACGATGGATATCGCCGACGGCGTGCCGCGGCTGCAGGTGCTGATCGCGCTGTGCTACGCCTCGCTCTGCCTCGCCAACCAGGCCCGGCACATCCGCGGCGCGACGCGAAAACTCTCCGAGGAATTGCAGCGCCAGATCCTTCCCGACGGCGGCCACGTCTCGCGCAATCCAGGCGCCTTGATCGAGCTCCTGATCGATCTGTTGCCGCTCCGCCAGACTTTTGCCGCCCGCAACATCGCGCCGCCGCCGGCATTGTTGAACGCGATCGACCGCATGATGCCGATGCTGCGTTTTTTCCGTCACGGTGACGGCAGTTTTGCGATGTTCAACGGCATGAGCAGCACGCCGTCCGATTTGCTGGCGACGCTGCTCGCCTATGACGATGCCCACGGCGCGCCGATGGCAAACATGCCGCACACCGGCTTCCAGCGCCTCGACGCCGGCGCCACCATCGTGATCATCGACACCGGTCCGCCGCCGCCGCCGAATGTCAGCCAGGATGCCCACGCCGGCTGCCTGTCGTTCGAATTGTCCTCGGGCGCGAGCCGCATCGTCATCAATTGCGGGATGCCCGCGACCGGACGCGACAATTGGCGCAGCTTTGCCCGCGGCACCGCGGCGCATTCGACCCTGACCTATCACGACACCTCGTCGTGCCAATTCGTCGAGTTGTCGGCGATGAAGCGGCTGTTGCAGGGCGCGCCTGTTGTCAGCGGCCCGGTCCAAGTCGAGAGCTATCGCGAGGCGGTCGCCAATGGCGTGCTGCTGACCACCTCGCACGACGGCTATCTGGCACGCTTCGGCGTGGTGCATCGGCGCGTGCTGATGATCGCGCCGGACGGATCGCGGCTTGACGGCGAGGACTCCGTAGCGCCGGCGCCGGGTGGGCGAATCAAGGGCGCCGAGACCAACTATGCGCTACGCTTTCACCTGCACCCCGCGGTGAAGGCGAGCCGCCTTTCCGACGCCCGCGGCGTGATGCTGGTACTGCCGAACCGCGATGTCTGGACCTTCGAGGCGCTCGACGACAAGGTCGAGCTGGAAGACAGCGTGTTCCTCGCCGGCAATGACGGGCCGCGGCGCACCGCCCAGATCGTGATCCGCCAGGACTCGCGTCACGGGCCCTCGATCCGATGGAGCTTTGCCCGCTCGAGCGCATCGCCGCCCACGACGAACTCACGGCGCAACGCCCAGCGCGAACCGGAACTGCCATTGTAAATTGTGTCCAATACCGGCCTTGCGGCTGGCCCCGGTTTCGTGACCGGCAAAACCATGCTACCGGGCTGGCTTAATTAGCCAGGATCGCTCATGACCGACCATCCCCGCCGCGTCACCCGCGCTTTGTTGTCCGTTTCCGACAAAACCGGCTTGATCGAATTCGCCCGTGCCCTTGCCGAACACGGCGTCGAGCTCATCTCGACCGGCGGCACGGCGAAGGCAATCGTGGCCGCGGGATTAAAGGTCTCCGATGTCTCGGAACTGACCGGCTTTCCCGAGATGATGGACGGCCGGGTCAAGACGCTGCATCCGAAGGTGCATGGCGGGCTGCTGGCGATCCGCGACAACAAGGAACACGGCGAGGCCATGAGGGCACACGGCATCGCGCCGATCGATCTCCTCGTGGTCAATCTCTATCCGTTCGAGGCGACCGTCGATCGCGGTGCGGGCTTCGAAGACTGCATTGAGAACATCGACATCGGCGGCCCCGCCATGATCCGCGCCGCGGCCAAGAATCATGACGACGTCGCGGTCGTGATCGAGCCGCAGGATTACAAGGCGGTGCTCGATGAGCTTGCGGCCAACAAGGGTGCGACGATGCTTCGCCTGCGCCGCCGTCTCGCCGCCAAGGCCTATGCCCGCACCGCCGCCTATGACGCCGCGATCTCGAACTGGTTTGCAAAAGAGCTCAAGTTGGAGGCACCGGATTTCCGCGCCTTCGGCGGCCACCTGATCCAGTCGCTGCGCTACGGCGAGAACCCACACCAGACGGCGGCGTTTTATTCGACGCCCGACAAGCGTCCGGGCGTTTCGACCGCGCGGCAACTGCAGGGCCGCGAACTGTCCTACAACAACATTAACGACACTGATGCTGCCTACGAATGCATCGCCGAGTTCGATCCCAAGCACACCGCCGCTTGCGTCATCGTTAAACATGCCAACCCCTGCGGCGTCGCCGAAGGCACCGATCTCCTCTCGGCCTACCGCAAGGCCTTGGCGTGCGATTCGACCTCAGCCTATGGCGGCATTGTCGCGCTCAACCGGACACTGGATGCGGAAACCGCCCGCGCGGTCACCGAAATCTTTACCGAAGTGATCATCGCGCCAGATGCGACCGAAGAAGCGATCGCGATTGTCGCTGCACGGCGAAACTTGCGCCTGTTGCTCGCGGGCAGCCTGCCCGATCCGCGCGCGGCAGGGCTGACCGCCAAGACGGTGGCCGGTGGACTTCTGGTGCAGAGCCGCGACAACGCCGTCGTCGACGACATGACGCTGAAGGTCGCAACCAAGCGCGCGCCCACGGAGGCCGAGTTGCGCGACCTCAAATTCGCCTTCCGCGTTGTCAAGCATGTCAAATCCAACACCATCATCTACGCCAAGGATCTTGCGACCGTCGGCATCGGCGCAGGACAAATGAGCCGGGTCGATTCCGCCCGCATCGCCGCGCGGAAAGCCGAGGACGCGGCCGCCGAATTGAAGCTCGCAGAGCCGCTCACAAGGGGGTCGGTGGTCGCATCCGACGCGTTCTTCCCCTTCGCCGACGGCATGCTGGCGTGCATCGAAGCCGGCGCCACGGCGGTGATCCAGCCCGGCGGTTCGGTGCGCGACGATGAGGTGATCAAGGCCGCCGACGATCACGGCATCGCCATGGTGTTCACCGGCGTCCGGCATTTCCGGCATTGAGATGACTGCCAGCAGCTCCTCGACCGACGTCGTCATACCCGCGAAGGCGGGTATCCAGTAATCGCCGGTGCTTACTGGATCATCCGCTTTCGCGGATGATGACAATTGAATGCGAGTAGCTGCCAACGGCATGACGAGCACAGATTAATCCCTCACCCTCGCAAGCAGCGCCAATCCGGCCACGAAGAACAGCACGATCGTGGCCATGCCGGCTTTTTGGCTGTCAGTCACGGCCGTGACGATGCCGATCAACAAGGGGCCGATGAACGAGGTAACTTTTCCGGTCAACGCGAACAGGCCGAAATATTGCGCGATGCGATCCTTGGGCGCCATGTGGATCAGAAGCGTGCGCGAGGCGGCCTGCAGCGGTCCGCCGGCCGCCCCGATCAGACAACCCAGAAAGAGATAGGCGCGTTCGGCCGCGGCGGCGAACAGCGGCCCGTCAGGCGCCGGAGGCGCGACCTTGATGAACAGGATCTGTTCCCTGTCCACCAATAGGATCGCGACGATCGATGCGAGCAGGATCATCATGCTCCCGCCGATCACGCGTTTCGGCCCAAGCTTGTCGTCGAGCTTGCCGCCGAGCCAGGCGCCAAAGGTTCCGGCAATCGCCAGGATGATGCCGAAGGTGCCGATCCGGATCGTGTCCCAGCCGAATGTGCCGGCGGCATAGATGCCGCCAAAGGCAAACAGCGACACCAGGCCGTCGGTGTAGATCATGTTGGCGAGCAGGAAGGCGGCAAGCGATTTTTGTTTCGGCAGTTCGGCCAGCGTTTGCTTCAGCTCGACCAGCCCTTCGCGCAGCGCGTCGCGAAGGCGGCGCTTGGCGGGATAATCCGGCGTCAGCAGGAACATCGGCAGCACGAAGATGATAAACCAGACGCCGGTGAGCGGGCCCGCAATGCGGTCGCCCTGATGGGTGACGGGATCGAGGCCGAACAGCGGCTTCAATCCGAACAATGTGCGCCCGCTCTCGGGATTGGCCGCGAGAAAACCGAGCACCAGCACGAGGCTGAGGATGCCGCCGACATAGCCGGTAGCCCAGCCGGTGCCCGACAATCGCCCGATCCGGTCCGGCGGCACCAATGTCGGCATCATCGCATTGTTGAAGACGATGGCGAATTCGGCGCCAATGGTCGCGATGGCGTAGGCGAGCAGCAGCGGGGCAATCACGCTGACATCGCCGGGCTTGCCGAACCACATCAGCGCGGAGCCGATCACCAGCAGCGTGCCGAATGCGGCGATCCACGGCTTGCGGCGGCCGCTCGCGTCCGCAATCGCCCCCAAAACCGGCGACATCAGCGCGATCATCAAGCCCGCCGCAGCGGTGGCAAAACCCCACAGCGATTGCCCGCTCGCCGGATCGGACGCCACATGGGTGACGAAATAAGGCGCGAACACGAAGGTGGTGACGAGAGTGAAAAAAGGCTCCGCTGCCCACGCGAAGAAAATCCAGCTAATAACGGCCGCGCGTGGCGGATAAATGGGTTGTATGTCAACGCGGGCGTCTGCGGTCATGGTCGTCATGAAAAAATATCCTTCAAAATCACGCCGACGTTTTGCCTGTTGCAGCGAAAGCCATATAGCATTCGTGGCGACCATACCCTTCTCGCATTTGCCGACGCTGGATGGCGTCCCCTCGCGGCGGAATTTTGATGATCTCGTTGATAGCTGACCGGCGCAAAATTCTCGCGACAATCGCGCTGGCGGTTGCCTTTATTGTGCCCGCCACGGCGCAAGAGCGGAGCCTTTACATCCCCGCCGCGGCCGATACCATCCATTCCGTTGCCGCCGAACACGGCATGGTGGTGGCGCAGGAAAAAATCTCTGCCCGCGTCGGCGCCGGCATCCTCAAGCAAGGCGGCAATGCGGTCGATGCGGCGGTCGCTACCGGATTTGCTATGGCAGTGACCTATCCCCGCGCGGGAAATATCGGCGGCGGTGGATTTATGGTGATCCACTTGCGTGAGCGCGGCCAGCAAATGGCGCAAGACATAGCGATTGACTATCGCGAGACCGCGCCGCTCGCGACCACGCCGGAGATTTTTCTAGGGGCCGACGGCAAACCCGACAACGCGAAGTCGCGGGATTCCGCGCTCAGCATCGGCGTGCCCGGCACCGTTGCGGGACTGACCCTGGCGCTGGAGAAATATGGCTCGGGCAAGTTCACGCTCGCGCAGCTGCTGCAGCCGGCCATCGAGCTGGCGCGCGACGGCTTCGTCCTTACCGACGATATGGCCGATACGCTGCCCGCATTCTACCGGCGGCTGGCACGCTGGCCGGCGTCCGCAAGGATATTCGCCCGCCCCGACGGCACCGCATTGCGCCAGGACGACAGCCTGATCCAGACCGATCTCGCGGCAACGCTCACGGCGATCGCCGAACAGGGTCCGCGCGGATTCTACCAGGGACCGGTTGCGGAAAAGCTAGCGTCGGCCGTCCGCGAAGCCGGCGGCATCATGACCGCCGACGATCTGAAATCATACCAGGCCATCATCCGCAGCCCCGTCCACGGGACCTATCGCGGCTACGACATCGTCTCGATGCCGCTGCCTTCTTCCGGCGGCACGGTGCTTTTGGAGACGCTGAACATCCTCGAAGGCTTTCCGCTTGCGGAGATGAAACAGGGCTCGGTGGCTTCGCTGCATCTCTTGATCGAGGCGATGAAGCGCGCCTACGCCGATCGCGCCCGCTATCTCGGCGATCCCGCCTTCATCAACGCACCGATCTCGGCGCTCCTGGCCAAAGACTACGCCGCCAAGCAGCGCGCCAGCATCGACCCCGAGCGGGCCACGCCGGCGGCCGAGATGGCCTCGGCCAGGCTGCCGCGCGAAGGCAGCAACACCACGCACTTTTCCGTGGTCGACGGTTTTGGCAATGCGGTCAGCAATACCTATACGCTGAATTTCCCCTATGGCGTCGGCCTGGTCGCGGACGGCACGGGGGTGCTGCTCAACAATGAGCTCGATGATTTCACGGCGGCACCCGGCGCATCCAATGCGTTTGGCCTGGTCGGGTTCGAGGCCAATTTGCCTGGCCCCGGCAAGCGGCCGCTATCTTCGATGTCGCCCACCATTGTCCTGAAGGACGGCAAGCCGATACTGGTGACAGGCTCGCCCGGCGGCAGCCGCATCATCTCGACCGTGCTGCAGGTGATCGTCGACGTGCTCGATTATCACATGGATGTTGCGGCCGCCGTCGCAGCGCCCCGCCTGCACCATCAGTGGTTGCCGGATGAGGTGCGGATTGAGCGCGGGTTCGATGGCGAAGTTCTCGCCGGGCTCAAAGCGAGGGGCCATCATATCGTGGAACCGATGGGCCAGACATCGGCCAATTCGATCGCGATCAATGCGGGCGGATTGCTTGGCGCGCCGGACCCCCGCACCCGCGGCGCGGAAGCGGCGGGACAATAGGCCCTCGCCGGCGCCGGCATCCGATTTGCCGGATGACAGCGCCGCCGATCCGCGCCAATTTGGCAAACGCGCGCGCCGGTGACCTTGCGGAAACAGCCGGTCAATAAACTCTCCGGGGAGAAACGATCATGGCTACGACCGAGCCGATTGAAGTCGCTTCGATAGAAGACACCAGCCTGCTCGCCTTTTATCGCGACATGAACCCGCCCGAGCGCCACACCTTCTGGGCTTGCGCGTCGGGCTGGGCGCTCGACGGCATGGACTTCCAGATCTATCCGCTCGTGGTCGGCACCATCATCACCCTGTGGAAGGTTGATCCCGGCACCGCAGGCCTCGCCGGCACGGTGACGCTCTTGTCCTCCGCGGTCGGCGGCTGGCTCGGCGGCTATCTGGCCGATCGCATCGGCCGCGTCAGGACGCTGCAATTCACGATCCTCTGGTTTTCGTTCTTCTCGCTGATCTGCGCGGTCGCGCAGAATTTCGATCAGCTCCTGATCGCGCGAGCGCTGCTCGGCCTCGGCTTTGGCGGCGAATGGGCCGCCGGCGCGGTGCTGATGGGTGAAGCGATCCGGCCGCAATATCGCGGCCGCGCGGTCGGCTCGGTGCAATCGGGCTGGGCGGTCGGCTGGGGCCTTGCGGTGTTGTCGCAGGCGATCCTGTTCTCTTTCCTCCCGGCGGAAAGTGCGTGGCGCTGGATGTTCGCCGTCGGCGCGCTGCCGGCGCTGCTGGTGTTTTACCTGCGGCGCTACGTCACCGAACCGGAGATCGCCGCGGCGACCCGCGCCAGGCAGATCACCTCGGGCGACCGGCCGCCCTTGTGGGAAATCTTCTTGGGTCCGATCCTCAAGACCACCATCCTGGCGTCGCTGATGGTGACGGGCTGCCAGGGCGGCTATTACGCGATCACATTCTGGGTGCCGCGTTTCCTCACCACCGAACGCAAGCTATCGATCGTCGGCTCTACCGGCTATCTTGCGGCGCTGATCGTCGGATCGTTCGTTGGTTATCTCGTCGGCGCCTGGCTCGCCGACCGCATCGGCCGGCGCAACCTGTTCCTGATCTTCTCGCTCGGCGCCATCGCCGTGGTGTTGCTCTACACGCAGTTGCAGTTGACCAACGAGGTGTTGTGGGTTCTGGGCTTCCCGCTCGGCTTCTTCGCATCGGGCTATTTTTCCGGTGTCGGCGCGTTCCTGACCGAACTTTATCCGACGAGGCTGCGGGGCTCCGGCCAGGGCTTTTGCTACAATTTCGGCCGCGGCATCGGCGCGCTGTTCCCGTTCCTGGTTGGCGCGCTTTCGGCGACCACCTCGCTCGCCGACGCGATCGCGATCTTTGCGGTCGCGGCCTATGGCGTGTTCTTCCTCGCAGCCTTCGCGCTGCCGGAAACGCGCGGCCGGGTGCTGCACGCCGACGCTTGAGAAGCAGGGCGTTCGGGGCACGAGGATGGTTTCGCGGAAATGGATCGCCGGCGCGCTGGCTGCGGGTGCTCTGGCAGCGGCGGCCGCGGCCACAACCATCGTCAGGCCTGATCGCGCCGTTCGCGTCGCGACTGGGGTGGTTGCCGATACACTTTGCGGGAAGACCTTTGTATCCGGGCTCGATCCTCACGCCGTTTTCGCAGAGACGTTGGATCGTCCCGGCATCCGCCGCCTGCGCTGGGTGATGCGATATCAACTTGATCACGTCACCAAAACTGTCGACGCCTCCGTGATGGGTCTGCTGGGCAGCCGCGCCGCGTTTCATGACGGTTTTGGTTGCGTCCTGCTGCGTGGATCGAAAGAACCCTATCTGCTGCGGAGCGATATTGATGCACTGAAAATCCCGAGGAGCCCGCCGCTTCTTCCGGAGATTGCCGGCCCGGCCGTCGTCGAACCGTCCGACCCGGCACTAAAAGCCGCGCTCGATCATGCCTTCGAGGAGTCCGCGGTGCCGCCGCTTCGGCGAACGAAGGCGGTCGTGGTGGTCCATGACGGCAAGGTGATCGCCGAACGTTATGCCGATGGTGTCGGCATCGATACGCAACTGCCGGGTTTTTCCATGACCAAGTCCGTGGTCAACGCCTTGGTCGGCCTTCTGACCCAGCATGGTCTCGTGACGCCCTCGATGCCGGCGCCGATCGCCGAGTGGCACGGCGCAAACGATCCGCGCCGAGAGATCGAAGTCGAGCATCTGATGCGAATGACGACCGGCCTGGCGCTGGATGAAACCAATAGCGGCTTCGATCCCTCCAGTCAGATGTATCTGTACGGCGACATGGCCGGTTTTGCCGTGAAGGCAGCGATGATCGCTCCGCCGGGAACGCAGTGGCGCTACTCCAGTGCGACCACCCAGATATTGGCGCGGATCATCCGCGAGGCCGTAGGCGGTCCGGAACAGAGTTTGGCATTCGCGTGGCGCGAACTGTTCAATCCGTTGGGCATGCGCAATGTGACGCTCCAGTTCGACGCGAGCGGCACTCTGCAGGGTTCCGCCAACATGCTGGCCAGCGCGAGGGATTGGGCACGCTTTGGCTTGCTCTATCTCGATGATGGCGTGGTTGGGGGAAAGCGCATCCTCCAGGAAGACTGGGTGGGTTTTTCAGCCGCGGCGACGCTGGACACGGATTACGGCGCCGGCTTCTGGACTAACCGCAGCGAGCATAAAAATGCAAAAGGCCGGGTCGGACTCGGCATTCCCCGTGATGCGTTCTTTGCATTCGGTCTTCTCGGCCAGCGGGTCGCGATCATTCCCTCGCAGCAGATGGTCGTCGTCCGTCTCGGCCACGCCGTCGATCCCACCGGCGACATCCGTGGTTTCGCACGGCTGGTCAAAGAGGCGATCGCGGCGACGCAGAACTGAGGCGTCAGCGCCCAACCGTGTACGGCCCGCCCTTCTCCAGCGCCCGCGCATAGGCCGGACGGGCGTGAATGCGCTCCAGAAACGCCATCGCCTTGGGATGGCCTTGCTCGAGGCCGCCACGCGCAGCCGCCGCTTCCAGCGGAAAACTCATCTGAATGTCGGCGGCGGTAAACTCGTCGCCGGCAAACCACGGGCTGTTGCCGAGTTCGCCTTCCCAGAACGCCATGTGCTGCTTGAGTTGCGGATTGACCAGCGTGCTCAGCGCCTGGTTGGAAACCTTGCGAACCAGCGGACGCAGCAGCGCCGGCGCGCGTTTCGGCATCAGCGCGAACAACAATTTCAGCAGCAGCGGCGGCATTGCCGAGCCCTCGGCATAGTGCAGCCAATAGGTGTAGCGCAGCCGCTCCGGCGTGTTTGACGGCGGGATCAAGCGGCCGTTGCCATAGGTGCCGACGAGATATTCAATGATCGCGCCAGACTCCGCGATGGTGTTGCGCTCGTCGGTGACGACCGGCGATTTGCCGAGCGGATGAATGTCGCGCAATTCTTTGGGCGCGCGCATATCGGGCTGACGCTGGTAGCGCACGATCTCGTAAGGCACGCCCAGCTCTTCCAACAGCCACAGCACGCGCTGCGAGCGTGAATTGTTGAGATGATGAACCGTCAGCATTGGCGTCCCCCCGCGATGGCGCGTCGCGCGGCGCTTGGTGCCAGCCGGGCGCAGGAAAGTCGAGACGCCTGGGCGTAACATATTTTACCCGGATGTTATTGACCTAATAAATTTATCCGGGTATAAATGAGGATGGCATTGAACAGAGAATTGTCACGATGATTCAGGCAGGTCCCAAACACGTCACCGCGTTCAGGGGCGAGCAACGGCTTGCTTCGGGCCCACTGGCCGATGTAGCGCGCGCCGTCGTGAAAGCGTCCAAGAGTCTCGATACGCAGCCGATCGTCATCTTCGACGACTCGAACGGCCGGACCGTCGATCTGGATCTCCGCGGCAGCCAACGAGATATCGTGGCGCGCTTGTCGCAACCATCTTCCAATTCCGAAGTTCCTGCGGATGGACTGGCGGCGCCCGAGCCGCGCGGGCGCGGCCGGCCCAAACTGGGTGTCGTGGCCCGCGAGGTGACGCTACTGCCGCGACATTGGGAATGGCTTGGGGCACAGCCCGGGGGCGCGTCGGTGGCGTTGCGAAAGCTCGTCGAAGCAGCACGGCGCTCCAGCGGTGATCGCGATCGCGGCCGCGCCGCCACCGAGGCGGCCTATCATTTCATGTCGACGATGGCCGGCAATTTTGCGAATTTCGAGGAAGCCTCACGGGCCTTGTTCGCAGACGACCGCAGAGGTTTTGTCGAGCTCATCGCCGGCTGGCCTGGCGACATCCGCGACCACGTCGTCAAGCTCGCGTTCAGCGATCGCGCCGCCGGTTGATCGCATCACCGCGAGTAACTAGGTTGGTTGAAATGATAGAGATCATATAAGAGGCCACGATTTGAGGGAGACCGCCCGTGCGCTTGAGCCCGCAATTCCTGTTCGACTTCGGCAGCCCCAATGCCTTCCTCAGCCATGAAGCGATCCCGGCGATCGAGAAACGCATCGGCGTAAAGTTCGAGTATGTGCCGATCCTGCTCGGCGGCATTTTCAAGGCCACCAACAACCGCTCGCCGGCCGAGACGCTGGCCGGCATCAAGAACAAGGGCGAATTTCAGGTCATCGAGACCGAACGGTTCATCAAGCGCTTTCGCGTTCAGCCCTATGTCTGGAATCCGTTCTTTCCGGTCAACACCCTCAGCCTGATGCGTGCCGCGGTTGCGGCGCAATTCGAGGGCGTGTTCGAAAAATATGTCGAAGCGGCCTTCCACAACATGTGGCGGGAGCCGAAAAAGATGGATGACCCGGAAGTCGCGGCGAAGGCGCTTTCGGCATCCGGCCTCGATGCCGCAAAACTGCTGCGGCGTTCGCAGGATGCCGACGTCAAGGCCAAGCTGATCGAGAACACCCAATCGGCGGTCGAGCGCGGCGCGTTCGGCGCGCCGACCTTCTTCGTCGGCAACGAGATGTTCTTCGGCAAGGAGCAGTTGCGCGAGGTCGAGGAAATGGTAGTAGCGAATAGGGAGTAGCGAATAGCGAATGGAATCTTCTACTCGCTACCCCCTATTGGCTCTTCAAGAACAACAACAAAGAGGGACTGAAACATGCGCGTTCTCGTGGTCGGGGCTGGCGCCATCGGCGGATATTTCGGTGGCCGCTTGCTGCAGGCAGGAAGGGATATCACCTTCCTGGTGCGCCCGCGCCGCGCCGCAGAGCTTGCGAGCACGGGCCTTGTGATCAAAAGCCCGAACGGCGACGTGACGCTGCCAAATCCACCGGTGGTGCAGGCGGACACGCTGAAGGAAAAATTCGACGTCGTGCTGTTGAGCTGCAAGGCGTTCGATCTCGACGACGCCATCAAGTCGTTCGCGCCGGCGGTCGGGCCGAACACCTCGATCATCCCGCTGCTCAACGGCATGCTGCACCTCAATGCCCTCGACGAGAAATTCGCATACGAGCGCGTGCTCGGCGGTCTCTGCGCGATCGCGGCGACGCTCAACGAGGCGCGCGAGGTGGTGCAACTGCAGCCGATGCAGTCGCTGACTTTCGGCGAACGCGACGGCAAGATGACCGATCGTGTCCGCGCCATCACCGAAATCTTCGCCGGCGGCAAGTTCGGCTCGGTTGCGAGCGAGAATATCCTGCAGGAGATGTGGGAGAAGTGGGTGTTTTTGGCGTCGCTCGCCGCCTCGACCAGCCTGATGCGCAGCTCCGTCGGCAACATCCTGGCAGCCCCCGGCGGCCGCGATTTCCTGCTCGGCATCCTCGATGAATGCAGCGCGATCGCGAAAGCCGGCGGTTACGCGCCCCGCGCGCCCTTCCTCGAACGCGCCACAGGCATGCTCACCACCGAGGGCTCGCAACTGACGGCCTCGATGTTCCGCGATATCAAGGCCGGCGCGAAAGTCGAAGCCGATCACGTCATCGGCGACCTCATCGTGCGCGGCGATGCGGCCAAGATTCCGGTGCCAAAACTGCGCACGGCCTACACGCATCTCAAGGCTTACGAGAAAGAGCGCGGATAAGATTATTTTTCGTCGCCCTGGCGAACGCCAGCCAAGGCCGCTGACACAGCGGGCCTTCGTCAGACTTCAATGCGCTTGTTGACGCGAAAATCTGGAGCGGGCGAAGGGGCTCGAACCCTCGACCCCGACCTTGGCAAGGTCGTGCTCTACCACTGAGCTACACCCGCATCCTGGATGGCGACGATCGCTCGCCGGCAACGCCAGAGCTATGCCAAATGCGCACTGCGAATGCAACAGTCCGAAGATGGTCAAATCGCGCGATCGGGAGGGTCTGGGCAGCGAATCGTCCCGGAAATGCGTTCGAATCCCCTAATGTTCCGCCAAGACGGGCTCCTCGGAACCTTGGCGGCTCACTGCCGCGCGCAGCGATTCGAGCCATTTCGCAAACCAGCCGCGCAGCGTCCCGGTCAGCTCCTCGTTCCGGCCTGCCTCGCAGTCAAATGTCGCCCACCATTCGACAAAGGCGCGGTCGCCATCGACAATGGGCGTGATGCGCAACGTCGCCTGGAAACCGCTCATCGGCAGCGAGGGCGGGCCGCAGAATTCGTAGGTCTGCGAGCGTTCGACGTCGGACAATGCCAGAAGCCGCTGGCGGACGCGGCGCTCCTGATAGAGCACGTTCCTAACCGCGCCAACCGCGTCGCCGGATTTGCCGTCCTCGATCCGGCTTTCGCCGGCGCCGCCTACCCAGACGGTATAATTGTTGAAATCGCGGACGATTTCCCAGATATCCGCAGCCGGTTCTTCGAATACAGTGCTGTAATAGGCCTTTGCCATTTCAAGAGCTCCTATTGACCCCGACGCCCACCGACAATGGGCTAGCGGACGGCGGATACCCACCCGATCTCCGATCAGGCCGAGACCCGCAGCACCGCCCGGAACCAATTGAAAATCGCGGTCAAGCCGCCATTTAGATGAACGGAACACCTGAACCCGTGCGTCGGGGCGTGCTAGAACGGCCCCAATTCAAAAACACATCCGACGAGGATCCCGTGACGATAGTTGAGCAGGGCAGCGGACCGGCGCCCGATCTGATCAAGGACACCACCACGCAGACTTTCGTAAAGGACGTCATCGAGGAATCGAAACGGCAGCCGGTGCTGATCGATTTCTGGGCGCCTTGGTGCGGCCCCTGCCGCCAGCTCACACCGGCCCTCGAAAAGGCGGTGCGGGCCGCCAAGGGCAAGGTCAAGCTCGTCAAGATGAACATCGACGAGCATCCGGCGATTCCGGGCCAGATGGGGATCCAGTCGATTCCGGCGGTGATCGCATTCGTCAACGGTCAGCCCGCCGACGGTTTCATGGGTGCGGTGCCGGAAAGTCAGGTCAATGCATTCATCGAGAAGCTGACCAAGGGTGTGACGGCCGCGGGCGAACCCAATATCGCCGAAATCCTGAAAGAGGCCGAGACCGTGCTCGCCGAGGGCGATGCGGCGACGGCGGCGCAGATCTATGCCGAGGCACTTGCGGTGGATTCCACCAACATCGCAGCGCTTGCGGGGCTCGCGAAATGCTACGTGACCACCGGCGCAATCGAGCAGGCCAAGCAGACACTGGCTATGGTTCCCGAAACCAAGCGCAATGACGCGGCGGTAAAGGCCGTACAGGCGTCGATCGAACTCGCCGAGCAGGCGAGCGCGCTTGGGCCGGTGACCGAGCTGGAACAAAAAGTCGCCGCGAATCCGCTCGATCATCAAGCGCGATTCGATCTGGCGACCGCGCTGAACGCCATGGGCAAGCGCAGTGAGGCCACCGAGCAGCTCCTGGCGATCGTCAAGCGCGATCGCAAATGGAACGACGACGGCGCGCGCAAACAGTTGGTGCAGTTCTTCGAGGCATGGGGCGGCACCGACGAAGCGACCGTGGACGGGCGAAAGCGGCTGTCGACGATCCTGTTCTCCTAGAGCATGATCCGGAAAAGTGGGTACCGGCTTTGCGATAAGAGTGCGCGCAAATTAAAGAGCCACTAACCACCAGGGCACGAGATGCCGATCAACGCCGAATACCGCGGGCCCGGCGAGCTCCCCGAAATCATTCCGGTGTTTCCGCTGCCCGGGGCGCTGCTTTTGCCGCGCGGCCAGATGCCGCTCAACATCTTCGAGTCGCGCTACCTCGCAATGGTCGACGACGCTTTGCGCGACGGCCATCGGCTGATCGGCATGATCCAGCCCGACGTCGCCCATTCGCGGAACGAGGAAAAGCCGGCGCTGTTCCGCGTCGGCTGCGTCGGGCGGATCACCCAGCTCGCCGAATCCGGCGACGGCCGCTACATTCTCGAACTCACCGGCATTGCGCGCTTCAAGGTGGTCGAGGAAATGACCGTGCTGACCGCGTATCGGCAATGCAAGGTCGATTATTTCCCCTTTGTCGACGATTTCACCGCGCGCAAGGGCGAGGAAGCGGTGGACCGCGAGGCGCTCCTGGAAGTGCTGACGGATTTCCTCAAGGCCAACAATCTCAAGGTGGATTGGGAGGGCGTCGAAAGCGCCCCCAACGAGGCCCTGGTCAACGCGCTGGCGATGATGTCGCCTTACGGCCCTGCGGAAAAGCAGGCGATGCTGGAGGCGCCCGATCTCAAGACCCGCGCCGAAATCCTGATCGCCGTTACCGAAATGGACCTCGCCAAGAAGCGCACCAGCGGCGATCCGCCGCTGCAGTGAAGCTTTACATTACTAGCGATACCCGATTGGGCTGAGGGTCACCGGCTTCGGACTATGCGCGTCAGGACGGCATACGATCATGGATTTCCGTCATGCGCACGATACACGCATCTGCCAGCGACATCGGATAGTTTTGGAGCGGCTTGCATGGAACGGTGCGGATGATGAAGACAACGGTTGAAGTACCTGACGATCTGTACCGTCGCGCCAAGACGGAGGCGGCACTGCGCGGCCGCAAGCTCAAGGATCTGGTCGAGGAGGGGCTGCGGCTCGTGCTCGAAGCATCGCCTAAGGCGCGTGGGCGTCACAGTCTTGCAGGGCTGATGAGGCGCGCGCGGGGGGCGATTGACTCCGGAGTTCCAGACCTCGCTTCCAATCCCGAGCATCTCAAAGACTTCGGCCGCGATGACCGCCGCCATCGTTGATACGGAGCCGCTCGTTTTTTTGATCGGAGCAGAATGGAAGATTCAAGACGACCGCCCGGAATGGCGGCTTTGATCGGCCTGCCGCGTCAGCGCAATTTCCGTCGACCCCAAATAATGTGAACCGGAAACCACAGCGCCAGGAGACATCCGGCGGCGATGTGGATCCAGCTCATCCAGGGTCGCAGCGTTTCCGATCCGAGGTAATAAAGCCCGAACGCGGTCACGATCAGCACCGCATTGAAAGTGGCCATGAACGACCCCGAGATGCGATTTTTGTCGGCTCGCCAGGCGCGCAGCGCGTGCAGCGGGATGAGGGCGCCCAGCAAGAGCAGCGTCGCCATGGCAGCGCCGCCATGCACCATCAGCAGATAGGCTGCGGTCTGCTGCCAGACCTCGCCCGTGGAAAGCTCTTTTTGCCAATCGGCCATAAGCCATCCCGCGCCGGTCAGGAACAGGACCGCGAAAGCCGCGTAGATCGACCAACGAAATGAGGGTTTAAGCGGCAAGGTGGACTGCGTGATGCCAGTCGGGGGTGATACGAACGTCGCCGTCGCTGGAGATCAGCAGCGCACTGGCGTTGTGAAGCTCAAGCCATTCGATCGCCTCAGTCCCACAGATCATGACGATCTTTGTCAGCGCGTCGGCCATCATGCAAGACCCCGCGCGCACGGTCGCGCCGTCGATCACGTCAGTGGGTTTGCCGGTCGCGGGGTCGATGATCGCAGATCCGGTTGTTTCTGCCGAGGAAAGCAGATCGAAGCGGCGCGCCGTGGAGGCCAGCGCCTCATCGGTGATCTCGACACGGCACATCAAGCGGCGCGGATCGCGGGGATGGCGGATGTGAATCGTTTGCGGCTCTCGTCCGAATGCGGCGAGATCGCCGCCAGCATTCACAAGCCCGCTGGCCAAGCCGAAGCCGCGCAGCACCTCCAGCGCGCGGTCGACCGCGAAGCCCTTGGCGATTCCGCCGAGGTCGATCCTGACGTCACGATGTCCAAAGCGGACCATTAGGTCTTCAAGCAGTTCGATGCTATCGAACAATCTCCCGTCGACTGCGGCTGGCGGATCGCCGTCCGGCCGGGGCAGCAACCCCATGTTCTGCAACGTCGCCGCGATGGCAATATCGAATATGCCTTTCGACCGGCGGTGCAGCTCGACGGCAGCTTCCAGGACCCTGAACGTCCATGCGTCGACCTTGACGGGCCTAAGCCACGCCTCGCGGTTGAGGCGGCTGACGTCGCTGTCATCCTCGTGAAAGCTCATCAGCCGGTGCACCTGCGCAACGGCCTCGAACGCCGCGTCGATGGCGGCGTCCATTTTGGATTTGGCTGCGCCGGCCGCCTCGATCTCGACGAAGGTGCCGAGCAGGGGTCTGGCGCGGCGAACTTTATCGGAGGCGATTGCCATAGGCTGCCAATACTCTCTTCACACCCTCGGTGACGTGCGTCGAGGAGAGGGTCGCGCCGGCGATGTTTCTGATGTCGCCGTTGATCTTGAGCGCGCTGCCGCTGGTCTTGCCGACGAACTGCGCGAGCCAGCTCGGACTCCGGATCTCGCCGCCATAGGACTCCCGATATTGCAGGATCTCGACACTGTGAACGGCGCCGCTTGACGTCAGCGCCACCGCATAGTCGATGTAGAGATGTTTTCCGACCACCCGGTCGAAGATGAAAAAACCGGCGACGCGTCCGCCGGCTTCAGCCTTCCAGACCCGGCCGGGCTGCACCTCGGTAAAGTGCGTCGCCGACGGGAAGGCCTGTTTCTGGGCCTCGTCGATCGAGAGATACTGCATCGCATAGGCAGGCGACGCGATCGACATGATCGCCGCAGCCGGCAAGCTATATCG
>Ga0209153_1000253_pt1 | contig 28441 bp, 24 predicted proteins | sample GraSoiAngelo_120_FD_185877 | JGI IMG/M metagenome (GOLD analysis project Ga0209153, IMG submission 185877) | Grasslands soil microbial communities from the Angelo Coastal Reserve, California, USA - 14_0919_09_20cm (SPAdes) (version 2) | ecosystem: Environmental > Terrestrial > Soil > Grasslands ... | reverse complement strand
GTTCTCCAATCTTTGAAGTCGTGCACCGCGTTGTGATGCAGATCGTCCAAAAATTTCAGGCCGTAGTAAGCCATTACATAAGGTTTTTGCACGCCCGTGGCGGTGATGGCCCCGCGCTGAATCCAATCCAGCGTCTCGGGATCTTTGTCGAACGCCACGATGGGAATCTTCCCTGTAAGGTCCAAGCGATGCAGCGCATCGGCGGCGCCGGCGCCCCCCGAAGCCTCCAGCGCAATAATTCCATTGGGTTTTTCTTTTCCCTGCAAAAGGCTGGAAATGGCGTCGTAAGCATCGCGCGAGTCGCCCTTGTCATCGACCGTTTTCATGATTTTGATTCCCGGATATTTCTTTAGCGCGTCGGTCGCGCCGCGTACGCGCTCATCGAGATTGTATTGCCCCGGAATCGTGATGATCACTACATTGCCCTTGCCCGCAAGAAGGTCCGCCATGCGCTTCCCGCTTTCCTGACCCGCCCGAAAGTTGTCCGTACCCACAAACATAAGGCGGTTGGAGCTGGGAACATCCGCGTCCACGCAAATCACCGGAATGCCTTCTGCGATGGCCGCGTTGATGGGAGCCTTAAAAATATCCGGAGTCGACGCGGAGATCATAATTCCCGAAGGCTTTTGTGAGACCGCTTGCTGAAACGCGGTCAACTCGTCGTTCGGGGAATAGTTCGCTGGTCCGGTAAGCTCGGCTTTCACGCCCAATTGTTTCGCACAATCGTCCAAACCTGCCGCGGCTTCCTGCCAATAGGGCAAGCTGGTGTTGAAAGCCACAAAAATGTAGCTCTCATCCTTCTGATGGTAAGGAGGCGCGCAAGACAACAGCAATCCGGTCAGAAGGATCCCGAGAAGGAAAACATAAGCCGGGCGAGATTTCATCGCAGGTCTCCTTGCAGAAGTTCTTCAAACGCGACAAATCGTGGAGACTAATCCGAGTACAATTCGGCTGCTCCGGTCGGTAAGCCTACCACAGCTGCGGTTTGGCAGAGCATCTTGTCGAATTTCGTCAGTGAAGCGCAACGCCCGGTCATACCCCAAAATACTTTCCTTGAAAATAGCGTAGCCCAGTCGAAAGGCTCTAGCCGCCGAACGCGCCGCCAGCCTCCAAAAACAGATTTCCTTTTTCTCTTTTGCTGAGAACTAGGCTTCGATTCTTAGTTTTTAGCCCTTCGTCTTAAAGCCAAAGAAGGACTAAGAGGAAGGCCTCAAGAATTGGAACCACGAGCAAGCCACGGGAACCTATAAGAACAGAGATAGAAGCCTGAAGCTTCTTCCTCAGCCTTTCCCAAGGATGGAGTCGAAGTAGGCGAGCATTCCTGGCGAGTCCCACTGTTGCGCGCCTTCGAACTTTCGCAAGATTTTTCCGTGGCGGTCGATGACATAGGTATCAGGAATGATTGGCGTGCCGTAGTCCAGAGGGATCTTGCGCGAGGCGTCGCGGAAGGTCGGAAAATTGATGCCTTTGTCTTTGAGGAATTTCTCGTACGCGTCAGGGTCCTCATCCTGGCTCACGCCGAGAACAAGCGCATTGCGCGATTCGATGTATTTCTGCAATTGGTTCAGCGCGGGCGTCTCTTCAACGCAAGGCGGGCACCAGCTCGCCCAGAAATTTAACACCACGACTTTGCCCCGGAGGTCGCTCAAGCGGCCGGGTTTGCCTCCGATGTCTGTGGGAAAGTCTTCCGCCGTCTTGCCCGCGATTGTCGGTTCGCCCTGGCGGTACATAGGCTGTGCAAAAAACACGAACACCAGCCCAATGAACGCGAACACGCCCCAGGCTGCCATTCTCCTTAATAGTGTCATCACGTATTATGGTAACGCATCCTTGGGGAGTTCGTAAGCGGATTCCCTCGCATCCAATTCCATATGGCGACCAGCCACCCAGACGCATCCGCCGCGGCCGAGCCCAGCAGCACTCCGAGGACGGACTCCGTCACGGCCATCGTTCCGGCGCGTAATGAAGAAGCCATCATCGCGGCTTGCGTGGAGTCACTGGCACGGCAAGGGGAGATTGCACAAATTCTGGTGGTCAACGATCAATCTACGGATAGGACCGCAGAAGTTGTGCGAGACTCGATGAAAGAGATCCCCGACCTGCGCCTTCTTGATGCGGGTCCTTTGCCCGAGGGGTGGGTTGGTAAGAATCACGCTCTCTGGGTTGGTGTGCGGCAGGCTACAAGCCCCTGGTTGCTCTTCACTGATGCCGACGCCAGCCACGCCGCTAACTCCGTGGGGCGCGCGCTGCAAATTGTTCACGAACAGCAGGCCGCGCTGGTTTCGTTTTCCCCCGAGCAAATCAGCCGCAAGTGGTATGAAAAAGCGCTCATCCCATTTGTCTATCTCCGGCTAGCAAAGAAATTTCCTTATGACCAGGTAAACGATCCGAAGTCGCCTATCGCTGCAGCGAATGGCCAGTTTCTCTTAATCCGCCGCGATGTCTACAATGCCATCGACGGCCACCGTGGTGTTGCCGGCGAAGTTCTGGAAGACCTCGCGATAGCGCTGCGCGTCAAACAGGCGGGCTATCGGATTTGGTTCGGCTCCGGAAAAGGCCTGGTGCGCACTCGAATGTACACCTCGTTCGACGCCATGTGGCTGGGCTGGAAGAAAAACCTTTATCGCTTGATGGGTGGAACCCCACGGTCAGCTTTTCGGGAAATGGAATCGACTTTTCCTTGGATTCCAATCCTGCTGACTATCTTCGGCCTTAAGTTTCCCTTCTTGCTTTTCCTTGGCGTGCTGTTCTTGATCGCCCGGCAAACCATCTACGGGCTTGACCTTGTGCGCAACCAGTATCCCTTCTCCCTCAACTTTTATTACGTTCCCGCGGCCTTTTTGTATGTCGGCGTGCTCTGGGCATCCTACCGCGCCCATGTGAAGGGAAGGATCGCCTGGAAAGGCAGGGAATACTCCATCGGGGCCCCAGAATCGGTAAAATAGCTATTGGCTGCCAATGATCCTACTTACGCGAAAAATTGAATTTTCGGCCTCGCATCTTTATCACAACCCGAATCTTTCGGCCGAGGAGAACCGTCGAATCTTCGGGAAGTGTAATAACCCCCATGGGCACGGACACAACTATACGCTGGAAGTGACCGTCGCCGGGGAACCCCATCCGGTGACGGGCATGGTGTTGGATCTAAAGGAATTGAAGGAGATTCTGGAACGCGAGGTGATGCAACGCATGGATCATCGCCACTTGAACTACGAGGTGCCGGAATTGGCCGGGCAGATTCCCACTTGCGAGAACATTGCGCGTGTCATCTGGCAACTGCTTGAGCCGAAAATCAAGCAAGGGAAATTGCACCGTGTCCGGCTCTATGAATCGCCGGACCTTTTCGCGGACTGCTACCGCAACGGCGCGAGCAGAGCAGGGAATTGAAGAGCGTGGTACTCCAGTGAAAGAAGATGCGCTTCATATCGAACTGGGCCGCCGGTATCTGTTTGCCGCTTCACACCGGCTGCACAGCCGGCAACTGAGCGAGGAAGAAAATTACCGCGTTTTCGGGAAATGTAACAACCCCTATGGGCATGGCCACAATTACATTCTGGAAGTTTCCCTATCGGGCAAGATCGATCCCGCGACGGGCATGATTGCCAATCTCGCGGATTTGGACGCCTTCGTCACACGGCACGTGCTCGAGGAGTTTGACCATCATTCGCTCAATGAGGATGTGCCTGCGTTTAGCGACAAAGTCCCCACGACAGAAAATCTTTGCATTGAAATCTTTCACCGCTTGCAGAACTTTCCGCATGCCAAACTCGAGCGCGTGCGCATCCAAGAAACGGGGAATAACAGCTTTGAATATGCAGGAAAGCGGAGGAAAACCACTCGTGACCAAGCCAACCGAAGAGATCCTGCTGAATGATAGAAATGAGCGCAAGGCCCTTGATGCGAACACCATCGCCAGCCACGTCCGCGAAATGATCAAAATCATAGGGGAAGACCCCAATCGCGAGGGGCTGCGCAGGACGCCGGAGCGCTTTGAAAGAGCCTTCAAGTTCCTCACAAGCGGCTATCACCAAAACATCGATCACGTGCTGAATGGCGCGACGTTCAGCGTGGCTTACGACGAAATGGTCATCGTCAAGGACATCGAATTCTTCAGCCTCTGTGAGCATCACCTTTTGCCGTTCTTCGGCAGAGCCCACGTGGCTTACTTGCCGGACAAGCGTGTGCTGGGGCTCAGCAAAATCGCGCGGCTTGTGAACATGTTTGCCCGGCGCCTGCAGATTCAAGAGCGTCTGACCAACCAGATCGCGGAAGCGATTCACGAGAAACTCGTCCCCCAAGGCGTGGGCGTGATCATTGAAGCGCGCCACCTGTGCATGCAGATGCGCGGCGTGGAAAAACAATGCGGCCAGGCGGTGACCAGCTCCATGCTGGGTGCGTTTCGCCACAACAAACAAACGCGCGATGAGTTCCTGTCGCTAGTCCGTGAAAAAAGGGCCTAATTCACGCCATTTTGGCGCTGGAACCGCGTTCCCCACTCTCCTACCGTGCATCGATGGCGACCGACCAGGCTCCCCTTGTTCTCAAAGAGGCCTCCTCTGGCGTCATCGCGCGGACGCTTGCCAAGCCACATCGCCTCACCGTCATTGTTTGCTTTCTGGCCATTTATTTGATTTGGGGCTCCACGTACCTGGCCATTCGTTATGCGGTGGAGACGATTCCACCGCTTTACACGGCGGGCTTGCGTCATCTTACTGCAGGCAGCATCCTTCTGTGCTGGTGTTTGGCCAAGCGCCTCCGCCCCACCGGGCCACAAATCCGCGCCAGCATCATCATCGGGACTTTCTTCTTCCTCATCAGCCACGGCATGTTGCATTGGGCCGAGCAGAAGGTTCCTTCTGGCTTGGCTTCGTTGCTGATTGCCAGCGAGCCGATTTGCGTCTTCCTGCTCTCAGCCGCCGCTTCGCAGCAATGGCACTGGAACTCCACTCTTTTGGCCGGGATCCTATTGGGACTTGGCGGCGTCGGGCTGCTGATGGGAAGAAGCGCGCTGACGTCGGTCCCGGGTCTGTTCGTCAGTTCGCTGGCTGTGGTTATCAGCGCGGTCTCCTGGTCCGCAGGAGTGGTCTATTCGCGGCGGTCGCACTTGTCGGGGCATCCGCTTCTTCTGTCGGCGTTGTCGCTCCTGGCAGGCTCCGCGCAATTGCTCTTGGTGGGTACGGTCCTTGGCGAATATCGCGGGTTTTCGCTGGCGTCCATTGCGCTGCGTTCCTGGATTTCGCTCGGCTACCTCATCCTTTTCGGTTCGGTGGTGGCCTTCACTGCTTACAACTGGCTCATGGAACATTACCCTCCGACTCTGGTTGCAACGCATACCTACATCAATCCAATCGTGGCGGTGCTGCTCGGCTGGCTGGTAGCCGGCGAGGCCGTTACGTTCAACGTGCTCCTCTCAGCCGCAATGGTCGTCAGTGCCGTCATGCTTGTGGACCGAGGTATCGCCCGGTTGCTGCAGCGCATGTAAACCAAGGCCAAGCATTGTGACACCGGCGATGTCTGAATACAGGTGGCCGATCCCAAGCGGGGCTATCGCAGAAAGTGCCAAATAACCCAAGAATCGATAGAATCGGGCGAGTCATGATTCCAGCGCGAGCGGCGCGTGAGCAAATTGCTTGGCATACAGTTGAGCAACGCGATCCAGGGTATCGATTTCCGCCACCGATTTATCCGGACGCAAGCGCTCGATTCGCGGAAATCGCAACGCATAACCGCTGCTGTGACGGTTTGATTTCTGGATGTTGTTAAAGGCAACCTCGATCACGACGGTTGGTTCGACGACTCGCCGGAAGCCTTCCTCCTGCGTTGTGTGGCGCAGAAAATAGTCCGTCAACTGAGCAATCTCCTTGTCGTTCAAGCCCGAGTAGGCTTTGCCGATATTGAGAAGCTGATTTTCGTGGCGCACTGCAAAGGTATAGTCGGACAACACCCCATGCCGCTTTCCGTGGCCGTACTCGACCGCGGTTACCACCACGTCCAGGGTGGCAAACGGTTCTTTTAGCTTGAACCAATATCCCCCGCGCCGTCCCGGGGTATAGGGCGAATCCGGGGCCTTGGCAACGATACCTTCGTGCCCCGCGGCCAGTGATGCGCGAAATAGTTCGGTCATCCTGTCGCTCGAATGGCAGAGCGTCGAAGGAGCGACCTGCATGTGCGAATCGCGCGACCCTGCCAGGAGATTGTCCAAGCGCGCGCGACGCTCGTGGAGAGGGATGTCCAGCAGCGTCTCACCATCCCGGTACAGCAAGTCGAAACAGACGAACTTCACGGGGACGCCATGCTGCTCCCACAGGTTCATTTGATCTTGTTTTCGCCCGAGGCGCTTCTGTAATTCCGTGAAGGGAAGCGGATGAGTGTCCTGCCAGGCGAGAATTTCGCCGTCCAGAATGAACGTGCCGGGCAGGCACCCGACCGGCTCGGTGAGCTCCGGAAATTCGGTGATTTCGTCAAGCGTCCGCGAGAAAAACTTCACCTGGCCGGCGCTCTTGTGGGCTTGCGCGCGAATTCCGTCATACTTCTCTTCCACCAGGAACGCACCTGGGGATTCGTCAAACAGCTCGGCCGGTGTTTCGATGGAAGCCGCCAGCATGAAGTGGAGGGGATGAAACAAAGTGACGGCAGCGGAAGCGAGCGCGTCGCGGGCCGCAAGCCGAAGCGTCTCCCCTATATCGCCGGTCAGCATGTTGGCGCGCCGCACATCCGCAATGGCCCGCGCAAAACATTTGGCGATCGCTTCTTCCACCAGATTCTCCTTCAAACCAATCCGCAGATCGCCGGTAATGACCTTGATGATGTATTTGACGTCGCTGGCGCTCGCTCGCGCGAAGAGCGAACTCAGCAACGCATGTTTCTGAGCTGGGGAGCGGAGTGAGGGAAGCTTCCGAAATGCATCCGCCACTTCGGACAGGGAAACATCCCCGTCGCGGTCGGCCGCCCCCAAGAGTTGCTCGGCAACGGTGCCGAGGTCGCCGTGCTGGCGATAAACGTCGCGGAGGTGTCCAGGCTCTTTCCCGGCTAGTTCGCCGACCAGGCGGTACAGCTGCATCCCCCCGACGCCAAGGACGCGCTCGTCATTGCGGGGAAACGCTCGCCCGGTTAAAAAAATCGCGGCGCGGGCAGCTTCCTTTAGGGGAAGGGATCTTAGGAGTTCGCTTGCGAGCTGGATTTTTTCCAGTTTCTTGGCTGTTGCCGCGATGGCGTCGCAGGTTTGGACAAAAGCGCGCATGATCCCGTGGTCATCTTAGAACGGAAAAGTTGGCCTGGGGTCGGGTGGCCCGCGCATGCACCGCAGGTCGCAAGACGCGATGATTCAAAATTGCAAAACAGTGGGAATTTACATCTTCGAGATATCCACAGTCGCCCTTATCGTGTCCCATTCCTCGCGCAACGTGCAGCCTGTTGCAGTCTTGTCGTAGGCAATGGTGAAATTTTCTACAGGCGTTGGCAGCGTTGTGAGCTTCATGTCCACGCGGGCCAGTTCGTCGCTTTCATACTTGTAGGGGATACCCCATTCGCCCGTCTTCTTGTTGATGATGAGCGTCCATTTGTCAGGGTATGGGATGACAAACAGCGTGTAACTGCCAGCTGGCACGTGAACCCCGCCGACCATTAGGTCTGCGTTCGTGACAAACGTGGTGGCTTCGTTTGCGCCGTTGCGCCAGACCTTGCCGTACGGCTCATGCTCGCCGATCATCTTCCGCCCCCTCAGGCGTGGGCTGGAATAATCAGTCTTAATGCTCTGGCCGCCGCCCAGGTCGCACGAGGCCGATGCCGGCGGACTGGGTTTTTGGCTCTTGTCCGTCTGTGGCGAACTGGCCAGCGCCATCATGCCCACGGCTAAACATCCCACGGCTAGAAATACAACGGATCTCTTCATGGTATTCCCTCCTCAAAAGCCTGCCGCAAACATTGAAACGGATTTGCCCGTCGAGCGCAACTGCAATTGCCGCCGTCTCATAAAGACGTATGCGGCAGAATTTTGTTTCGCCCTTGTCGTCCCGCCACGAGGTCGGGTTTGCGAAAAGGCCAAAAAGGGTTCCCCACGCTTATTATAGGATCTCTTTGCTGAACAACGCCCGGCACATTAAGAAAGCTGGCCACACAAATCAAAGATTTGGCCAAAGGCTCCAGCGAGCATCTCCTTTGTTTTCATGGGACTTTGCTGGGGACGACTGTTTTGGAGGCAGGTGTTGTCCCGAAGGTTAATTACTGGCTTCCCTTTACAGGCGGAAGAAGGTTATGTTAGCCTAAAGCTGTCGAAGAGAAGAGGAACATTTCAGGGGATAACGGAGAGGGGCACTTGAGCGCGACTAAATCGGTGTTGATCGAACAATTTCGGACCCACGTGAAAGATACAGGCTCGCCTGAAGTGCAGATCGCTCTTTTGAGCGAGCGGATCAACTACCTGACGACGCATCTCAAGTCCCACGTGAAAGACCATGCATCCCGCCGCGGATTGATCATGATGGTCAATAAGCGCCGCCGGCTGCTGGACTATCTCAACCGCCGTGATCCGGATCGGTACCGCGAGATTGTTGACCGTCTTAGCCTGCGCAAGTAATCGCTCCACTTTCGGTCGGAATTCTGAGCGATACACATTGCGTTCTCACGAAGTGACAAATTCCACGCGGAGTCTGTCCTCAGGCCTCCGGCAGAAGTAGTGCCGAGTTACTCGTGGTGTGGTGCCTCCGGCGTTTCTTCCTCGACTAAACCTCTTTCTTCTCTTCCTCAAAGTTGTCCGCAAAACGGGCAGCGTGTTGTAGCCAGCCCTTCGCGATGCGAGTGGGCCCTCAAATCCCCCGGCCGGGCCGGGGCCAAAGGAAATGCTAATGTCTGAAAATCTACACGCACCTCAGCAAGTTACGGTGGAAGTTGGCGGGCGTCCGCTGATACTCGAAACAGGAAAGATTGCAAAACAAGCCAATGGCGCGATTCTGGCGCGCTATGGCGATACGGTCGTGCTCACTACGGCCTGTATGGCTTCTGAAGCCAACGAGCGGGACTTTCTTCCGCTTACCGTGGACTACCGCGAAAATACTTATTCTGCCGGAAAAATTCCTGGCGGATTTTTCAAGCGCGAGGGCCGTCCCTCCGAAAAAGAGATTTTGACTTCGCGGTTGATTGACCGCCCGCTTCGTCCGCTGTTCCCGGAAGCCTGGCGCAACGAAACCCAGATTGTGAGCATGGTGCTTTCCGCGGATAGCGACAATGATCCCGATGTCATCGCTGTGACGGGAGCCTCGGCGGCTTGCTATGCCTCTGACTTGCCGTTTGAGAAGCCTGTCGCTTGCGTCCGCGTTGGCTTGCTTGACGGCCAGCTCATCGCCAATCCCACGGTTGCGCAGCAGAAGAAGAGTCTGCTCAATATCGTTATCGCCGGCACGGAAGAGGCCATCGTCATGGTCGAATCCGGCGCGCTGGAAGTTTCCGAGGATGCCGTTGCCGACGCTCTGGAATTTGGCCATGCGCAAATCAAGAAAATTGTCGCGGCCATTCAGGAGCTGCACCGGCAAGTCAAGCCTAAGAAAGTTGTTGTCGAGCCACTGCCTTTCGATGAGGCCATTTACAAGGACCTGCAGAAGAAATACGGCGAACGGCTCCACGACGCGCTCAACACCGAAAAGTATCCGAAAAAGGAAAGCTATCATCTGGTGGATGCTCTGAAGGAAGAGATTCTGGCCACGATTCCGGAAGAGCCCTTGAAGGAAATGGACGAGAAGCGCACGCTCACGAAGCGCGCTTTTGAACGCCTTCGCGAAAATCTCTTCCGCGACGATGTGTTAAACGCTCGCCGCCGTCCTGATGCCCGGGCCTTCGATCAGATTCGCCAGATTACCTGCGAAGTTGGTTTGCTTCCGCGCGTTCACGGCTCTGCGCTCTTCACCCGGGGTGAAACGCAGGCACTCGCTACACTAACCCTTGGCACCAAAGAAGACATGCAACGTCTCGATCTGCTTTTCGAGCAGGACCAGTTCAAGCGCTTCATGCTGCACTACAATTTTCCGCCGTTCAGCGTCGGTGAAGTGAAATTCCTGCGCGGTCCCGGGCGGCGTGAAATCGGTCACGGCGCTTTGGCCGAACGTGCGCTCACGAACCTGCTTCCTCCCGAAGCAGACTTCCCCTACGCCATGCGACTGGTTTCCGACATCATGGAGTCGAACGGCTCTTCCTCGATGGCCACGGTTTGCGGCGGCTCACTTGCTTTGATGGATGCCGGCGTTCCTATCAAGTCCTCCTGCGCTGGTATCGCCATGGGCCTCGTCGTGGGGGACAAGGGGAAATACTCCATCCTGACCGACATCGCGGGCGCCGAAGATCATTACGGCGACATGGACTTCAAAGTCGCCGGCACGCGCAACGGTATCACCGCGCTGCAAATGGACATCAAAGTTCTCGGCATCAGCATCAACATGATGCGCGAGGCTTTGGCCCAGGCGAAAAAAGCGCGCCTCCAGATTCTCGATGCCATGGAGCAGACGCTCAGCAGCGCGCGCTCACAGATTTCCGCCTATGCGCCGCGCCTCTACAAACTCAATATTCCTACGGACAAAATCCGCGACCTCATTGGTCCGGGCGGAAAGAAAATCAAATCCATTACGGAACAGACCGGGGTCAAAATTGACGTGCTCGAAGACGGCACCGTGCATATTTTCTCGACCAGCGGAGCCTCGGGCGATGCGGCTCTCGCCATGGTGCGCGAGGTTACCGCGAGCGCGGAACTCGGCAAGACCTACCTGGGCAAAGTCGTCCGCCTCGCAGAATTTGGCGCTTTCGTGGAGCTCTTCCCCGGCACCGACGGCTTGTTGCATATCAGCGAAATTTCCGAGCATCGCATCCGCGATGTGCGCGACGAACTGAAGCTTGGTGATCAGGTTCTAGTGAAGGTGCTTTCCATCGAAGGCAACAAGATTCGCCTCTCGCGCAAAGCGCTGCTCAAGGAAGCGCGCGAGAAGCAGCACAAGAAGGAAGCTGCTGGCGGCGGTGCCGGTTCTTCAGAATAATCCGTTTTCTTCCTGAAAGTGCAAAGAGCCTCCCATCGCCGGGGAGGCTTTGCTTTATTCCTCTGCTCTTGCGCTAGGTCCCAGGCGCGTGCACTCGCTCGATGTCAGCTCCAACAGCGCGCAATTTCTCGACGATGCCTTCATATCCGCGGTCAATGTGATACACGCGATCGATGAGCGTCTCGCCGCTGGCCACTAGGCCCGCCAGCACTAGCCCTGCGCTCGCGCGCAAGTCCGACGCCTGCACGGTCGTTCCCGACAATTGCGCCGGCCCACGCACCACCGCGCGCCGCCCTTCCACGGAAATATTTGCGCCCATGCGCATCATCTCGCTGGCATGCAGGAAGCGATTTTCAAAAATCGTCTCGGTAATCACCGAGGCGCCTTCCGCCTGCGTCGCCAGCGCCATGTATTGCGCCTGCATGTCCGTGGCGAATCCCGGATACTCCTCCGTCGTCACGTCCGCGCCCAGCAGTTTCTCTGTGCCGCGCACGCGAATCGTCGTCGCATCCACGATGTCAATCTGCACTCCCGCCTGATGCAGTTTCGCAATCACCGCGCCCAAATGCGCCGCTATGCAATTGTGAATCTTCAAATCGCCGCCGGTAATTGCTCCAGCTACAAGAAACGTCCCGGCCTCGATGCGGTCCGGAATCACGGTATGTTCCGTTCCGTGCAGTTCTTTGACGCCGCGAATCCGCAGCGTCGAAGTGCCATCTCCGCAAATCTGCGCACCCATCTTGCGCAGCATGGCAATCAGGTCGGTCACTTCCGGCTCGCGTGCCGCGTTTTCCAGCACCGTCTCGCCTTCCGCCAGCGACGCCGCCATCAAAATATTTTCCGTCCCCGTCACTGTAATTCTCTCAAACACAATGTGCGCGCCCTTCAACCGCCGCCCCTGCGAACCGTTGCCATGCACTTTTGCCTCGATGTACCCACGTGACGTGGCGATCTCCGCGCCCATCTGCTCTAGCGCCTTCAAGTGCAAATCCACGGGCCGCGCCCCGATCGCGCATCCTCCCGGCAGCGAGACTCGCGCTATTCCCAGACGCGCCATCAAGGGACCCAGCGTCAGAATCGACGCACGCATCGTCTTCACCAACTCGTATGGCGCCTCCGCATGATTCAGCTTCGGCGCTTGAATCTCGTAATCGCTCGCAGGCACCGCCGCCACCGAAACCTTTGCGTCCATGAAGGCCAGTAACTTGCTCATGGTGACCAGGTCGCGCACTTTCGGCACATTGCGCACCACCACTTTGTCCGCGGTCAGCAGTGCCGCCGCCATGGCCGGCAGCGCGGAATTCTTTGCCCCGCTGACCGCCACGGCCCCCCGCAGCGCCTTCCCGCCGTTGATCAAAAATTTATCCATTCATGCTTCTCTTTTGGTCTTCGCAGTCGTAAGTTGCTACTTCTAAGTATTCAGTACAAATGAAAGGGGAGGCGGGGCATCGGTTTTGTTAGCCCGGCTCAAACGGCCTTCGCGCTGATCGCCTTATTGTGCGACAACGCTTCCTTTGTACTTACACTTTCTGACCTAGAACTTCGTTCACCGAGCGCTGTCCGCAAATTTCCGCCTCCCTTCGCGAGAGCCCTCTTCGCCTCACTCGCTTCCACGCCCAGCTTCAGCATCATCAACGCCACGCGCATATTGTGTCCCGCCGCCCGCAGAGCGTGTTCTGCCGCAGACACACTTTTTTCGCTCGCCTCGGCCAAAATCCGTAACGCCCGCTTCGCAACCTTTGCATTTGTCAGCACGACGTCAATCATCAGGTTTTCATATACGTGTCCGAGCCGCGCCATCGAAGCAGTGCTGAGCATGTTGAGCACCATTTTCTGCGCCGTCCCGGCCTTCATGCGCGTTGACCCGGTCAGCACCTCGGGTCCTACCTCCGCCGCAATCACAATTCTCGCCAGCCGTGTCACGGGCGTTCTTCGGCTGGAGGTAATTGCCACGGTCGTTGCCTTTCGTCCTCGCGCAAACTTCAGCGCGGCCAGCACGAATGGCGTTGTACCACTCGCCGTTACTCCTACGACCACGTCATAGGGCGTCAGTTTTCTTTTGCGCAGTTCGCGCTGCGCGTGGCGGACGTCATCTTCCGCCCCTTCCACCGCCTGCGTGATCGCGCGCGGTCCTCCCGCGATCAGCGCCTGCACCAGCTTCGGCGGCGTTCCGAACGTCGGCTGGCACTCCGCCGCGTCCAGCACGGCCATGCGCCCGCTCGAGCCCGCTCCCACATAAATCAGCCTCCCGCCCTTGCGGATCCCTGCGACAATCGCGTCTACCGCGCGCGCAATCGCCGGAATCTCTTTTCCCACCGCGATCGCCACTTTACGGTCTTCGCGGTTCATCAGCGCGACGATTTCGCGTGCCGTCATGCGGTCAAGGTTTCGCGAAGCCTTGTTTCTTTGTTCCGTCAGTCGAGATTCTTTGGGTAAGGAGGTTCTGAAGGGCTTGGGCATAGCTACATTATAACGAGCCAGCCCGAAATACCTGGCGTTTAACCCGCAAACTGCACTTCTAGGCACAACCACAGACGCTGGCCCAGGCGTCTTATACGGGAATGGGCTATGCTAGACACCACCCGGCCAGCTCCATCTTTCTAAATGGATGGAAGGGCAGCCATGTCTATAGACGTCCTCAAAAAGCTCTTCGAGCAGCATTTTCATACGCAGCCCACGCGCATTCTGCCGCTGCAAGGCGAGCTCGGCGGCTCCGGCCGAAAAATCATCCGCCTCGCCGACGACAGCCGTAGCGCAGTCGGCGTTCTCTACGGCGTTCGCGAAGAAAATACTGCCTTCCTGGCATTCTCCAGACATTTTCGCAAGCACCTCCTGCCCGTGCCAGAAATCTACGAAGAAGCCCTCGGCCAGGGCGCTTATCTCGAAGAAGACCTCGGCGACACCTCGCTGTTCGAATTTCTCTCCAAGAATCGCTCCGGTGATTTCGTCGCCCCTGTCGTTGTCGACGCGTACCGCAAAGCCGTTGGCATCCTCCCGCGCTTTCAAGTCGAAGCCGCCCGCGATTTTGACTACAGCTATTGCTATCCCGTGGGCAGCTTTGACCGCCAATCCATCGCTTGGGATTTGAACTATTGCAAATACTATTTCTTCCGCCTCGCAGGCATCCCCTTCAACGAATGCGCTCTGGAAAACGATTTCGACCGACTCACGGAATTTCTTCTCAAAGCCCCGCGCGATTACTTCCTCTATCGCGATTTTCAGTCACGCAACATCATGCTGCGCGACGGCATGCCTTATTTTGTCGATTATCAGGGCGGTCGCAAGGGCGCTTTGCAGTACGACATTGCTTCGCTTCTGTTTGACGGCAAGGCCGATCTGCCGCCGGAAATCCGTCAGCAGCTCTTGGATCACTATCTGAACTCGCTTGCGACTTTCATCGATCTCGACCGCGAAGCCTTCCTGCGCTACTACTATGGCTTCGTTTACGTGCGCATCATGCAGGCGCTCGGTGCGTACGGATATCGCGGCTTCTTCGAGCGCAAAGTGCATTTCCTGCAAAGCGTTCCGTACGCCTTGAAAAACATTCGCTGGCTGCTCCACAACGTCCAGTTGGCCATCGAGTTGCCGACGCTCCTCGGCGCGTTCCAGAGCATGCTGGCCTCAGAAAAATTGCAGAGCATCGCTTCCGAAGCCGACAGTCTCGTCGTTCGCATTTTTAGCTTTTCGTTCCACCGCGAATTGCCCAAGGACGAAACGGGCAATGGCGGAGGCTTTATTTTCGACGGCCGCGGCCTTCCCAACCCGGGCAGGGAAGAGCGCTTCAAATCGCTCACCGGCAAGGACGCGCCGGTAATCGACTATCTCCATCAACAAGAAAGTGTGCATCAATATCTCGCAGCCGTGTTCTCGCTCATCGACGCGACCGTCGACAATTACCTACACCGAGGCTTCAAGAATTTAATGGTGGGATTCGGCTGCACGGGCGGCCAGCATCGCTCTGTCTATCTTGCCGAGCAACTCGCCAAACATCTGCGCGGGCGAAACAGCGTCGAAGTTGTCGTCCGCCACGTCGAACTCGAAAAGCTCGGCCTGTTGCACGCCGTCGTGGGAAATCTCGCCGAATGAGCGTTTCTGTACCGTGTCGCGAGTCAGAATTCCGAGCGAAGCGCGCCTTCTGCGCTTCGGACGGATTTACGGAGCGAAGGATTCACTCCGGTGCGTATCTTTCGCCCCTCCGCTACCTGTGTTTATGCAATTTGATTTCTTCTCGTCTCTGTGGCCTCTGGGCCCTTATTCTCTGTGCTCCCTGGGTTGATTCTTTTCCTTGCTTGCCGCTCGCCACTCGCTACTCGCCACTGGTCCTTTTATGAAAGCCATGATCCTCGCCGCCGGGCTCGGCACACGCCTCCGGCCTCTGACTGACACGCACCCCAAGGCCCTGGTCGAAATCAATGGCCGCACACTTCTCGAAATCACTCTCTCTCGCCTTCGTTCCTTCGGCATCAACGAGGTCATCGTCAACGTCCATCATTTAGCCGATATGGTCGTCGACTACCTGAAGTCCCACGACAACTTCGGCATGCGTATTGAAGTCTCGCGCGAGGATGATCTTTTGCTCGACACCGGCGGCGGCCTGAAAAAAGCCTCCTGGTTCTTCCTTGAACACCACCGCAGCCCCGCAGCGCAGGGCGCAATCCGCGGGGCCCTGCGGCCTTCCCTTCCGCAACCTGAAAAAGACAAAAGGGGCGGTGTCATCCCGAGCCTGCCTGCCGAGGAAGGCGCAGCTTGGGATAAGCTTTTGCCTCGCCAGGGCACGGCTTTAGCCGTGCCGGAACGTGACCAGGATCAGCGGGCTTTAGCCCCTGAGGCCAGCGATCAAAGGGAAGAACCCTTTCTCCTTCACAACGTCGACGTCATCACCAGCATCGACTTCCGCCGCATGCTGCAGTTCCACAACGAACATCACGCCCTCGCCACCCTTGGCGTTCAGTCTCGCCCGTCCTCTCGCCTCCTCCTTTTCAACGACCAACTCCAGCTCGTTGGCCGCGCCGTGACCGGTAGCGCACCGAGCGACCTGACATCAGCACCCCATTCCTCTCACTCACTACTCACTACTCACTACCCACTCCTTCCCCTCGCCTTCTCCGGCATCCACATCATTTCCCGTCGTCTCCTCACCATGCTCACTGAAGAAGGCGCCTTCTCCATCATCGACGCCTATCTTCGCCTCGCCGCCCAGGGTGAAAAAATCCTCGCCTTCCGCGCTGACGATTACTACTGGCGCGACCTCGGCCGCCCCGCCGACCTCTCCCAAGCCGCAATCGACCTAAAAAAAGGAATGTTGTAGCGCAAGGCGCCAGCCCTGCCGGTTGTGCCTTGACTTGCCTCGATTATCTCGGTGAATTCGAGCACATTGTCCTGCTAGCGGTTCTGCGCCTTAGTGACCAAGCCTACGGCGTGACTGTCCTGCGAGAGATTGCAGCGCGTACGAGACGGGAAGTGTCGATCGGCGCTGTCTATGCCACGCTCGATCGTCTGGAAGCAAAAGGCTACGTGCAATCCCGCACTGGAGACCCAACGCCAGAACGCGGGGGGGGCGGTCCAAACGCTTCTTCCGGGTCACCGCGGAAGGAGTGTCCGCTGTCAATCGTACGCACCGTGCGATTCGGAAGTTAAGCGGAGGGCTGGAAGTCCCCAGGAGCCACTCATGACGCAAACGGCTGCAGACACTCGCCCGCCCGGTCTCGCGGCCTGGCTTGTCGAATTGTTTGCCTCCCCCGAGCAAGCGGAGTCCATCCTTGGCGATCTTTCTCCAAGAATTTCTGGACATCGTTTCGGAATCCGGAATCGCTTTTGCCCGCCGCTGGCACTGGCGCCAAAGCCTCTGAATTACGGCATTCCCATTGTTCATATCATTGCGTCGATGTTCGTCGGAGGTATCATCGCACTAGTTGCCAAGGGCAGGGAAAGGTAGCTACACTCAGGCCAAGGGCTGTTTGGTGGATCTTATGGTCATGCACTGATGTATTCGCGATTGTTCTTGGCGGCGTGATCGTTCGAGAAATCAGATCCGTGTTGGCCCACCGGTTTTCACGAACGTGATTTCAACCGAAGATGGAGGTTCTTGCACATGCTGCGTCACATCGTTTCCATGATCACTTTGTTGTCTGCGTCCTTAGCCCTAACGACAAATGCTCCGGCCGATCTCACACCGGTGGCCTCTCGAAAACCGCTTCCAGAGGTTTCTCTGACCGACTCGAATGGCGCACCGGTCAATCTCTCTGCCTACAAAGGCCGCGTGGTGTTGCTCGATTTCTGGGCTACTTGGTGCGAAGGCTGCAAGGAAGAAATCCCCTGGTTTATGGAATTCCAGAACAAATACAACAAGAGGGGCCTGTCCGTTGTCGGCGCTTCCCTGGACGACGACGGCTGGAAATCCGTCAAGCCCTACCTGGCCGAGCATGAGATTAACTACCGCATCGTCATTGGAAGCTTCGAATCCGCAAAGCAATTCGGCGTAGACAAAGGGATGCCGGTAAGTTTGCTCATCGATCGCAACGGCAAAATCGCCGACGTCAATCTCGGCATGGTCGACAAAGCCGCCTTCGAGGGCGAAATCCAGCTTCTGCTTAAGGAAACCGCCAAAGTGCGTTCGGAGTAGCAAGCTAGGCTTAAAACTCCGGGTGCAATAAAAACCCATAAGAAAAGTGCGGCTCAGAGACTTCATGACCAGCAGGTGGATTTTCTTCTGACCTAAAAATCACGACTTAGAACTAACACCTATTTGACCGGCGCCGCTGCGGTGGCGAATCCCAGCGCCTGCATGACCGCGTCGTGCAAATCCCTTCGTACTTGCTGAATCTTTTGATTCTCGCGCGTCGGATGCACGCGATTCGTCAGGAAAACCACAAAGAGTTGCCGGTCGGGATCGATCCAGATGGAAGTTCCCGTAAATCCCGTGTGCCCGAAACTATGCTCTGAAAAATAATGACCGCTCAAACCGCCTGGCGTCGGCACGGCCCAACCCAGCGTGCGTGTCGCGCCCGAAAGCTGCTGCGGCGTGGTGAACTGCGCCACCGTTGCGCGCCGCAAAATACGCTGATGCGCGTACGTGCCGCCGTTCAGCAGCATCTGGCAAAACGCCGCCAGGTCCGGCGCCGTGCCGAACACTCCCGCGTGCCCCGACACGCCGCCAATTGCATAGGCGTTTTCGTCATGCACTTCGCCCTGGATCAGCCGGTGCCGGTAGTTGTTGTCGACCTCCGTCGGCGCAATCGTCGGCCAGAGTTTTTTTGGCGGTTTGTACATCGAATCTTTCATCCCCAGCGGCGAAAAAATAAAACTATTCGCCAAGTCATCGAGCTTTCTCCCCGTCAATCGCTCGATGATTTCCGCCATCAAAATGATTCCGAGATCCGAATAGACTTCTTTTGTTCCTGGCTCGTATTCGAGCGGCTCGGCAAAAATCTTCTCGAGCGTGTCCTGCTTGCTCTTCGACGCGCGCCAATATTCCCGGAACGGCGGCAATCCCGAAGTGTGCGTCAGCAAATGCCTCACCGTCACGCGATGCCGCCACTCCGGCTGCGGCCCGCTCGCCCACTCCGGCAGATAGCGCTCGATCTTCGTGTCCAAATCCAGTGGTACGGCGAAGTCACCCTCGGCGAGCTTTGCCACCAGGGTTGTCGTGACCAGCACTTTCGTCAACGAAGCAATGTCGTACATCGTCGTCGGCTTTACCGCCGGCGACTTCGCGTCGTAAGTTAATTTCCCGAACGCGTGTATGGCCACTTTGTCCCGAAATCCAACCGCCAGCGTCGCTCCCGGAAACGCTTTGTCTTTGATCGCCTTTTCGATGACTTCGTACGCTGGCCGCAATTGTCCATCCGCGCGCACATCCATCGGCTGTAACGTCATCGGATTCGCCTGCACTTCGATTCCAAATCCCGCTTTCAAGTCCACGCCAGGCACGGTCACCGGCAAATGTCCGCGCACGGGAATGTCTCCAAATAGCGCGCGCGCCACGGAAATTTGCGCGACGTCGCTGATGCCAAATGCCGCGAGCCAGGTTTCCGCTTGCGGAAATCTCTCGATGAGGTAAGGACTTCCGAATCCCACCGTGATTACCGGTTTCCCTGTTTTGTAAACTTGTTCTGCAAGCGCGGCCTGCTCCGGCGGCACATCCACGTTCCCTTTGCGATCACTTACGCGCACAAAGAACGCAACAAGCGCGGCATCGTAGGTATCCGGCGGAGGCACCTTCAAAGTGCTCGCATTTACGAAACGCGTGTCTGCGCGAAGGGTGGTCACAGAATCAAACCGCGAGCGCAGCTCGCGCTCGAGGTCCTCCCCCGGATACGGCTCGGGATCGGCATACAGCGCCAGCAATAGGGCGCGCGAAGGCCTTGTTCCATCCAGCGGCAATCGATGCGGTGTGTCGCGCAGCAAGGTTACGCCTCGATCGGAAATTTCCTGCGCTTCGTTTTGCCAAGCGGCGCTGCCGAATTTGTGATTCAGTGCATTCACATCCACAAGACGGTTCTTGTTCAGTCCCAGCCGCGCCTTTGCTTCCAGAATGTGCCGCACCGATTCATCTAACCGCTGTTTCGAAATTCGCCCCGCCTTGACGGCGCCTTGCAGGGCTTCGAACGCCGCATCCGGCACCGGCGGCATCAGCACGCAGTCCACTCCAGCGGCCACCGCGCGCACGGCCGCTTCTCCTGGTGCGTAGCGCACGGTGATGCCGCCCATATCCATCGCGTCGGTCACAATCAGTCCGCGGTATCCGAGTTCTTTTCGCAAGAGACCCTGAAGAATTTTTGGAGAAAGCGTTGCGGGCGTGTTCGGATCGGGCTCGAGCGCAGGAACAGAAAGATGCCCGGTCATTATGCTGTCCACTCCTGCCGCAATCGCCGCGCGAAAAGGAACTAGTTCCAGATGCTCCAAACGTTCGCGGCTCGCCGAAATCACCGGCAAATCGACGTGCGAATCCGCGGCGGTGTCGCCGTGTCCCGGAAAATGCTTGGCGGTGGCCAGCGCGCCGTGGTCCTCGACTCCTTTTATGAACGCAGAAACAAACTCCGCCACGCGCTGCGGATTTTCCCCAAACGACCGCGTATTAATGATGGGATTTGCGGGATTGTTGTTCACGTCCGAATCCGGCGCGTACACCCAGTTGATGCCGGTGGCGCGGGCCTCAAGCGCGGTGATTTGTCCCATGGTATAGGCATCTTTGGGATTGCCGCCAGCCGCCACGGCCATTGCGGTGGGGAAGGATGTGCCCTCATCGTAGCGCATCGCCGTGCCACGCTCGAAATCCGCCCCGATGAGCAGCGGCAGCTTGGACTTTGCCTGCAGCTGATTGGCGAGCACCGCCGTCGGATACGCCTGGCTCTTTACGATGCCCAGTGGCGAACCATGCGTGATGACAATGAATCCGCCGACATGCAAGTCCTGAACATCGTGCAAAAGTTGTTGGTAGGCCGGCGAGTCAGTGGAGGTAAAGCCTCCGTAATACGTGGTGAACAGCAACTGGCCGATCTTTTCGCTCAGCGTCATTTTGCGCAGCGTGGACTCCACCCACGCGCTCGCCGCTGGCGAGAGATTCTTTGTGCTCCTTTTGCCGCTTGCTATGGTCTGTTGTGCGGTAGTTTGTTCCCCGGAAGAATTGTTACTTTGACGGCGTGCTTTTTGGGCCATAAGGATGAACAATAAGATGGGTATCACAAACAGAAAGCGGACACGGCGTCCTTCCATCAGATAGAATCTCCCCGCGCCGCCCGCAGTCTGCATTTATTCATAGCACATGCGCATCGTGCTCTCAACGAAGCTGTGGTCAGCGCGTTCCAGAATATCATTGTATTCTCGGAATGCAGGGGGGACGATTTGACCGCTACGAAACGCGCGCTTACCACATTCGCTCCATTCACTTTGTCTTTTGCTCTTCTCACGACTTCTTCTTTCCCCGCGCGTTCCTCTCCCAGACGTTCCGGTCATACAGCCCGCGTGCAGACCGGCCTCGACGTTCTGGAAGCAGAGAGGTTTGACCCGCTGCATGGCAAGCACATCGGCCTTATCACCAACCACACAGGCGTAGATGCGCTGGGTCGCAGCAACATCGACCTGGTCGCGCACGCCGCGGGTTTGAAGCTCGTAGCGCTGTTCAGCCCCGAGCATGGGCTGGCCGGCGGCGCCAACGAAAACGTGGCCTCGTCGAAAGATCCTACGACGGGGCTTCCGATCTACAGCCTGTACGGAGATACGCGCCGCCCCACGGATGAAATGCTGCAAGGCATCGATGCGCTGGTCTTCGATATCCAAGACGCCGGCGTACGCTTCTACACTTACACGGTCACGATGGCGTATTGCATGGAAGAAGCAGCGAAACGCAAGATTGCGTTTTATGTTCTGGATCGACCGAATCCCATGGGTGGAGAAATTGTCGAAGGTCCCATGCTCGATCCCGACAAAACCAATTTTGTGGCCTACTACCCCATGCCGGTGCGGTACGGCCTGACCATTGGCGAGCTCGCGCAGTTTTTCAATGCGGAAAATCACATCGGGGCCGACCTGCACGTCATCCCCATGCGGAACTGGCATCGCAATTATTTTTTTGAAAGCACCGGCATGAAGTGGATTCCCCCTTCACCCGCGTTGCGAACGACGAAAGGCGCAATCCTTTATCCTGGGATTGAAATCCTGCAAAACTCCGGCGTCTCTGTCGGCCGCGGGACACAAGCACCGTTCGAAGTATTTGGCGCGCCGTGGATGGACGGCGAGGCAGTCGCCGCTGCGCTGAACGAACGCCACCTGCCGGGCCTGCGTTTTGAGTCGAAAACCTTCATTCCCATCGGCGGCCCGCACAGCGGCGAGCGATGCGGCGGCGTATCCATCCGAATTACGGACCGCTTCGTGGTGAGGCCGATGCGTTTGGGTCTAGAGATCGCCGAGATTCTGCAAAAACTCTATCCCAAGGATTTTGACACAGACAAACTTGTCGGGCTTCTGGGAAATGCCGACACCGTCCAGCAAATCAAGGATGGCGTGCCGCCGGAGAAAATCGTGACCAGCTGGTCGGACGCGCTCAGCGCGTTCGACCAAGTAAGACGTAAGTATTTCCTTTATAAGTAAGCCCGATGTAGGACGTTCTTCTTCCGCGCTTTTTTCCAACTTGCTCCATTTCTGCAGCAATGTGCTACAGTGGCCCTTGCAATGCGAATCGTTTCCTTGCTTCCCTCGGCGACGGAGATGCTTTTCCTGCTCGGCCTCGATCGCGAGATTGTAGGCGTAAGCCATGAGTGCGACTTCCCGCCGCAGGCTCGCGCGAAACCAGCGGTCATTCACTCGCGCTTCCCGCACGGAGCTTCTCCGGCGGAGATTGACCGACTGGTCCGCGAATATGTTTCTCGCGGCGACAGTTTGTACGCCGTGGATGTCGAAAAGCTGCAAGAACTCCAGCCCGACTTGATCATCACGCAGGACCTGTGCCAGGTCTGCGCGGCTTCGCCGGAGGATCTCGCCACGGCCTTAACGCGCTTTGACCGCCCACCGGAAGTGCTATGTCTCAACCCTAAGGACCTCGGCGACGTCTGGCGCGACATGCTTTTGGTTGGTGAAGCGACCGGTCGAGGCCCAGAGGCGGAAAAACTGGTGGACCAGATCGGCCAGCGGCTCGGCGCTCTGGAGCGTCAAATCGATTTATCGGCCCGGCGCCAGCGCGTTGCGTTTCTTGAGTGGCTGGAACCGCTCTATGGTGGCGGGCACTGGGTTCCCGAAATGATTCAGCGCGTGGGTGGAGAAGATGTTTTGGGGAGCGTGGGCAAACCCTCCTTCCGGCTTCCTTTGCAACAAGTGGTCGAAGGAGAGCCGGAAGTTCTTCTGGTTGCGCCTTGCGGCTACACTGCGAAGCAGGCGCGTGAGGAATACGAGTCGCTCGATTTTCCCGATCAGTGGAATGCCATTCCCGCCGTGCGAAACAACCGCGTTTACGCGCTCGAAGCCAGCAGCTATTTTTCGCGCCCCGGACCGCGGCTGGTAACAGGCATGGAAATTCTGGCAAAAGTTCTTCAGCCGTCCGTCCAGGTCTCTAGGGAAGCGGAAGCCGCAATTCTTGGGATTCCCTTAGAGAGAGCCGCGAGGCGTGCGGCCTCGGTTTAGCCTCTCTGTGCAACAGGCGATTAAGAAAACGCGAAAAAAACGGGTGATCCCTCGGGGTGGTGAAGAAGCCCCTCCATTCGTGAGTTTTATAGAAGCCGATCCCTCGCTTCCCCGCCCGGCGAGCCAAAACCGGGCTCGCAGGGGACCCGGTTCGCCCGGGATGACACTTCGCACACTTTTTAGCAGGCTGCAATCGCTTGATGACCCCTGTACCCCAGGCCAGTTGACAAATTCCAATCAATATATAAGAATACTATATGTAAGGGGGATGGCTATGATTGGTTCTGGAATCAAGCGAGGAACGGCCGAGCTGGCGGTGCTCAGCGTTTTGCAGGACGGCCCGCTGCACGGGTATGAGCTGGCGCGGCGCATCGAAAAGCGAACCAACGGCGCGCTGCACTTCACGCTGGCGGCGCTCTATCCGATGCTCTACCGCATGGAGCAGCAGCGATGGATTCGCGGAAGTTGGGAAACGAGCGCGAATGGCCGGCGACGCCGCTGCTACCGGCTGACCCCGGCGGGGAAGAAGAAACTATCGCCGCTCGAACGCGAATGGGCGGAACTTTTTCACGCTTTGCAGCAGCTCACGAAGGCGGCCCATGCCTGATTGGCAAGAACTCGTTCGCCGGCGGCTCTCCGGCTTGGCCCTCGATACCGTGGAGAGAGACGAAGTTCACGCGGAGCTGGCGGCGCACCTGGAGAACTCGTACGAAGCATTTTGCAAAGAAGGGCTCCCCGAGAAAGAGGCGGTCCGTCGAACCAAGGAGCAGGTTGCCGATTGGCGGGAATTACAGTGCGAAATACTTGACGCCAAAAGAGGAGATCTTATGCAGAAGCGCGCGCGCCAGCTTTGGATTCCCGGGTTCCTCACGCTGATCCTTTCCACGACATTCCTAATGGCGCTCCAGAAACTTGGATTCCAACCCCGCATCGTCTCCGGGAACGACACTACAGGCACAATTCTTTTTTATGTGCCGTGGCTGATGTCGCTTCCTTTCCTTGGGGCTCTAGGAGCGTACTTCTGGGCTCGCGCGAGGGCTTCTCGGTCAACCGTGCTTCTTGCCAGCGTTTTTCCTGTGCTTGCGCTTGCTGCAGCGCTTATCTGCATGTTTCCGATAGGCATGATCATCGAGGACGTCGTCGGAAACCACGTTGATTTTGGAATTGTGGCAACCGCAATGCTGAAAGACGGAACGAGTTGGCTCTTGGTTCCTGGGGCGGCCCTTTTCCTAGGCGGTTTGCTCGTGAGTTTTTTGTTTTGTCGGCGTGCACCTTCGCAAAGCACGGCAATCGGCAGCGAGACGACTCGTGCCTGATTGGCAAGAACTCGTTCGCGAGCGGCTCTCCGGCCTTCGACTTGAGGTGTGCGCGAAAGAGGAAGTCCATGCGGAACTCGCCGCGCACCTTGAAGAATCGTACGAAGTTTTACTCAAGGAAGGCATGTCTCGGGAAGTTGCATTTCAGCGCACGCGCGCACAGGTGACCGATTGGAACCAATTGCGGCGGCAGATCCAGATTGCTCGACAGAAGGAGAACATCATGACCCCTCGCGTGAGTCGCCTCTGGCTGCCAAGTTTGGTGACAATAATCGTGTCCATGATTTTGCTACCTTTGCTCGAACGGTTGGGACTGAATCCTGATTCCTTTTTTTGCGAGGCCATCACGGGCAGACCTACGCATTCCCCGTATACCCTGCCTGGCTGTTGCTGCTGCCGTTCATCGGCGCCCTTGGAGCCTACCTTTCTAAGCGTGCGGGCGGAGCTCGCTCTACGATTGTCATTTCCGGAATTTTCCCGGCTTTGGCGTTCTTCGTCATTCTCCTTCTCACTATGCCATTCACGGCGTTCCTTGAACACGGGCTCGACGCGGCAGCCCGTTCCGTGTTTGATTCGCTGATTTGCGAACCGTTTGGACGTCTCGGCGTGGTGGCGGGTTGGGTTCTTATGCCTGGGGCTTGTTTGATGCTCGGCGCGCAAGCGTACCTTTTTACTTCGCGCAAGCTAACTCAGCGCGGCGTCGCCGGTAACTGAAGCAAATCTTGTCCAGTGGCGATAAAAGGGAAGCCCGGCGAGAATCAGGAGCAGCCCGATCGCCGAGCGCACGGGACGCTGGATAAACAAATTGACCGTAAGGGCGAAAGCGCCCGCGACAAAAATCCCTGGTATCACCGGATATCCCCAGGCACGGTAGGGCCGCGGCAGATCGGGCTCTTTGCGGCGCGATCCGTAAACCGAGGCGACCGCGAGCGCGTAGAAAATCCACTGTGCGAAGATGAATAGTGAAAAAAGATCTTCGAACTGACCGGTTAGGACCATGAGGCAAGAAATCACCGCTTGAAAGACGATCGCTCCTGCTGGCGTACGGTAACGCGAGTTGATTCCGTCGGCCACGCGAAAGAACAGGCCGTCTCGCGCCATGGCATACGGCACGCGTGAACCGGTGAGCACCGAGGAATTGAGCGTGGTAAACGCGGAGAGGACCATCGCCGCGGTGATCCATGCGGCGGCGCGCGCTCCCGCAAAGACGCGCACGGTTTCCGAAGCGACGTTTTGGGCCGTGGCGACCGCTTCCATGGGCAGGACTCGGAAATACACGGCGTTTGCCAGCAGATAAATCACGCCGACGGTCATCGTGCCGCCTACCAGCGCACGCGGAATGTTTTTTTGCGGATTGATAATTTCTGAACCCGCGAAGGTTAAGTCCATCCACCCGTCATAGGCCCACAGTGCGGCGACCATCGCGGTCAAGAATGCACGAAAGAGGCCGAGATTCAAGGAGTGCGGGAAAAGGGGGTGCGTGCTCGGCGGGCGTTTTCCTGCAAGCAAGAAACCCAGAACCACGACCGCGAGGATGGCGCCGATTTTGAGCGCGGTGAGCAAGACTTGCAACCGGCCCGCCAAACGAACGCCGAGATAATTGATAAAGCTCATGAACGCGATGGCGGCCGCGCCAACGGGTTGCGCCCAGGTGAACACGAACTCTGACGCATGGGTGGTAAATGGCACGCGCAAGTGCAGGGTGAAGATGGGCGTGGGAAGCGCGGGCACAAAGAAGCTCAGGAAGATCAGAAAGCCCGAGGCAATCGTGGCAAGGGAGGAGGGCTTACCCACCAGGTTGTTCATCCAGCCAAACAGGAAGCCCCACACGGGCCCCAAACCACGCCTGAGGTAAACGTACGCACCGCCGGCTTCGGGCATCGCCGCGCCCAGTTCGGCGATGGTCAATGCACCGAATAGAGAGAGTGCTCCGCCAACGATCCAAACCAGGAAGACCAGTCCTACTGAACCGGTGGCGCGCGTCATGGCGCTCGGCACGAGGAACACACCGGTGCCGATGATGTGGCCGACCACCATGGCCATCGCGGCCCACGGGCCCAGACCCTGCACCAGTCCCAGACGCTTTCCGTTCATGTCCCTCCACTTTGACAAACTGCCGTCTTCGTGACGGCATTTCTACCTCTGAAGGGACACCAAAAGGTAACGCAGAGAAAGTACAGGGCGCTCAGAGAACCCGGAGAAGCTCATGGTGGACTCTTCTTGCGCGCTATTCGGCTCACAAGCGAAGCAATCCCGAGCGTCACGCACGCGCCGATAAGGAAGTACCACGTATACGCTACTTTCGTGAACTGAAATATGCTCAAGACGGCCACAAGCCCTGCGAACATTCCAATGAGTGCGCCACGCGCATTTGCCCCGCGGTCAAACGTTCCTAATAAGAACAAACCGAGCAAACTGCCAAAGGGAAGCGAGGCTACGGTCAGTCCTGCTTCGAGCAGCGGCCCCCATTTGACGAACCCGAAACCCATCAACACGAGGCCCCATACCAAGGTCATGCCACGCGACACGCGCAAGAATTTGCGCGTGTCAATGCCCCGTCCCCAGAGCTTTCCAAAATCCAGTACGCTCGAAGCGGCCAACGAATTTAGAGAGCCGCTGGCATTGGACATGGCCACCGCCACGATGGACGCGAGCAGCAGGCCGGCCAGCCCTACGGGCACCTCGCGTGCGAGAAAGAGCGGCAGGATACGATCGGCCCTATCTCCGGGAGAGAGAAGTGGCGTGTGCCGCGCAAATACGAAGAGCAGCACACCAATCAACAGAAAAATAGTGAATTGAACGAGAACAATAACGCCGCTGGTCAGGAGCGCAAGGCCGCTGTCGCGTTGACTTCTTGCAGCGAGCAAGCGCTGCACGATGGTCTGGTCGGTACCGTGAGTTGCCATGGTGAGAAACGAGCCGCCGATCACTCCGGACCAAAACGTATATTTGGTCGCGAGGTTCCAGGAGAAATCGAGGAACTGGAGTTTATGGCCTGCTGCGGCCGCGACCTGCGTTACTTCGTTCCAGCCACCGGGAATCCGGTGTTGCAACACGACCAGCGTGATGGCGCTCCCGGTCATATAGACAAGCAGTTGCGCGACGTCGGTCCAAATCACCGCCTTCATGCCGCCTTCGAAGGTGTAGAGGATGGTCAGGGAAATGACAATTACGACCGCGAGGCGCTCGGAAGTACCCAGCACTACGCTGACTACGAGAGCGATTGCTGAAACCCGCACACCTTCGGCAATCGCGCGCGTAACCAGAAACGTCGTGGCGGCTACTGCGCGCATTTTTTCGCCGAAGCGTTTTTCGATGAGTGCGTAGGCGGTGAGGAGTTCTCCGCGGAAATAGCCGGGTAACAGCACCAGCACAATCAACACGCGCCCGATGAGGTAACCGAACACCAGTTGGATGAAGGTCAGATTATCGGCGTAAGAAATCGCGGGAGCGCCAATGATCGTGAGGGTCGAAGTTTCCGTCGCGACAATGGAAAAAGCCAGCGCCCACCACGGCGCGGTGCGCCCGCCGAGAAAATACTCGCGGCCTGCGGCTTGCGTGTCGGCTGCCGCACCGGCCTGCTGCATGCGGCGGAAGCGCATGCCGAGCGCTGTCACTCCGAGCAGGTAGGCAATAACGATGGTCAAGTCGAGCGGATGGATGCGCATCGCGCAGAGATTATAGGTATCCTGGGGTGTTTCTTCGCGGTTTTTCTTGAGCCTCCTGCCATTCAACCCACAGGAACTTACTTCTTTAGGATCGCAAAAAGACTGCTGTAAGAATCCGTCCAAGGTTTATCGAGACCGGCGGCAAGCGGCTTTCCAGCTTTTTCAATGCCGGGGAATTCCTTGAGAACGCCGCGATTCGCCAGCAGGGCCCACCTAGCCACAAAGATTTCGTTCGCGGGGTCGCCCCCTGTGTCGATAATCACAGCTTCTTTGCCGAGTTTCTGGGCAGCGGCCGACACCACGGGGTCCAGATCCAAATACCTGTTCG
>Ga0209153_1000251_pt1 | contig 28642 bp, 19 predicted proteins | sample GraSoiAngelo_120_FD_185877 | JGI IMG/M metagenome (GOLD analysis project Ga0209153, IMG submission 185877) | Grasslands soil microbial communities from the Angelo Coastal Reserve, California, USA - 14_0919_09_20cm (SPAdes) (version 2) | ecosystem: Environmental > Terrestrial > Soil > Grasslands ... | reverse complement strand
CGATGTCGAACCAATACGAAGCGGAGACGGCACGGCTGTTCGGTTGCTTCGTCGAGCGCGGCTATGTCTATAAAGGCGCGCGCCCCGTCTATTGGTGCATACACGATCAGACGGCGCTCGCTGAAGCTGAGGTCGAATACAAAGAGCACACGAGTCCGTCCGTCTATGTGAAGTTCCCGCTTTCAAACGACACGGTTGACGGCAAGGCGTTCAAGCGCGAAGTGCTCGGCAGTGAAGACGACCCGCGCCAAATCTTCTTCCTCATCTGGACGACGACGCCTTGGACGCTGCCCGCAAACCTCGGCATCGCGGTCAATCCCAATTTCGAGTATGCGGCGATTGAGAACGGCGCAGAGGTTTACATCGTCGCCGATGAACTCGTCGGCATGGTCGCGGATAAATGCGGACTCAACAGACCGCAAGTGATCGCGCGCTTTCCCGGCTCGCGCTTTGATCGACTTGAAGCGCGCCATGCTTGGCTCGAACGTCCTTCGCTTCTGATGCTCGGCGAGCATGTGACGCTCGGCGGCGAAGCGGACGCGGAGACCGAACTCGATGTGAAAGAAGCGCGTGAAAAATCGGCGACAGGCAAGGCCGGCACAGGTCTCGTCCACACCGCGCCCGGTCACGGGCACGACGACTTTGTGATCGGCAAACAGTACGGGCTTGAGATTTATTGTCCGGTTGATAACGCCGGACGGTTCACATCTGAAGTTGAACACTTCGCGGGCGAACGTGTGTTCGATGCGAACCCGCACATCGTTGATTTCATGCGCGAGCGCGGCGTGCTCGTCTTCAGCGAGAATTACGCGCATCGCTATCCGCACTGCTGGCGCTGCAAGAATCCGGTCATCTTCCGCGCCACGCCACAGTGGTTCATCTCGCTCGACGCGCACACGCCCGAAGCGCCGGTCGAAGTGGACGAAGACGGACGCGACCGCACGAACTATACGGAAGACGAAGAGGACGCGCACACATCTCTACGCGAACTCGCGCTCGCTGAGATCGAGCGCGTCGAGTGGTTGCCCGCGTGGGGCGTGGATCGCATGCGCAACATGCTCAAGCACCGCCCCGACTGGTGTGTCTCGCGCCAACGCTTCTGGGGCGTGCCGATCCCTGTCTTCTATTGCGCGTCGTGTCAGTTCGCCGTCACCGATCCGACGATCATCAATCACGTCGCAGACATCTTTGCGACCGATTCGTCCGACGCTTGGTACGCGCGCGAAGCGAAAGACTTGCTGCCCGCAGGCTTCGCATGCCCGAACTGCAAAGGCACGGAGTTTACGAAAGAGACAGACATTCTTGACGTTTGGTTCGACAGCGGCTCGTCGTCCGTCGCCGTGCTTGAACATTATCCTGAATTGCGTTGGCCCGCAGACGTGTACTTGGAAGGCGGCGATCAATATCGCGGTTGGTTCAACTCGTCTCTGATGGTCGGACTCGCCGCGCACAATCGCGCGCCGTACAACACCGTCATCACGCACGGCTGGGTCATCAACGTTCAAGGCGCGAAGATGAGCAAGTCCGAGGGCACGGGCGTTGCGCCGCTCGAAGTGATCAAGCAATCGGGCGCGGAAATCTTGCGTCTGTGGGTGGCCTCGTCAAACTATCAAGAGGACGTGCGCGCGTCTGATGAAATCCTTCAGCGCGTCGGCGACGCCTATCGCAAGATTCGCAACACTGCACGCTTCGCGCTCGGCAATCTCGCAGGCTTCGATCCGACGCGCGACTACGTGCCGCAAAGCGAGCTATTAGAAATTGACGCTTGGGCGCTCGCCGAACTTGATGCTGTGGTCGAGCGTGCGCTTGCGGCTTATCGCGCATACGAGTTTCACACGGTCTATCACACGCTCTACAACTTCTGCACCGTGACGCTCTCGGCGCGCTACTTCGACATCATCAAAGACCGTCTCTACACCGCCGCGCCACACGCGCACGCACGCCGCTCCGCGCAGACCGCGCTCTACGAGATCGCCGACGCACTCGCGCGCCTGCTCGCGCCCGTACTCGTCTTTACGGCCGACGAGATTTGGGAGAACCTGCCGCCGCTCGTCGCAGGCAATGGCGATGTGCCGGTCGGGCGCGTGCCGTCGGTGCATCTCGCGGACTTCCCCGTTGTCGTCGGCGAACGCGATGAAAGTTTGCGCGCGCGTTGGGCGCAAGTTTACGAAGTGCGCGATGAAGTCCTGCGCGCGTTGGAAGCGGCGCGCGTATCGAAGTTGATCGGAAGCGGGCTTGAGGCGCGTGTTGAGATCATCGCGCGCGATCCGGTTTACAGTCTGCTTGCGCAGTACGGCGAAGAGTTGCGCTACATCTTCATCGTCTCGCAGGTCGGCGTGATGAAGACGGAGAACGCGGACGCGCCACAGGTGCGCGTCACCGTTGCGCGCGCCGACGGACAGAAGTGCGAGCGTTGTTGGAACTACTCGGTGCGCGTGGGCGAGTTCACGCGCTACCCGACGGTATGCGAGCGTTGCATCGAGGCGCTCGCTGAGATCGAAGCGGAAGGAGAGACAGCGTGACAACGACGCGCGGGCTTGGCTGGCGCGCGGGCTATCTGCTCGCCGCCTTCGCCCTCTTCATGGCGGATCAGGTGACGAAGGCTTGGGCCGTGCGTGCGCTCCGCTTCGGGCGCGACGTAACGATCATCCCGCGCATACTCGATCTCACCTACGCCGAGAATACCGGCATCGCCTTCGGGCAACTGCAAGGCGGCAGCGACTTCACGCGCTGGCTGCTCGTCGGTCTCGCCTGCGCCGCAGTCGTCGCCGTGCTCATCTACTTCTTTCGCAACCGACGCACAGACGACCGCGTGCTCGGCGCATGCGCGCTGCTGCTTGCCGGCATCACCGGCAACCTCGTTGACCGCATCCGCTTGGGTCGCGTCGTTGACTTCATCCTGCTCCACGCAGGCGACTATCATTGGCCGACCTTCAACCTCGCCGACGCCGCCATCTGCACCGGCGCATTCTTGCTCGCGCTCGATCTATTTCTTGAAGGAAGGCGGGCACGACAGAAAACAGTAAGTCAACAGTCGGCTTAATTTCTAGCTTGTCACACAAAGAAAATGAACCTGACACTAAAGACATTGGTTCTGGAATATACGTCAAAAGACTTCTCCAATCGCCCGTGGCGATTTGATGGCGAATCACTTTTGAGCATGAAGGTGATTCGTACTGACAGCGAGATGCAAGGACAGATTGGTGTTGATCTCGCGCCACCGCTTGATGCCTTTACTAACTTCGTTGGCCAACTCATGCATGAACGGTTGATTAACGCCAATAGGGGAGAGATCGACGATAAATACAACCGAGGGCTTTGGGCAGACGCTTGGGATGGTCTCTTTTATGATGCCGCGATAGAGACGTCATCCTTGCTAGCAGAAGATGAGAGGATCACACTTCTTCCAGAGTACGCAAACGCTCTACGATTCCTAGAGGGACTTCGTGTTTATGTCGAATCCGGGAAAGTATTCTTTCACGCATCTGGAAAGGGAGGTATGACGTTACCTATTGCTACTTTCCAGCCACCACTAGAGGAGGTGGCCGTTAATGAGCTTCGCTACATCTTTGGTACTGTAGGGGTGGATAAAGCAATAGCTTGGCTTCAAGAAAAATGGGGTGGGCAAATTTCTTCCAGAGAAGCGGCAGGCTCTAATCGGTATGACGCCTTTATCAGCCATTCCTCACGAGATGCCGGTCTCGCCCGATCTATCTACGACTTTCTTACCGCCAATGGAAAGTGCGCCTTCCTATCGGAAGTGAGCCTACAAGCCTTGGGCAACGCTCAATATATGAAGGCAATAGATATAGCCTTGGAGCAGTCCAAACATCTGATGTTGGTAGGCTCTTCTATTGAAAATATACAGTCTGGATGGGTTGAGGCCGAGTGGCGACTATTTATCAACGAAATGCGTTCGGGCAGAAAGGACGGCAACTTCGTCACGGTCGTTTCCCCCACCTTGCAGCCTTCCTCTCTCCCTATGGCTTTGAGGTATTATGAGGTCGTCTCTATATCCGAGGGCTATCTTGAGCATGTTCTCAAGTACATCAACTAAATGCCGAACAAGATACTGCGAATACAACGAACCTTTAGCAATCAACACCTAATCTGACAATCAGATGTATCCAGAACTTTTCCGCATCGGCAATTTTCCCGTCAACACCTACGGCGTGCTGTTGGCGACGGCGTTTCTGTTGGCGCTGGTGGTGGCGGCGCGCCTCGCCGGGCGTGATGGGTTGCCGCGTGAGCGCATTTATGATCTCGGCTTGTGGCTGCTGCTGGCGGCGATTGTCGGGTCGAAGGTTTTGTTGCTCGTCGTCGAGCCGGAGTATCGCGCGCACCCCGCGAATCTGTTCTCGCTCGACTTCCTGCGTTCGGGCGGCGTCTTCTACGGCGGCTTCATCTTCGCCGTCGCCACCGCTTACGTGCTCGTGCGCCGCTACAAACTCCCTTGGTGGCAGACGGCCGATGCCTTCGCGCCTGCGATTGCTTTGGGCAGCGCCATCGGGCGGCAAGGCTGCTTCGCCGCCGGTTGCTGTTGGGGCAAGCCTACGACGTTGCCTTGGGGCGTCGAGTTCACCGAACGCGCGCACGAGATCACGGGCGTGCCCTTGGGCGTGCATCTGCACCCGACGCAGCTTTATGAATCGTTCGCCACGTTCATCTTCTTTCTCTTCCTGCTATGGCTGCACCGGCACAAAAAGTTTCGCGGGCAGGTCATACTCACCTACGCGGTGCTCTACGCCGTCATGCGCTTCCTGATCGAGTTCGTCCGCGACGACCCGCGCGGCGACATTCTCGGCCTGACGACGCGCATCGGGCTTTCAACCTCGCAGATGATCGCGCTCCTCGTCGGCGCGGCGAGCCTCGTCCTGCTCATCGTGCGCTGGCGACGCGCGACACACGGCGGCTTGCCGGCCGGTGAGCAACCCGCGCCTGCGCCGCACACGGCCCGCGCTTAATTCGGATGACTGAGCCGGCCCATGATGCAATCAACCTTGAGCCGGATGCGCCGACATTGAGCTTCATCGTCGCGCCATCGGACGCTGGCACGCGCCTCGATGCCTATCTCGCCGCACACGTTCCCACGTTCAGCCGCACACGCCTCAAGCAAGCGATTGAAGACGGCGATGTGTTGGTCGCAGGTCGCACGGCGAAGCCCGCTTACAAGCTGCGTGCAGGCGAGCAGATCGAACTTGAAACACCCGCGCCGCCCGTCGCAGCGTTTCAACCTGAAGACATCCCACTCGACATCGTTTACGAAGACGATGCGCTCGTCGTCGTCAACAAACCGGCGGGCCTAGTCGTCCATCCGGCCGCAGGTGTCTCGTCGGGCACGCTCGCCAATGCGCTCGCGTTCCACTTTCAACAACTCTCAGAGCGCGGCGGCGCATTGCGGCCGGGCATCGTGCACCGGCTCGACCGCGACACGTCGGGCTTGCTCGTTGTCGCCAAAACGGAAGCGGCGCATGAGCATCTCGCGGATCAGTTTCGTGCGCGCGAGGTCTTCAAATCTTACGTGACACTCGTACATGGACAGATACGCGAGGATAAGGGGCGGATCGAGCAACCGCTCGCGCGCGACCCACGCAACCGGACGCGCATGGCTGTCGTGCGGGCGGGCCGGCCCGCACTCTCAATCTATCGTGTGCGGCGACGCTTCGAGCGGTTCACGCTACTCGACGTGGAGATCAAGACGGGGCGCACGCATCAGATCAGAGTTCATCTCGCGTGGCTCAAGCATCCGGTCGTCGGCGACAAGGTTTACGGCGGCGGGCGTGATCAGACGATTCCCGATCCGAAACTGCGCGCCGCCGTCGCCGCGCTCGGCCGGCAGTTCCTGCACGCCGAACGGCTCGGCTTCCGTCATCCAAGCACGGGCGAGTGGCGGCAATTCAACGCGCCGCTGCCGGCGGAATTAACGCGGCTGCTTGAAGCGTTGGAGCATCATGCGCCAGCAGGTTGAACCACGAAATCACCCGAAACGACGCGAAACATGGTCGAGCTTCATGCAGCCATCGTGCCGTTTCGGGTGATTTCGTGGTTCATGTTTTCGCGCACAAAACTCGTCCGCAAGCCGTTGCAAACGCACCCTTGCAGTTATCCTTTTTCAGTCCGCAGTTGTTATACTGTGCCGTTAAATCGCGCCTTGTAAAAAGGCAACGAGAACTCAAAGGAACAGCATCGAACCGAGCGGCGTCCGAAGCAAGGAATCATAAGGCCTGTCTTCCTGCCGTCATCGCTTCCCGAAATTATGAGAGCTTTAGTCTGTGCATTGTTATTGACCGCGCTGGCCTGTGTCGGCGGCGCAAGCACCAACGCGCAACAGCCGTCGCCCGTGCTGCCGCAGCCACAGGGCGAAACGGAGCGCGTCACCGCGCGCATCGTGCGTCTGCCTGTGACCGTGCTCGATAAGAAGCGGCAGCCGATCTCTGGGCTGACCATCAACGACTTCGTCGTGTACGAAGACAAGCAGCCGCAGAAGATCGAAGGCTTCTTCGATGAACAGTCGGCGCTGCCGATCTATGTGACGGTCTTGATGGACACGTCTTACTCGACGGCCGGCAAACTCCGCTTTGAACAGGAAGCCGCGAAGGATTTCATCTACACCGTCATACGTGTGCGCAAGGACAAGGTCGCCTTCGGCACGTTTGACGACGAAGTGCATCTCTTGCAGGACTTCACAGATCAACTCGATCTGCTCGACAAGGCTGTGGACAGCATCAAGAAGCCGGGCGAGCAGACTTCGCTCTACGATGCGATCTGGCTGGCTTGCGACGAGAAGATGCGCAACGTCCAAGGCAAGCGCGTCATCGTCGTCTTAACCGACGGCGTGGACACGAACAGTCGGGCCTTTCTGCGCGACGCGATTGACATCGCGCAGCGCACCGAGACGGTCATTTTCGCCATCTCAACCAAAGCGGGTTTCGCGGGCGTCGTGCCCGGCGTGGCGGCGGGACAGGTGAAGAACGACGTGGACAAGGATTTGGATCGGCTCTGCGCTGAGACGGGCGGACAGGCGTTCTTTACCGGCGACATGGTCGCGCTCGAACGCTCGTTCACGCAGGTCGCGCGTGAGTTGCGCTCACAATACCTGTTGACATACAAGCCGACGCGCCCCTTCGACGGTAGCCGCCGCATCATTGAAGTCAAACTCGCCGACAGCAGCCGCAAGGGTCTCGAAGTGCTCACCCGCAAGGGCTACACGGCGACGGATGACAGCGTGAAGAAATAAGGATGAACGATGAACATGGAATGAAGATAGTTCATCGTTCTGCATTCATCGTTTCTTTGAGAGGTTGAAGTTGAAGTTTATATTCCAGCGTAGTCAGTTCGGGCGCGGTCTCGCATGGGCTTTGGTCGCAGTGCTATTGCTTGGCGGGACGTTCGGCAGCCGCGCCCAGCAGCCGACGACTGACGCAAATCAACAAGCGCCGGCCGAGCGTCCGCGCCGCGCCGACGACGCGCAGCAACAACCGCCGACCAAGAAGACGCCGCCGAAGGGGCAACAGGACGAGATCACTCTGCCGCAGGACGAAGAGATCGAGCGCGTCAATACCGATCTGACCACCATCCTGTTCACGGCCGTTGATCGGAACAAGCGTTTCATCACTACGCTCCGGCAACAAGACATCCGCGTGCTTGAAGACGGCACGCCGCAGCCGATCTTCACCTTCCAACGCGAGACGGATCGCCCGCTCTCGCTCGCCATTCTGATCGACACAAGCATCTCGCAAGAACGCACGCTGCCTGACGAGAAGAACGCCGCACGCGAATTCGTGGACTCGGTCATTCGTCCGGCCAAAGATGAAGTTGCGGTCGTCTCGTTCACCGGCGAGTCAACGTTGGAGCAGGGCATGACGGGCAGCGTGCAACGTATCCGGCATGCGATTGATCGCGTCGAGTTTGTGCCGCCGTCGGGCTACGTCGGCGGCGGTAGTGTGGTGATCGGCACGCCGCCGATCTCGGGCACGAACCAACAGGTCGCCGGTTCAACCGCGATCTGGGATGCGATCATGGCCACGTCCGATGAAATCTTTCAGGAGACTTCCGACAAGACGCGCCGGGCGATGATCCTGATCACAGACGGCGAGGATACGTCGAGCCATTGGAAACCAAACGACGCGATCGACGCGGCGCTCAAAGCTGATGCGATCATCTTCTCCATCGGCATCGGCGACTCGTACCTGTACGGCGTCGATCAAGGTGCGTTGAAAAAAATCTCCGAGCGCACGGGCGGGCGCGCGTTCTTCCCCAAGAATGAGGAAGACCTGCATGCGGCCTTTGCGCAGATTCAAGAAGAGTTGCGTTCGCAGTATGTCGTCGCCTATTCACCGACGAACAAGGCGCACGACGGCACGTTCCGGCAGATCAAGATCGAGGTCACCGATCCCGAACTGCGCAAAGAGAATCTGCGCCTCACCTACCGGCAAGGCTACTTCGCCAAGAGCGGCGCGGATAACAAGCAGCCCAGCCCGCAGCCCAAAACGCGCCGGCCGTAAAGATCGTCTGCGCGCGCCGAACGGGCGACAGAGATAAAAGCGCCGAGACAGAAAAGGGGCACGGTCAACAAGTATTGACCGTGCCCCTTATTTATTTTCGGCTGCCTTTTGTTAGTTGCTTGAAGCGTTCAGCGTTGGCGCGTGCTCTTTGTCGCGCGCGGCGCGTCGTAGTTCAAGACTGTTAGTTTGACGGCGCGGCGGCCGAAGCGCCGCGCCTCGCCTGTGGACGGCATCCAGATGTCAATCCTGTGCCCGCGCACGGCACCACCGCGATCCGCGACGATATACTCGCCTGTGTACGTGCCCGCTTCCAGACGGACACGCGTGCCCAAAGGCAACAGACGACCGTCGGCCGCGATCAAGCCGCGCGCAACCATCCGCCCGCTCGACGTGCGCCCGCGCAACGCATACGCGGTCGCTGTGAACAACTGCGACGCAGCATTCAGCGTGTTCGGCGTGTTCGGTGCGTTCGTCTTTTTTAACTCCGGTGGTGGCGGCCCCAGATCGGTCTCCACGCGCACGGGCGCGTCGGGCGATTTCACATTCGCAGCGACCGTTAGTGCCAGAGGCGCGCCGTCATCGTTTACCGCAGGCACACTTGTGCCCATCGTTTCAGTTTTTATTTGGTTGTCCTGCTTGTTCTGTTGCGCGAGGTTTTCTGCGATTGACGGGTGTGCGAAAAAAATTAGGGAACCTAGCAACAGCGCGCCCGTCACAACAGCGCCGCCGCCGAAGAGGGATTTAGCCATTCAAAGATCGGTCTCCTGTTCCGAAGATGTCTTTCAGTGGCGCGCGAGTCTTAAAAGGGGTCGGGGACTCGACCTCCGGGCTTCAGGAGGCAACCGACGAACTAGCCGGAGTGGGGACTCACATCCTTGTTGCGCCAAAAAACTGAAAGAGCTATAAAACAAAAACAAGCGAACATTGATCAGCGAGGATCGTTCGCTTGTTTTCGTCGGAGAGACTAGCACGAAGGGGTGCATGTGTCCAGCGTTGAGGGGCGACTAAAAGGTGTGAGTTTAACGACGTTGGCAAGCGTCAGCAGCTAACTCTTGCTCATCAATACTGCGCCTGCGGTGGCACACCGACGCCGTCGAGGCGTAGCACATCCACTTTGCGCGCAGGCGTGAGGCCCACGTACAACTCGACGAATGCGGCGTTCGTCCAGCCAAAGCCGATCTCGTTGGACGTGTAACCGAATTTCAATCCCGCACCCAAGTCGGACGCGCGCCGCTCGACGTCATACTTCTCGACAATCGTGCGATGCGCGATGAACTCTTTGAGCACGAGCGAGAGGAAGTTGACGCTGATGCGGTCGGCTGCGCGGTTGTAACCGTAGTGGCGCAAGCCTTGGGCGGCGAGCAACTGCATCGGGGCCCAACCGTAAGGCGCGTCCCACTGATTGCCGCTCGTATTGTCGCTCGTCTGCAATCCGCCCAAGCACTCGAAGCGCCAGAGATTCGCGGCGACGCGCGCCGCTTGTCGCGGCGTGGCAATGCCGACCCAGAGCGGATAGAAGGTGGTGATGAAGTGGTAGCGGCGCACCGCACGTTGGCGAAAATTGTAGTCGAAGTATAGCCCGTCGCTTTCGTCCCACATCAGCCGGTTGACGAGCCTGCGCCGCACGGCGGCACGCTTCGTCCACACACGCGCCGCACGCGGGCGGCCTAAGATGCGACAAATCTGCGCCGCATCCCGTTCCATCAGATAGAGGAGCGAGCTCAAGCAGACCGGATTGTAGTTGGTGATGTCAGCATTGAACGGGCCGAAGCGGTTCGACGGATCAAAACCGGACTCGCGCATCGAGCGGTCACCCGTGTAGAACTGTGCGGTCAACTCGTCGCGCGCGCGGTCGTAGTATTGACTGACATCGTAATCATAAACCTGATGCGTGCGATAGAATTCTCGGACGCGGTCGTAATGCGTCAGCCCTTGCGCGTCGCGTTCGCCCGCGACGACTTCGGGCGCGGGGCCGTGGCCTGTGTCGTAGTAGCGCGCAAGACCAGTCTCCGGCGTGAAGTGTGGCGCGGTCGTCCAATAGCGATAATACTTTTCAATCGCGGGCACGGTGCGCGCGAGCCACGCGCGGTCTTGGTTGTGCCGATAGACGTTCAAGATCATCCGTGTGAGAAACGGCGGCTGCGAGCGCGTGAGATAGTAGGTGCGATTGGCGTTCAAGATTTTGCCGTATTGCTCGATCTCATAGAGAAAGTTCTCGCACATGTCACGCGCCAAATCCCACTCGCCATCGCGGACAAGACCGACCTGTATGAAGTAGCTATCCCAACCATACATCTCGTTGAAGCGTCCGCCGGGCACGACGTAAGAGTGCGGCAGATACAATAACCCTTGCGCTTGAATCTCATCCGTGTTTGCCAGTAACTGCCGCAACTCGATCTGCGCGAAGTCGTGCGCAGACATCTGCGCGCGTAAGTCTTGCGTGATGCGCGCCAAATTTTCGTTGCGCGCGACATAGACAGGCCAACGCGCGTCGTGTGTCGCAGCGAATTTTGGATCGACTGCGGCGGTGGCTAACTGCGCTGGCCCACGCTCCAGAGTGTGCCAGCCCTGCTTGATGTAACGCCGAATGGCTTGCAGGTCTGCGCGGCTCGCGCGCTGCGGCAGAACCGGCGCGCACAACGCCAACAGCAACAGGACAACTAAACCGACGCGCCCTGTCCGTTTCATTCTTCCGCTTTCATCCTTCATGTTTGCTCTTGCAACCACTCGCCGCGATAGATGACCTGCGCCTCGCCGGTCAGCATCACCTCGTTATCCTCGCGCCATTCAACTTCGAGCCGGCCGCCGGGCATGTGGACGCTCACGCGCCGGTCGGTCAGTTCATTCACGCAAGCAGCGACGGCAGCAGCGCACGCGCCCGTGCCCGATGAGAGCGTCTCGCCGACGCCGCGCTCCCAGACGCGCACCTCGATCTGCGCGCGATCAAGCACGCGGATGAACTCGACGTTCGTGCGTTGAGGGAAACGTTGATGCGTTTCGATCAAGCGACCCCAGCGCCGCCAATCAACCGCGTCGAAGGCCGCGACGAAGACGCACGTGTTCGGGTTGCACATTTCAAGCGTAGTGATGGCGACCGTCTCGCCGTCGCCAACGTCGAGCGAATAGTTAATGACGCGCGCCAACGGTTCGTCAGTCAACATTGGAATCGAAGCTGAGGCAAAACGCGGCGCACCGATCTCGGCCGCAAACTTGTAGCGCCCGCGCTCGTCCGCTTCGATCAGTTGATAGAGTTTGACACCCGCGCGCGTGCGCAGACGCAGGCGTGCTTGCGTCCACTGAGCTTCGTAATAGAGGAAGGCAGCGGCCGAGCGCGAGCCGTTGCCGGACATCGCGGCCTCTGAGCCATCCGCGTTGAAGATGCGCAAGACGAAATCGGCCGCATCGTCGTCCGCTCGTTCAAGCGTGGCGATGCCATCTGCGCCCGCGCCGTAGTGTCGTTCACAGACGCGACGGACAAACGCGGGTAGCGCGTCGGCGGTCGGCAGCCCCGCGCTCGCGCAGACGATGTAGTCGTTACCGTAGCCGTGAAATTTAACGAAGCGCATAAGCGAACGAAGCCGCACAACTCGGGCGAATAGATTTGTCTGACGACGCGGAATTAAACCACGAACTCACACGAAAAGCAGTGCCGAGTGACAAGTGCCGAGTGACAAGTTAAAAACTTTGTCTTGCTTGTCACTTGTCACTCGTCATTTGCCACTGCTTTCTCGCCGGCCGAGCGCCGATGGAAGATGGCGACTATTAACTCTTTGATCCTTTAAGATATTTAGTTTTCTCTTTTGGCAATAGTCCCTGAGTTTCACACAAACATTGATCGGCGGCGCGATTTAGTGTATTTGTTAGCCCGCTCGTAAGACCGCAAGGTTAGTTAGCCCTCTCGCAAGACTACAAGGGTTCTTAGCCATCTAGCAGGACTACAAGCTGGCCCTCAAAATCTGCGCTCGTCACGGCTTCTTGTGCCAGTCCTTTTACGTGCCCCTTGGGGAGACTCCGTTGCTCCTCATTTGCCGCTGTTGCCTCCCCCGCACTTATGCAGGCGCAACAGTCGAAAGGAGATTGAGATAACAATATGGGTAAGGAAAATAAAGAACTGACCGGCTCGGCGGCCGGGACAGTGAAAGTCAGCAGAAGAAACTTTGTCAAAGGTGCTGCGACCATCGCGGCCATAGCTGCGACCGTGCCCCTCGAACCCCTGCTCGGCGGCAGAGAGTCGGTCGCCGCGGCGTCGGTCGTAGATGGTAATTCTGTGACGCGCACAAATGCCTGCTTCAATTACCGCAAAAGCATGGCCCAAGCCGAAAAGATTGACGTTGGGACGCAACCAGACAACGGCGATACAGCGAGATTCACAGACTTCAGTTGTAGCTACAGCAAAGCCCTGCGACACGACGGTCTCGGCGTGCCGAATGCGGCCGCTTGGCTCAGTCTGAAAAATGCCATGACGACCGGCACCCCCGCAGACTTCGCCAACATTATCGTCGGGACGCCCGGCGGGGACGGCAACTCGAAGCTGAACGGCCCACAGGTCGCACTGGCATTTGACCTAGAAGGTCTCGACTCGCACGCCACCATCATCCCGCCCGCGCCGAGCGTCGCCAGCGCGCAGACGGCGGCCGAAGAGGTTGAGCACTACTGGGCGGCGCTGCTCGCGGACGTGCCATTCACTCAATACGCGACCAATTCGTTGGTTGGTCAGGCTGTGGCCGACATGAACAATCTGTCGTTCCTCAGAAGCGCCGCGAATGATCAGTTTCCCTATCCGGTCACACGGCAGAATCTGTTTCGCGGGCAGTTCGTGCCGGGCGACGGTAACGTGCAGGGGCCGTACATCTCGCAGTTCATGCTCCAGCCGACATTCTTCGGCGCGCAGCCCCTCGACCAGCGATACCAGACGTTCCAGCCCGGCGGCGCATACATGACCTCGCCCGCCGAGTATCAACTGGTGCAGAACGGCGGGAACTCGGGCCGGCAGTTGGTATATGACAACACCTATCGCTATCTCCGTAGCGGGCGCGACCTCGCCGCCTATACACACGTGGACGTGCTCTATCAAGGCTACTTCACCGCCTTCCTCGTCTTGGCGGGCTTGGGCGCAGCGCCCAATCCGGGCAACCCCTACATCGGTTCGCTGACGCAAAAAGCTTTCGCCACCCTCGGCGGCCCGGACGTAGCGGGGACGCTCGCGGAAATGGCCACGCGCGCACTCAAAGCCGCTTGGTTCCACAAGTGGATCAAAGACCTGCGCATGCGCCCCGAAGAGTATGGCGCGCTGGTGCACGCCCGGAAGACCGGTGCCAGTCCAATGCCCCAAGCGGCCACGGCGCTGCACAACGACGTGCTGGACTCGGCGGTGCTGCCCATCATCCACTCGAACTATGGCAGCTACTTGTTACCGCAAGCATTCCCCGAAGGCTCGCCGACGCACCCGTGCTACCCGACGGGGCACGGCACGGTCGGCGGCGCGTGCGTCACTGCGCTGAAGTTCTTCTTTGACGGCAGCCAGAAGATTCGGTCGCTGCTCACAAGGGCCGGCCGCGATGTGTCCGTGCCGAATACGAACGGCACCGCGCTCAACACCTACACGGGCGCGGACAGAGACAATCTGGACGTCAACGGCGAACTGAACAAGCTGGCCTACAACGTCTCGTTCGGGCACGGGATTCACGCTGGCATACACTTCCGCAGTTCGACCTACTGGTCGATCCTGCTGGGCGAGCAGGTTGCGCTCAGCATCTTGCAGGATCGGGCCCGATCCTACAACGAGCCGTTCACCATCAACATCACGAAATTCAACGGCACGACGGCCACCATCACCAACCAATAACTTGCACAAGTCAGAACCGCCTGCGGTAGCGGGCGGGTCTTAGGTTACGCAACCACGACCCGCCCGCTACCGCAGGCGGTTCTGACTTGTAATCCGTCCGTCTTACGAATGGCCTGCGAAGGAGGCGAGCAGCACGGCGACCGGATCGAGGAAGATGCGCCGCGCCTCCGACTCGTCCGGGTAATGATTAACCATGAGCGAGAAGACCAGACGCTCGCCCGTCGCGCTCGTCACGTAGCCTGAGAGCGACGCGACATTGTTAAGCGTGCCGGTCTTGGCGCGCACATTTCCGGCGGCCGGCGTGTTCTTCATGCGACTGCGCAGCGTGCCATCAACGCCCGCAATCGGCAACGCATCGCGCCAAGCTTGCGCATAACGATGCCGGTTCATGTACGTGAGCAGTTGCAGCGTCGCCTCAGCCGTGACGAGATCGCTGCGCGCAAGACCTGAGCCATCGAAAAAACTCAAATGATCCGCGTTCGCCACGCCCGCCTCGCGCAGAAAAGCGCGCACGACTGCGCTGCCCGCCTCTGCCGTCGTCAACTTCGGATCGCTGGCGGGAAACTGTTTCCCCAAAGTCCGCAGGATCAACTCCGCATACAAATTCTGACTCGGCTTCAACGTCTGCGCCGCCACCTCACTAAACGGCGGCGACTCGCGGCGAGCGATCTCAACGAGCTTAGAAATATCGAGTGGCGCAGTCGCGCCTACATCAACATCAATCGTGCGCTGTCCTGCGCATGTTACGCCGCGCTTGTTCAACGCCTCGCGCAGCATCGAGGTAGACAGATCAGCCGGTCGGGGCACGGCGATGTCGCCTGTGTAGCCTTGATCATCAAGCGGGATCGTGCCCGTCACTTCAATCCAATTATCGTTAAGCGCCCGCTCGATCTTTAGTTCTCGTTTACTACCCGCTGGTGCTGTCAGTGTGCGGTTTGCAATATGGACATCTGGTCTGGGCGGACGATGTCCGGCTTGCACCTCGAAACTAAAATAATCAGCCGGACTTTTAATCTGCGGCAGCGTTCTAATATCAATTGCCGACGAGGCAGGCCCCGTCGTTACCACACCCGGCGCACCGGCCTTTGCGCCCGGCTTGACGAAGAGATCAATCGCGTTGTCATTGATGGTGAGCGCGCTGACCGGCGCGGCGTAGTACCACTGTAGATCGTCCCATTCCCAACCCGGCCCAAGTTCCGGCCCCGTGAAATAACTTTCATCACCGACAAGATTGCCTTCGATACGCTTGACGCCTGCGGCGGCGATGTTGGCGGCGAGATCGTCAATCGCTTTGTAGTAGTCGCCGCCATTGAAGCGCGTGGCGTAGGTTGGGTCGCCGCGTCCGTAGATGACGAGGTCGCCGTGCACAGCGCCGTTCGCGTCCGGCTTCTGCGCGGCATAGACGGAGGTAACGAAGCGGAAGTTCGGGCCCAAACGGTCGAGCGCGGCGGCGACCGTGTAGAGTTTCATGTTCGAAGCAGGCATCATCAGCTTGCCGGCGTTCGCCTCAAACAGCACGCGCCCCGTATCGAGCGAAGCGACCTTCGCGGCGACAAAAGAGGACGCAAGCTGCGGCTCGTCCATCAATGCTTGCAAGCGCGCGCGCAACTCTTCGACCGTGCGCGGCGCAGGCGCAGACGGCGTCGGCGTCGCTTGGGGTGTCGGTGTCGGTTGTTGCGTTGGCGTCGTCTGCGGCGCGACAACGACGGGCGCGGGTGTCTGCGCGGGCGCGGCGACTCTGCGCTCGCGTTGCCCGCTCGCCTGCGCGTGCGACGCAGGCGCGAGCAACGAACAAAGCAGGAGCAGGCAGAGCAGGCGCGAGGTGGAAGATTTCAGCTTCATAGTTGCAGGACGATTCACAGTCTTACGCAATGGCGCACGGAGTTTGGCGCCGTAGCAGCAGATGATCAAGAGTCCGAGTTGCGGATCAGTTGCCGATAGAACTTGACGATCTGCGCGAAATTCTCGACGCTCAGCCGCTCATTCGTGCCGTGAATTCGTTCGATGTCGCCGACTCGCAGCCAGAGCGGCGCGAAGCGATAGACGTTCGGGCAGACCTTCGTGTAATGGCGCGAGTCGGTTGCGCCGATAACGAGTGAAGGCGTGACGGCGACCGTCGGGAACGACTCGCGGATCGTCCGCTCAAGCACGCGAAAGCCCAGCGCATCAGTGCTCGCCACGGGTGAAGGCTCGCTCATGGCCGTGCCTTTGAGCGGCGCGATCTGCACGCGCGGATCGTTGATCGTGCGGCGCACGTGCTCAAGCACACTATCAACGCTGTCGCCGGGCAGGATGCGAAAGTTGACGACCGCGCGGGCGCGACTCGGCAGCACGTTGTCTTTCACGCCGCCCTCGAAGATGGTTGCGGCCGTGGTCGTGCGCAGCAGCGCATTGGTCTCGCGTTGTGCGGTGAGTTGGCGGACGACGAGCGGGCGCGTGAGCCATAGATTGGCGAGCGCCATGCGCGGCAGAAAGTTCATCTCCGGGCCGACGCGGTCGAACATCTCCTGCGTCACGCCCTTGAATGCGGCCGGCATCTGCTCGGCTTCGAGCCGGCTCGTCGCGCCGCTCAAGATGCCTATGGCCGTTTGCGGCGGCGGCGCGGACGAATGCCCGCCCGTGCCTTCAACTGTCAACTCAACGCTGACGAATCCTTTCTCGGCCGTGCCGAGCACGGCGACCGGACGACTGATGCCTTTCAGAATCCCGTCCGTGATCGCGCCGCCTTCGTCGAGCACGTATTCGGGTTCGACGCCGCGCGCGTGCAGCAGTTCAGCGATAGCTGCCGCGCCCGCAGGCCCGCCAAGCTCTTCGTCGTGGCCGAACGCGAGATAGACGGTGCGCTTCGGTTGATAGCCCTCGCGCAAGAGTTGTTCGACGGCTTCGAGCAGCCCGACGACGGCCGCTTTGTCGTCCATTGCGCCGCGCCCCCACACGAAGCCATCGGCGATGCGCCCCTCGAACGGCGGATAAGTCCATTGACTTTCAGTGCCCGGCTCGACCGGCACAACGTCTATATGACCCATGAGTAGGATCGGCTTCAGACTCTGATCTTGTCCAGTCCACTTGTAGAGCAGACTGTAATTGGCAACCGTCTCATGCGCGAGCGTCGCGTGTGTGCGCGGGTAGGTCTGTTCAAGAAAACTGCGTAGGTTCGTGAACTCGTCGCTCTTAAACTGCGCCGGGTCCGAATAAGAGACGGTTTGAAAACGCACAGCCTGTGCCAGATGCTCAGCCGCCGCGTTCGCATCAATCGAGACATCCGCCGCAGGCGCGACCTGCAACTGCCGCGACTTATAGCGAAACGTCTTGTAGAGCATCACGCCCGACAGCACGATGAGCGCAAGCACAAAGAGGACAAAGAGCAGTCGCAGCAAGCCGAGGATTCTGATGCGCGCCATTGTTGCTTCACGCCTCCGCTTTGAATGAACTGAGCAACTCTTCGGCACTCGCCGTCGCCGTGCCGAGTTTGCCGACGACGATGCCGGCGGCGTGATTCGCAAGCGTCGCCGCTTCGACAAGCGACGCGCCGACACTCAGAGCAGCCGCGAGCGTCGCAATCACAGTGTCGCCCGCGCCTGTCACGTCATAGACCTCGCGCGCCACGGTCTCGACATAGACCGGCGCGCCGTCGCCAGCTAAGAGCATCATGCCGCGCTCGCCGCGCGTGATGAGCACCGCTTGGCAGCCGACGCGCGCGCGCAAACGTCGTGCGGCTTCGGCCATGCCTTCATCCGTGTCGTCCTCGCTGTTCGTCAGACGCAACGCCTCGTGATGGTTCGGCGTGACGAGCGTCGCCGGGCGATACGCATCGAAGTTGCGCGGCTTCGGATCAACGAGCACCGGCAAGTTCGCAGCAACCGCGCGCGGCAACACCGCAGCCAACACGCGCGGCGTAACCACGCCTTTGTCATAATCAGAGATGACGAGCGCATCGGCATTTTCAAGCGCACGCTCAAGCGCAGCGATTAACCCATCTTCGATCTGCGCGGCGACGGGCGTGCGTCGCTCGCGGTCTGCGCGCACGACGAGTTGATTGTGCGCGATGATGCGCGTCTTAATCGTCGTCGGTCGCTCTTCGTCTGTGACGAGCAGCGCATCGGCGCTCGCGCCGCCAACCGCGCCAAGTTCCGCTTGCAGACGCTCGCCCGCACTATCATGCCCGATCACGCCGACGAGCGACGCGCGCGCGCCAAGCGCGACGAGATTGGCGACCACGTTCGCCGCGCCGCCCAAGCGCACAGACTCGCGCCTGATGTCCACGACCGGCACCGGTGCTTCCGGCGAGATGCGCGTCACGTCGCCCCAGACAAATTCATCCAACATCACGTCGCCATAGACGACGATGCGCCGCTCACCCATGCGCGCCGTCAAACGGGCCGCGCGTTCTGCTGTCATTTGCTGCATGCGATTTCAGATAAAGGAAAGACGATGAGATTCTACACGATCAGAGGCGCTACGACAGAATCGGACAGACAAAGCAACGGAAAGTTGTGAGATGCAGAAACGCAGCACAATCTAACGCCACTCACCTTGCAGCGTGAACGCAGCCCAGTAGAACGGCGCACTGAAGCGCTTGTCTCTGAGCATCGAGACCTGCGCGGCTTGCAGCGCCTGCGCCGGTCGCAGTTTATCCACCAACATCCCGCGATAGAAGCGCGTCATCAATTCAGCCGTCGCCGCGTCGTTCACGCTCCACAACGAGACGACCACGCGCGGCGCACCCGCGTACATAAACCCGCGCGTGAGGCCCACGAGACCTTCACCTTTGACATCTTTGCCTAAGCCCGTCTGACACGCGCTCAAGACCACCACATCTGCGTTCAGCTTGAGATTGAAGACCTCATGCGCGCGCAGGAAACCGTCCTGCGCTCGGCCCTGCTCGTCGAACATCGAGAGCATGATGCCTGATAGCTCCGGGTGTTGGCTGTCGAGAAAGCCATGCGTCGCAAAATGGACGAAGCGATAATCGGCCAACGCCGGATCGGTCGCCGCCGCGCGGCTCGCCGCAAAGTCGAGCGCCTCCAGACGCGCGGCGGGCGGCGCGAGTTGGCTGATCGCATCTGCCTCGCGGCGCGTCGCGGGCAGACGCGGAATCCGCAAGTCCGCCGCAGACACGCCCGCATCCTGCGCCGACTTGAGCACGACTAGGCCAAGCCCGCGCGACTCGTCTGCGAGCGCAGCACGCGATGCGACGTTACACGGCATGCGGCTGGCGCTCGGCTTAAACCGTTCGTCCGTGCGTTCGAAGACCGGATCGGCCAGCACTGCCAGCGTCTTTGTCACCGCCTTGTGTTCACCTGCCTCGCGCCTGAGCACAGCGAGTGCCGAAGCCGACGGGAGACTGACGATCTCATGCTCGATGATGAGCGGCGTCGGCGCAGCGCCACTCGCCGCGCTCGTCGGCACGGGCAACGCCGCAAAGGGGATGTATTGCAGCGCACCATCAGCCACAATCAGCAAACGCTTCTTGCCGAGTAGTGCCGACGCGGGCGCAAGCAACATGCGACTCAACTGCGCTGCCACCTGCGCGGACTGTGTTTGTGCTTGTTGTTGCATCTCAGCGCCTAGCCCATGCTTTGCTACTTCATTGCTCGCCTGCTGCGGCGGCGTATGGAGAATCGTGTAGAACGCACGCGCGGCCATCTCGATCTCTGCACGCTTCGGCAGTTCATAACTCGTGATCGAAGTCGGCGTCACCGCCCACAGATAACTGCGGTCTGTGCCGAGCGCGTATTCCAAGAGCACAGTGTCGGCGTCGAGCACCTGCGTTTGTATCTCTTTAAGCGTAAGTGGCTGCGGTTGCGTCAGCGCGGCATAGCGCGGGCTGGTCTGTCTAATCTGCGTCTCGACCTGCTGGAACTCGGTCGTCAGCGTGTCAATTTCTTTGGCGATAGCGTTCGCCTGCTCTTCGGTGTGCGGGCCGCTCAAGAGTTGTATCTGCCGTTGCGCGCTGGCATTGAGTTGCAGCTGCAAGGCGCGTTCGCGCGCGACCAACTTCGGGTCAACGCCCTGCCGTATATCCGCGCCCGCCTCCGTCAGCAATTCGAGCAACGAACGCGCCCGCCCACGCTCGCTGGCTTGCAGCGCCTCGGCAACGTGCCCTGCGGATGGTTGTCGTTTATGCAGGCGCATCTGTAGATCAATGTAGAAATCATAGTAATTCTGCATCGAGGCAAAATAAGAGGAGCGTAATTCATGGCTGCCGATCTTTACGCGGAGGGCTTCTACAATGGATAAGGCAGGTGAAAGATCATTAAGAGCTTTGGCAAGATTACCAAGGTCATTTTCCACAACAGCAATATGATAAAGCGTTTTGGCCTCAATAAAGAGGTTACGCAAAGACCGGCTGATGGATAAAGCTTGGTGATAGAAATCAAGCGCCTTGTTCTTTTCGCCTAAGGCACTGAAGACGGAGCCTGTATTTACTAGCGTAGATGCCTCACCTGCGCGGTCGCCGACTGCCCTGCTGATAGGTAATGATTCATTAAAGAAGTTGAGCGTCTTCTGATACTCACGCAAAGAGTAGTAGACTGCGCCAATATCATTTAGCGTGCGCGCCTCGCCAAGGCGGTCACCGGCAACTCGCTCAACCACTAATGCTTGGTTATAGACAGCAAGTGCCTTTTGCTTATCGTCTAGATCGTCATAGACCGAGCCAATACTATTAAGCGCAGTTGCTTCCCCGGGGCGGTCACCCACAGCTCGAAAGAGGGGTAACGACTGCTCGTAGAAACTGAGTGCTTTCTGCTTTTCACCTAAGGCCGTGTAGATACCGCCAATGGCAGTGAGCGTCATCGCCTCACTATAACGGTCGCCTAAATCTCGGAATAGAGACAAAGCCTGATGGAATAAATCGAACGCTTTCTGTGTCTCCCCTAAATCGTAATAGGCCCCGGCAATGTTATTTAGGGTGACAGCTTCGCTGAAGTGATCACTTAATGCTTGTTCGAGAGGCAGCGATTCGTTAAATAAGTCAAGCGCTTTCTGCTTCTCACCCAGAATATTATAAATCGCGCCCATATTGGTCAGTGTCAGCGCTTCGCCAGAGCGATCACCTACGGCCCGCATGAGCGGTAGTGTTTGGTTGAATGAGTCGATGGCCTTCTGTGTCTCACCTAGATCGTTGTAGGCTAAGCCAATGTTATAGAATGCTGTCGCTTCTCTGAAGCGGTCACCTATAGCCCGGCTGAACAGTATAGATTCTTCATATTTGCCAATAGCTTTTCGTAACGCCTCTTTGGTTGCTTGCGTCCGCAGTTGCTCTCCTTCCATGATGGCTTGTTCAGCGGCAACATAGTTCTTGTCTTGTTCTGTTGCCGTTCGCAATTTCTTGATTATTACCTTATAACGGCCGAGAGCGGCAGACTCTTCTAGTGAGCGCACATTAACCAAGTAGTTTCCAGTAGTTTCAGCAATCAGCGAAACCGGCTCTGGCCCTTGCGCCCCGTTCGGGCTGTCAACTTCAACGATCTTCTTACCGTCGGGATCAAAGAGCGTTACCACTACATCAATGCCGCGCTGGTCAACAACTACAGACAAGAACTGACCGGCGGCGAGCGCGATTCGATACGAGTGAGCCTGACCGCCGACAAGCTCGCGTTCAACGGGTTTGCCAAGCTCAAGCACCAGAGTGCCTTGGTCGGTTTGGGCGGCGAGCGGGCCGGCTAGCAGCGTACAGGTCAGGAGCAGCAGGAGGCTGCGGCGGATAAGGTGCAAGGCGGAATGCAATGTGTGTGGGCGTTGGGGGTTGGGGGCGCGCATGGGTTGTGCTCCTTTGGTGGAGGCGGACGGTTGTGTGCAGATGCCGTGGGACATCAGGTTTGGATGACGTGAGCCTTTTACCACAGACGCGCGCTCGATTTGAAGGGCAGCAGACAGACGCAGCGGACGCTTCAGCTTGCAGGCGCGGGCGCTTCCTCTTCAATCGTCGCGTGCTCAACGAGCATGTCGGGGATGTCGTCCTTGATCTGATAGACGCGTCGGCAGGCGCGGCATTTGATGGCGTCGGCGGCCGTGTTGAGTTGCATGCGCCCGCCGCACGCCGGGCAGAGCATCGTCTCGACAAAATCTTCCGTGATCTTCATCGCTCACTCCTTTGCCTGCGCTCCACCATCATGCGTATGCCGTGCTTCGGGCGCAGGGTGATGCGCGGTTGTGGTTCGACAAGCTGATTGGGCGCAAGCCGCAGACGCCACTCGTGCGCGATGGTGGCGACGAGCAGCACCGCTTCCATCCATGCGAAGGCTTCGCCGATGCAGCGCCGCGCGCCTGCGCCGAAGGGGAAGTAAGAGTATGCGGGGCGTGCCTCGCGTGCTTCGTGCGTCCAGCGTTCGGGGTCGAAGCATGTGGGGTCTGGGAAGAAGCGCGGGTCGCGTTGCACGACGTACTGGCTGATGAGCACGAGCGCGCCTGTGGGCACGACGTACTCGCCCGCTTGAAAATCTTTGAGCGCAAGCCGCCCGACGACCCACGCGGGTGGATAGAGCCGCATCGCTTCCGCGACGACCATCTCCGTGTAACGCAAGCGCGGATAGTCGGCGACGGTGAAATGCTCTCTGCTGTTCAATACTTCATCAAGCTCCGCGTGCAATCTCTGCTCAACTTCCGGGTGCTGCGCGAGTAGATACCAAGTCCATGTGAGCGCGTTGGCGGTCGTCTCGTGACCGGCGAGAAAGAGCGTCATCAATTCGTCGCGCAGTTGTTCGTCGCTCATCCGCCCGCCGTCGCCTTCCGTGTCTTGCGCGGCGATGAGCATCGAGAGCAGGTCGCCGCGATCAGCGCCTTGCGTGCGGCGTTCTTCGATGATGCGATAGATGACCGCGTCGAGCCGTGCGCGGGCGCGCTCAAACTTTCGCGTGGCGGGGAGCGGCAGCTTTTCGAGATACTCGGAGTAGGGCAGCATGAGCATCTGGAATAGCTCCATGATCTCTGTGAACGCCGCGCCCACGTCTTCAGCGTCTCGTTCAACGTCTGCATCGAACAGCGTCTTCGCCACGATGGCGAGCGTCAAGCGCATCATCTCGCGCGAGAGGTCGAGCGTCGCGCCGTCTTGCCACTTCGCACAGGCGCGGGCGGCGTAGTCAAGCATCACTTCGCCATAAGCTTCAATCCGTTGGCGATGAAACGCGGGCTGTGCGAGTCTGCGCTGCCGCCGATGGTACTCGCCTTCGCTCGTCAACAGTCCTTCGCCGAGCAGACGCTTCGAGCGTTGCAGCGCGCGCCCCTTCATGAACGAGTCTTGATGCGTGACAAGCGCGTCCTTGATCAAGTCCGGGTGATTGAGCATATAGACGCGCTGCGGCCCCATGCGAAAAAAGACTATGTCGCCATACTCGCGCGCCAACTGGGTCAAGAAACCGAGCGCGTCGCGGCGAAAGGCTAGGAAGCCGAACAGCGGGTTGCCGGGCAGCGCACGGCGCGGCCCCGGCGGTAGTTTCAAAGCGGCTGTGACCATGACAGGGGAACTCCGTTCTGACTCGCAGTCGAACCTCTGTTATTATACGCACGCGGCATGGAGAGCAAAGACCTGCGCCGCGCGTTGCAGGCGAAAGTTTTCTTGTCATCATCGGGAGGCGGTTTGTCTTTAGAATTCGCGGTTGAATATCCTTGCGTGCTGCGTGCGCGCTATACGGAGGAGCACTTGCGCGCGTGGGGGCGGCTTGGGAGTCTGCACACGCGCTTGACGACGGGCGAGGCGGTTGCGCCGTCGGATGAGAAGGTGCGTTTTGTCGAGCGCGCGAGCGACGAGATGGAGCGTCTGCAAGCGGAGACGGAAGTGTGCGCCGCGTGTCCCGCGCATCTGCCGCGCGAGATGGCGGGCGAGGGCGAGCGCGTCGGTTGCCTTGGGCGCATCACTTATCCGATTGAAGCGCAGTTTGAGAAATTCTTGGCCGACCGCGTGCAGTTGACCTTAGACATAGTGCCCGCAGACGATCAGCCGCGCCTGCTGCGCGTGCTCTTAGACAAAGATTCGCCGTTCGATGGCGAGGGCGCGAAGTCGCTCCGGCAAGTGACGACGCAGGATCGGCTGCGCTTCTTCGAGTTGCGTCTGCCGATCAAACTCGCGCGCGAAGCCGCACACCTGACGACCGATCACCTCTTTGACGCGCTGACCGGCTTCACCGCTAAGGACGCTGCCGAGACCAGCTACACACGCGAACTGCCCTTGCTCGCCACCGCCGACTACTACGATTTTCTCGACCACGTCCTACGCTACGATCTCAGCGACTCAGAACGCACACGCATTCAACAGCGCAGCCGCAACTACCAACAGTTCCTCCGCTTCCTTGCCGCCCTCGAACGCGCCGAAGCCCTGCAAGCGCGCGTGCTGCTCGACTGAAGCTATCGTCTTACCTGCCGATTATCTGCACCGCGACCGCGATGAAGATTATGCCGACGATGGCGGCCACAGAGACCGTCAAACTCGGCGAGCGCCGGTGCGCTTCAGGCAGCAGGTCGCTCGTCGCTGTGTAGAGGAAGAAGCCGGAGGCGAAGCCCAGAAAGACGGCCAGCGCACGAGCCGGCGGCAAGACAATCAATGCGAGCAGGCCGCCTGCGACCGGCGCAAGCGCGTCCAAGACGAGGAAGAGAACATCCCTGCGCCGCGCCTGCTCGCCGTGCGTGACGAGCAGGATGGTGTTCAGCCCATCGCTCATGTCGTGCGCGATGACTGCGAGCGCGACGAGCAGTCCCGTGCGCCAGTTGACCAGCGCGGCTGCGCCGATGGCCGCGCCGTCGAGCGTGCTGTGGACTATTAAGCCAATCGAACCGAGCCGCCCGATGTGTTGGTGGACATCATTTGTGCAGTCGCCTTCAGGGCAAGCGTGCAAGACCAGCAGCCGCTCCGCCAAATAGAAGATGAGAAACCCGGCGACTACAATGCCGAGGATGATGCGTGTGCTCCAACTCTGTTCCACACCGATGGCTAAAGCTTCGGGCAGGAGATCAAAGAAGACCGCGCCGAGCAGCACGCCCGCGCCGAGGCCCATCAAGAGATGTATGCGGTGGCGCGCCTTGATGGCGATGTAACCGCCGACCAAAGTTGAACACATCGCCAAAGACGTAAAGAGCAGTGTCACCATAAAATGTTTCGCCGACAGACACTGTGGCCTGCAACCCGAACGGTTTTTTGCCCCGACTTACATCTTCTCTTCGTCCAACTCGCGCAACGTGTCGAGCATGAGATTGGTGTTGCTGTGTGCTTGGATGGTGATGGGGAAGGGTTGCATGGCGCGCTCAAAATCGAACGCGCCGTCGGTCAGTGAGAGGGCGACGCGCAGGGCTGCGTTTGCAGTTATTGCGCCGCTCTCCGCGCCGACGATGCGCCCTTCGTTGAAGTGTATGCGGCACGCATCGCTGCTGCCTTGAATGGCGAGCGCGCCGGTCAGGCGCGCATTCTCGATCACTTGGACGGCGTCGAAGATGCTGATGATGGCGAGGTCGCCGGCGAAGGTGACGGCGCGGATGGGTTGCGCAGTCGTGGCGGTCGGCGCAGCCGGTTGCAGATCGGGACGACGGGCGCGGCGGATCGCTTCGAGGCCGGTGGCGATGTTAATGCGCGGGTCGTATTGTTTGGCTTCGAGCAGACGTTCGTGCGCGGCGTCGAAATCTTCGCGTGTGATGTAGAGTTGCACGAGCGCGAGGCATTGGCGCGCGGCCTCTTCGGGTTGACCCGCCGCCGGGGCGACCTCGCGTATCTTCTCACGCAGACGGATCGAGTGTGAGTGTTGCTTGAGCGCCTCTTGCAAACGCGCGAGCGCGCGTTGCGGCGCTTTGTATTTGAGGAATAACTCGACGTCGAGCAAAGCCGTCTCGACCTGCTCGTTATAAATCTTGTCTGTCTGCCCATCCGTCATTGGCTTCGACGAAAGACGGCGCGCCGTCTTTCGTCTTGCGAGTTTAGCACAACAGTTCGCGCCACCTGCGCTCCGACAGCGTCCATCACGTCGCCTAAAAATCTAAGCGCAAGCCGAGCCGCACGCTGCGCGGGCGCAAGGTGTGCGTGGGGACGAGGAAGGAGTCGAGGAAGGCTTGTCGTTGTGCGTCGGTGGCATCAGGGCGCAGCGCATTAAAGTTTATGAACTCAGCGCCGAAGCTGAAGACGGTTTTGTTGAGCACGTTGTCGAACTCGATGGCCGGGCGCAGGCGCGTGCGCTCGCTCAGACGAAACTCGCGCGTGACGTTGAGGTCGAAGAGAAAGAGCGCGGGGCCGCGGCCCGAGTTGCGCGGCAGGTTGCCGGTCTGTCCGATGGTCGGGAGCGAGAGCGCGGCGACGAGCGCGGGGTCGAGTGGTTCACCGGGCTGGCGCGCGCGCAAGCTGTGCGGGTCGCCGTTGAAGGCGGGCCGATCATTGTCCACATCGTCGAGGTTGCGATCCACGCCGAGCGAGAGATTGAAGGGCGCGCCCGAAGCGAGGCGCAGGATCGGAGCGAGGCGCAGACGCGAGAGCGCACGCGGCAGATCGAAGACGCCGGAGAGGACGAAGCGATGCCGTCGGTCGGGCAGGCTTGAGGCGCGCTCTTGCCGGAAGTCGCCGACGCGCACAGCATCGGACGTGTTGACCACACCGTCGTCAAGCAAGCGCGACAAAGTGTAAGCGGCGCGGAGCGAAAAACCGAAGCCGCCTTTGAGCGGCGCGAAGCGGCGGCGCGCTTCGATGGTGAGGCCGTGATAGAAGCTGTTGCCGATTGCGGCGAGTTGTTCAAGCTCTGTGCGCGTCGGGTCGGGGCGCAGATCGTTAATGGTTGCCAGCGCGACGTTGAGCGCAGTCGTCGAATTGATGCTGTTGAGATTGAAGACAGAGACAGGAATACCCGATTCGATGACGCGCCCGATGGCGTTTGGATCGTTTGCACTGAGCGGCGCGGTCGTGAAGCGCACAAGCTCGCCTGCGGTCGAGACGTTGTAGAGCGGGCGTGTGCCTGTGCGATCACGGAAGTTGGCGAAGTCGCGCGAGAGCAGGTAAGCGGTGAAGTCGCGAAAGCCTGCGGGCAAGCGCGCCGCGTTCGCGTTGAACTCGCGCCAGAGATGCGCGGTACGGTTGAACGTGTAGTTGGCCTCGAAGACGATGTTGTGCCCAAGCTCGCGCTCGAAGCCGACGTTTGTTTGATAACTTTCGGGAATGCGCAGAGCCGGATCAAGCCGGCGCGCGAAGTTCGTCTGCACTGTGCCGAACTGACGAACGACCGGGCTGTCAACATTGAGCGGCTGCGGAAAAGAAAGATTCGCGGCGATGAAGGCGCGTCGTTGTTCATCGGTGAGCACGCGCCCGGTCGTTGGCTCAACCAGTACATTCGTGTCGAAGAGGACGCGCGCTTGACCGAGCGTGAAATCATCAATCGTGCGCAGCAGAACTCGATTGAAAAAGATGCCTGCGCCGAGACGCACGACGGTCTTGCCTGTGCCGAACGGATCGTAGGCGAGTGCGAGGCGTGGGGCGAAGTTGTTCGTATCGTGCAGGATCGTTTCGCGCTCGTAGCGCAGACCAAAACTCAGCATCAGGTTCGGGCGCACGCGCCATTCATCCTGCGCGAAGGCGGCGGCGTAAAAGTTTCTTTGAGTTGATTCGGTGTTGAAGTTTTGGCGGAAGCGGCTGGGCGTGTTGGCGAGAAAATCTGCGGCGCTCGTGAAGTTGTATGTGCCGGTCGCGTCGGCTAGATCAATGAAGGTCGAGCGGATGCGTTGCAGATCAGTGCCGAGTTTGAACGTGTGCGCGCCGCTAAGAATGGTGAGCGCGTCTTGCAACTGCCAGCGCATTTCGCGCCGGTCGCTCGCGCCTGCGGTGGACGAACCGGCGACGAGTGTGCCCGAACGATTCGCCGGATCGGAGGCGGGCAGAGGATCGTCGAGCGTGACGAGGACGACGGGCCGTGAAGCATCGGCTTGCGCTTTGAGCGCAGGCGTCAAGCGCGAGACCTGCGCGCGCAGTTGATTGATCAGGCGCGGCGAGAAGACGAAGTTATCTGAGTAAGCGAGCGCGTCTGTGTTGCGCGTGCGTCCTTGCAAGGCGTCGGCGAGACGTGAGCCGCCGCCGAACTGGCGCAAGTTTCTGGTGCGGCCGAGTTGTAAGAGCAGCGTGGCGTTGTGCGTGTCTGTGAAGTTGTGATCGAGGCGCGCAGTCAGCGTATGCTCGCGTAAGGGTGTGTTGATGGGCACGACGTAAGGCGCGAGTTCGGCCGGTTGATTCGGCGCGGAGTCCGACGCTTCGGTGCGCCGGCCCGTGAGCGTGGTTGGCTGTGGCAACGGAAAACGCGGATTGGTTTGCACCGGCACGAGCGTGTCAATCAACGTC
>Ga0209153_1000250_pt1 | contig 28701 bp, 27 predicted proteins | sample GraSoiAngelo_120_FD_185877 | JGI IMG/M metagenome (GOLD analysis project Ga0209153, IMG submission 185877) | Grasslands soil microbial communities from the Angelo Coastal Reserve, California, USA - 14_0919_09_20cm (SPAdes) (version 2) | ecosystem: Environmental > Terrestrial > Soil > Grasslands ... | reverse complement strand
TGGAGGACGAAATCGTGTTTCTGGACCGAGACCGCAGAGTGGTTGACGTTGTCCCGGCCGGACCTCGAACGCACTTCAGCAACCGCTTCAGCAGAGGCAGCGTTGGAAGCGGTGCGGTCGCGACGCTTAATCTCAGCCCGACGGAGATCCGGGAAGTCCAGCAGGTGCTCATCGAGAGGGGCCTGCTCACCGGTGAAGCGGACGGAGTGCTGGGATCTCGGACTCAGGAGGCGCTGATCAGCTTCCAGCGACAGCAGGGCATCCAGACGACCGGCAGCATTGATACCCGCACGGTCGCCGCACTGGGGCTGTCGAACAGGATTGGCCAGCAGAGCGGCCAGACCACAACCGGAAGCCAGTCGTCCACGGTCGGCCACAGCCAAACCGGCACGCAGCAGAACACGACCGGACAAGCGAATGGTCAGGCGAACGCGCCAATGCCGCAGAACCAGTCGACGACAGGCCAGGGTAGCGGGCAAGCCCAAGGCCAGCAGGCTCAAGGCCAGGCACAGCAGCCTTCTGCTCAGCAGCAGCCACCTGCGCAGCAGAACACGACCGGACAGGCCGCTCCGCAAAATCAGTCCACGGTCGGCCAAGCCGGCCATCAGCCCGCCGCCAACCAGAACATGCAGTCTGGACAGGGCGCTCAGGGCAGCGGCCCGGCACCTTCAACTTCGGGCCAGGACAACTCCCAACCGCCGGCCCAAAACTCCGGTCAGAAGAATCCGGCTGGCAGATAAGCAGACCACGACTTCCGATAGCCCCGCTTCGGCGGGGCTATCGATGCCGCTTGTGCGCCGTTACCGGACCTGATCGGCGTCTAACCACCTGCAGCGTTGCCGGCAAGCCAGCATCGACTCCAATCAGGTGGTCATCTCATTGGTTTGTTCGGCAGATCGGTCAATTTGCTCTTATTTGAGCCCAACGCTTGGTTGCGGCTCATCGGGAATAATCACAATTGTACGGGTCGCTTTTGCCTGTCTGCTCTCAAAATGGGGTAACGGCAATCTGTCTGCCTTCGTCAGAGCCGGCCTATCATCGGCCTCAGGGGTGGCCGGCCCCGTGTCCGTTCCCGACGCCGCTTCTTCGGGTAGAGCTTCAGGTAGAGCGCGCACTCCAATATTTCCCCATCGAGCTTCGAAAGTGTCAGGGTTTGTCGGCGCCGGCGCCCACGCCTGTGAGCTTGGTGCCCACGCTTGCGAGTCGAGCGGGTTGCGAGGTTTCTCTGGAACGGTGCTTGCGACCTCTTCACGCGAAGCCGGTTGCGCCAATGGCTCTCTACGCCACTCCAACAATGATTTGGAAAGTCCGGGCTTGCCCTCGTACCAGCATTTTTGTCCGTCGATCAGCCGATAGGACCACCAATGACCATGTGGATTTGATGGCATCTCGGCGCTGCATTGTTGTTTCGCCTGCGCGATTGGAATCTCAATTGAAGATAGTGCAGCAATGAAAGCGGCGAGAGTGATGGGGTGAAACTGTCTCATCGTCTTGGGCAACTCAGAGACTGCTTCGTTGCTGCAATCGGCCGACAGCGACTATCACATCGGGCCGTTCGAGAACCTCCACCAACTGGTCGAGAATGCGCCGCTCGTTGGTGTGAGGGCAGGGCTGAAGGTATTCTTCCAATATACGTTGCGCTTCGCCGACGGCCCGAATAGCCAACTGCTGATCAGTCATTGCCTCACACCCGTTTAAAAAAGCTGGCAGGTGAAGCGGATAGGGAAATCAAGTCAGCTTTGAGGTTTTCCCATCAATTTTTGTTTCGAAGTGGAATCTACATCCTGCGTATCTCCTTCCCTCCGAGACGCTAGATATGGTACCTTTGAATGGCTGCTTCGGTGATGGACTTCAAACTGTGCCGCGACATGCCGACGATTGTGCAGCCAGCCGACCCGTTAGTGGCGGCAAGCACTTCTGATCGCGCGCGCACCAGCACCGCTCGTTAGTATCGGCGGGACAGCTCGATTGGAAATCGGTTGGCTATCAACAACGCGCCGACCTCGTTCGTTTCCAGGGAGATCTTTTGCGCGAGCATAATGTCGCCGGCGGCGAGATAACCGTCCGGCACAAAGCACCAGCCAACTTTGGGCCGGCCCGCAACGTCGATCTCATGCACGTTCGTCGCGGTGCCATAGTAGATACGGTAACGCTTTCTGCTATCGCAGCCGATGACGTCAAAATATCGTTTGGCATCGAATTGGGCGCGCTGCTCGGGCGTCAGCCAGGTTCTCAGAAGGCGCTGGCTACGAGCCTCGCTATTATCTTTACTCGAAAATATCCGGGACAGCCGGCGCACCACGCGAATGAGCGAGCGCGCCTCTACCGGGTACCGGCCAAACAAGAACACGACGGTAAGGCCGATCAGCCGCCGACAAGCCGTGGGAAGAACAAGGTTTCCTCCGCGGTTGGATCGAATGATCGAACTCGCGAGACATCACCGGCAGCATTGCGGACCGCCGCAGTGAAGCCGTCGCGCGTTAATTCCTTGAACCGCTCCTCCGCCTTCGCAAGGGCTTGCGCATCCTTGGCATCGAAGTAGTGCCTGGTATCTCCGGTGTGGTCCATCACGATCTGCGTCGCCATGCTGCTCTCCCTGGCGTTAGGCCTGAACATGAAGCTGAAGTAAGCAATGCTTGTGCCCCGGGAGAGTTCCAATCCCAAGCTGCGCAGCCGCTTTGTCCCGTTGCGAACAAAGCGAGAATCAGTGACCGTCAATCGCGCAAGGGGGAGACGGTACGGACGTGTCAGGCACCACTGACTATCTCGAAAGCCTTAATCCGGAGCAGCGGCGCGCCGTCGAACATGGTGCAATCGGACCAGGTCCATCTGCGCCCTTGCTGGTGATTGCCGGAGCTGGATCCGGCAAGACCAACACGCTAGCGCATCGCGTCGCGCATCTGATCGTCAACGGCGCTGATCCCAGAAGAATTCTTCTGATGACCTTCTCACGCCGTGCTGCTTCCGAGATGACAAAGCGCGTCGAGCGGATCGCGCGAAAGGTCATGGGAGATAACGCCGGCGTGATCACGGATGCCTTGGCTTGGACCGGCACGTTCCACGGCATCGGCGCGCGTCTACTTCGCGAGTACTCCGACCAGATTGGCCTCGACCCCAGCTTCACGATCCATGACCGTGAAGACTCTGCCGACCTAATGAATTTGACCCGGCATGATCTCGGCTTCTCCAAGACGGAAAGCCGCTTTCCGACCAAAGGAACGTGCCTTGCGATCTACTCACGGTGCGTCAATGCCGAGACGCCGATCGAGCAGATCGTGGGAGCATCGTTCCCTTGGTGCTCCGGATGGACGGCGGAGCTGAAAGAATTGTTCGCTGCTTATGTCGAGGCCAAGCAGCGTCAGAACGTCCTCGATTATGACGACCTTCTGCTCTCCTGGGCGCAGACAATGAACGATCCGGAGCTGGCCGATGAGATCGGCGGTCGCTTTGACCACGTCCTGGTCGACGAGTACCAAGACACCAACCGTCTCCAATCGTCCATCCTGTGCTCGCTCAAGTCCAGCGGCCACGGCCTCACCGTGGTCGGCGATGACGCCCAGTCGATCTATTCATTCCGCGCCGCGACCGTGCGCAACATCCTGGATTTCCCGGATCAGTTCGCCCCGCGCGCCAGCATTATTACGCTTGATCGGAACTATCGGTCGACCCAGGCGATTTTGGCTGCCGCCAATGGCGTGATTGACCTTGCCCGGGAGCGTTTCACCAAAAATCTATGGACCGATCGAATGTTGGGCATGAAGCCTCGGCTTGTTGCCGTGCGCGACGAAGTCGACCAGGCCCGCTGCATTGTCGAACGGGTTCTGGAAAACCGTGAGTCCGGCTCACTCCTGAAGCAGCAGGCTGTACTGTTCCGGACGTCCAGCCACAGCGGTCCATTGGAAATCGAGTTGGTCCGGCGCAACATCCCCTTCGTCAAGTTCGGCGGTCTCAAGTTCCTCGATGCCGCGCACATCAAGGACATGCTGGCATTGCTGCGCTTCGTCGAGAATCCTCGAGACCGCGTTGCCGGCTTCCGCCTGATGCACCTGATCCCGGGAGTCGGTCCTATCTCGGCCCAACGGGCGCTCGATTACATGACTAACGAGGCGAGCCCCATTGCAGCGCTTGCGGACGCTCCGATTCCGCCGCGCGCCGGCGAGGCCTGGAAAGCATTCACTGCCGTCATTGCGGACCTTCATCGATCAAACTGGCCGGCCGATGTCGAACGCGCCCGCCTGTGGTACGAGCCGCACTTGGAGCGAACCCACGAAGATGCCGATACCCGCCGCGCCGACCTGATACAGCTTGAACAAATCGCAAGCGGATATCCTTCTCGCGAACGCTTCCTCACCGAGTTGACGCTCGATCCTCCCGATGCCACCAGCGACCAGGCAGGCATCCCTCTGCTTGATGAGGACTACCTGATCTTGTCGACGATCCATTCCGCCAAGGGGCAGGAGTGGAGGTCGGTGTTCGTGCTCAACGTGGTCGATGGCTGCCTGCCCTCGGACCTCGGCACTGGGACGACAGCGGAGATCGAGGAGGAACGTCGGCTACTTTATGTCGCAATGACGCGCGCGAAGGATGATCTGCATCTGCTCGTACCACAGCGCTTTTTTACGCACGGTCAGCATGCACAAGGTGACCGCCACGTTTATGCGTCGAGAACCCGTTTCATTCCCGATCGTCTGCTCGGACTTTTCGAGAAAACCACTTGGCCGCTCGCGGCAGCCGACGCAGCGGTGCGGCCCCCCGCCAGCCAGAAGCCACGCATCGACGTTAGAGCTCGGATGCGCGGGATGTGGCGCTGACACGCTAAGACAGGATCCGGCATTCGCGCATGGAGGGGTTATGGAATGACCACTTGCGGGCGCGAAGCGGACGATGGCGTTTTGCCGCGATCCTCATGCCTTGACCACCATTGGGCCACGGCTTGAACGACTTGGTCCCACAGCGGCGTCGGAAGGTCGGGGACCGCGATCCTGACCACGCAGCGATTGCGGGTGGTGTCGCGAAACCACTCCGCCGCGCCAAAATCGAAACCGAAGCTTCCCGCATGGCGCAACGGCAGTCCGGCCTTTTTCAGGTCGCCGCACAAGTCAGCCGCCATCTGCTTCGTCTGCTGCTCGTCCAGCATTCGCGCCGGCGCCAGCGTGACATAGAGTCCGTGGGCGAAGTGCAACTCCGCCGTTGAGCCGGGGAGGGCGGATGCAAAATGGTGCGCCGTACGTCTGCTGTTCCGCAAAATGGCCGCAACGCGCCTATCGGTCAGTGCCCGGTAGAGTTTCGTTCCAACATAGGGCGGGAAATGCGCCGGCAGCGCCGCGCCGCCGAACAGTCGGACCGCATTGCGCATTTCGCTGGCGAGATTCTCCAGCCGTTCCTGCTTCGCCGTCGCAACGCGCTCTTCGCCGGCAACGAAAACCGCGGAGCCGAGCCGGCCGTACTCCAACCCGAGAGAATCGAGCTTGGTGTGGCTGCGCACGAGCACGATGGGAAGCTCCCAACGGCGTGCCCAACGCAGAACCCGGCGGATTCGCCCCGAGCCGCTCGAGAAGCAGGTCGTATCGAAGATGACGAGATCGAGCTGCGGTCTGGCGCAACACAGTGTCGCCTCGAATGCGGTCACGGCCGCGCATGAATCGAACAAGAAAATTCGCAGTCGGGCCGCGCGAGACGCGACCTCGCCGGGTGAGCTTTTTAGCCGGACCAGGCGCAACTGCCGGGCATGGCCTTCGATCAGCTCTAACGTTTCGCCGTAGGAGCCGGGCAATACCAGGATGTCCGCGTCACGCATCAAGCGCACGGACGACAGCAGCAGCGCCGATATCGCCGCCATGCCGGACGACGTGTAGATGGTCTCGTTCGCCGCCGAGCGGTCGAATTGGTAAAAAGATGGGCCGCGCACTTCGAGGTCTGCGCGCTGATAATCGTAGTTGAACTCGAACGGCCCAACGCGTAGGCGATCCTGATGTGCCCAGGCAGTCTCCGTGAGCGCCCAATCGTGCAGCGCATGCTCGGCCTTCAGAGCTGCCGCAACGCGGAATTTCTGCTCAATCACCTCAACAACCGAGACCGGACGCCGCAGCACCAAAGGAGAACCGAGGAAACTGTTCAGCAACGCCAGCTCCTCGTGCTTCCTGTCGAGATATGCCTCCAGCGTTTCCATGGCGGCCTCGATCGACCCCCGCATGGGGATTAACGTGTCGGGAAGGGATTGGGTCCTCGGCCGCAGCCCGAATTGAAGAGCAGCTACTCGGCGGCTTGTCGCAGGTCTGCGCTCGGCGTCTCGGGGAAGGGCTTGATCTGTCGCGGGCGGCCCATCAGCACCGGCTGGAACAACACGGCCGCCGCCATGGTGCATATCAGCGCCAGGGCCATCATCTTGCCCATGCTCGACATGCCCGGATAATTCGAGGCCCACATGCTGCCGAACGCGATAGCGTTTGTCATCGCGCTGAACACGACAGCCCGCGTCAGCGTCGATTGCAGCAGGTTGGTCTTTCCGGCCCGCCACGCCATGATGTAATAGATCTTGAAGGCCACGCCGACACCGAGCAATAGCGGCAACGCGACGATGTTCGCGAAATTGAGCGGAAGTCCCCAGATCACGGAAATCTCGAGCGTGACGGCGCCGGCGAGAAGCAGCGGGAACAGCGTCAAGAGGACGTCGGTGACACGCCTCAGTGCGATAATGAGCAGGATCGCGATGGCAATCAGCGCAAGGACGCCTGCCTCGATAAAGGCCGTCGTGACTGTTCTTCCGGACTCGTAATAGCTGACCGCGGCCCCTGCGGCCGACGGCTCGGCCCGAAGGACCGCGCGGGCGAACTTGCGCAGCACACTGACGTCCTTGGGGTCGCCCTTCGGAATCGCCTGAACGCGAGCCCGGCCGTCGGGCAACAACCAATCGCGAACCAGATTGGGCGGCAGTGTTTTGATCGTGACAGCTTCCGGTGCGAGACTCTTGCGCAGGCGCTCGAGGTCGTAGGTCAAGGGCGGCACGAGCGCGGTCGCGGCCTTGTTTCTGATAGCGGGGTCCGCGTCTGCGAGGCGCTTGAGCTGGTCCGCGACGTGGCGTGCCGCGTCGGCAGCGGTGCCCTTGGCATCGCCCGCAGCCTTGGAGAGGACGTCGGCGGCGCTACGGATCGCTGCGACATTCTCCTGATCGCTCGGGGCAGGCTGCTGCCGTGGTGGATTGAGCGCGGCGTCGAGATTTTGCGATGCAGCGCGCAAGGCCGCGGTTTTCTGCTCCTGGTCGTCCGGCACGAAGCTGCTCAGCGTCAGGACGCGCGAGACTTCGGGAACGGCCGAGAGGCGCTTTGCTATGGCGTCGGCCTGTTCGAGTGACGGTGCCAGGACTTCCGCATCATTGCCGATGGTTTGCGGGTCAGCCTGTAACCGACGATAGGTCACGACCGACGGCGAGTCCGGGTTTTGCAGATCGACAGGATTGAAGTCGAACGACAGATGCCACAGCAGCGGCGCGCCTGCCAACACCACGAGGACCGTGCCGGCGATGACCGCGATGCGATGCCGCTGCAGGAACTCATCCAGCGGAGCCAGCCGCTTGAATCCGACCGCGGCCGCTTCACCTGGCGGATTGAGCACCATCAGCATCGCGGGCACCAGCGTGATGCTGCAGGCGAAAGCAATCAGCATCCCGCAACCCGCAATCAACCCGAGCTCGGAAAGGCCGCGATAACTGGTTGGCAGGAACGCGAAAAATCCGACCGCGGTGGCGGCCGCAGCCAGCGCCAGAGGTTTGCCGGCTTTTTGTGCCGCGCATCGCAATGCGATCGGCAACTCGCCGAGTTCGTGCCGTTCGCTGCGATATCGCACGCTGAATTGAATGCCGAAATCGACGCCGAGGCCCACGAACAGCACGAAGAACGCGATCGAAATCAGATTGAAGGAGCCGACCATGGCAAGCCCAAGCGCGGCGGTCGCGGCAAGCCCGACCATCAGGCTAAAGAACACCGCAACGATGATCCTCATCGAGCGGAGCGCCAGCCAAAGAACGATCAGGACCCCCAGCAGCGCCGTCAGCGTGTCGCGCAACGCGCTGTTGCGGATCACCGAAAACTGGTCATCGTTCATCGGCACCTGGCCGGTGAGACTGACCGTGGCACCGAGCTTCTCCTTGAGCTGCAAATCCGCTGACGCATTGTGAATAGCTTGGCCGGCGGCGTGTCCGGGCTGCAGTGCCGTGAAGTCGAGCTTGGGCGCGACCTCGACGAAATGTCTTAATTGGTGAGCCGGCAGGGCGTGGCCTTCCAACAATTCCTGCCAGGAGAACGAGGCCGGTTTGCCCGAGAGGACGTCATCCAGGGTTCGATCCGCCAACGAGAGCGGCCACGCCAGTTGCTCAAGCTTGATCTGGCCGGACTGAACCGTTTGGGCCGCGACAGCGAGCGCCTTCATGATACCGCGAAGGCTCGGATCGCCGGCCAAGGTGGAGAGGATGGGGCGCGCATGGGCCAGCCCGTCGGCGCTTTTTTTGACGTCCGAAGTGGAGCCGAACAGCAGTCCATTGCGTTCGAAGAAAGCCCCGCTATCCGGCTGTCCCACGCTGCGAAACAGGTTCGGGTTCTTCGAAAGGGCCTCGGCAAGCTGGTTGGTCGCCATCTCGGCGTTTTCCGTTGTCGGCGCCTCGACGACCGCCGAGATTCCATGCTGCGGAAATGACTGGTTGAGCTGTACCTGCCGCTCGTGCCAAGGCACATTTTGCGAGATCAGGCTTTCGACGTCGGTGTTGATGGAAAAGCGCGCGACGTCGAACGCTGCCGTCCCCAGCATCAACAGTACCCCGGCGATGATGGTGATCCACCGGTGGCGCGCGCACAGATCAACAACTCGTATGATGGCTCGGGTCATTGTTTCGCCGCGATCAATTCGAAGGAAACCGTCGTCCGATCCGGTCGTCCGATGCATCGGCAGCGCCGACGGAACTCCGCTTCTGAGCAATCACGATCAACCAGCAGAGATCGTCGATGTTCCCCGTGACCTTTGGTCGTGCCCGATCCAGGAACACCGGGACCTGATTCAATCCGCAACAACCTCAAGAGCTGATGTATTTCAATGGTTCCGGCCCATCTTGGATTTCCTCGACGCAAAAACTATACTCCGGCGCATGAGGACGAACGCGAACCTTGAACTCGACGCCGGCATCAAGACATTTGCCTCGGGCCTCCTGCCGGATTTGATAGCCGCGCTGCGCCGCAGCCGTAAGGGCGACCTCTTGGCCGTGATCAGCGGCGATCCAAGCATCGGCCCCGAGCTCGAGGCATGGTGTCGCTTTACCCGCAATAGCTTGGTCGACATCGCAATCGAACAAGGTCGCACCCGCTGGGTGCTCCGGTACGGAGAGGCTCCTGCGAACGTCGGAGAGGAGCGGCCTGTCGGCTCGCGCCTATGGCTCTACACCAACTTCGACTGCAACCTGAGCTGCGATTATTGCTGTGTGCGATCGTCACCCAAAGCTCCGCGGCGCGCTCTTGGTATCGAGCGGGTCCGGCGGATCGCCGTCGAGTCGGCGGAGCTCGGCCTGAGTGAGATTTTTGTCACCGGCGGTGAGCCATTTATGCTCCCCGATATTGGCGAGATCCTCGCCGCCTGCGCTGCGGCGGCGCCGACCACGGTCCTCACCAACGGCATGCTGTTTGCGGGGCGCCGGCTCGAAACGCTGCGCTCGTTGCGGCGCGAGCGCGTCACCTTGCAGATTAGCCTCGACAGTCCGACGCCGGAGCGCCACGACAGTCATCGTGGAAAGGGGACATGGTTACGCGCCTGGAAAGGAATCGAGCGGGCGCGCGCCGAAGGATTCCGGGTGCGATTGGCGGCGACAGTGTCAACCAACGCGGAGGCTGAGGAATTCCGCAGCTTCCTTGACGCCCATCACGTCGGCGAGGAGAACCGGGTGATCAGGCGAATTGCCCTGCGAGGCTCCGCCGCACAGGGCATCGCCTTGGCAAGGGCAGACCTGGTTCCCGAGGTGACGATTACGGCGGAAGGGGTGTTTTGGCATCCGGTCGGAGCCGAGGATACCGACCTTTTGGTCAGCCGCGAAATCTTTCCACTCGCCGAGTCGTTCGCGGCTGTGCGCCGCGCCTTCGATCGCGAATATGAGCATCAGCGCCAGTTGGCTAGGATCTTTAATTGCGCTTGACGATGGCTGAGAGTGCGCGTCGGACCGAAGCAGATATTCGCTCCTTGCAGTTAAGCCGAAGGTCGCGTCAAAAAGCCTTGTTGCGCCGATGCTTCCCTCAACTCGGCATACGCTTCAAGCTGCGGCGCTATCCATTGGCGCAGTCCTTCCGCCTCGAGCACCGTGCGATGCGCCGGGTTGTCGTAGCTCATCGCGAACAGCGCTTTGGCAAACTGCTGCTCCAGCGCGGGGTCCAGATCGAAGCGGGCCGTGAACATGCAGTGATTATAGGGCAGTGAGGTCCAGACCTCGGTCAGCGCACCTTCCGGCACCAGACGCCCGGCACGCACGGCGTGCCAGAAGGGGCTGCCGATTGCTCCGGCATCGGCGCGGCCGTCAAGGACCGCGCGAACGACATCGGACTCGCTAACGCCCGTGTCACCGTGCTTGCCGACGTCGCTGTTGAAGCGCAGCGTTTGGTAGTCTTTCCCCTCAACCAGTCCCTCGCGCTGCAGAAAGTAAACCGGGAGGATTGCCGCATGGCCGCTGTCGCGGCTGCCAAGGGCCAGGGTGCGGTTTTTGAGATCCGCAAGCGTAGCGACCGGCCCACCGGTGACCGCGACGATCCTGGTCGTCCAGCCGACATCCGTATCGCGCATCGCGATAGGCCGGCAACGGCGGTCGCTCCAGGCATCGGCCTGGATAAAGGCGAGGTTGGTATTCCATCCGATGTCGATCCGCGGCAGCGGCTCGCCGGGCAAGGCCAGGAGGGCTGCGACCTGCGCCTCGTAGCTCTGAAACAGCACCACCTCGACAGGCAGCCGCGCCTCCTCGTGGAAGTACCGCCGCATGCCCTCCCAGATACCGACCACCTTCGGATCATATGCGACGGCACCTATCCAGATTGTCCGGCTCATGATTGCTTCTCGCTGTCACCCTCGACGTTCAACTACGATCAATCCGATCCGAGCGCGGCCAGCCGCCGCAGCGCTCCCGCGCTCAGAACAGCGGTATTCCCAAAACGGCTTTGCCGATGAATTCGCGCAGAACGTCGCCGGTCGGCGCCATAACAGCGCCCGCATGGGCATCGCGGAACAATCGCTCGATCGACAGATGCTTTGAAAACGCAGCGCCTCCGCATGCCCGCATCGCCGCCGAGGTGACCGCGATAGCAACATCACCCGCCGACGCCTTGCTCTCAAGCACGCGCAGCATGGTGGTATCTCGGGGCCGCTCAAGGTGATCGACCAGATCGTCGACGCGCGCCGCAAGCCCATCGGTGTCGATCTGCATCGTCGCAAGCTGCGCGCGAAGCGTCGGCAGGCTCTCTCCGAGGCTTTGGCCCAAATGCTCGAAGCGAGCGCTCTTGAGATGAGCCGCGGTCTCCGCCACCGCGGCCCGGCAAAGGCCCAGCGCCACCGCCGACGTTCCGAGGTTGAACAGTGGAAGCACGATTTCCAGCATCGCCTTGAAGCCGGCGCCGTCATCCGTCAGCTGCAGACCCGGCTCGACCTCGCAATCCTCGAGGGTCATCGGCGCGGAAGCATTGGCGCGCATGCCAAGACCGTCCCATGGGCCGGCGATCGACAGTCCGCTCGCACCACTGGCGAAGAGGTAGAGCGTCGAATCGGTCGGGCTCTTCCCCTCAGGCGCCAGGGCCGAGACGACATAGCTTTGCGCGTGACCGGCGCTGGTCACCCACGATTTCTTCGCCGTGATGCGCACCTTGGCGCCGTTGCGATTTGCCCGCGAGACGGGCGCCCAGAAGTGGCTGCGCGACCCGGCTTCGCTGAATGCCAGGGTGGTGAGGTGTCGGCCGGCCGAAATGTCTTTTAGCGTCTGCGCGACTGTGGCACCCGGACGGGCCGCTGCGATCGTCGCGGTGGCGCACATGTGCATCAAATAAACCATCGCAGCGGACGCATCCGCTTCTGCGAGCGTCGCGACCACGGCCGCGAAGGTCCGCGGGCCCAGGGCCGAGCCGCCCATCTCGGTGGGCAGCATGATCCCCAGCAATCCGGCGGGACCGAGCGCCGCAACTGCCTCGGAGGAAAATCGGGCTTCTTTGTCGTTTCGCTTGGCCGCTGGCGCGAGGATGCGATCGGCGATCTCCTTGGCATTCGAAACTGCGGTCTCGTGATTCATGACGGCCCTCGATAACCACGTTGAAAAAGTCGAACCCGCTTATGTTCACGACTGATGCTATGCGATCCGCCGCACCGGATCAACACGACCAGCTTGAGGCATAGCAAGCTCCAGTACCAGCAGCGGGTGCGGGCATTGGACTTGTCATAGATATCCGACATCAGTACGCCATTGAAGGCCACCTTGTTACATCACGCGCGTCTAAATTCTCGTGATGTCGTGACACCGCTTGTCTCTTCCAGCTGCGAGCTGTGGCTCGCAGCCAATCGGCGGCGCTTGCTCGCTGTCGACGAGAACGCTACCAATGACCGGACACAGCGTAACGAGGTTCGTCTGGTGATGGTGGTCAATGACGGCGGAGTCCCGCGCATCCTCGCGCAAAAACATGACACGGAGCCGTCCGCGTCCGCCATCGCCACTGGTTGCCTGCGATCCCGGCTGCTGCCGTGAGCGTCGCGGCGATCGGAATCATATGCAAGGCGCCAGAGCCCGGCCGCTCAAAGACGCGGCTTGCCGCGGCCGTTGGCGAGGCTGCCGCCTGCGAGCTCTCTGCCTGCTTTCTGCGCGATGTCGCCGCGGCAATCGAGGCCGTACCGGGGGTGCTCGGCAGGCGCGGCTACGGCGTCTATGCTCCGGCGGGAGCAGAACGCATCATGCGGCAGCTACTTCCGGCAGGGTTCGGATTGTTACTCCAGGCCGGCGATGATCTCGGCCACGTGCTGCTCGGCGCGACGCGCGCCCTCCTTGGTGCCGGACACGATTGTGTCCTGCTCGTCAATGGCGACAGCCCGACATTGCCGACCCGTTTGCTGGTGCAGGCTCTTGATGCCCTGCGTGAGCCGGGAGACAGGATGGTGCTTGGGCCGGCGAGCGACGGCGGCTATTATCTCATCGGCCTGAAACGCCCGCATCCGCAGTTGTTCACGCAGATCGCGTGGGGAACGGAAATCGTGGCCCGCAGTACGTGCGAGCGCGCTGCAGACATCGGACTTGCGACGGCGCTGCTTCCGGAATGGTACGATGTCGACGACATTGAAACCTTGCGTTGGCTGCAGGACGAACTGGCCGGCCATTCGACCCGCTTTCGCGCCGGCGGATTGGCTTTAGCGAGCCGGGCCTTTCTCAAGGCCGCGCCGCAGATAGGTCCGTGAAGCCGATGCCAGGCGCGATTGCCAGTCAATTCGGTCGGCTGACGCGCTCCGCCAACAATGTGTCGCCGCTTCTTCCGTTGGCCGGCGTCGGTGCCATCCTGGTCGGTCTGACCCTTGTGACGCCCTTTGCCTTCGAGGCTTTCGGTGACAACGCCTTCATCGCTCTCGCTATCGCCGCAGGTCTGCTGACGGTCGCAGCGACACGCCTGGCCGAGCGCGCACCGCCCGCTCACGCGCTGTGGCTCATCTTTGGACTTGGGATCGCGCTGAGGCTCTATGTGCTGCTGTTCGATCCGCTTCTGTCCAGTGACATCTATCGCTATGTCTGGGACGGCAGGGTTCAGGCCGCCGGCATCAACCCCTACCGCTATTTCCCCGCCCATGAGGCACTGGCGTTTCTCCGCGATGGGACGATCTTTCCCCACATCAACCGCGCCGATTTTGCCGTCACGATCTATCCTCCGGTGGCGCAGTTTTTCTTCCTCATGGTCACGCGGATCGGTGAAAGCGTGGCTGTCATGCGTATGGCACTGCTGGGGTGCGAGGCCGTCACCGTCACGCTGATCGTACTCCTGCTGCGGCGGATGGACTGCTCGCCAACGCGTGTGATTGCCTATCTCTGGCATCCGCTTCCGTTGTGGGAGATTGCCAACAGCGGCCATGTCGATGCGCTGATGGTCGCGCTGATGCTGTTGGGCCTGTGGATTGCCCTGACCGGCCATGCTCTCCGCGGAGCGATCGTGATCGCGTTGTCGGCGCTGGTCAAGCCGATTGCTGCGCCGGTGCTGGCCGGGATCTGGCGCCCATGGGACCTCAAGATGCCGCTCGTCGTCATTGCCGCCGCAGCGCTTTGTTATCTTCCCTATTTGTCGGTCGGGTGGGGGGTTCTTGGATTCCTGACCAAAGGCTATCTGACGGAGGAGGGGATCAGTGGGGGCAACGATCTCTGGCTGTTGTCGCTCTGGCGGCTTGTGTTCGGAGAGCATCGAGGTGACGTTGTCGCCTACGTCGTGCTCGCCGCGCTGGTCCTCGTCTTCAAGGGACTCTCCGTGGCCCGTTGCTCGCATCACACCATCGCGTCCAGGCTTGCCGGCATCAACATGCTGTTACTCATCGCTCTCTTGATGTTCTCGCCTAATTATCCCTGGTATTTTCTGGTCATCACGCCGTTTGCCGCTCTGTGTGGCTCCATGCCGACGTGGGTCGCTTCGATTGGAGCTCTCTTGCTGTCTGAGCAACTCGACTGGGATTTTTACATTCCAAGAATGGTGACCAAATCAATTTTGTTCGGAGGTCTCTTGCTGGCTTGGGCCTTTACGGCCTGGAGGACCCACACCGCAGACACGGGGGCATCGCAATGAGTCCTTCCGGCGAAGTGCCAGGCACTCCTGCGCCCATCGATCCGCGCCGCTATCACGAGTCGGTCACGGACGAGCGCACCGAGGTCGCCCGGCGTCCGCCAGTCTGCCTTTATTTAGAAGTGACCAACCGCTGCAATCTCTTGTGCACCACCTGTCCTCGCACCTATGAGGAGCTCGAGCCGCCGGCCGACGTGAGCTGGGACCTGTTCACGTCGATTGTCGACCAGCTTCCCGATCTCGTGCGCGCGGTTCTGCACGGCGTCGGCGAGCCGATGCTGGTCGCGAACCTGCCCCGGATGGTCCGTTACCTGAAGGAACGTGGCGTCTATGTCCTGTTCAACACCAACGGTACGGTGCTCAGCGAGCGCAACGGTCGAGCACTGATCGACGCCGGGCTGGATGAACTGCGTGTGTCGCTCGACGCGTCAAACCGCGAGAGTTTCAAGGCGATCCGCGGCAAGGACTATTTCGGCCGCATCATCCGCAACGTCCGCGCGTTTCGCGAGCTGCAGGAGCGGGAAGGGTACACCAGGCCGCAGGTGTCTATTTGGCTCACCGGCTTGAAAGAGACCGTCGAGCAACTTCCAGCGTTCGTGAAGGTTGCCGCCGAGATCGGTGTCAGGGAGGTCTATCTGCAACGGCTCGTGTTTTTTGCCGAATCCGCCATTGGCAAGGCACGGCCGGATCAGGCGCTGTTCGAGCGCCTGAGCGAGGGGGAAGCGGCCTATCTGAAAGAGGCCGAGGATCTGGCGCGGTCTCTTGGCGTGACCTTCAGTGCGTCGGGTGCTGCGACCGAGCCCGGGTTAAGTCTGAAGGCTAGTGGTGACGGCTCGCCATGGGCGCTCTGCCGGCGGCCGTGGTCGTTGATGTATTTCACGGCTAATGGCCGCGCCTTGCCGTGCTGCATCGCGCCGTTTTCGGAGCACGGCTACGACAACTATACCCTTGGCCATGCGGGAGCGCAGTCGTTGCGGGACATCTGGAACGGACCCGCGTATCAGGACTTTCGTGCGGCGCTCCTTTCAAACAAGCCGCCTAAGAGCTGCGCCAATTGCGGCCTGCGCTGGAGCCTGTGACCAAGGTGGTGACCGTCGAAATCGGCGCGCCAGTCGATCGAGACACCCCGCTGGTAAAGCGCGCCGATCGTTTCGGCGATCATTCCGTGCCTCGACGAGGAAACGGCAATTGGCCAGGTGGTGACCGCGCTGCTTGCGCGGAATGTGAGTGAAGTCGTCGTTGTCGACGGGGCCTCGCGGGACCGAACGGCGCAGCGCGCCGAGGCCGCGGGAGCCCGTGTGATTGTCGAGCCGCGACGCGGCTACGGCCGCGCCATCCAGGCAGGCATCGCCGCTGTGCGCGACGACGCCGACATCCTGGTGTTCCTCGACGGTGACGGCAGCGATCCTGCGGAACTCGTCTCGGACCTGGTCTCGCCGATCGTCGCAGGGCAGGCGGTCTTCGTTCTCGGCTCGCGCGTTCGCGGTTCACGCGAGCCCGGCAGTCTGGCGCCACAGCAGGTTGTCGCGGCCTCTATCGGCGGGCTGTTGCTGCGCCTCGTCTACGGCGCACGCTTTACCGACCTCTCGCCGTTTCGCGCGATCCGGCGGGCTGAACTCAAACGTCTCGGCATGAAGGAGCAGACATACGGCTGGAACCTCGAAATGCTGATGCGGGTCGCGGCCGCCCGCTTACCGGCCCTGGAGATTGCCGTCGGGCAGCGGCGCCGGATTGGCGGCGTATCGAAGGTGTCCGGCAATCTCATCGCCGGCGTTAAGGCAGCCTGGTCTATTTCGGCGACGTTTGTCCGCCTTGCGCTCGAGCTGCGACATCAGAAAATCCCCCGCAGAGAATAAGTTGCTAGGACCACCTCGCCCCGCTCATGTCCGCCGAAGCCCGCCTTCGGGCGAAGGCGGATGCGGGGAGAGGTCGATCGCGAAGCGATCGGGTGAGGGGGACTCTCCAAGAACTCGACGCGTGGAGGCGGCCCCTCACCCCAACCCTCTCCCCGCAAGAGCGGGGCGAGGGGGCGCACCTCCGCCGCTCCAGCTTAACGTAGTCTCACCGCAGTGATACCGCGCCCGCAGTCGGTTCAACCAAAAGCATCATGCTCCGGGCTACCGGCCTCCATCGGACGATCAGCGAGTGCCGGGACCATCCGCACACGCAACAATATCTCCGGGAGATTTTCGAGCCGCTTCCTCCGGCGGCGAGAACACCGCCAGGTATCCGCCGTCGCCAGCGAGCTGATATGTGGCGATCTCGCGATAGCCAACGGCGGTCAGTTCGCATCGCAAGAGTTTAATTGGCGTGCCGTGCTCCGATGTTGGACGCTCGAGGTCGACAATGCCGACCCGCGCGCCCCGCTTCAAGGCGGGTGCGAGATTGTAAAGGAAGGCGTAGGGTTGGGCGATCTCGTGATACATGTGCACGAGGAGTGCGGCATCCAGGGAGGCAGCGGGCAGGCGCGGGTCGGATGGTTCGCCCAGCGCGAATCTGACGTTTGTCAGTTTCAAACGCTCGATTCGCGTGGCGAGTTCGATGAGGTAATCCCGCGTGACGTCCTCGGCGATGACGGAGCCGCTTGGGCCGACGAGAGGCGACAGCCGGACGGTGTGGTAGCCACTGCCCGCACCAACGTCACCGACCGTCATGCCTGGCTTCAGTTCGAGACGACGGGCGATCTCAGCGGCCTCATTCAGGCGATCGCGGTGCTCCTCGCTGGAGCGGCGGGGACTGACGATTGGCGCAACCGGTCGCTGCGGGGAGGGGAACGCGGTTGCCGGGACTCCTGGCGGCGCAAGATAACCAATGTCGGCGGCGAATGCGCCAGTTGCGCCCAGCGCCACAAGAAGCGTCACAATGCGCGCCAGTGCCATCATGTGCTCGTCTCTCACCCAAAGCGACGGCGACTAAAGCATGATCCGGAAAAGTGGACACCAGTTTTCTGAAAAGATCATGCTCAATCAAAAACCTAAAGCGCGATGACGATCTAACTTAGTCTCATCGCGCTTCAGCCCGCGATGTTGAAGAACCAGCCAATAAAATCCTTCCCGTCGCGTACGGCCGGGACTTTGCGGCGCAGCCAGCCATCAAGACCGAGGCTGCGGCCGGCGGCATCCAACACGAACAGGAACATCACAATGGCCAGGCACATGTAAGTCCACGGCCACTCGGAGGGATTATCATAAAGGCCGAGCCAGAGTTGCAGAGTATAGGCGATGGCCAACACGCCCACGAAACGCACGGCAAGCCCGAGGAGCATCGACCCAGCGAAGGTCAGCTCGGCAAGAAAAACAATGGGCCCAAACACGCTCATGTGAGGCAACACGAAATCCTTCATGAAGGCGCGGTGAAACTCAAATGCCGCATTGGTCGATTCTTGTTCGGTCCAGTATTGCAGACCGTCGGACACTGGCAGCGGCAATTTCCACAACATGCCCTGGAACCACAAGCAGCCGATCAGGACCCGCACCAGCCAGATACCGAGATGCCGGCCAGTCCGTTGCGCAGGATCCTCACGCCAATTCTGGATGGCAACTGCAATGCTGATGAGCAATAGCGCCCAGAACAGCGCCAGGATCAGATAGCGCCAGTTTCCCTGATGCAGATAATCATTCGTCGTCGCGGTCAGGAAGTGCCAGACATCGGTGAAGGGATTTGCGGGCATGTGCACGTGCTCCAGGAACAGCTACCTATGTTAGGCTTCCGCCGATTGAATTGAATCGTTACCTTGGGCGTCCCGGTTGTGGCAATCGAGCAGTACGTCTTGCAGGCTTCATCATCAGCCGTTCGAATGAACCCTTCCGACGGTTTGCGCGTTGACCCATTTATCTGATCCCGCCAGCTTAACCGACATATCCGAAAAGAAAATCCGAATCGGCTTTCCGTCCGCCGTCCCGCGGTGATCCGTTGCGATAAGCAGCGGTCCAGCCTTCATGTAATCCGCAAAGGTCGCGATCACGGTGCGGGATTTGGGGGCGCCGTGGTGGTGGTAGACTATCTCCTCTATTCGCTTGTCGGTGCCAACGTAGAGCTCCCAGGTGTCGCCGGGTTGATAGCCGCCCTCGGAGGGGTATTTCACCACAACACGCCGCGCAGAGCCCTCACCCAGGGGGAGCTTCTGCGTGCCCTCATCCGTCACGGTCGTGCCGTCCCACACGATATGGAACGGGAGCAGCAACCAGTACTGATCATTGGCGAATGCCGGATCGATCTCCTTCGTTACCGTATCGCTTTGGCGAGAGAGTTGCGAGCGTTGATAGCTGACCTTTACCGGCTTGCCTTCCTTGTCTTTTCCTTCGTAAGAGACCGTGTCGGTCTTCGGGCTCCATTCCCACGTGCGAGAGATCTTGCGACCAGAAGCGTCCGCATGATTCCAGGTGTAGCGGATTGCCTCAACTTGCCCGAACGAATCGAGGCCGTAGGTCTTGGCGATCTGTTCGGCAGTCGGGGCGGTCTGCGCCCTGGAAGCTGCGGGGAAGATCAGCAGCATGCTAAGAGCCAGAAGGAAGATCAGATTGAGGCGGCTCAACTCGCCGTGAGCCTGAGGGCGAATACTGCTCACGTCGGGCTCCTTCGGTTTGGATGCAATTGCGAATTTCATATTGGTCTCCTAACCCGATAGTGTAGGGGACCATATCGGAAGGCGGCTTCAGCTCTGCCAATAAATTCTGTTTTAGAAGGCACCTCGGTGCGGACGTTAGTCGCCGCTGGCCCATGGAGCGTATTTTGCTCGCAAGCCTCCTCGCAGGTGTTGCGGGCGGCGTCTCACTTCATGGGCTTGTGTAGACAAGTGACCACAAACTCGCGGCCGACCGTATGACGAGTAGCAGCGCCCAGAACAGCGCCAGGATCAGATAGCGCCAGTTTCCCTGATGCAGATAATCATTCGTCGTCGCGGTCAGGAAGTGCCAGACATCGGTGAAGGGATTTTGCGGGCATCGGCGCGTGCTCCGGGAATCGAATGGTTATTCATCGAACGGTTATTCTACGTATCGGTTGGTGAGATCGTTACGCTGCGTGACAACGGCGCACCACCGTGCGGCGGACCGAGCAGCGCGCCGTAGCATTACATCTCAGTCGTTCGGACGCGCCCCTCCGACAGTCATTGCGCGTTGATCCACTTGTCCGATCCCATAAGCTTGACCGACACATCCGAAATGGAAATCGAAAACGGCTGTCCGTCGACCGTCCCCTGATGATCCATTGAGATCAGAAGCGGGCCGGCCTTCTTGTAATCCTTATAGGTCGCCATCACGAGCTTGGGTGGGTTGTTCGCGCCCCGATGGTAGACGATCTCCTGGATTCGCTTGTCGTCGCCAATATAGAGGTCCCACGCATCGCCGGGCTGGTAGCCACCCTCGGAGGGATATCTCGCCACGACCAGCTTGGCGGAACCCTCGCCGAGGGGGAGTTTCTGCGTGCCCTCATCGGTCACAGTCGCACCATCCCATACGATATGGAACGGGAGCAGCAGCCAATACTGATCGTTGGCGAAGGCCGGATCGACGTCCTTCTTGATCGCATCGCTTTGGCTATCGAGCTGTGAGCGCTGATAGCTGGCCTTGACCGGGTTGCCGTTCTTGTCCTTCCCCTCGTAGGCGATCACGTCGGTCTTCGGGCTCCATTCCCAAGTGTGAGAAAGCTTGAGATTGGGCGCGTCCAAACTCCAAGTGTACCGGATGGTCTCGATTTGCCCAAACGAATCAACGCCGTAGGTCTTGGCTATCTGTTCGGCAATCGGTGGGCTCTGCTGCGCCCTGGAAGTCTCAGGGAGCATCAACAACGTGCCGAAGGCTAAAAGGCGGATCACATGAATGCTGCTCATGTCGAACTCCCTAAGGTTTGGGTGCAATGGCATTGATCAAGCTGGGGCTCGGTTGCCCCATGACATTCGCGCAGAAGACTGCGCCGAATCTACGATTGAGCGAATCTTCGATTGAAAAGGACAGGCCTGGGACGAAACATGATCGCAGCGGCGAGCCGACTCCGATCGGATCAGCGTCGCGAACAGCAAAACGCCAGCGAAATCGCGTGCGCGCAAAGGGCGATTTCGTGAGGCGATTCAACGTGATTTGGGTCGTCCAGTCCCCAGGCGAAAAATATTTCGCTTAACCCGTCGGGCAAATCACTCCTAGAACTTTCGCCGTCTCGCCCAGTCGAGGGGCGTTGGCCATCGTCACGAACGTTGGGCGGGATGCGATGGACGCTTTGGCTTCGCGAGACGAGCGATGCCTAAGGCGGACGGCAAAGCCGTGTGGTCCTGACGCCCCGACGCTGGCGTCAAGTTGGCGGAGCGATCCGCAAGCGATGGTGGCAATAAAGCCCGGTCACCAGGGAGAGCGCGTTATAAGCCGTAAACCATTGCGCAGGGAAGGTCGGATTGTTTCGGCGAACCTGTGGCGACTACGCTCGTGTGCTTTTTTTCTGCACGCGAGGCTATGGGTGCGGCGAGCACCCGGCTTTCCCTGCGCCCTTGTTTTTTCGAGGGTGATCGTAAGCAACGACTCGGGCGCATCGCGCCGCGGGAATGCGGAGCTGCGTTTGCTGTTTGACAATTGAATAGGAATGAGGATGCGACTGTCAGTTTCGTTGCGCGCTCCAATAGCCTGAGCAGCGCGCGTTGCCTGAATGGCCGCTCCACGTTCCACGGCCGGAATTGCCCACAAGTTTACCGGAGCCCGAGGCGTATTTGTCCTGAACGGTCACCGACGCGCGAACCGCGCCGGATCTCGCGACGTAGCCTCTGAACCTCACCAGATTCGGATGCGTTACAATTCCGTTGGAGATGTTGACCGAGAAATTGTAGGTCGGATCGCACGCGCCCCTTTGCGTCACAAAGAGAAGTTCCCACGAACCATCGTATACCGAGCGAGCTTGCGCCGCGGAAGCCAACACGAGGCAACATGCGGCCGTCAGATAAAACAAAAGCTTTGTCTTCATCGCAACTCCTCCGAAGCGTCGTCATGAATCTCGGGCCAACCTGCGCATGTTCGCGCGCCCGGGCCGGGATCACAACCACCGGAGGCATGAAGCAATGTGCTGGTTCAAATTTGCTCGTGTCGCCTGCGTCGCTTTTCCCGCGGTCCGACTTCAATCTGGTCGCGGTCACATCTTTGGACAATAGCGTCTCGGCACCTCTCACGTCATGTTGACGCGAGCTGAAGGACGGAAAACATGAGACGACGCGACTTGCGCCTTAACCAGAGGGTTGGGGTATCGGATAGGGGCGTTGGTCGGTGCGAGCGCATCGGCCATGGGCTAGCTCTTTAGCCGTATCCGTCCCCGAGCCCGTACTCCTGGTAGATCGTCAGTGGATCAAGATCGGGAAACAGCCTGCACTTGGCCTGGGCGAGATGCAGCGTGACGGCCGCAGGCTCGCGGCCATTGGCGAGCAGCTTCCGGATGTCGTCCATATGCGCCCGCGGCTGGTGTTTTGGCGGAAGTTGCTCCAGCGCGACGAAAGCCGTTGCCAGCGCCTCGGTGACGACCCATTCGTCGTGGCCCGTGATTCCCTTCTTTGGCATCGGCGCACCCCACGTCTTGTGGCCATTTCATTCTAGCGCGATCGAGGCAGAACCGCCATCGAGCCTTTGGGCTGGCTCACGCCTGCGCGCCCCCGGGGTTCGGCGACGACTTCGTAACGGTTCCCGCCCGGCAGCCGCCGCCTGTGAAACAGCCGGCTTTGGCATTTTTCAGGCGCGGGCGCCTTGCATTGTCGCCGTCCCCGGTTAAAAGGCCGGAACGTCCATGCCATCCACACCGAGCCCAACCAACGCGGCGCGGGCAGAACATCCCCTTGCAAATTCCGGCTTCGTGTTGAATGCCGGCTGCCCCCATCCTCGGTTGGAGCATACGTATGAGACTTCTGAGCTTCGTCTACCGCTTCATCTCGAACTTCGCATTTCTGGCGGTAGTCTATTTCAGCCTGAACTTCATGGAGAAGTATCATAACCGGGCGATCATCGCGATTCTCGTGCTGATCTATACCGGCATGCGGGCAGTCTCGACGTTGCGGTCGTTTTATTTCTTCCAGAAGATCGAGCGGCTGGAGGTCGAGACACGGCGCCTGATGGCGACCGCCGCGGACAGCGCCGGGATAACCCCCGCCCGCAAGCAGGCCGTCGGCGACGTCAGCGGGCTGCGCCGCGACGCCGAGATGAAGGCTTACATGGATCTGTTCTTCCTCGCCTGCATCGTGCTGCTCTGCGTCGCCAAGATCGTGACCGAGTAGTTGAAAACGATTCAAGGCAGCAGCCGTTTTTCCAGCTCCTCAAACATCATGCGGTTGCCGGCCGCGGAGAAATGGTCGTCGCCGAGGATATAGAGGTGTTCGTACCAGTCCTTGTCATTGTCGGCCGCCGCGAAGAATACCGGAAACAGGTTGACGAACGCCTTGCAACGCATAGGGCAGAAATCACGCCACAGCGCGACCTGGCGGCTGTCGCGGTCATCCTGGGCGATTTGCTGGGCCCAGGGATAGACGACGATCGTGAGCGGGATGCCGCGGTCCGCCAACAGGTCCGAAAGCTTCGTCATGTTTTGCAGTGATCGCGCGATGCCGCCGTCGACCCCAAGCGGACGATGTCTGGTGGGATCGGGTGACTTGGTCGTCCAGCCGATCCGATTGTGATCGTTCTCGATGTCTCGCCGCCGGTTTCCGAGCGCGGATTGAATCCATCGCTTGACGGTGAGCCGCACCCGGTTGGTGACGACGAAATGATCGATGAAGAAATCTCGCTTGATCGCGGGTTCCGGTGTGGCGCCCGGCGGCGTCGTGCAAAGGCTGTGATATTTCGGGTCGTCGTCGATGCAGAAGTAGGAGGTCGCTTCATCTTCCACGTCTGAACTATCGGATAACAGCACGACCTCGTCGAACTGCAACCCACGCTCGAGCAGATATTTGATCTTCCTGTAGTAGATGCTGGGGGAATAGGACGCGACGCCGGCGTTGAGGAATTCGACTTTCTCGGCGCGTTCGTGGCCCGCGCGATCGAGCAGACCGGCAAAAGAATTATCGAAGGTCATTCCGATGCCTTCGACAAACGAATCTCCCATCAACAGAATCCGGCGCGAGCTCGATTTCAGCGGCACGTCGCGCACCGCGGAATCCTTGAAGCCGAAGTTGTTGGTGATCAGGCGGTAGCGCGCCTCGCCCCAGATGTCGTAGCCGTCGAAATTGGCCGCTAAGCCGTGATCGTAGACGGGCTCGGCGATGCGCGCCGAGCGTGCCTTTTCCTGGCCCATCGTGAAGGCGGAATAGAGGAAGTCGAACAGAAGAAACAGCGCCAGGCAGTACAGTACCAGCGTCGTGTTGATGAGAAGGCGCCTTGCCGTGAAATAGGCCTTGCTCGAGGCCCGCGCGCGCGAAGAAAGGCTGTCCGGCATCCGTTCCTGCATTCCCGTGTTCTACCGGCTAGTATTGATGTTCCAGTACTACCGCGATCGGGCCGAAACAGACCAAAAAAAGCCGGCGACCTCGCCGCGCATACCTGATAAAGCACGGCGAGTATCATGGGGTCTTGTCGGCAGTTCTCATGAAGCAGTCAACCCATGAGGTTTTCACCCGGGACGAGGTGGCACAGCCCGGGTCCGACCGCACGTTCGGCCTCGTTATGGCCGGCGCGTTGGCGCTGGTGAGCCTGCTCAACGGCTGGCATCTCGGCCGCGTGTGGCCGTGGACTTTGGTGGCTTCGGTGCTGTTGCTGATCGCGGCACTCTCGTGGCCGTCGTCGCTGCATCCGCTCAACCGGTTGTGGATGAAGTTCGGCCTTATCCTGCATCGAATAGTCAATCCGATCGTGATGGGCCTTGTGTTCTATGGCACGATTTTTCCCACTGCCCTTGTGATGCGGGCGCGGGGAAGGGATTTGCTGCGGCTCAAGCGCGAGGCTGGTGCGCAGAGCTACTGGATCGCGCGCGTTCCGGGACCCGCGCCGGAAACCATGAGAGATCAGTTCTGATGATCGATTTTGTCGCCGAGTTGTGGCGCTTCATGCGCGTGCGCAAGAAATTCTGGCTGCTGCCGATCCTGATCATGATGGTGGTATTCGGAGGTCTCGTCGTGCTGACGAAGGGATCCGTATTCGCGCCGTTCATCTACACACTGTTCTGAGAAGGCATGCGCATTCTCGGCATCTCTGCGTTCTATCACGACAGCGCCGCCGCGCTGGTCGAGGACGGTCGCATCGTCGCCGCCGCACAGGAAGAACGTTTCACACGCAAGAAGCACGACCCGTCGTTTCCAATGCATGCGATCGGCTACTGTCTGGAAGCCACGGGCGCAAGGCTTTCCGACATCGACCATGTCGTTTTCTACGACAAGCCGTTCCTGAAATTCGAGCGGCTGCTCGAGACCTATATCGCGATGGCGCCGGCAGGCTTCCGCTCCTTCCAGATGGCGATCCCGCTGTGGCTGAAGGAAAAGCTGTTCCAGAAGAGCCTGTTGCGAAAGAAGCTTGGGGAATTCGATGAGGAGTTCGATGGTGCGAGGCTGCTTTTCACCGAACATCATTTGAGCCATGCAGCCTCGGCCTTCTATCCGTCGCCGTTCGACAAGGCCGTGGTTCTCACCATGGACGGTGTCGGTGAATGGGCGACGACATCGGCCGCTCTAGGTGAGGGCAACCGTCTTGAGATCTTCCAGGAGATTCACTTTCCGCATTCGCTTGGTCTGCTTTATTCAGCCGTGACCTATTACACCGGCTTCAAGGTCAACTCCGGCGAATACAAGGTGATGGGGCTTGCGCCGTACGGCCAGCCGAAATACGCGCAGCTCATTCTCGATCACCTGATCGATCTGAAGCCGGACGGATCGTTTCGGCTCGACATGTCCTATTTCGACTATTGCACCGGGCTCACCATGACCAACGAGCGGTTTGCAAAACTGTTCGGCCAGCCGGTGCGCACGCCCGATCAGTTGCTGACTTCGTTCCACATGGATGTTGCCGCCTCTATTCAGGCGGTGCTCGACGAAGCGGTGCTGCGCCTGACGCGCAGCCTCGCCAGCAAGACCGGCGCCCGCAATCTCTGTCTTGCGGGGGGCGTGGCGCTCAATTGTGTTGCCAACGGCAAGGTGCTGCGCGACGGCAAGTTCGACCGGATCTGGATTCAACCGGCGGCCGGTGATGCCGGCGGCGCGGTCGGTGCTGCGTTCGCAGCCTACCATCAGTTCAGGGGCGAGCTACGCAGCGCTGCGGCCAGCGATGGGATGTCGGGCGCGTTTCTCGGTCCGCAATTCTCGCAAAGCGAGATCGAGCGAAGGCTCACCGCGGTCGGCGCGCGTTTTACCGTATTGAGTGAAAACCAAATGGTCGAGGCGACGGCGAAGGCGCTGTCCGATCAGCTTGCGGTCGGCTGGTTTCAGGGCCGGATGGAATTCGGCCCGCGCTCGCTCGGCGCACGCTCGATCCTCGGCGATCCCCGCTCGCCCGCGATGCAGAAGAACCTCAACCTCAAGGTCAAGTACCGCGAGAGCTTCCGTCCCTTCGCGCCGGCGGTGCTGCGCGAGGATGTTGCGGACTGGTTCGAACTCGATTCGGACAGCCCCTACATGCTGATCGTCGCCGATGTCAGGGACGACAAGCGGCGCGCTATGAGCGCGCAGGAGCAGGCATTGTTCGGGATCGACAAATTGAACGTTTCACGTTCGGAAATCCCCGCCGTGACCCATGTCGATTACTCCGCCCGCATTCAGACCGTGAGTGCGGACACCAACCCGCTGTTCCACCGGTTGTTGCAGCGGTTCAAGGCGCTGAGTGGATGCCCCGTGCTCGTCAATACCAGCTTTAACGTGCGCGGCGAGCCGATCGTGTGTACGCCGGAAGATGCCTTCCGTTGCTTCATGGGTAACGAACTGGATGTCCTGGTCGTCGGCAACTGCGTGCTCAACAAATCCGAACAGGACTCTGCCCTCAAGCAGGACTACAGCTCGGCTTTCGAGCTTGACTAGCGCTTCTTGAGGCTTGCCACGTGAACCGGACGCCGCTGCGGCTTACCCGCATGCGCCTGATGTTTTGGCGCGCCGTGGCTGGCATGTGCGACCCGAGTGGCGTGGCGGGCTCCACGCGTCAGGCGCGTCCTTGCACCGCTGCCATGTTTGGCCGCGGCCGCGGCAACAGCGCGCTCGGAATGACCGACCTCGGTGGACGCCTGTTTTGACTGACCTTCGGCTTGTGGCTCGGTCGCGATTTCGGCTCGGCGCGACCGCGACGATTCGAAAGCGGCGCGCGCGTCGCCGGGTACCTCGAACAGGCGCTCCCCCGGCACCGGCAACGTAGTGGCAGCGTCCTGCATCGGCGGCTCGGTCAGCCGCGGCCAGGGTGGCTCGCGCGGCAGCGGCACGTTTTGCACAACCCGCCTGGCGCGATCGAACGGTTCGGCGGAACGAAACAGCTCTCCATCCGGTGCATCGAAATTCGGCAGCACGGGCGCTGCGAACGCTTGCGCCTCGGTAAAAGCGAAACTGGGGATTTTCGGCCAATGCGCGATCGGCACATTCTCCGAAGGTGGATGCAATTGCCATTGCACCGGATCGGTCGGCGTCGCCGGGCGCTGCGGCGTCGCCGGCACCACGTGCACGATGTGATAGCCGCGCACCTTCATCTCGTGCAGGATCCTCGGCAAAGCCGCAGCCGTGCGCGCCTGGATGTCGTGCAGCAACAGGATGCCCTTGCCGGTCTCCTCCAGCCGCTTGATCGCGAGATCAGAGACGCGCGACGAAGAAATGTGGTGCCAGTCATCGGCCAGAAAATCAGCGCTCCAGACCTGGATGCCACGCGACGCCAGATATTCTTCGACGCCTTCGGCGCGAAGCAGGCCTGGAATCCGGAAGAACGGCGCGACCATGGTGGGATCGCTGAGCGCCGCCGACACTGATGCAATCCCCCCATCGATCTCCTGCCTGGCCTTTTCGATCGGCATGCGATCCATCGTCAGCGGGTGATCCTGGGTATGCGTGCCAATCGTGTGACCGGCGGCGGCGAGCTTACGCACCCCTTCCGGATTGGCTAGCGCCTGTTGACCGATGGTAAAGAAAGTCGCTTTCACACAATTGTCGGCGAGGACCTGCAACACCTGGTTGCTGTTGCGGGGCAACGGCCCGTCATCAAAGGTCAGCACCACCTCGTGGTCCCGAAGCGGCAATGTCTCCGGATATTGCATGGTGCCGATCCGCGGATGCTCGCGTGGATCGACCACCAGCGTGCGCGAGGTGCCGATCGCATCGGGGTGCCCGGGACAGTCGGCGGCGGATGCACTCTGCGCGGCGAGGCCCAGGAGCAACCCCAAGCATAAGGGTAATCCCAGGCAAAGCGCGCTCGATCGTCGCGCGCGGTACCGAAAAGAGCCGTCAAGAGAGCCGTCACCAGTCATGACGCACCGTCCGCATTGCACCCGCACCCGCCGGCGTCACTTGCCCTCCATTGCCGAACGTTCGTCTCGCAGCTTGCGGCAATGGGCTCACGGGTTCCAGGATAGCGATTATTGCATGCGGCGTTGTGAACATAGCCTTAACGGCCGACTTCCACCCAGGTTTTAGAGTGCCCCGCTCAGGTCAGTTGCGGACGTGCCCGGAACGACATGCACTATGTGATAGTGGTTGTCCCGGAGATAACGCAAAAAAGCCGGCAGCATGGCAGCGGTTCTCGCCTGGGGGTCGTGCAGCAGGATGATCCCCTTGCGGGCTACCTTCAGCCGGTCGACCAGGAGCCTTAATTCGTACTTCGGCGTCATTTTGTTCCAGTCGCCGGCCCACAAATCGGTCCCGAACACGACGATGCCGCGCGATTGCAGGAGATCGAGAGTTGCCTGGGTCGTCTCAAAACCAGGAAAACGAAAGAATGGTGTTGACGGGGTCGTGGTCTCGACCCCGTGAAGCGCCATCTCGACCGCTGAGATG
>Ga0209153_1000244_pt1 | contig 28925 bp, 24 predicted proteins | sample GraSoiAngelo_120_FD_185877 | JGI IMG/M metagenome (GOLD analysis project Ga0209153, IMG submission 185877) | Grasslands soil microbial communities from the Angelo Coastal Reserve, California, USA - 14_0919_09_20cm (SPAdes) (version 2) | ecosystem: Environmental > Terrestrial > Soil > Grasslands ... | reverse complement strand
CATAAGTATTCGAACGTTCCCGTGCCGCCGCCTCCGATATAGTCGCGATCGGCTGATTGAAAGGCCGTTGCGCGCGCCTTCCAGATGTCGTTAAATTGGTTCAAAGTCCGGCGAAGGCAGGCCCTCGAACCTGCTGAGGCTCGGTGTTGCAGCGCCTCCTTCGCAAGCTTTGGACTTTGGATGTTGCCGTGCTCGTTTTGACGAATAAGATGTTTGTGACAATCCCGTTAAAGGCCCAAAAGTCCTGACAGCCCAAAATATTTTCAGTCGACGCGGATCGGGAATTTTTCTCCGTGATATTTGTGATCGAGATTTTTGATAAACCCGATAGCCGTGGAAATGCGCGGGTCATTGAGCGTCGGACCCATACTGGGCCGACGGTGGCCGAGGCCCTTCGGACGGCTCGGGCCAACTTGCGCACGCCGCCGCCGAGTGCCTATAGCTTCTCAATGTCGACCGGTGGCAAGGAAGTCGGACGTTGGCGAAGAGCTGACAACGGCGGCAAAGCCGACATTTTGGATGATATTCAATCTGCAAAAAGAGACGACGGATAGAGCGACGCCGACCGATCGGCGCAGCCGCGACGAGGCAGGTTGGCGCCAGCGCGGCGGCAAGATACTTGACCAGCTGTCGTAGGTTCGCGCGCCGCGAAAATCCGTTCGGTATCCTGCAGGTGCGACGCTTACGGACAAAAACTTCGCAACTGTGAGGCTGCAGGCTGCTCGACCTGGGGGGCGATTTGCCCGACGGGCTAGAGTTAGCGCAGGCAACGACCCGACCACACCACCGCTTCGTCAACGTGGAATTTGGCCGCACAGCCATGCTTGGCTCGCGACGAGTGAATGCTTGACGGCTACCCCAAATCAGCGATTTCCTTCCGTGCATCCCGCCCTCGCTACAAGGGACGTATCGCGATCGTCACGGACGTTGGGTACGGGATGCGGTGGACGCGGCAGCGTCGGGCGCGTGAGTGGTCGCAGGGCGTTTTTTTTCGTGAGCGGTTCACAACGCGCAAGACGAACGGCGCTGATCCGCCTTCGCTAAAGCTTCGGCGGACTGGTACCAAATCCGCCGAGCGGCTTTTTCGAAAGGCGGGCGCGGACGGCAAAACCGTGTGGTCCTGACACCCGTTGCTGGTGCCAAGTCCACGGAGGCGAAATCGGCCCGACCGGGTTGATCAGCCTTAATCCGTGGACGACGGTGACAAGACGAATTCGTCGCCGAGGAGAGCGCGCTATAAGCCGTTAAAACCATTGCGCAGGGAAGGCCGGACTGTTTCGGTGAACCTGTGGTGACGACGCTCGTGCGCTTCTTGTTTGCGTGCGAGGCTGCCGGTGCATCGGGCACCCGGCTTTCCCTGCGCCCTTGTTTCTTCGAGGGACACCGGCTTGCAAAGCTCGGGCACTATCTGCGCCGCGAGGAGGTGGAGTCGTGGTGAAATGGTGATGGTGGGCACGGCCCAAGTCCGTCTCTGCACACCCAACGAGATAAAGTCAAAACGCCGTGTACCCGCCATCGATCACAAAGCAATCGGCGGTGTGATAGGACGATGCCTTGCTCATCAGATACACTGCTATGCCCCCGAAGTCGGAGGGCTCGCCGAACCGCCGCACCGGAATCCGCGGCATCACGTTGGCGACGAATTTCTCGTTGGCCATGAGGCCGGCGGTCATGTCGCTCATGATCCAGCCGGGGAGGATGGCATTGGCGGTGACGCCGTGACGGGCCAGTTCGACCGCGAGCGCGCGGACCAGCGCGTTGATGGCGGCCTTGGTTGCGGCGTAATGCTCGTTGCGCGCGGTGCCGAACAGCGAGGCGAGGCTCGAAGTCGCAACCAGCCGGCCGAACGGATCGCCTGCATTGGCGCGTTCGGTCATGTGGCGCGCCGCGACCTGAAAGGCGTGGAACACGCCGTCGAGATTGGTCGCAAACATCTGCCGCCATTCTTCTTCGGTGCGATCGATGAAGGCACGCCGTCCGCCGCCGCCGATGCCGGCATTGGCAAAGCAGCCGTCGACCCGCCCGAAAATTTCCAGTGTGCCGGTCATCGCGGCCTTCACCGACGCCGGATCGGTAACATCGCAAACCCGGGTATCGACCTTGCCGGGTCCACCCGCCATGCGCGCGGCGGCGCTTTTGTTCTTCTCGGCGTTGCGGCCCCAGATCGAAACGTTGCAGCCCGCAGCAGTCAGCGCCTGCGCGATACCAAGGCCGATGCCGCCATTGCCGCCAGTGATCACGGCCATGCGGCCGGAGAGGTCAAAAATGTTCTCGAAGCTGCTCATTGGGGCGTTTCCATCTTTTGTATGACGCACATCAGACGCCAAGCATGGACAAGCCCGCCCGGAAAATCAAATATGGTTCGAGACATCCATTTGACGCGCCGCGATACCAACGTGGCGGCAACAGGCGAGGAAACCATGCAATTCAAGCACGTCACGCTCGATTTCGATGGTCCGGTCGGCCTCCTCAAGCTCGATCACCAGGAGGTCATGAACGCGGTCTCCATGGACATGCTCGGCGGCCTTGCCGAAGCCCTCGATACGATCGACGAGAAAAAAGCCGAGGTGCGCTGCGTCGTCCTGACCGGGGCAGGGCGGGCGTTTTGCACCGGCGCTAACTTGCAAGGGCGAAACAACCAGAAGCCCGGCAGGAGCAATGCGGGTGCCGCGCTCGAGACCGGGTTTCATCCGTTCCTGCGGCGGCTGCGTAATCTGCATTGTCCGCTGGTCACCTCGGTCAACGGGCCGGCCGCCGGCGCCGGCATGAGTTTCGCGCTGATGGGCGACATGATTTTATGCGCGAGGTCGGCGTATTTCCTGCAGGCCTTCCGCCGCATTGGCCTGGTGCCGGATTGTGGATCGACCTGGCTGTTGCCGCGGCTGATCGGCAAGGCGCGCTCCGTCGAATTGTCGCTGATGGGCGAGCGGCTGCCGGCCGAGAAGGCGCTCGAATGGGGGCTTGTCAATCGCGTCTATGACGACGCGGCGCTTTCAGGCGAGACCATGAAGCTCGCGCATGAGCTTGCCAACGGGCCGACGATCGCGCTGTCGCTGATCCGGAAACTATATTGGGAAAGCCCGGACAATTCATTCGAGGACCAGCTCAACCTCGAATTCGAATCGCAGCGGATCGCCGGTGCCGCGGAAGATTTTAAGGAGGGCGTCACCGCGTTCCTCGAGAAGCGTCCGGCCAAATTCAGGGGAAAATGATCGAGACGGAGCTTTTGTCACCTGCCGGCCCATTTCGGTGGGCGCTTTTCGGAAAACGCCTTCGGTCCCTCGATATAGTCCTGCGAGGCCACCATCGCTTTCACCGCCGGGTATTCGCGCTGCTCGGCGATCGCCTGCTCGAGCGAGACCGCGAGGCCTTTGTGGATCGTCTGCTTGGAGGCACGGATCGACATCGGCGAGTTCCTGCAGATCGTCTCGGCCCAGCGCTCGGCCGCGGCCAACGCTTCGCCCGCGGGCACTACTTCGTTGACAAAGCCGAGCTCAAAGCCCTCGCGCGCCGAGACATGGCGCGCGGTCAGGATCATGCCCATCGCGCGCTTCAGGCCGATCTGCCGCGGCAGCCGGTGCAGGCCGCCGGCAAGCGCCGCGAGGCCAACATGCGGTTCGGGCAGGGCAAACTTTGCATTCTCGGACGCAATGATGAGGTCGCAGGCGAGCGCAATCTCAAAACCGCCGCCCATGGCGACGCCGTTGACGGCGGCGATGATCGGCTTGTCGCAGTCGAAGCGCGTGGTGAGGCCGGCAAAGCCGCCCTTGTCCCAGCCGCGTTTTCCGCCCGCCGCCTGCCATTTCAGATCGTTGCCGGCGCAGAACGCCTTGTCACCGGCCCCGGTGACGATCGCGACCCATTGCTCGGGATCGGCGGAAAAATCGTCGAACAGCTTGTTGAGCTCGAAATGCGCATCGATATGCAGCGCGTTGTACACCTCGGGGCGCGACAGCGTCACAATCGTGATTGGGCCCTTGCGCGTGAGCTTGGAGAATTTCAGATCCATGTTTGCTCCCGTAGGGTTTGGCGTGGAAGGCTCGCAACAATACTAGCGTGCGGTCAGCACCGAACACCATCCAATGGCGCAAGGAGGAGGCTGGCAGGGCGGGAAGCATTAGAGTGAAGCGTGCCGTGCAATCACCCCCGTGCCGCGCGGTCCTTCTCGTTCTGCGCCTTGATCTGCTCGCGCGCCTGGTTCCAGTCGGCATCGGTCCAGTCGCGGAGCTGATAGAAGTTGCCGCCCATCGCCAGCGCCTGCGCGCCGTCCATCGCGATGGTTTCGCCGTTGATCCAGTCGCAGCCGCCGGAAATCAGGAACACCGCGAGGTTTTGCAATTCTTCCATGGTGCCGACCCGCCCCATCGGGTTCATCGCCTTGGTCCGCGCGCCGGCCTCATCGCCGGCTTTGAGACGCTTGCTCATCCCCTCGGTCGGAATTTCGCCGGGAGCGATGGTGTTCAGCCGGATGCCATAGTGGCCCCATTCGGTCGCAAGCGACATGGTCATGGCGTGGATCGCGGATTTGCTCATCGCCGACGGCACCACATAGGGCGAGCCGTTGCGCACCCAGGTCACGGTGATCGACACCACGTTGCCGCGCAGCTTGGCAGCGATCCAGCGTCGCCCCACGGCATGGGTCACATAGAAGGTGCCATGCATGACGATGTTCGCAACCGCATCGAAGCCGCGCGGGCTCAATTCTTCCGAGCGCGAGATGAAATTGCCGGCGGCGTTGTTGATGAGATCGGTGAGGGGACCCTCGCGGAAGATCGTCTCGATCATCTCGTCGACCGCAAGCGCGTTGCGGATGTCGACGCCATGACTCGTCACCCGGCCGCCATGGAGGTCCATCAATTCGGTCGCGGTTTCGTCGCAGACAATCTTGCGGCGGCCGCAGATATGCACCTCGGCGCCGAGCTCGAGGAAGCGCGCGGCCATCGCTTTGCCCAAACCGGTGCCGCCTCCGGTCACGAGAATGCGGCGGCCTGCGAGAAGCTGATCCTTGAACATGGCGTCCACCCAAGGGAATTGTCTGTTAATTGGTCGATTGACTAACAGCGGCTTTCTGTAAAGCTGCAACAACAATATCTGTAAAATTGGCACGAGAATAAGAGCCTCACGGAGAATTTCATGGAGCAGCGCGTCTCGATATCGATTTCGCAGGGTATCGCCGACGTCCGTCTGGTGCGGGCGGACAAGATGAACGCGCTGGATGCGGCGATGTTCGACGCGCTGGTTGCCGCCACTGCGCGGCTTGCCACTGAAAAAGGGCTGCGAGCGGTAGTATTATCCGGTGAGGGGCGGGCGTTTTGCGCCGGCCTCGACATGGGCCGCTTCGCCGCCATGAACGACAATGGCGGCAACGGGATCGCAGGCGGCGAAAAACGCGACCTGACCGTACGCACCCATGGCCTTGCCAATTTTCCGCAAGCTGCGGTGTGGGGCTGGCGGCAGTTGCCGGTCCCGGTAATTGCCGCGATCCAGGGCGTGGCGTTTGGCGGCGGATTCCAGCTCGCGCTCGGCGCCGACATGCGCTTGCTTGCGCCTGATGCGCGGATGTCGATCATGGAGATCAAATGGGGATTGGTGCCGGACATGGCGGGGACGCCGATCCTGGCAAGCCTGGTGCGCGACGATATCCTGCGCGAGCTCACCTATACCGGGCGGATTTTCTCGGCGCAGGAGGCGATGACTTATGGCCTTGCGACGCGCATCTGCGACGATCCGCGCGCCGCCGCCCTTGAGCTCGCGCTTGAAATCGCCGGCAAGAGTCCGGACGCCATCCGCGCCGCCAAGCGATTGCTGAACATTCTTTCTGTCGATCCCGGTCCGGCGCTGCTCGCCGAATCCGTCGAGCAGCAGAAGCTGTTGGGTAGTCGCAATCAGCTAGAGGCAGTACGCGCCAATATCGAGAAGCGCGCGCCGCGTTTTGCCGACGCCTGACCCACCGTCATGGCCGGAACACGTGCGCTCCTCGGATGAGGACATCAACCCGTAATACCGCCTCTATCTTTATCTTGCGCTGCGGCAGAAAAATTGCAGACTGCGGGTTGCCGGGCAGTTCTGGAGCAGTCACCGATGTCTACCCAGATCATGCCTTCGAATGCCGAATTGCGGTCCAATCGCAACGAAGATGCGCAGGCGCTGGAGGAGGACGCCCGGCTGCGGAACGATATCCGCCTGCTCGGACGTATCCTGGGCGACACCGTGCGCGATCAGGAAGGTGCCGATGTATTCGATCTGGTCGAACGCATCCGGCAAACCTCGATCCGCTTCCACCGGGATGACGACCGGCCGGCCCGGCACGAGCTCGAACTCATCCTCGACAGCATGTCGATCAGCCAGACCGTGCGCATCGTGCGCGCCTTCAGCTATTTCTCGCACCTCGCCAACATCGCCGAAGACCAGAACAACATCCGGCAGATGCGGGCAGGCTCGACGGCCAGCGGGGCGCCGCGCGCCGGAACGCTGGCGCTGACGTTGTCGCATGCGCGCGCCGCCGGCTTCAGCGTGCCTGAACTGCGCAAATTCTTTGCAACTGCCCTGGTCAGCGCGGTGTTGACGGCGCATCCGACCGAAGTTCGCCGCAAGAGCACGATCGACCGCGAGATGGAGATTGCCGCGCTGCTGGACCGGCGCGAACGGGTCAAGTTGACGGCTGAAGAAACCGAGGCAGCCGACGAGCAGTTGCGCCGGGCAGTGCTGACGCTGTGGCAGACCAATCTCCTGCGCCGCACCAAGCTTACCGTGCTCGACGAGGTCGCCAACGGGCTTTCCTTTTACGATTACACCTTCCTGCACGAAGTGCCGCGGCTGCATTGTTCGCTGGAGGATCGACTAGACGACGGCGACGGCGCAGCATCAGGCGAACTGGCCTCGTTCCTGCGGATGGGAAGCTGGATCGGCGGCGACCGCGATGGCAATCCCTTCGTTACCGCGGAGGTCATGCGCGGAACGCTCAAGATGCAGTCGAGCCGGGTGCTGCGCTTTTATCTCGAGGAGCTGCACGTGCTCGGCTCCGAACTGTCGCTCGCAGCCCACCTTGCCGATGTGTCGAAGGACCTGCGCGCGCTCGCCGAGCGCTCGCCCGACACTTCACCGCACCGAAGCGGGGAGCCGTACCGGCTGGCGGTGTCGGGTATCTACGCCCGGCTCACCGCTACGGCCGCGAGGCTGGATGTGGAAACCACGAGGCCGCCGGTCGGCGAAGCCGCGCCCTATGCCAATGTCGGGGAGTTCAAGGCCGATCTCGATGTTCTCCATCGCTCGCTGATATCCAACAACTCGCGCGTGATCGCCCGCGGACGGCTGCGGCTGTTGCGCCGGGCCGTGGATTGCTTCGGTTTTCACCTGGCATGTCTCGACATGCGGCAGAATTCGGCCGTGCATGAGCGCACCGTCGCGGAGCTGATCGACGCGGCCATGCCAGGCATGTCCTATCTGGCACTGAACGAGGAAGCGCGGATCGCGCTGCTTTCCGGCGAACTGCGCAATGCGCGGCCACTGACGTCAGTCTTCGTCAAATACAGCGAGGAGACACTTGGCGAGCTCGCGGTGTTCCACGCGGCCGCCGAAGCGCACGCCAAGTTCGGCGCGGACGCGATCCCCCAATGCATCATCTCCATGTGCAAGGGGATGTCCGACATGCTCGAGGTTGCACTGCTCTTGAAGGAAGCCGGCCTCGTCGATCCCACCGGCCGCAGCGCGATCAATATCGTGCCGCTGTTCGAAACCATCGAGGATTTGCAGGCTTCCAGCGCCATCATGGACCGGATGTTATCGCTGCACGATTATCGCAAACTGGTGGACAGCCGCGGCTCGGTGCAGGAAGTGATGCTCGGTTACTCCGACAGCAACAAGGACGGCGGTTTCGTCACCTCGGGCTGGGAGCTCTACAAGGCCGAGATCGGCCTTGTCGAAATATTCGAGCGCCATGGCGTGCGGTTGCGGCTGTTCCACGGCCGCGGCGGTTCGGTCGGCCGCGGCGGCGGCCCGAGCTACGACGCCATCATCGCGCAGCCCGGCGGCGCGGTGGACGGCCAGATTCGCATCACCGAGCAGGGCGAAATCATCTCCAGCAAATATTCCAATGCTGAAGTCGGCCGCAACAATCTGGAGATCCTGGCCGCTGCGACGCTGGAGGCAAGCCTGCTGCAGCCCAAGCACAGCGCGCCGCAGCGCGAATATCTGGAGGCGATGGACGAGCTGTCGCAGCTCGCCTTCAAGGCCTATCGGGGGCTGGTCTATGAAACCGAAGGTTTTGCGGATTATTTCTGGGCATCCACCGTCATCACCGAAATTGCCACGCTGAACATCGGCAGCCGGCCGGCCTCGCGCAAAAAGACCCGTGAGATCGAGGACCTCCGCGCCATTCCCTGGGTATTTTCGTGGGCGCAATGCCGGCTGATGCTGCCGGGCTGGTACGGCTTTGGCAGCGCGGTGGAGATCTGGGTCGCGCAGCATCCCGACAAGGGCATGCCGTTCCTTAAAGAACTCTATCGCGAATGGCCGTTCTTCCGCATGCTGCTGTCGAACATGGACATGGTGCTTGCCAAGAGCTCGATCGCGATCGCCTCGCGCTATGCTGAACTGGTGTCGGACACAGGCTTGCGCGAAAAGATTTTCGGACGCATCCGGCAGGAGTGGCAGACCTCGATCGACACGCTGTTGGACATCATGGGCCAACAGCGGCTGTTGCAGGGCAACCCGCTGTTGGAACGCTCGGTCCGCAACCGTTTTCCCTATCTCGATCCGCTCAACCACGTGCAGGTGGAGCTGTTGAAGGAGCACCGCGCGCAGAATCCGGACGAGCAGATCCTGCGCGGCATTCAGCTCACCATCAACGGCATCTCGGCGGGGTTGCGGAATACGGGATAAAGGCGCGAATAGTGCGAATAGCGAATAGGGATTGCGACCTCCAGTTATTCGCTACTCGCTATTTCGCTGCTCCCTTGGCTACTACGGCTTCAGTGCGCCCTGCGCACTCGTGTAGACTGCGTAGAGTGATGTCGAGCCGCAAATGTAAAGTCTATTTCGTTGCTGACCGCCAAAGCACAGGTTGGCGACCGTTTCCGGTATGTGGATCTTGCCGAGCAGATCGCCGTTAGGAGTGTAGCAACGCACGCCGTCCTCGTTCGGGTCGCCCCAACCCACGGAGCACCATACACGCCCGTCCGTATCGGTGCGCATCCCGTCGGTAATGCTCGGCTTGGGCATTTCCGCAAAGACCTTGCCTCCCGAAGCTTTTCCTGACCCGACATCCACGTCGAACATGCGGATATGCGACGGGTTTTCCGGCCCGTCCGTAAAGCCGGTATCGATCACATAGAGCCTCTTCTCATCAGGCGAGAAAGCAATGCCGTTGGGCTCCACGAAGTCATCGGCGATTACCTTGACGTCACCGGATTTCGGATCGACCCGGTAGACGTTATGCTTGTCCTGCTCAGGCTCGGCTTTGATGCCCTCATAATAGCCGCCGATGCCGTAGACGGGGTCGGTGAACCAGATCGAACCATCGGAAGCGACAGCAGCGTCGTTCGGCGAATTCAACCTCTTGCCATTGTACTTGTCGGCGATGATGGTGATCGAGCCGTCGAGTTCGGTCCGGGTGACCCGTCGGCCGCTGTGTTCGCAAGTGATCAGGCGTCCTTCCCGATCAATGGTGTTGCCGTTCGAGTTCATCGACGGCTGCCGGTATACGCTTAAGTGACCGTCGTCCTCCGAGAAGCGCATGATGCGGTTGTTGGGAATGTCGCTGAACAGTACGTAGCGCCCGGCCGCGAAGTAGACCGGGCCCTCGGCCCAGCGCATCCCGGTCGCGACGCGCTCAACCGCCATGGTGCCGGCGAAGGCCGGGAAGCCGGCAGGCCCGAACGAAACCTTGGGCTTTTTGAGAGACTCCAGGTGGGAATCCGGGTAGCGGCTCCCGGTTAGCGGCCCCAGGGGCAGCGACTCGGTTGACGGGGTTGGAACGCCAAATTCGCCGAGCGGCCTCATGGTCTCGACAGCGCCAGCTTTCGCGGTCACGGCCGTCGCGGCCAGTGCCGCCGCTGCGCCCTTCAGCAGGGTGCGCCGGCCGAGCCCTGCTGATGCGGGCGCGGGTGCCGACTGGTATTCGTGCTCTTGAAGCTGCGTTCTCATGATGTACCTCCCGAGTTGCTGGATGCGGTTCTGGTTGGTCCCAGAACCCGCCGCCAACTCTCAACCAACTCGTGAGTTCCACGTCGGACAGAATAAAGCGCAAACGGGCCGCGATAGGGTCTCAGATCGCGTCCCAGTTGAAGACATCGGCGGAGCGGTCCAGCTTGTAGAATGACGATTTCAGCGCTGGCATGCCGTGTTCAGCGATGCTCTCGGGCGTCCAGCCTTCGCCGCGGTGCACCGAGCGCAATGGGCGCGACTGGCTCATCAGGAAAATCTCGTTCATCCGCACCGCGAAGATTTGCCCGGTGACGTCCTTGGCGGCGTCGCTGAGCAGGAATGCCACGATCGGCGCGATCCTTTCCGGCCCCATTTGCTGAATTTTTGCCACCCGCGCCTTTTCCGCCTCGGTTTCCGTGGGAATGGTCCCGATCAGGCGGCTCCAGGCGAACGGCGACACGCAATTTGAGCGCACATTGAAGCGGTTCATGTCGAGCGCGATCGATTTCGACAGGCCGACGATGCCGAGCTTGGCCGCCGCATAATTGGCCTGGCCGAAATTGCCGACCAGACCTGAGGTCGAGGTGAAGTGGACGAAGGAGCCGCTCTCCTGCTCGCGGAACAGCCTTGCGGCGGCGTGCGCGACATAGAACGAGCCCATCAAGTGCACCTTGATGACGGATTCGAAGGCTTCCACGCTCATGCGGTGAAAGATCATGTCGCGCAGGATGCCGGCGTTGTTGACGACGCCGTCGAGCTTGCCGAAATGATCGGTCGCCATTTTGACGATCCGGCTCGCGGGAATGGCTTCGGCGACGGTTTCAAAATTCGCCACCGCCGTGCCGCCGCGCTTCTTGATCTCCTCGACCACTTCCTCGGCTGGTGCCGCGCTTGTTCCCGAACCGTCGGCGGCGACGCCGGGATCGTTGACCACGACCCTGGCGCCCTCGGCGGCACAGAGCAGCGCAATCTCACGGCCGATGCCGCGCCCCGCGCCGGTGACGATGATGGATTTGCCTTCGAGTGATTTGGCCATGTCTGTTTCCTCCGGCTAAGCTGTTCGTTCTCGATCACCTCGCCCCGCCTGCGGGGAGAGGTCGGCGCCAACGGGTCGGCGCGAAGCGCCGCCCGATGATAAACTCCGCGCCGGGTGAGGGGGACTCTCCGCGAGTTCAGGTCTGTCGAGAGAGCCCCTCACCCCAACCCTCTCCCCGCGAAGGGCGGGGCGAGGGAGTGGAAGAACTGTGCCTCTCTCACTGGATACTCACTTCTCGTTCGTAAAGATGATCGTGCCCGACGCGGCAAACATGCCGCCGACGCCGTGACAGACCGAGATCTTCGCGCCGGGCACCTGCGCCGGCGCAATGCCGCGCATCTGGCGCACGCTTTCCTGCAGCGCGTACATGCCGTACATGCCGGAATGCATGTAGCTCAAGCCGCCGCCATTGGTGTTGAGCGGCAGCTTGCCGCCGGGGCGGGTATGGCCGCCGGCGATGAACTTGCCGGTCTCTTCATGCGGCATGAAGCCGAGATCGCCGAGTCCATAAAGCGGCAGATGCGCAAAGGCGTCGTAGATCATGAGGTGATCGACATCCTTGTGGGTGATGCCGGCTTCCTTGAAGGCGAGCGGCCCTGCCACCTTGAAGGCGCGCGAACTGTCAAACGTCTGCATTTGGCTGACCATCGGCGTTTCCACACTCTCGCCGGTGCCGAGAATATAGACCGGCTTGTTCGGAAAATCCCTGGCGCGATCGGCCGAGGTCAGGATCAGCGCCCCACCGCCATCGGTGACGAGGCAGCATTGCAGGATGCGGAACGGGTAGGCGATCATCCGCGAATTCAGCACGTCGGCAACCGTGATCGGCGTCTTCATGGTGGCGCGGGGATTCTTTGCCGCCCATTCGCGCTGCACCACCGCGACCATCGCGATCTGCTCGTGGGTGATGCCGTGCGTTTTCATGTAGCGCAGCACCGGGATCGGAAACATGCTCGCGGGTGTCGTAACGCCGTAGGGCAGCTCGAATTGTCCGTTCAGGCTGTCGGGGCCCACCATGCGTGGCGTGCGGCCGATGTTCGACTTGCCGCTTTCGGCATGTGTGATCAGCACGGTCTTGCACAGCCCGGCTTCGATCGCGGCCGCGGCATGCCGGACATGCAGCATGAAGGAGCAGCCGCCCACCGAGGTGCCATCGACCCATGTCGGCGTGATGCCGAGATAATGCGCGATCTGCTGCGGCGTCTCGACTGCAGTGGCAAAGCCGTCGATGTCGGACAATTTCAGCCCGGCGTCCGCGATCGCGTTCAGGGCGGCATCCGCATGCAACTGGATCTGCGATGTATTGGGAATAATGCCGAGCTCGGTGGTCTCGGCCGCGCCGACGACGGCAACCTGATTCCTGCGCATGGTCCTTAACCCTTCGCCGGGCGAAACAAGGGAAGAGTGATCTTGTCGTCGAGCTTTTCGAAGGCGACCTCGAGCTTCATGTCGAGTTCGAGTGCCTCCGGCGTCTGCGGACACTCGACGATGTTCGTCATCAAGCGCGGGCCCTCGTCGAGCTCGACGACCGCGATGGCGTAGGGCGGCGTGAAGCCCGGGGCAGGGCGATGATGGATGACGTAGCTGTAAAGCTTGCCCTTGCCGCTTGCCTTGAACACGCTGACTTTGCGCGAGGCGCAGGAGGGGCAGAACGGGCGCGGCGGGAAATAGACGTTGGCGCAGGCATCGCAGCGCTGCAGGCGCAATTCGTTCGCCTGCGTGCCATCCCAGAAGTGCTGGGTTTCGGGTGTCGGCTTCGGTTTGGCGCGCGCTGGCTCAGCCATGTCTGTCGTTTCTCCCTTCAGGATCGGGCCTGCGTAGCTTGATGCGACATTTGACTATCCGTCGTCAACGGTCCAGCAGATTGGCGCATGGCGTGCATTCCGGGACGTGCAAAATCGCTCGCCCGGAGCGCTTGTATGCCTTCGAGCTCCCGCGCTAGGGTGTTCGTCATTGCGAGAAGAGTCAGCGACAAGGCACCTTACGAAAATGACTTTGACGCCGCGCGGGAGGCATAGGGTTTGCGAACGATCAGGATAGGATCCGGCGCCGGCTATTCGGGCGATCGCATCGAGCCCGCGGTCGAGCTCGCCGAAAAAGGCGACATCCAGTATCTGGTGTTCGAATGCCTTGGCGAGCGCACGGTGGCGCTGGCGCAGCAGGCGCGCATGAAGAATCCGGAACTTGGCTATGACCGGCTGCTAGAAGAGCGCTTGCGCGCCGTGCTTCCGATCTGCGCCGCCAAGGGCATCAAGATCGTCACCAATATGGGCGCCGCTAACCCGGAAGGCGCGGCGAAGAAAGCCGCGGAGATCGCGAGATCGCTGGGGTTTTCGTCGCTCAAGATAGCCGCCATCGTCGGCGATGACGTGCTCGACGCCTGCAAGGAAGTCGATTTCCCGATCATGGAATTCGACGGCACCATCAAACAGCTCGGCAACCGCCTGTTATCGGCGAACGCCTATCTCGGCGCCGAACCGATGACGGATGCGCTGCGTGGTGGCGCGGATATCGTGATCACCGGACGCGCCTCCGATCCCGCGCTGTTCCTCGCGCCGATGATTCATGCATTCGGCTGGTCGATGGACGACTGGAATCTTTTGGGGCAGGGCACGGTCGCCGGCCATCTCCTGGAATGCGCCGGGCAAATCACCGGCGGCTATTTTGCCGATCCCGGCTGCAAGGATATCCCTGATCTGGCCCGGCTCGGCTTTCCGATCGGCGAAGTCGGCGAGGACGGCTCACTCATCGTCACCAAGGTAGCAGGCTCAGGCGGTGCGGTGACGGCGCAGACCTGCAAGGAGCAATTGCTCTACGAGGTGCACGATCCTACGCAATATCTCCAACCCGACGTGGTCGCGGATTTTTCGCAAGTCAGAGTCGAGGAGATCGGGCCGGATCGCGTGCACGTCAGCGGCGGCCGCGGCAGCAAGCGAACCGGCACGCTGAAAGTCTCGATCGGCTATCTCGACGGTTTTATCGGCGAGGGACAGATTTCCTATGCCGGTCCCGGCGCGCTGGCGCGCGGAAAGCTGGCGCTCGAGATCGTGCGCCAGCGGCTGAAGCTGACCGGCGTCGCGACAAGCGAATTGCGGTTCGATCTAATCGGTGTCGATTCCCTGCACGGCGAGCGGGTCTCAGCGCATGCCGCCGAGCCCTATGAGGTGCGCGTACGCGTCACAGGCCGCACCGAAAACTTGCGGGAGGCGGTTCGTATCGGCAACGAAGTCGAGACGCTCTACACCAACGGCCCGGCCGCCGGCGGCGGCGCATGGAAATCGGCGCGCGATGTCGTCGCGGTTGCTTCCGTGCTGTTGCCGCGCGAGCTGGCCAGCCCACAGGTGCTGTTTTTCGGGAGCGTGGCATGAAGCTGCGCGAGATCGCTCATTCCCGCACCGGCGACAAGGGCAACACCTCCAATATCTCCGTGATTGCCTATGAGGCCAGACACTATGCGTTGCTGCTTCGAGCGGTGACCAGCGAACGGGTCAAAGCGCATTTTGCCGGCGTGGTCGAAGGCGACGTGGTGCGTTATGAGCTGCCCAACATATCGGCGCTCAATTTCGTCATGACGGGGACGCTCGGAGGCGGGGTGACGCGGTCTCTCGCACTCGATGCGCATGGCAAATCCCTTAGTTCCGCCTTGCTCGATCTGGAAGTCGGGGCATCTTCGGACCACGAATAGGCAAGAGAAAAACCATGCCGAACCCCACACTTGCTCAACTAGCCGATGATCTCGCTGCCGGCGCGACCTCCTCCCGAAAATTGGTCGAGGAATGCCTTGCCAGAATTGCCGATCCCGCGGGCGAAGGCCAGCGCGCCTTCATCCATGTCGACAAGGCTGCGGCGATTGAAGCTGCTGAGGCGATGGACCGGCTGCGCAAGGCCAATGCCGCGCCATCACGCTTCGCCGGCATTCCCGTCTCGATCAAGGATCTGTTCGACATCAGGGGGCAGGTGACGCGCGCCGGCTCGCGGGCACTGGAAGATTCCGCGCCCGCGGAGGCCGATGCGCCCGTGGTGGCGCGGCTGCGGCGAGCCGGCTTTATTGTGATCGGCCGCACCAACATGACCGAGTTCGCCTATTCCGGCATCGGCATCAATCCGCATTACGGCACGCCGAAGAGTACCTGGAACCGGAAAGAGGGCCATGTGCCTGGCGGCTCGTCGTCGGGGGCGGCGGTGTCGATCGCCGATCGCATGGCCTGTGGCGCGCTCGGCACCGACACCGGCGGCTCCTGCCGGATTCCGGCGGCCTATAACGGCATCGTTGGTTTCAAGCCGACGCAGCGCCGCGTGCCGCTCGACGGCGGCGTGCCGCTGTCATCCTCACTCGACAGTTTTGGGCCGCTGGCGAACTCGACCTCGTGCTGCGCCGTGCTCGATGCGGTGCTGGCGGCGGAGCCGAATGTTTCCCTGCGAGCCCGCCCGATCAAGGGGATGCGGCTTGCGGTGCCGACCACGGTCGCGCTCGACGACCTCGACGAGGCCGTAGCGGCGACCTTCGATCGCGCGTTGCAAACATTGTCGCGCCACGGCGCGCTGATCGAACGCATCGAGACGCCGGAGTTTCTCGACGTGGCGCCGATGAACGCCAAGGGCGGGTTCGCCGCGGCCGAGAGCTATGCCTGGCATCGCTATTTGCTCACCAGCAAAGGCGACGTCTACGATCCCCGCGTATCGGCACGTATCCTTCGCGGTGCAGCCATCAGCGCCGCCGACTATATCGACCTCGTGAACGCACGGCGCTCGCTGATCGCACGCGCCCATGCGCGGCTTGCGCCTTACGATGCCCTGGTCATGCCGACCACCGCCAACACGCCGCCGCGCATCGCCGACCTCACAGACGACAAGGCTTTTGCCGCGGCCAATCTGCGTTCTTTGCGCAACTGCACGCTGATCAACATGATCGACGGCTGCGCGATTTCGCTTCCCGCCCATCGCGAGGGCGACGTGCCGGTCGGGTTGATGCTGGCGGCGTCCGGCGGATCAGACCGCCGCATCTTCGAACTCGCAGCCAGCGTCGAGGGGGCCATCCGTGTTTGATCTCACCTTCACCATTGAGGATAACGGCGCGCCGACGCCGCTGACCCTGCCGATCGATCAGGCGGTCATCGCCGGCTGGACCGGGCGTGATCCCATCGCCCGCGACAAGCACATCGCCGAGCTCGAAGCGATCGGCATCGCGCGCCCGGCCTCGACGCCGATCTACTATCGGGTTGCGGCGCGGCGGCTGACGATGGCCGACAGCATCGAAGTCTGCGGCACCGATTCCAGCGGCGAGGTTGAGTTTGTGCTGATCGGCTGGCAAGGCCGCATCTTTGTAGGCTGTGGGTCCGACCACACCGATCGCAAGGTCGAAAGCTATAGCGTCACGGTTTCCAAGCAGATGTGCGACAAGTCGATCGCACCGGAATTGTGGGAACTGGAGGACGTCATCGATCACTGGGACCAGATGATTCTGCGTTCGTTTGCATGGATCGAGGGTAAGCGCGTGCTGTATCAGGAGGGCGCCCTCGATGCCATGCTGCCGGTCAAGGAGTTGCTCGCGCGGGGTTTCAAGGATGGAAAATTGCCCGACGGTTGCGCGATGTACGGCGGTACCTTTGCGGCGAAAGGCGGCATCCGCCCGGCTGACCGGTTCGAATATGAGCTGGAAGACCCTGTTCTCAAGCGCTTCATCTGCCACGGCTATGACGTGATCGCGCTGCCGGTGCTGGGCTGACGGGTTCCGTCGGGAATCGGGTGGTGAAGCGCGCCCCGAATAGCCAAATTGCTTGTGATGAAAGCAAACGCCAAAACCGCCATCCGCCCGGTTTCTTCGCCTGACATCGTCACGCGCGTTGACGCGATCGATTGGACGCAAGCGGCCGGCGATCTCGACGCCCAAGGCTGCGCCGTCCTGGGTGGCCTGCTCACGAGCGATGAGTGCCGCGCGCTTTCCGCCCTCTATGGTGATGATGCGCACTTTCGCAGCCGGATCGTCATGGGAAGTCACGGCTTTGGCCGCGGCGAATACAAATATTTCTGCTATCCGCTTCCCGATTTGATCGCGGGGTTGCGGCCCGCGCTCTACGGGCGACTCTACGAAATCGCCAATCACTGGAACGAGGCGATGGGCATCGATATCCGCTATCCCGATCGCCACGAGGCATTTCTGAAACGCTGTCATGCCGCGGGCCAGACCCGGCCCACCCCGCTGCTGCTGCAATATGGGGCCGGTGATTACAATTGCCTGCATCAGGATCTCTACGGCGAGCATGTGTTCCCGCTGCAGGTTGCGATCCTCTTGTCGGAACCAGGGCGCGATTTCACCGGCGGCGAGTTCGTCCTGACGGAACAGCGCCCGCGCATGCAGTCGCGGCCTGAAGTGGTGCCGCTCGGCCAAGGCGATGCGGTCGCCTTTGCCGTGCACCATCGCCCGGTGCAGGGGACGCGCGGGTTCTACCGCGTTAATCTGCGACACGGCGTCAGCCGCATCCGCTCCGGCCATCGCCATACGGTCGGTGTGATCTTCCACGACGCGAAGTGAGTGCTGGCTATTGACTGGCGATTTGTTTGAAAGCGTTGCCGATCCCCGCACCTGCCAGCAATCGATCGCGGAAGGCGCGGTGCTGCTGCGCGCTTTCGCAAGATCGGTCGAACAGGACTTGATCGCAGCGCTGCACGACATCATCACTCACACGCCGTTCCGCCACATGTCAACTCGGAGCGGACATCAGATGTCGGTGGCGATGACCAATTGCGGTGACGCCGGCTGGGTGACTGATCGCAGCGGCTATCGCTATGACGGCATCGATCCGCAGTCCGGCAAACCTTGGCCCGAAATGCCATCCGTCTTTCGCGAGCTGGCCGGACGGGCGGCCGCCGCGGCGGGCTTTGATGATTTTTTACCCGATGCCTGCCTGATCAATCGCTACCAGCCTGGCGCGCGGATGTCCTTGCATCAGGACAGGGACGAGCGGGATTTCGGCAACCCCATCGTCTCGGTGTCGCTGGGCTTGCCCGCGATTTTCCTGTTCGGCGGACCAGAGCGCTCAGACAGGCCGCGCCGCTTTCGGCTGGAGCATGGCGATATCGTCGTGTGGGGTGGGCCGTCGCGGCTGTTTTTCCATGGGGTGGCGCCGCTCGCCGACGGCGAACACAATTTGCTGGGCCACCAGCGCATCAATCTGACCTTCCGCAAGGCGCATTGACGCGCGTAACTCGGAGGATAACTTACGGCATCGCCGGATGGATGAAGGTCCACGGCGTTACTTCGGAATCCCTGGGCACCTCGATCGCAATCAAATATGGACCGCCGTCCGCGAGCGCCTTTTCGAGGGCGGGGCGGAAATGGTCGGGGGAAGTCACGCGCGCCGCTCCAACGCCGAAGGATTCGGCGAGCTTGACGAAGTCGGGATTGACGAGGTCGGCCGCCACCACGCGGCCATCGAAGCGCTGGCGCTGGTCGCGCCGCACATTGCCGTAGGAGTTGTTGTTGAACACCAGCGTCACCACGCCGATCTTGAACTGTACCGCGGTCGCAAGCTCCTGTAGCGCGAACATGAAGCCGCCGTCGCCGGTGATGGCGACCACCGGCCGATCCGGATGCGCGACCTTGGCGCCAAGCGCGGTGGGAAAGCCCGAACCGAGCGTACCCTGATAGCCTGAAGTGATAAAGGTGCGCGGCTCGTAGACCGGAAACCCATACCAGGAGGCGAAGCCGACCTGCGACAATTCATCGGTGACGATGGCATTGTGCGGCAGCACCTCCCGCAAAATGTTCAGGTACGCCATCTGCGGCTGAACCTTCTGGATCTCCTGCAATGCCGCCGCGGAAGCTTCGCGGATCGCGGCGCGGCGGCCGCTACTCTTCTGGTAGCCGGCCTTTCGCACGGCCGCGAGCAATTCGTAGGTCGCGGTCCTCGCGTCCGAGATCACGGCGACATCGGGCGTGAACCGCCGCATCTCGGCGGGATCGATGTCGATGCGAACGGACTTCAGCCCGTCGGGGCGGAATGGCCAGCGCGACATCGTCGGCAGTTCGAGCCGCGTGCCGATCCCGATCATCAAATCGGTGTGCGGCCAGAGCCGATAGGCTGCCGCCATCGTTAGCCCTAGTTCGTGCGCGTTGGAGACGATGCCGCGGCCGCTGCGGAACGCCACCACCGGGGCGTCGATCATCTCCGCCAGCTCGAGGATTTCCTCGCGCCCATGGATCGCGCCGCTGCCGACGAAGATCATCGGCGCCTTGCTGGCCGCGACCAGTGCGGCGGCGCGTTTGATATGATCGGGATCGGGCTGCGGCGGCGGAAACAGATCGAACGGCCTTGACGGGCCGACTTCCGCGACTTGCGTGAAGACGTCCCAGGGCATTTCCAGCGCTACCGGCCCGCGGCGGCCCGACAGCATCTCCTGGAAGGCGCGCGAGACCAGCGTCAGCGCGGCATCGGGATATTCGATGCGCTCGGCCCACTTCACAAAGGTTCGCAGCGTCGCGAGCTGATCCGGCATCTCGTGCAGATGGCCGCGGCCCTTGCCGAGGAATTGCGTCGGCACCTGTCCGGTGAGGCAAAGCACCGGTTCGTTCGATCCGAACGCCGTCAAGAGCGCCGCCCCGGCGTTGAGCACGCCAGGGCCGGGCACGACGCTGAACACGCCCACCTTGCCGGTCGAGCGCGCATAACCATAGGCCATGTAGCCGCAGGCCTGTTCGTGCCGCGCGCCGATCACCTTCAACTGCGCCTGCTGGAAGGCGTCGAACAGGCCGTAAACTTGCGCGCCGGGCAGCCCGAACACGGTGTCGACGCCGTGCACGACAAGGCCGCTTACGATCGCTTCGCCGCCGGTCATGGAAGTCATTGTCGGATCCAATCGCTTGCGATTTTATTCAGGCTTCGTCAACCACGGCGTTACGCAGCACGCCGATATTTTCGGCTTCGACCTCGACGACATCGCCAGGCTTGAGATAGCGCGGCGGATCGAACCGCGCGCCGGCACCGGTCGGCGTACCCGTGACGATGACGTCACCCGGCATGAGCGTGGTGAAGGTCGAGATATAGTTGATGAGATAGCGGAAGGGAAAGATCAGGCGCGAGGTGCGATCGTCCTGCCTGATCTCGCCGTTGACCTTCGTGGTCAGCCGGATATCGGCAATCTGCGCCTCGTCGCCGTAGGGCACGAGCCAGGGGCCGAGGCTGCCGGTGGAATCGAAATTCTTGCCTTGCGTCACATTGAACTTCGCATGCCGCACCCAGTCCCGGATAGTGCCTTCATTGCAGAGCGTCACCGCGGCGATGTGATCGAGCGCCGTGCTCTCCGGGATGTGGCGGCCGGCCTTGCCGATGACGAGCGCCACTTCGCCTTCATAGTCGAGCTGCGTCGAGGCGCGCGGGCGCACCAGCGGCGCGTCATGGCCGACAAAAGAACGCGGCGTGCGCATGAAGATGCTCGGGTATTTCGGCGCTGCCTCGCCGTCCTTATATTCGGCGTTGCGGTCGGGATAGTTCACGCCGATGCAGATGATCTTTTCCGGGGAGGGGATCGGCGGGAGAAAAGCGACTTCCTCCAGCGCATGATCCGGCGAGCGCCGCGATGCATCTTCGGCGAGTTTCGTCAACGCGCCAGCGGCAATCGCTTCGCGCAGCGTTGGATATTCGTTTCCAAAGCGTGTTGAGAGATCGACGATGCCACCATCGATCACGGCGCCATATCCGGTTTTGCCGCCCGTGGAATAGGTTGCGAAGCGATGTAATACCATGAAAGTCCTGCTCAGGGGAGATTCAAGCCGGCAGCCTTGATCGCTGCGGTCACAGGTGGCGTACGCAAATAATCGATGAACGCTTTGGCAGCGTCGGTCTCTTTGCTATCGGCTGCGACCGCCGCGCTGAAAAGCAGCTCCTGCTGCAAATCGGCCGGGAAGGGGCCGACGAGCTCGACACCGGCGGCGTTCAATACGTTGGTGAGGAATATGCCAAGTTCGGCGTCGCCCTTGGCGACGGCCGGCGCGATCGCGGTCGGAGCCGACTGGACCCTGGTCTTGGCCTTCATGTCCTCGGCAATGCCGAGGCGCTCGTAAACCTTGGCGATATAGGCGCCGGCCGCGCTTGCCGGCACGGATGCAATTGATTTCGCATCGAGCAGAGCCTTTCTGAAGGCATCGGGCGTGGAAATGTCGGGCTTGGGCGCCCCAGTGCGGACGATGATGCCGTAGCCGACGCGGGCGATGTCGACCATCGGCCCGGGAGCGAAATGGCCTTGCGCGGTGGCGTCCTTGAAGACATCGACGGGCACCGCGGCCAGATCGAAAGGTGCGCCCGAATTGATGCGTGCAATGATATTCGGCGTGGAATCGAAGTGGATGGCAAGCTTGTGGCCGGTGGTCTTCTCGAACTGCGGGCCGAGCTCCTTGAGCAAGCCGGTCAGCGATCCACCTGCAATAAGCTTGAGTTCGACGGCTTGAGCTGATGTCATCGTTGATAAGGCCAAACTGACTATTACTGCGACATGTTTCATCGCGGTTCCTAGTCGGCGACGGTCACGTCGGCGACGAATTGCGGCTCGCGCACCTTCTGTCCGCGGAACGGCGATCCCTGCTCGAACCAGGAACGCGGCGCGGGCGCGCCCCACAGCGTCTGCCGCCGCGGGTCCTTTAGCGACCAGCGCATCGGCGCGTGATCATGGTCCATGGTGAAATAGTCGCTGGTATAGAGCTCGAGGCGATGGCCGTCGGGATCTCGGATATAGAGGAAGAAGGCGTTGGAAATGCCATGGCGGCCGGGCCCACGCTCGATGTTCTTCACAAAACCGCTCGCGGCCATCACATCGCAGAGGTGTAAAATGTTCATCGCGGTCGGCACCCAATAGGCGAAGTGGTGCAAGCGAGGGCCCTTGCCGTTGGTGAGGGCGAAGTCGTGCACATTGCCCTTGCGATGCAGCCAGGCGGCGGCGATACGGCCGTTGGGCCCGTCCTCCTCGGCGTATTCGGTTAGCCGAAATCCGATCCGGGTGTAGAAATCCATTGTGTCCTGCACTTCGGCGGCGAACACGTTGAAATGATCAAGCCGCTGCGGATGGCAGCCCTTGTAGAGATCGTAGCGGCGGAGCAGATGCGGGCGCTTCTCCATCGCGGTGTAGAGCTCAATCTGGAAGCCGAAGGGATCGGTGAATTGCAGCGTGCGGCCCTGGAACGGCTGCTTGGCAAAGGCGTGATCGATACCGTTCTTTGAAAAGAATACGGCGGCCTTTTCGAGATCGTCGTCGTTGCCGACTTTGAAGCCCAGGCGGTTGCAGGCGGCGGCCTGCGCCTGGCGCAGCACCAGCGAATGATGCTGGTGTTCCTCGCTGCCGCGCAGGTACACGGCGCTATCGTCGCGATCCTCGACATGTAGCCCGACCGCACTTTCATAGAACTCGCGGCTGGCATTCAGGTCGGTCACGTCGAGCACGACGTGACTGCTCCTGATGATGTTAAAGGGCGGATCGAAGACGTGTTGCGGAATCGGCATCAGATTTATTCTACCTTCAAAGCGTCGTGGATGTTGTTGCGTTTCCAGCTCGTCTCCTTGTCGTTGATCTGCATGTCGAACGACAGCGCAAACTTGCTTTGTGCAAACACGGGATCGAGATAGGCAGACAGCGCCTTGAAGATATGTTCGCCCGCCTTCTTGCGGGTGGCAAGATCGCGGCCTTCGCCGAGCCGCAGCACCATATCGAGAAAACCCAGGTCAGCCCCTCCATCGGCGATGGCGTAATGTTCGCACCTGACCGCGCGGACGCGAATGCCGCCGAGCGGGAAAATGCCGGTCTCTACCGCGGCCTTGCGAACGACTTCGACGACCGCTCCCATATCGAGGCGGGCATCGAGATTGGCGGAATATTCGATGGTGAAATGCGGCATGGCGGGATCACTCCTGCAATTCGGTCGGCAGATCAAGCGAAGCAACAAGCCCACCGAACCATGATCGCCATGGCCGGTCGCCGATCCGCGACCTTTCTTTTACACCCCGGAAAGCGCTGAGTGAGCGCAATTTTGCATGATGCTCATCCGGAGCTAAGCCATGGACATCAGCGCGATTTTTCGCTCAAAGTGCGGCCCAAGCCGGTCGTGAAAACCGGCGCCGGGATCGAAAAGCGCTGCTGCTGAAATGAGATTGGCTAAAGCGACACCTGAGAGGCCGAAAACCACGCATGGTTACCGTACAAGTTCAGAGACTGATCGACTTCGTCGCCGACGTGTTCACCCACTCGGAATCCTCGCCCGAGGAAGCGAAGCGCATCGCCACATATCTCGCGACCGCCAATCTCACCGGCCATGACAGCCACGGCGTGATCCGGGTTCCGGTCTACATCAGATGGAAGAAGATGGGCTCGGTGGTTCCCGATCAGAAAGTCGAGATCGTCGTCGACACGCCCTCGCTGGCGGTGATCGACGGCAAGTTCGGCTATGGGCAAACGGTGACGCCGCAGGCCGTCAAGATCGGCATCGAGAAATGCAAGAGAGCCGGATTGGCAGCGATCGCATTACGCAATGCCGGGCACATCGGCAGGGTCGGCGACTGGGCCGAGATGGCGGCAGCCGAAGGACTGGTGTCGGTGCATTTCGTCAACGCCGCCGGCTCGCTGTTGGTCGCGCCCTTTGGCGGTGTTCAGAAGCGGCTATCGACCGCGCCCTACTGCGTCGGCATTCCGCGCAAGGGGCAGGATCCGATCGTGCTGGATTTCGCCACCTCGATCGTCGCCGAAGGCAAGGTGCTGGTGGCAAGCCGCGGCGGCAAAAAATTGCCCAAGGGCGCGCTGATCGATGGCGATGGCGCGTTGAGTGAAGACCCCGCCGTTCTGTACGGACCGCACACGGCGGAGGGACCGCGCGACCATACCAAAGGCACCGGCGCGATCCGCGCGTTTGGCGAGCACAAAGGCTCAGGCCTCGCCTTCATCTGCGAATTGCTCGGCGGCGCGTTGACCGGAACCGGGGCGACGGCGGCGGACCGGCGTTTCGCCAACGGCATGTTGTCGTTCTATATCGATCCCAAGGTGGTCGATACCGATAATTTCTTCGATGGCGAAATCTCGCGCTATGTCGACTTCATCCGGGCCACCAAACCGGTCGCCGGCGTCGACACCGTGCTGATTCCCGGCGATCCCGAGCGGAAAATGCGCGCCGAGCGCACCAAAAACGGCGTGCCCTTGCCTGACGATACCTGGGCGGCGATAGTGAGTACCGCGCGCGAAGTCGGCGTCAGCGAAGTCAGCATCCAACGAGCTGTCAGCTAGGCTGCCGAAGTATTTTGAGACACGACAAAGGAAACGCGACCAATGGCTAACAACGTCAAGAAAGTCTGGGCCTCGGGTAAAGCGGTCGTCAACGCTTGGCTGGCTATCCCCTCGGGCTTTTCCGCCGAGGTGATCGCGCAATGCGGCTTCGACAGCGTCACCGTCGACATGCAGCATGGCGTGCAGGATTATCAATCGATGGTGCAGTGTTTCCAGGCAATGCACGGCCATCCGGTGACGCCGATGGTCCGCGTGCCTTGGAACGAGCCTGGCGTCGTCGGCAAGGTGCTCGACGGCGGCGCCTATGGCGTGATCTGCCCGATGATCAATACCCCGGAGGAAGCCAAAAACCTCGTCGCGTATTCCAAATATCCGCCGAAGGGTGTCCGCTCCAACGGCCCGATCCGTGCAGGCATGTACGGCTCGGCCGGTACCTATCAGCAGACCGCCAACGAGGAGATCGTGCTGCTGCCGATGATGGAGACCAAAACCGCGGTCGGTAACATGGAAGCGATCCTCGACGTCCAGGGCATCGACGGCGTCTATATCGGCCCCTCCGATCTCGGCTTCTCCTATGGGCTGGTGCCAAAGCTCGACCGCGAAGAGCCGGAAATCCTCAAGATCTATGAGAAGATCGTGAAGGAATGCGGCAAACGCGGCCTTAATCCCGGCATCCACTGCAGCGGCGCCGACGGCGCGCTGCGCGCGATTAACATGGGTTTCAAGCTGGTGACCCTGTCGAACGAAGTCGGACTGATGTCGACCTACGCCAAGATGCAGGTGGCGCAGACCCGCAAGGAATCGGGCGGTAGGGCCTGACGTCAGGACGCGGTATACTTCTCCTCGCCCCGCTCTTGGCGGGGAGAGGGTTGGGGTGAGGGGCCTCCCTCACCGAACGGAGTGGTAATGTTCGGCAGCGTGCCTCGCCCCTCACCCGGACGGCTTCGCAGTCCGACCTCTCCCCGTAAAGAACGGGGAGAGGTGAAAGCGAGAAAAGGAGACATCCCATGGCCCCAGCACCCGTCATCCGATTGCATCCTGACGACAGCGTGCTGATCGCACGCTCGAGCCTGCCGCCGGGCATGGTGGTGGCCGACGGCGTGACGACATCAGAGCGGATTCCTGCAGGCCACAAGGTCGCGACCCGCGCCATTGCGGTCGGCGAGCCGATCCGGCGCTACGGCCAGATCATCGGCTTTGCCACTGCGCCGATCGCACCGGGCCAGCACGTCCACACCCAGAATTGCGGCATGGGCGATTTCGCCAAGGACTACGCGTTCGGCGCCGACGTCAAGCCGGTGCCGAATTTCGATCTGCCCGCGACGTTCGACGGCATCCGCCGCCCGGACGGACGGGTCGCGACCCGCAACTATATCGGCATCCTCACCTCGGTGAATTGCAGCGCCCATGTCGCGGGACTCGTTGCCGATGTCTTCAAGAAGAATCCGTTCTCCGGCGACAATCCGCTGGCCGATTTTCCCAATGTCGATGGCGTGGTCGCGCTGACGCACAAGAGCGGCTGCGGCATGACGCAGGACGAGCCGCTGGCGCTGCTGCGGCGCACGCTCGGCGGTTACGCGCGGCACGTGAATTTTTCCGCTGTGGTCGTGCTGGGCCTGGGCTGCGAGGTCAATCAGATCGGTGGTCTGATGCAGGAGCAGAAGCTAGCCGGCCGCTTGCGCGCGATGGACATCCAGGAAGTCGGCGGCACCCGCAAGACGGTGGAAGCCGGCGTCGCCTTCGTGCGCGAAGCGCTCATTGATGCCAACAAGGTCAAGCGCGAACAGGTCGCGGCGAGCGAGTTGACGGTGGCGCTGCAATGCGGCGGCTCGGACGGCTATTCCGGCGTCTCGGCCAATCCGGCGCTGGGCGCAGCGAGCGACCTTCTGGTGCGGCATGGCGGCACCGTGATCCTGTCAGAAACGCCGGAGACCTATGGCGCCGAGCATCTGTTGACGCGCCGCGCCGTTAGCCGCGAGGTCGGCGAAAAGCTGGTCGGCCTGATGCGCTGGTGGGAGGAATACACGGCGCGCGAAGGCGCCGAGATGAACGCCAATCCGAGCCCTGGCAACAAGGCCGGCGGGCTCACCACCATTCTGGAAAAGTCGCTTGGCGCGATGGCCAAGGCCGGCAGCACCAACCTCGTCGATGTCCTCAATTACGCCGAACCCGTCACCAAAAAGGGTTTTGTCTTCATGGACACGCCCGGCTACGACCCGGTGGCGGCGACGGGTCAAGTGGCGGGCGGCGCCAACCTCGTCTGCTTCACCACCGGGCGCGGCAGCGTGTTCGGCTGCAAGCCGGCGCCCTCGATCAAGCTTGCGACCAACACGCCGATGTACAAGCGGATGGAAGACGACATGGACGTCAATTGCGGCACCATCCTCGACGGCGAGGAGAGTGTGCAGCAATGCGGCCAGCGGATTTTCGATCTGATGCTGAAGACGGCGTCGGGCGGCGCCGAATTTGCGCCCAGGGTGCTTGGGGCTACGATGTGATGATTGACACTTGCCTCCACCTCGTCGTTGCGAGCCAACCGGTCGCGCGAATGCGCGCCCGATGACAGGCTTCCCGAAGCAATCCATACCGCCACAAGCGGAGCCATGGATTGCTTCGTCGCTTTCGCTCCAATGATGGGGACGGAGGAACTCTGTCCGCCCGCCCCATAGGCATCCGCTGCCCGTTGTTAGTGCTTGATCCCCGGGGTGAGCAGTGTTCTGCTTAAAAAAGCTGCTGGAGCACTCGGCCTGTGTCGATCTTTGTCGCACTACACCACGTCACGCACTACAAATACGACCGACCTATCGACCTCGGCCCGCAAACCATTCGCCTGCGCCCGGCGCCGCATACGCGCACGCCCGTCCTGAGCTATTCGCTCAAGGTTAGCCCTTCGAACCATTTTGTGAACTGGCAGCAAGACCCGCAGGGCAATTGGCTGGCGCGCTATGTCTTTCCGGAGAAGGCGACTGAACTGAAAATCGAAGTCGATTTCACGGCCGAGATGATTGTCGTCAACCCCTTTGACTTCTTTGTCGAGCCTTACGCCTTTAGTTTTCCATTCCAGTATTCCAATGGCTTGAAGACCGAGCTTGCGCCTTATCTTGAGACCATCAAGCCCGGGCCGCTGTTTGCGGCTTATTTGAAGGAGATTCCGCGCGAGGCGGACTCGACGGTCAATTTCCTGGTCGATCTGAATGCGAAGCTGCAAAAAAATATCCGCTATATCATCCGGATGGAGCCGGGCGTTCAGACCCCGGAGGAAACCTTGGCGGCCGGCGCCGGATCGTGCCGCGACTCGGCGTGGCTGTTGATCCAGGCGTTGCGGCACATCGGGCTCGCCGCCCGCTTCGTCTCCGGCTATCTCATCCAGTTGCGCCCAGATATCGATCCGGTCGAGGGGCCGCGCGAAGTCGAAAGCGATTTCACCGATCTGCACGCGTGGGCGGAGGTCTATTTGCCCGGCGCAGGCTGGATCGGCTTCGACGTTACCTCGGGCATGCTGACCGGGGAGGGGCATATCCCGGTAGCCGCCACGCCGCATTATCGCTCTGCGGCGCCGATTTCGGGCAGCGCCGGCGCCGCCAATGTCGAGTTCGGCTTCGAGATGAATGTCAGGCGCATCCGCGAGGCGCCCCGGATCACGCGACCGTTTTCAGATGAATCGTGGACGCGGCTCGACAGGCTCGGCGAGCAGGTCGATGCCGATCTCACATCGCATGACGTTCGGCTGACCATGGGCGGCGAGCCGACCTTCGTTTCCATCGACGACATGGAATCGCCGGAATGGAATGTCGCAGCCGTCGGCCCGACCAAACGCGGGCTCGCGGACGATCTGATTCGCCGCTTGAGGACGCGGTTCGCGCCGGGCGGGCTGTTACATTACGGCCAGGGCAAATGGTATCCGGGCGAAAGCCTGCCGCGGTGGGCGTTCGGGCTTTATTGGCGCAAGGACGGCGTACCGATCTGGAAGAATTCCGAATTGATCGCCAGGATCGAGAATCCGCGCAAGGCCGATATCGAGGATGCCGAGCGCTTTGCCGAAGGTACCGCGAAGAAACTCGGCGTCGATTCAGAATTCATCATGCCGGCGTTCGAAGATCCCGGCCACTGGTTGCAGAAGGAAGCCGGCCTGCCGTCGAACGTCGATCCTTCCGACTCCAAATTGTCCGATCCGGAAGAGCGGGCACGCATGGCGCGGGTGTTCGATTCCGGGCTCACCACGCCACGCGGATTCGTGCTGCCGATCCAGCGCTGGAATGCTGACGCCGGGCGCTGGAAAAGCGAGCGCTGGAAACTTCGGCGCGGCAACCTGTTCCTGATGCCGGGCGATTCGCCGATGGGCTTGCGGCTGCCGATCTCGTCGCTGCCGTATATTCCCCCCGACGATTACCCTTATACTGTCGAGCAGGATCCACTGGAGCCGCGCGAAGAACTGCCGGTCTACGATCAAAGCGCCTCTCACCCTGGCGCTCCGCAGCAGGCGGTGCAG
>Ga0209153_1000243_pt1 | contig 28993 bp, 23 predicted proteins | sample GraSoiAngelo_120_FD_185877 | JGI IMG/M metagenome (GOLD analysis project Ga0209153, IMG submission 185877) | Grasslands soil microbial communities from the Angelo Coastal Reserve, California, USA - 14_0919_09_20cm (SPAdes) (version 2) | ecosystem: Environmental > Terrestrial > Soil > Grasslands ... | reverse complement strand
CGGCGGCGGCGCATCGCGGCAGACGCGCCGGCCTGATCTGATCGCGGGTATCAGTCCTTATCTCAACAATGATCGCAACTTCCTGAACCCGGCCGCCTTCGCCATCCCCGCGCCCGGCACGTTCGGCAATCTCCCGCGTAATACGCTGAAGGGGCCGAACTTTCAGCAGTTCGATCTCATCTTGAATAAACGCTTCCCCATCCGTGAGAAGATGAACGTCGAGTTTCGGACGGAGATTTTCAACATCTTCAACCATGCGAACTTCGCCAACCCGGCCTCGACGCTAAACGTCAGTCTGCCGACGCTCACCTTTAACTCGACGGCTAACGCTTTCGTCTTAGGGTCGGGCCTACAGCTGGGTCAAGCGTTCACGCAGTCGGCGGCCGGCGCGACCTTCGGCTTGCTGCGCCAGACGGTCGAGCGCACGGTCGGTCTCGGCACGAACCGGCAGATACAGTTTGCCTTGCGCTTCAACTTCTAACGAAGAACTGTTTTCAGTTTTCGGTTTTCAGATGGTAAATGACATTTGAAAACCGAAAACTGTTTTTGTCTGGCCATGTGTTATAGAATTCTTCATTCAATCTTAGCCCGGAGGCTCTTAACATGGCCAGCGTTCGCACGTCGCCCGCAGAGGCGCAACAGTCTCAACCGGAACAGATCGAGTTGCCGCCGTCGCTCTTGCACCAACGGCAGCTTCTCTTCAACCGCGAGTTGAGTTGGCTTGAATTCAACCGGCGCGTCCTTGAAGAGGCGCTCGACGAGGCGCAGCCTCTACTTGAACGACTCAAGTTCTTAGCCATCTTCTCGACCAACCTCGACGAGTTCTTCATGATTCGCGTCTCCGGTCTCAAAGAGGAGTTGGAGGATGAAGTCATTGAGCCTTCGCCGGATGGTTTGACGCCGGCCGAACAACTCAAAGCCATTAGCGAGCGCCTGCGCCCGATGCTGGCAGCGCAACTCAGATGCTTGCAGCGCGATGTGTTGCCCGCGCTCAAGACGCACGGGATCGAAATCAGCCATTACGACGAGTTGAACGAAGACGAACGCCACGCGCTCAACCTCTATTTCATCGAACACGTCTTTCCGGTGCTTACGCCGCAGGCGGTTGATCCGGCGCATCCGTTCCCTTACGTCTCCAGTCTGAGTCTCAATCTCGGCCTCATGCTCAGCACGAGCGCGAAGAAAGATAAAGAGACAGATGCGCCGGTCACAGAGGCACAGTTTGCGCGCGTCAAAGTGCCGCCGCTCGTGCCGCGGCTTGTGCCGGTCGGCGAGCGAGGCACGCGCTTCGTCTGGCTCGAAGAGTTGATCGCGGCCAATCTCTCCTTGCTCTTTCCCGGTACGCAGACCGGCCCCTCTTATCTGTTCCGCGTGACGCGCGACGCCGACTTAGAGATTAGAGAAGATGAAGCGGGCGACCTGCTCCGCGTGGTGGAGCAACAACTGCGCCGCCGACGCTTCGGCGATGCCGTGCGATTGGAAGTCAGCGCGACGATGCCCGCAGAGATGATTGAGTATTTAACGAACTCGCTTGAGTTGACGCCCGAAGATGTCTATGTGCTCGAAGGGCCGCTGAACATTCCCGACCTGATGAAGCTTTACGGCTTAGAGCGACCGGAGTTGAAAGATCAGCCGTTGCAAACGTCCGTCCCGCCCGCGCTCAAACTGCAAAGATCGATCTTCGCGGCCATCAGGCAGCAGGATATACTCGTCCATCATCCTTACACCGCTTATTCAACCGTCACCGATTTCATCCAGACCGCCGCGCATGATCCGAACGTGCTGGCGATCAAGATGTGTCTCTATCGCACGGGGCAGAACTCGCCCGTCGTGCAGTCGTTGATTGAAGCGAGCGAGCAGGGCAAACAGGTGGCGGCGCTCGTCGAACTAAAAGCGCGGTTTGATGAGGAGAACAACATCGGTTGGGCGCGGCGGCTAGAGCACGCGGGCGTACACGTCGTCTATGGTGTGCTTGGCTTAAAGACGCATTGCAAGTTGACGCTCATCGTGCGCCGCGAAGGCGACGCGCTCAAACGTTACGTGCACGTCGCCACAGGCAACTACAACCCGACGACTTCACGCATCTACACAGACCTCGGACTCTTCACCGCCGACCCGGCCATCGGCGCAGACGCAACCGAGTTATTCAATTCACTAACCGGCTGCACGCGCCAAGCCGCATATCGTCGCCTGTTGGTCGCGCCCGTCAACCTGCGCACGCGCATGATGTCGCTCATCGAACGCGAAAGGGATCACGCACGCGCGGGCCGCCAAGCGCGCATCATTGCCAAGATCAACAGCCTGACCGACATCGGCATCATCCGTGCGCTCTACGAAGCGGCGCAAGCAGGTGTTGAGATCGACCTCATCGTGCGCGGCGTCTGTGCGCTGCGCCCCCGTGTGCCGGGTTTGTCCGAGCGCATCAACGTCGTCAGCGTTGTCGGTCGCTTCCTCGAACATAGTCGCGTCTATTATTTCGCCAACGACGGCGCGGCCGAAGTCTATATCGGCAGCGCCGACTGGATGCACCGCAACCTAGACCGGCGCGTCGAAGTCGTCGCGCCCATCAGCGAACCAGCGCTCAAGAAGTATCTGCGTGAAGAAGTCTTGGAGACTTACCTGCGCGACAACGCGAAAGCGCGCCGCCTGCGCGCGGACGGAACTTACGAACGGAAGCAAGCGACGCACGACACGCCCACAGTTGACGCGCAAACCTATTTCAGCAGCCGCACTGTCATAACTTAAGCCAGCGGCACGGCGCTAACCGCGAAGCGACGCGATGAGTTGAGCAACAACGCGCCAGCCGTAGGTCTAACGGTGGGAAATCCCAATCATCATCCGTCAGCCCCATCGGCTTGCGCGGGTCGGCTCAAGCACAACATATCTTCAGTCCCTAGTGCGCCGGTCGTCGCCGCTTACTCGCCCGTCATTAAAGTGTTCGACGTGCCATCTTGAATTGAAGTAACGTTTGACTTAATACCGCGCACCGAGCCGTCCCCAAACACGGAGCCGCCCTGCACCTGCTGCTGCTCGTCGGGTGTTAGCTCCTGTTCTGGCTGCGGCAGGTGCTCCACCTTAATTTTGCTCTCTTTCTCTTCGTCTGCCATGACTATCTCCTTTTAGCCCGTTATACGGGCGTTATGAACGGATGGCTTGAGTTGCACGGCGGCTTTTACACCTGTCCGAGTGAGCATGTCAATGTTAAGATTCATGCTGAGCCATGAATAGTCAAGGCTTGCTATTTATTATCGCGGCTCACCTGTGATAAGTATCTCATGCTCTCTTCAGAGCATCGAAAGGTTCGTTGATGCAAACCAATTTCGGCAATGTTTTCCTGACAAATGAAGAAGAGGCAGTTCCTGTTTATTCGAGCAGCGAACGCTTTACCATCGCCAGCACTGTTACGCCGAACACTCCTTTAAGTGAATTGAATCTTAATTGGCGCGAGAGAGACTTACCAGAAAAAGAACGAACTAAGCATGTTCATCGGCTGCATCCGTATTTGGGTAAATACATTCCGCAACTGGTTGAAATCTTCTTGCGTAAATACTTCAGCGCAGGCCAGACGGTACTCGACCCATTCTGCGGCTCAGGTACTACGCTAGTTCAAGCCAACGAGTTGGGCATAAATAGCATTGGCTACGATGTCTCTGCTTTCAATGTCATGCTTTGCAGAGTGAAGACCGCAAAATATGATTTGGTTAAAGTCCGTCAAGAGGTTCTCCAGATACTTGAGCAAGTGTGCCGGGCGACGCAGAAAGAGAATGCCAATCTCAGTTTGTGAAATGATGCTCTGATAGCACAGGCCCAGTTGACGGAAGAAAATCAATACCTAAAGGCATGGTTTGCGCCTCAGGCATTAAATGAATTGCTCACTTACCGGAATCTGATTGCTAACTATCATTACCAAGAAATACTCAGAGTGATCCTTTCGCGCTCTGCGCGTTCAGCGCGACTGACCACACATTTCGATCTAGATTTTCCGAAGCAACCACAGACGGAATCATACTATTGTTATAAGCACTCTCGGACCTGTGCTCCAACTGCGAATGCGTTCCAATTTCTGAAAAGGTACAGTCTGGATTCCATCAAACGGATCGAAGAATTCGCAGTTCTCCGCACTGCTGCTTTGGTTGAAATACATCATGGTGATAGTCGGCAAGGTGATTTCGCTGAAGTTGATGGCGTGATTACTAGCCCGCCTTACGTCGGGTTAATTGATTACCATGAGCAGCATGCTTACGCCTACCATCTGCTAGGGCTAGAAGATCATCGTGACAAGGAGATCGGCGCAGCGGCTAATGGTTCTAGCCAGAAAGCTCGTAGGCTATATCAGGAAGACATTGCCAGCGTATTTAAACGCTTGCTCGGCAAGTTAAAACCGGGCGCGCGCATGATCGTAGTCGCCAGTGACAGAGCAAATCTTTACGGTGAAATTGCGCAGATGGTTGGCGTCGAAGAAGAAGCAACTGTCTTACGTCACGTCAATCGCAGAACTGGTAGGCGCGCCAGCGAGTTTTACGAATCCGTCTTTATCTGGCGTAAGCCAGATAAGCAGACGTAGCGACTAACGAACATTTCGTATCAGATTGCCAGCGCGGGTCATGCTCAGTCAAGCACGACCCGCGCTTTTTGTTTCTAATCTTATGACATGTTTTGCAATTGCGTGCGGCCCACATCAGGTCAGTACCGCCTGCGGTAGCGGGCGGGTTTCTTGCGTCGCACTGACCCGCCCGCTACCGCAGGCGGTACTGACCCTAGTTGCACGCAACGGCTATAGATAATCAAAGAGTTATTTCGCTTTCATCGCCCGCGATGTTGCGGACTTTCATGCGTAAGGGCTTTTTCTGGCTGCGAATCTTGCCGTCCCAGAAATCTTTGCTCTTGACGCCGTCGCTGATGACGAAGCTGTTCTTATCAATCTTGATCTCCACGTCTGAGCGCCAGACGCCCTCTTTGTTCGTGCAGTCGAGACTGACCAATTCAATTAACTCCAAGCCGTTGTCGCTGATCTGGAGAGGCTTGAATTTCGTTTTCTGCTTGGGCGTCTCTTCTTCGTCTGTTTCTTCCGGCGCATCGAGTAGAGTCTTTTTGTTGCCGTTCAATTCTCGTTTGCGATTGTATTCGTCAATCCTTTGTTGGAGGCGGTCGGAGACAAAGCTGATGCACTCAATCTCATAGCCGTCTTTGACCTTTGCCAGCTTGTATTCAACGATGTCGTTGATGACAACTTCATCTAGGACTTCTTTCAGGTCGCGCAGTTCGACGGTGATGTCGGTCGGGTTGTTTTCGTCAATGAACTTGTCGAGGGCGGCGCGGTCGTCAATGTCTATGTAATAGACGACAACTTTGCGCGTGTCTTCGGGTAGTTCGGGCATGGCTTGGTTCAAGACGCGGTTCATCAAAGGGATGTCGAGAACTTTGGTGGCATGGTCGAGCAGGTTGGGCAGATAGACGGGTATCAAGCCCTCTTTGCTGTCTTGGATTGCGCCTTCCCAGAATGCGTCGAGGCTGTCTTCGTTCTTCAGGCCGACGATGAGCGATTTGAGTTTGTCCATCGTCTGCTGCGGATTGCGGAAGAGCGAGACGCCATCCTTGATGTCGAGGATTTGAAACTCCGCGCCTTGCTCAATCAACTTGTCGCGGGATGTGTGGATACTATTGATGCCAACGTCAACATGGATGAATTTTCTTCCTAAACGGTGCGCGACCCTAGCAGTTGTCCCGCTCCCGCCGAAGAAATCAGCGACGATCATACGTTTATTGGCTTCTTCAATATCATCGGTTGAAGCTTTGATAATGCGCTCAAGCAATGCCTCTGGCTTTTGAGTGGCATAGTCGAGTCGTTCTTGAGCTTGCGAGTTGACAGGATTAATGTCGTCCCAAAGAGCCTGTGAAGGCATTCCCAGTAGTTCATCAAGATAACGCTTTAGTCGAATGCCATTCTTCTTTGTGAAGAGCAAGCGTCCTTCTGCATCGTAACGCTTCATTGTTTCGGGTGGGCAGCGCCAATATGATCGAATGCCCTTATAGGTATAATTATAGCCACGTCCTCGCAGCCCCTTCGCAGTAAGATCATAGTCTGACCAATAACGTTTCGTACCATCAGAAAGCTCGTCATATCTTCTGAATCGCTCTTTATATTCTTCAGTATATGGTTGATAAACTGTATTAAATATAAAGTCTGTAGAGTTAGTATAGAAATGAATGGTGTCATAATTGATGCCATATGTTTCAGCATCGCTATGTGCTGTTGTTCGCTTCCATACTATTTCAGCTTGAAAATTGTCCTCACCGAAAATCTCGTCCATTAATACCTTTACATAATGGCCTATGTTCCAATCCAGATGAACGTAAATGCTCGCCGTCTCGCTCATGATTGCTTTGATGGCGGTGAGATTCTCATACATCCAGTTGAGATAATCTTCCTTGTTCCAAATGTCGCCGTACATCTTCTCTTCAAAGGCGCGCAGTTCCTCAAAGTCAACCGCTTCGCCCGCCGCCAAGCGGGCGGCCGTCTCAGCCTCTTTCTGCGCCACCTCAGCCGCGCGCTTCGGATTCCGGCGCAGATAAACCTTCTTCGCATAGTCCGCGCCGCTCGCAAACGGCGGGTCTATGTAAACAAGATCAACTTCAATCCCTTTATCCTTCAGGTAAGCGCACGCGGAAAGACACTCGCCGCGAATCATCAGGTTGCCCGCATCTTTACCGATTGTTTCCAACGTCTCCGCTTCGTAAAGCGGCAGCCCACGCTTGATGCGCTCGATGACCTTGTCCGAATCACGATAACGCAACACGCGGCGCGTCCGCGTGAAGTTGTCCAAGATTGCTTGTCCTTCGATGGTTTCGGGGAAGTAAGAAATGTATTTGATCGACATAATGATATTGGTCGGCATTACCCGCCCGCTACCGCAGGCGGTACTGACTATGAGTGTCTTGCTGTCAGTACCGCCTGCGGTAGCGGGCGGGTCTATAATCAATCCTCGTCAAAGTTAGGCAATTCATCGCCTTGCCCGTTAATAACATAATCAATGGCACGTTCAATACTGCGCTCGTTCCACAAGTAGCGTTTGCTGCCTTTATCCGCCCAAGGGCTATACGATTGCTGCCAACAACTAGCTTGCTTCATCTGTCTCGTCGCATTCGCTTTGAAAGCATTGAGCGCGCGTTCAGGTTTCACAGTGCCGATTGAGACGACCATGTGCGCGTGATTTGTCCGCACGTTAATTGCATGCAACAACCAATCGCGCAAGTGACATGTTTCGCGGATCGCTTGTTCAACTGCTCCACGTTGGGTCGCATTGAGTGTAACAGGTTCGCCCTTGAGTGTGCGCGTGTTGTGCTGCTGCCATTTCTCATTGGGCGAGAGATAAGGCGACTTGTAGCGGTTGTGAAATCGGTCTATCGAACCGCGCTCGTCCCCGTGCAGCCATGTTCCATAGCAACGGAAAGTGATGAGATACGCAAGTGGGGTATCTGTGTCGTTCCACATATATCAACGTGTCAGTACCGCCTGCGGTAGCGGGCGGGTCTTGATTGCACCATCGTGACATGTATCGCAACCACCACCCGCCCACTACCGCAGGCGGTACTGACTGAGTTCAGGCGCAGAAGAATTGTTGGATTTTGTCGTTCAGCTTAATGAGATTATCGGCTTGCGTGTCGGCATCCGTCAGATACAAGTAATCAAACCGCGCATAGCCAAACTTCTCGTTATTCATACGCAAGAACTCTGTTTCGACAAATCGGCGGCGCCGCTTAAAAGCCGTCTGTTCAGCGAAGCCTTTGCCCTTTGTCTCGACAATCAAGACGCGATGAATCGCCCCATCTTTACGTTGAATGATCAGGAAGTCAGGCGTGTAGAGTCCGACATATTTGTTTCCATCCGTGTAACATTTAATCCGAAAGTCCGTCATGTCTTTCTCGCCGTTGAAATAGACCTCCAAGTTGCAATCCTGAAACTGTTGCAAGCTTAAAGAGTCGCGCCATGTGTCTTGCTCAAGCGAACTATCGAATTTGTACGGCAGAAAATGAAACGTCTTGTCTTTGCACTTTACGGCTGGCGAGAAATCTATTTCGACATTAGGCAAAATATTCATGCCCTGCGCCTTCAAAGTCTCTTGCATCTGCTTGAATGCTTCTCGTTGCGCGGCGAGAGCGGCGTCAATAGTCTTGCCTGATTTATCAAGGTCGATTATCTGCTGCACTTCCGCTTCGCTGGGAAAGAGTTTGTCGTTCTTCGTCACCGCTTGCAGCTTTTCAATGATCAGCATGCGCGCGCTGGCAGGAATGATTTCACTTTTTGTCTGTAACTCTCGCTTGCAGTGAAAGGCGAGGCGAATCCGCGCTTGAATTTCAGTTTGTTCGTAAAGCTCATTGAAATACCTTTCGCCGTTCGTTGCGACTGTAATCCGCTCGAACATCGTGCGCAGTTCTGTCTCGAATTGTCTTAAATCAGAAAGAGAAACGTTGCCGAAGCTCCCTTTACTAATCTCAAAGAGCCAACGGCTGAAACTAGCGCGCTCTCCTTGTTCTGTTGAGATGATGCTACGAGTAGCATCCTGATTTGTCGCCAATTGCCTTGAGGCGATGATTGCCTGATTAAAATAATCGTCTGTCTGCAACGCGGAAAGACATCCGCGAGGGTCAAGTCTTCCGTCTGTTGTGATGGTGTCGTATTCGACTTTGAGTTGATAGAAGTCAACCTTTGGCAAACGCAAATAGTCAATGCGCGAATATCGTTGAACCTTATCCGTCTGTTTCGTCTTGCTCAGACTGTTTATCTCGGCGATGCTCGTCTGCTGCTCCTCTTTAAGCTGCTTCTGTAGAATCTGCGCGTTATCTTCATTCAGCCAGATGAGCGCCGTCTCTTCTGCGCCTTTGTCCACTTGGCGCAGGCAACGGCAGCTTGTCTGCAACACCATATTGGACGGGCAATCTTTCTTTTGGGAGAGAATAACGCATGTCAAGCTTCGGCAATCCCAGCCCTCCTTGCCGATCTGAACAAGTAGAATGATCTCTTTGCGCGACACCGCAGTATCAAGCGATTTGAACTCTAGCTCGCTGTCTTTCGGCTGTGGATGGTCGTTGTTGCCCCTGTGGTATTTCAGAATTTTATTAGGATTAATCTTCAACTCGTCCGTGAGAAACGGATAAACCTCTTCTTCCAGTCTTTCGATTGTGCCGCAATAAATAGCGAGCTTTGCGTTAGTTTGATTGCTGTATTCTTTCGTCCCACCGTTTTCACCGTATAAGCTATAGAAGTCCTCTACGCCTCTTCTCACAATCTGAAGCGAAGTCAAGCCTCTTTCAGTCTCTTTAATCGTCGGTTTCTTCAGGAAAGTTTTAATCGCTTGCAGTAGCGGGAAGTAATAGACCGTGTTCGTAATCTGTAGCGACTCGAAGGCGACATTCTCAGCGAGTTTGATCTTTTCCTTCTTGCCAAGATATGGAGTGCCGGAAAAGCCCAACACGCTATTGACGTTTCCTTTGTTATTCCATTTGCTCACAACCTGCCGCAGCTTGATCTCGTCATCCGTCGCGTGATGCACTTCGTCAATGTGAATCTGTAAGTTCGGAATCTTACCGATGAAGGCGCGCAGTTCGTTCGCCCTATGGTCTTTCTCGTCCTCGTCCTTTTCGATTAGTTCCTGCTGTTTACCAAGTTCCAAACGGTCGAGAATCACCTTCTCCGCATTCACAATCATGACTAAGCCGGTAAGCGTAGCAAAAGGCTGATGCCGCGCGATCTTCTGCACGTTCGGATTTTTTGCCTTATTGCTTTTCTTAGCTGTCTTCGATTCGTCAAGCACCTCAAACTTGATCATTCGTTTCAGTTCGCTCGCCGTCGGCTCAGGAATGATCCAGTTTGGGTCAAATCGCTCAATTGTTCTGAGGCTGGGAATGATCGAAGACTTTAATCCTGACGGAATCAAAACAAGGAAGTTGTGCGCGAAGAGCTTATTGTCCGGTTCGGTTTGAGCAAAATAAAGGTCTAAATACATCAACGAAGCCATGAGGTAAGTCTTGCCCGCGCCCATCGGCAAACTGAATAGATAGTCGGCATAATCAACGCCGTAAAAGATTTTCCGAGCGACTTCCGCAAAATCAATTGTTGAAGCATTTTCGGCCAGCAACTTTTCGTTGGCGGAGAGTGTTAAAGCCGTATTGTTGTTCTGTTGTCTGACAAACTCGAACAGCGACCTTGCCGGAGTTGAGCGTTCAAAGACTTCTCTGGCTTCTTGGCTCATGTGCAGCTTTGTCAAGTCTTCATTCTTTGAAAAGAAGCCTTCACTCAATAGCTGCCACAAAGGTTTATTCTGTCCCGCAAGCTTCAAAAAAAGGTAAATCTCTATCGCCTCAATCTGCGGTTCGCGCAAAAAGCCTTTCTGCCTTATATACTCAATTACGGCCTTTACCTTACACTCCGGCGAATTCAACCACGTCTTAGCTTTTTGATAAATTACTTCATTGAACATAAGCGCGAATCTAATAGGTCAGTACCGCCTGCGGTAGCGGGCGGGTCTATCAGGCTCTGCTCCGGGCTACATCCAAGACGCAGAATGAGAAAGAAGATATTAACAGACAGTTTTTTACTTGCCTAATACCCTGTATTTGAAGGTCATCCATATCATTAAAGGGCGTGTTTGCTCTTCCCAATTAATGGAAGAACAAACACGCCCGTTGTCAGGTGATTTACTTCGTGGACTGTTCGCCGCGTTTGCTGCGGTGCAGCCCAGATTTGCGGTCACGCTTGGGGGTGTAGCCCAACGCTTCGTAGAGTGCGCCGTCGGGCCCTTCGGTCGGGTCGGCTAAGACACCGGCGACGACCTGTTGGGCTGTGCCCATGAAGGCTGCGTCGGCTTGGTCGCGCGAGGCTTTCTCCCGCGTGGTTTCGTCTTCGAGTTCGTTGATGCGCTGGCGCGAGGCTAGGGAAGGTGCGGCCACAGCCTCGAATTGTGCGAGCGTCATCCCACCGAAAGACTTGGTGGGCGCAATCGTCCGCCATGCGGTCAACATCCTGTCGATCTTCTCTTCGATGGTTTTTGGACTTGTAGGCATATAAGGAATCCTCCTGTGCGCTTTGGGCGCACGGTTTCGGACGGTTTATCTTGTCGTGCTGGTGAGACACGGCTTGGGTTTTTGCGCTCTGGCGCGCTCAAACGGCGCTCCAACCTACGCCCGCGTCACGCGCCGCCACTTGCTTATTCAGAAAACGCGATTTTGCTGAGGAAATTGACTAAACGCCTCGTCGCAAGCGAGTTTTTCGCGTCTGGAAGCCCACTTTTAGCACTTCATAACGCAATTTTCAAGGGTGGAATTGCGTAACTAAGCCTTTGTAGCGCGCTACAAAGGCTTAGTTACGCGCTACAAAGGCTTAGTTGCGCGCTACAAAGCCTTGGTAACGCGATACAAGGGCTTTGTATCGCAATACAAAAGCTCGGTAACGCGATACGAGGCTTTAGTAACGCAATACAAAAGCTCGGTAGCGCGCTACAAAGCCTTTGTAGCGCGCTACCAAAGCTTTGTAACGGACTACTAATACCAAGTTGCAATAGAAAAAGAGGTAGTATGTCGCGTGGTCAGTACCGCCTGCGGTAGCGGGCGGGTCTGCTCCTAGCACAACACCCGCCCGCTACCGCAGGCGGTACTGACCTCTCTTTGTATTGCAACTTGGTATAAGCTCTTGTAATGCGCGCCTAAGAGTCAGTGCTGGCGTTGCTGTAGGCGCGCGGTTGCTTTGCCGATGGTGTCCGATGCTTCGTACAGGCTCTTGACGGGGATGAAGCCCAAGAGCCGGTACTCGCCCACGGCCTTGAAGCCGGCCGAGGCGATGCAGCCGCATTGCGTGCAGTCGGGCCGGCCGCCAAATTGACACGGGGTAATTCTACTTTTCAAGTCGGCCGTAAATGAGAGCGTCGTGCGCGCGAAGATACATTCGGCGGGCGTCTGCGGCGGCCGGCGCAGGCCCGCGAGCACCAAGCGCGGGAGATAAAGTTTCGGGAAGCTGGCCCGTAAGGCGAAGAGTTCGTCGAGCACACGCGCGCGCTCGTCGGGCGCAAGCATCTCTGCGTCACTAGCGCCGACTTGCGGCGTGAAGAGACTAAACCAGACCTTCTTAACTTCAGGCTGGGCTGACCAGAACGACAGAAACTCCGCGAAGTAGTCTGCGCGCCCCAACATCTGCCGCGTCACCGTGCAATGTACGTTGAGCCGATGCCCTTTGATGTTGGTAAGGATGCGTTCGTAGGTCGCTGGCTTGCGGCGCTCGTCATGGTCGGGCTGTAAGCCGTCAACCGAGACGACCAAGCGCAAATTTTCGATCTGCGCCCAAGCGGGCGGTATCTGCCGGACTGCGCTCGTCACGAGTTGCACCTCTATCCCTAAGTCGCTCAGGCGCGGCAAGAGAATGTCTAACTCACGGAAGCGCACGAGCGGTTCGCCGCCCACAATCGAGATGTGCATCGGGCGATAACGCTTGACGAGCCGCATGACGCCGTCAACCAATGCTTGACCTTTGTAATCAGCAAGCGACCTTAAAGGCCCGACCTCGCCCAGATGCTCCGGTTCATAAGCGTAACAGCCGGGACAGCGCAAAGGGCACTCGCGTGTGATCTCAATCGAGAGCGCCGGATAATAACCGCGCAGTATGCGCCCCCATGAGCGAAAGACATCGAGTTTGTTCATGCGTGGCTCAGACCTATATTGGCGAACGGCGAAACTGTTGGGGGCTAAAATCGGCAGCAAGCGCGCACGGAAGCGTCTTCTTCTTCTCCAGTCGGCACAAAAAGAAGCTTCAGGGGCCGCCTGATTCCGATGTCGAGCGGGGGTAATTAAACGTGACCGGATTGTAGCACACGCTTACTGTAGCGCCAGATAAATGTGCTCCAGACTGATGCGTCAGTCATGATGAATGGCTAACGTTGCGCTAATAACTCACTGTTAATTCATCAACATACTACCGGCGCAGCTTGCAACTAGACCCTTAAATAGTGCATCATAGTACACGGTTACTCCTTCTCTCGCGCATCAACGGTGATGCGCCCCGCGCCTCAGAATGGCGGCGGCGTTTTGGATGGTTCGAGAGTGGGCTGATTTCAATCTCAGAAGCCGCTCTTTGTTGAGCATCCGAACGCGCGCCTTCGCTGCTACCGTTACGACGAAGCCACCACGATTCGAAGCTTCTGTTGCTACTCCGTAAGGGGAGAAGGTACAAACATCTATGTCTATGAAACTCTACGTCGGCAACCTCTCGTTCCAGACGTCGCGCGAAGAACTTGAACAACTGTTCGCCCAAGCGGGCACGGTTGAATCCACCAACATCGTCGAAGACCGTGAGACGGGCCGCTCGCGCGGCTTCGGCTTCATCGAAATGGCCACGCGCGAAGAAGGTGAGGCAGCCATCCAGCAGTTCAACGGTAAAGAGTTGAACGGCCGCGCGCTGACCGTCAACGAAGCGCGCCCGCGTGAAGATCGCGGCAATCGTGGCGGCGGCGGTGGGCGCGGCGGCTTTGGCGGCAATCGCGGCGGCGGCGGCTACGGCGGTAATCGCGGTGGCGGCGGCGGCAACTACGGCGGCGGCGGCAATCGCGAGCCGCGTTGGTAAGACCCAAGCGGTCAACCAGTGACTCTTTAAGGAAAGCGCCTCTGGCAACAAACAAACGAGCCAGAGGCGCTTTCGCTTTATTGACAATTCCCGTCTTCGGAAAGTGACCGAAGCGGTAGACAAAGGAACTGAATGAATTTTTCTGAACTCGGACTCCAGCCGGCGCTTTTGCGTCGCTGCGAGTCGCTCGGTTACAAAGAACCGACACCGATCCAAGGACAGGCCATCCCTGTCGTCCTCAGCGGCTCCGATTTGATCGGCTGCGCCGAAACCGGCACAGGCAAGACCGCCGCATTTCTGCTCCCGATCATTCAACGCATCACAGACACGGCGCGGCCCGGCACACGTGTGCTCATCCTCGCGCCGACGCGCGAACTGGCGTCGCAGATCGAGACCAACTACCGGGAGCTTAACGCGACGAAGCATAATCGCTGCGCGACGCTCATCGGCGGCGCGAGCATGTCGCGCCAACTCACGGCGCTACGCCAACAGCCCGCCGTCGTGATTGCCACGCCCGGTCGGCTGCTCGACATGCTTGAGCGCCGTGCGATCAATCTCTCCGGCATTGAAACGTTCGTGCTTGACGAAGCCGACCGCATGCTCGACATGGGTTTCTGGCCCGCGATCAGACAAGTGCTCGTCAAACTGCCGACGAAGAGGCAAACACTGCTCTTCTCCGCCACGATGTCGCCCGCCATCGAACAACTCGCGCGCACGACGATGCGCGAGCCGAAGTTGATTGAAGTCAACCAGCGCGGGCGCGCGCCCGGCACGGTCGCGCAGACCGCTTATCCGGTCGCGGCTGAATCAAAAATGGCGCTGCTCCTCGATCTCTTAGAACAGGAGCGCGACAACTTCGAGCGCGTGCTCGTCTTTACGCGCACGCGGCGCGGGGCTGAACGCCTCTCGCACATTCTCAGCGCGCGCGAGCACAAAGCCAATCGCATCCACGCAGACCGCACGCAACGTGAACGCGAAGCGGCCTTGCGCGGCTTCCGCGAAGGCGAGACGCGCGTGCTTGTCGCCACAGACATCGCCGCGCGCGGCATTGACGTTGATTCTATCTCGCACGTCATCAACTACGACGTGCCCGAACAACCCGAAGACTACGTGCATCGCATCGGGCGCACGGGTCGCGCAGGCAAAGTGGGGCGCGCCATCACGCTCGTCACGCCGGTTGACGAGTTGTCCATGCGCGCCATCGAGCGTCTGACCGGGCAGACGGTCGAGCGCGTGCTGCTGCCCAACTTCGGCGGCGTCAATCACACATTTAACAGCCACAGCAAGCCTGCGAGCGCGTCTAGGCGCGGCGTGGGCGTGGGGCGGCGTTCGTTTCGCCCGCGGCGCGCGAGCAGATGATCAATCTTTGAGTGTTAAGCGGAGCAGGAGGGTTTAAGTGGAGAAGCAGATACACACAGTCGGTGAGCGCGTGGAGAAGTTCTGCGCGATCTGTCAGGAAGAGCGCGGGCATGTCGTCGCGTCGGTCACGAAGCGCGGACAAATCTCGCGCGTAAGTTGTCCGAAGTGCGGGACGCGCAGCACCTTCAAGAGCAGCACGAGCGCGGCGCAGCAAGGCCTGCGCGCCAAGACGGGCGCGCCCTACGATCCGAAGCTCACCTATCGCACGGGGCAATCAATGTTGCATCCGTCTTTCGGGCAAGGGGAAGTGACGGCTGTGATCGAACCGCAGAAGATTGATGTGCTCTTCGCGGATCGCTTGCGCCGTCTGATTCACGCACGTGCTCAAAGTTAAGTTACAGCGCCGGCGCGCCAAGAGAACGAAACGCGCAAGCCTTCGCGGTCAAGCGACTGCGGGCATGCGCCTGACGTTTCGCGCCGAGTTGATGCCCGGCAGAGACACGGACGAGCGCACTTACACGGTGGCGTGCGTGCTCGCAAGCGGGCGCGTCGAGTTGGTGGGCTTATGCGGGCAACATACGCTGAGGGAGTTCGAGCCTGTGTAGCGGCGCACTAATGAACGCGCCTAAGCATTGGTCAATACCGCCTGCGTTAGCGGGCGGTAGCGCAAGGCTGAAGGCTGAAAGCTAAAGCTAACTTCACTGTCTTTCAGCCCTCGTCCTTATTCTGCTCTCCGCCCACAAGGTCTTCACGGATCACACTCGCCGCAACTTTTGCCTCCAACAATTTTCCCGCCGCAGCCACGAAGCTGTTACACTAGCGCACCGTTCGTTGCTCTAACTCCTCGTCAACTTAAACGCCATGCGCTAGACGCAAGAGGGCTGCATGAAGATTGGCATAGACTCGCCTCTCGCGCCCGAAGAGAAGGCGCGCATCGTCGCCGAGTGCGTCGAAAATTTCAACTTGTATCTCAATCGCTGGCCCGAGCCGCGCACGACGGAGGGTGCGGTCGTCGAATGGGAAGGCGAAGGCTGCTTCGTGCGCGACATAGAGGGGCGCGAGTTCATCGATTGTCTCGGCGGCTTCGGCATCTTCGCGCTCGGTCATCGTCACCCGCAAGTCTTGCGCGCGGTCAAAGCGCAACTCGATAGGCTCGCGCTCCATTCGCAATGGTTACTCAACCCGGTCGCGGCTGATGCCGCGCGGCGGCTGGCAGAGATCACGCCGGGCGACTTGCGCAAAACTTTCTGGTGCTCGTCCGGCACTGAGGCCGTCGAAGGCGCGTTGAAACTCGCGCGCCTCTACACGCATCGGCCAAAGTACGTCTCGACGATCAATTCATTTCACGGCAAGACGATGGGCGCGCTCTCCGTCACGGGGCGCGATCTTTTCCGCCAACCGTTCGAGCCGCTGCTTGAAACGACCTTCGTGCCCTACGGCGACATCGAAGCGATGAGGCAAGCGGTTGACGCGCGGACTGCGGCCGTCATCCTCGAACCGATTCAAGGCGAAGGCGGCATACGCCTGCCGCCCGACGATTACTTGCCGGCCGTGCGCGAGCTTTGCACAGAGCGCGGTGCGTTGCTGATTCTCGATGAAGTGCAGACGGGCTTGGGGCGAACAGGCGCGATGTTCGGTTGCAATCATTCGATGGTTGTGCCCGACGTGATGTGTCTCGGCAAGGCTCTGTCAGGCGGCGTCATCCCCTGCGCCGCGTTTCATTCGACCGACGAAATCTGGCGCGCTTTTCATCCGAATCCGTTCTATCACACGTCAACCTTCGGCGCGAATCCGATGGCGACCGCAGCCGCCGCCGCGACGATTGAAACCCTGCAAGCGGACAATCTCGTCTGGCACGCCGCCGAGACGGGGCAATACTTTTTAGACAAACTAACGGAACTCGCCGCGCAATTCCCTGCCCTCATCCGCGATGTGCGCGGGCGCGGACTCTTGATCGGCATGGAGACGGCCGACGCCGCGCGTGGTGAAGCCATCGCTGCGCGTCTGTTTGAGCGCAACGTGCTCGTCGCCTACACGCTCAACAAACCCGAAGTGATCCGCATCGAGCCGCCGCTCATCATCACGCGCGAACTGGTTGACGAAGTGCTGACGCGCTTTGCCGATGCGCTGAAGGAAGAGAGCAAGTAGTAAGTCAGTATCGCCTGCGGTAGCGGGCAGGTGTGGTTATGACTGAGGGCCGATTAGTGTGACCAAGACCCGCCCGCTACCGCAGGCGATACTGACTTGAAGGGAGACCCTTGCATGCGAAAGATGTTCATCAACGGCGAGTTTGTCGCGAGCCTCGCGGGTGAGACCTTTGCTGTTGAGAACCCGGCGACTGAAGAGCAGATTGATGAAGTGCCGCGCGCCCGCGTTGAAGATGTTGAGCAAGCTGTGCGCGCTGCCCACGCGGCGCAAGCAGATTGGCGTTGGACGCCGGGCATCGAGAAGTGCGAACTGCTGCACACGGTTGCGCGCCGCATACGCGAGCGGCGCGAGGAGATCGCTGTGTTGTTGACGCGCGAAGGCGGCAAGCCGTTGATTGAGAACATGGACGAGGTCGAGTGGGTCGCAGCATGTTTTGATTACTACGCCGAAGTCGGTCGGCATGAATCAGGGCGTGTGATTCCGCCGGTGCAGCGTCATCAGATGAACTTCGTGGTGAAAGAGCCTTACGGCGTGGTCGTCTGCATCGTGCCTTGGAATTATCCGTTGCTATTGATGTCTTGGAAGGTCGCGCCCGCGTTGATGGCCGGCAATACGGTCATCATCAAGCCTTCGGAGTACACGCCGCTCTCCACACTCCTGCTCGCCGAAATCGCGTTTCACGAACTACCGCCGGGCGTGGTCAACGTTGTGACCGGCTATGGCGTGGAAGCGGGCGAACCGCTCGTTGCGCATCCACTGACGCCGGTCGTCGCGTTCACGGGCAGCGTGGCGACGGGGCGACGAATCGCGACGCTTGCGGCCGAGCGCATCAAGAAGGTCAATCTCGAACTCGGCGGCAACGATCCGTTCATCATCTGCGATGATGTTGATTTGGAGGTGGCGGTGCGCGGCGCGGTCTGGGCCGCGTATCTCAACATGGGTCAGGTCTGCACTTCGGGCGAGCGCTTCTATGTGTTCGAGCGCGTGGCCGAGCAGTTCATTGATCGCTTCGTCGCGTTCACGCGCACGCTCAGACTTGGCGATCCAATGGGGCCGGACGTTGATCTCGGCCCGATGATCTCGAAGGCGCAACGCGAGCGTGTCGAACAGAAACTTGATCGCGTGCGCGAGATGGGCGCGACGGTTTTATGTGGTGGACAACGGCCGGAGAAATTAACGCGCGGTTACTACTTCGAGCCGACCGTCGTCGTGGACGTGGATCACTCGATGCCGCTCATGCGCGAAGAGACGTTCGGGCCGGTCGCGCCGATCATGCGCGTCAAAGGGATTGACGAAGCCATCGCGCTGGCGAACGATTCCGAGTACGGCTTGGGCGCGAACATTCTGACGAACAGTCTCGAGTATGCGTTGACGGCTGCGGAGCGGATCAAAGTCGGCACGTTCTGGATCAACGACCCTTTGACCGACAACGACGCCGGCCCCTTCGGCGGCATGCGTCTGTCAGGCTTGGGGCGTGAGCTTGGCGCGGAAGGTATCGAAGAGTTCCGCGAGACCAAGCACATACACCTCGACTACAAACTCGAAGCCAAGCCCTACTGGTATCCTTACGATTGGAGCAAAGGCCGAAAGACCGATTGAGGTTTCATCATGAAAGCAAGAGAGTATTTCGCATTGGCGCTTCGGATCACGGGATTGTTCATTGCCCTATCTGGCCTGCGTTATGTAGTTGATTCGGGGCTTGGGCTGCTCGGTTATTTCACGCTGCTCAGGACAAGCACCGCTTACTATCTGATCGTCGGCTTATGCTATCTCTTCGCCGGTCTCTATCTCTTGCGCGGTGCGCCACATCTCGTCGGCTTCGCCTATCCACGTGAAGCTGAAACCATGCTCGATCCGATTGATAGTGATAACGCGCAGCCACAAGTAATATCTGAGACCGAAGATCAATAATATCGGAGCACAATGAGAGTAATCGTTCTAGGCGGTTGCGGCGAGATGGGTTCGGAAGTGAGCCGCGACTTGGCGCGGACGAGCGAGTTTGAGGAGATCGTCGTCGCCGATCTTGATCTGGCGAAGGCGCAGGCGTTGGCTGAAGAGTTGGGCGGCGGGCGCGTGCGGGCGATTCAAGCTGATGCACGCGATGAGCGGGCGCTCGCGGAAACGTTCAAGGGCTTCGATGTGGTCGCCAACTGCACGACCTATCATTTCGGCTTGACGGCGACGCGCGCAGCGATCCGTGCGCGTGTAAACTATCTCGATCTCGGTGGGCTGTTCAATACGCCGAAGCAGTTGGAGCTTGATGCGGAGGCGCGGGCCGCGGGCGTCACTATCTGTCTGGGCTGCGGCGCGACGCCGGGTGTGACGAATCTGATGGCGCGACGCGGGGCGGATCAGTTGGACGACGTTGATGCGGTGCACATTGCGTTCGCATCGTTTCGCGCGGTCGCGCCGTCTGTGGGTCTGCTCGATACGGTGCTTGACGAGTTCAGTCCGGGCAGTCGGCGTTTCTATTGGCAAGCGGGCGAGTTCATCGAAGTGCCAGCGTTTGCGGGCGCGAAACGTGTGCGTTTTGCCGCGCCGGTCGGCGCAGTGGAAGTCTATTACGTGCCACATTCGGAGACGCACACGCTGCCGCGTTTTCTCGGCAAGGGCGTGCGCTTGGTTGATGTGCGCGGCACGTGGCGGCCCGAAATCATGCAAGCCTTGCGCGTCTTCGCCGATTTCAAACTGACGGGCGAGCAGACGGTCGCGTTGGGCGAGCAAGCGATCAACTCGAAGGCTTTCTTGCGGCAACACATCTTGCAGCACGCGGCCGACGTGGGCGGTGCGGGCGAGTGGGCCTTTCTGTTGCACGTTGAAGTGTCGGGCAGGCGCGACGGGAAAGACGTGCGCTACGAATACACGAGCAGCCATCCGCCGCGCGCCCGTTGGGGCACGAGCGCAACGGCCGGAGCGACCGGCGTGCCCGCCTCCATCGGCGCACAGAAACTCGCGCACGGCGAAGCGACGCGCACAGGCGTCCTCGCGCCGGAGGTCTGTTTCGAGCCGCTCTCTTTTTTCGCTGAGTTAGCAAGGCGCGAGATCATCATTCAGGAACAAAGTGCCGCGCCGACCAGGGACTCAAGCCCGTAAGCCCGCCGCCGATGATGAAGAGGCTCACACCTACGAGCGTGAGTGGCAATGTCTTATCCGATCTTTAACGATGTTTGAGCAGACGCGCGCCCTCAGGGGCCGGCGACGATTGCGCAGGGCAAATCCGTGAAGCCGATCCGGCGCAGCAAGTTGACGAAGCGCGGGTGCGCGTGCAGTTGCACGAACGACGGATCGACGTTGAGGAAGATCAGATCGCCGTCGCGGTCGGCGAAGCTCTGTCTGAGCCAACGCAATGCCCGCTCGTGTGCGCCCAGCGCGAGGTAGATTTTGGCCACGTCGTAAGCTGCGGCATAGCGCCGCCCCTGCCAATTCGCCCGCAATCTAGCGAGCACGGCGCGCGCTTGCGCCCGCTGCCCTGCGAGCGCGTGCACGTAGCCGATGGTGGGCAGCACCGACAAGTCTTGCCCCGTGAGCGTCGCCACCTTTTGCAACTCGGCCAAGGCTTCGTCGTAGCGTCCCATCAGCGCGTAGCATTGGCCCATAAAGGCGTGCGCGACCACGTGGTCTGGTTCTATCTCCAGCACTTTCCGCTGCTGTTCGAGCGTCTGCTCGTAGCGGCGCACCCAGTAGTAATGAGTCCCCAGCACGAGGTTGATGATCGGCGAGAGCGGATCGAGTTGCAGGGCGCGGTGCGCACTGGCGACGGCCTCTGCGTGTCGTCCCATCGCGGACAGATAGACGCCGTACCAGTGGTGCGCAGTCGCGTAGTTCGGGTTCAACGCGAGGGCGCGGCGGAACTCGCGTTCAGCGCCGGCCCAGTCCCAGTCGTAGCGCATCAACAGGTGCGCCAGTGAGGCATGGGCCTCGGCCAGCGTGTCGTCAAGTTCGAGCGCACGGAGCGCGGCGGCCTTCGCCTGCGGGTAGCCCTCATGGGGCGGGAGCATGTTCATGCCGCTCAGCACGTCGTAGCAATCGGCTAGGCCAGCGTAGGCGCGCGCATACTGTGGGTCGAGCGTGATGGCTCGCTCGAAGTGCGCGATCCCTTTCTTCAATCCCTCTTCTGTCCGCTTGTTCCAGCAGTAGCGCCCCCTTAAATAAAACTGATAAGCCTCGGCGCTCTCTGTGTAGCGTTTGGTTAAATGTTCACTCTCCGCGCCGGACAGTTGCAACAGCAAAACCCGCGCCACCTGTTCGGAGATCGCATCCTGCATGGCGAAGATGTCGTTGAATGTCCCATCAAACTTCTCGGCCCACAGCAACGCCTGCGCGCGGACGCTCACCAACCGCACCGTCACGCGCACGCGCTCGTCCGCACGCTGCACGCTGCCGTCCAGCACTACGTCAACGCCGAGTTCGCGCCCGGCGGCGACTGCGTCCGTGCCTAGACTATCAAACCTACGAACTGCGCCCGTGGGCCGAACCTTGACGTGGCTGAGGTGACTGAGATTGGCGATCAGCGCATCGGCGATCCCGAAGCCAAGATACCCCTCGTTGCCTGCTGTGCCGATATGCTTGAAGGGCAGCACGGCGAGCAATCCGGCCCTGCCCATCGCTTTGTCAACTTTAAGTCGGCCGTGTGCGGCCGGCGGCTGCCGGCCGTGGCGCGGCCTGCCTTCCTGCAACTCCTTGACAACAGCGATGAAGCGATAGCCCTGCTTCGAAACGGTCTCGATGTAGCGCGTGCCGGCCCGCGTGTCGCCGAGAATTTTCCGCAGCCTTGAGATGCTGCGGGCGAGACTACCTTCGTCCACGAACGTGTCGGGCCAGACGTGCGCCATCAACTCGTCTTTGGTCAACATGTGTCCGCTGTTACGGACGAGCACGATGAGCAGGTCGAGCAACTTGGGCGGCAGATGTAGTGGCTCTCCGGCACACAGTAAACGGCGCTCGGTCGGATCGAGGCGAAAGGGTGGGAAAAAATACATAGCTTTGAGAGTGAGTGCCTAACGTCCGAATTAAGTCTGAAATATATCCGCGTTTGGTCAAGACTTCAATAGCCGCTTGCGCATAAGCTTGCAACCGATACGCCCTCGATGCAACCCGACGCTGAAAATTTGACGCAGCTTTCCTTAAACCCCCATAGCTGAAGTCCATCTCCCCCTTCGGACAGGGCCGCACTTGCTTCAGCGGCCCGTCCGGGTTTGGGGATACATCAACAGCAGTAACAGCCTAAGGAGGTAGAGGAGATGAAGAAAGTTTTGGCCTCGCTCTTGTTGCTCGCTTGCGCCGCAGCCCTGTCGCCCATCACATTGGGTCAAGGCAAGGCGGACGGACAGCGTCTGACGAAAAACAAACTGACAATCTACCGACCCGTTAAAACTGATGTCTCGCGCCCGCTACGCGAACTGAAAGCGAAGCCGGAGCGGACGGGGCAACAGCGCGTCATTCCCATCCGCCCTGTACCGTTGCCGGCAGGGACAGACACTAAGACGGTGCAACATGATCCGGTGCTGCAAATCTGCAATGACTGTGACCCCGGCGACGGCGGGGGCGGTGGCGGCGGCGGTAGTGTGGCGACCACGCCGGGTCTCAACCTGCTCGGTCAAGGGACGGGCTTTTCCGGGCCGCAAGGCACGTTCAGCGTGCAAGTCGCGCCGCCCGACACGAACGGGGCCACAGGCTTTTCGCAGTACGTGCAGATCGTCAATCTTGACTTGGCCGTCTTCGACAAGCAGTCCGGCGCGGTCGTCTATGGCCCTGTCCCCATCAACACGCTCTTTAGCGGGTTCGGCGGCGCGTGTGAGGCGTCGAACAATGGCGACCCCATCGCGGAGTACGACAAGATGGCCAATCGTTGGGTGATCACGCAGTTCGCCATTGATTTCGGCCCGCCCTTCCTGCAATGCGTCGCCGTCTCAACCTCGCCGGACGCAACCGGCACGTACAACCGTTACGCCTTCGCCTTCGACAACTTCAACGATTACCCAAAGCTGGGCGTCTGGCCTGATGGCTACTACATGTCGTTCAACATGTTCCAGAGCGGGTTCGGCGGCTTCATCGGCCCGCGCGCGTGCGCGTTGGATCGCAAGCGCATGCTCGCCGGGCAGTCCGCGACCATGCAGTGCTTCCAACTCAGTTCGTCGCAAGGTACGTTGCTGCCTTCCGATCAGGACGGCCCGTCCGTCCCGCCGGTCGGCTCGCCCAACTACTTCCTGAGCTTCGGCACAAACTCGCTCCAAGAGTGGAAGTTTCACGCCGACTTCAGCAACCCCGGCAACACGACCTTCACGGGGCCGACGGTCATCCCGGTCGCGGCGTTCACGCCCGCCTGCTTCTCGAACTGCGTGCCGCAGCCCAGCACAACGCAACGGCTCGACGCGCTCGGCGACCGCCTGATGTTCCGCAATGCCTATCGCAATCTCGGCTTCCAGCAGCCTGAGACGCTCGTCGTCAATCACTCCATCCAGACAGCAGGCGGGCAGATCGCCGTCCGCTGGTACGAGTTGCGCAATCCGCAATCGCCCTCCGTCTTTCAGCAAGGCACATACGCGCCCGACTCGAACAACCGTTGGATGGGCAGCATCGCGATGGATCGTGCGGGCGACATCGCCGTCGGCTACAGCGTGTCAAGCGGTTTCACCTTTCCCAGCATACGCTACACGGGGCGCGTGCCGGGTGACGCGCTCGGCACGCTCGAAGGCGAGAACTCGATCATCGGCGGCAGCGGCTCGCAGGTTGGCGGACTGAGTCGCTGGGGCGACTACAGCGCCATGGCGATTGATCCGATGGACGACTGCACGTTCTGGTACACACAGGAATATCTACCCTTCACCGGCAGCTTCAACTGGAGCACGCGCATCGGCTCGTTCAAGTTCAACGCCTGTTCGGGCGGCAATCGGATTGACGACTCGCGCTTCTTCGTGCGGCAGCATTACGTTGACTTTCTGTTGCGCGAGCCGGATCAGGGCGGGTGGGATTTTTGGACGAACCAGATCGAGCAGTGTGGCACAGATACGGCGTGCCGCGACGACCGGCGCATGAACGTCTCGCGCGCCTTCTGGGAGTCGGGCGATTTTCGTCTGCCGGACATCCAGAGCCATTTCCAGATGTCGGGCGAACCGCCGCTCGTCAACCCCGCGCCGCCGCCGGAGTACAACAACGACGAGTTCATACGCATCTGTTACCGCGCTTACTTGCAACGCGAACCGGACACCGGCGGCTTTAACTTCTGGCTGAACGACCTGAACAACTGCATGACGACTAACGGCGAGTCGGCTTGCTACAACCATATCATCCAAGCTTTCCTCGGTTCGACCGAGTACCGGATGAGATTCGGCCAACCGTAAGCGGCGGCTGGTCGAGCAGCGCGCTCCCTATTGTTTCACTCCTGAGGCAAACCGAGCGCAAGCGGCGTCAGCCCGACCGAGCGCGAGGAGATAAACTGCATCTCGCTCTCGGTCGGGCTGACGTGCGATGAACGCCCTATGAATTTAATGACAACGGCTGTTGCCGGAGAGGACGTAGCTGCCGCCGTCTGCGTCGCCGAGCTTGACCGGCGCGTCTTGCTAAACCCAGCAGACCTGCATACCATGAGGCGCTTTAATTTTGTGCCCCCGTGCTCGCAAACGCGATAACCCGAAAGAGTGAAGGAGAGAAATAGTATGCGAACTAAGAGATGGCACCTCGCGCTCGGCGTAGGGCTTTTGCTCGCTTTGGCTACGGCCTGCAATTTCAGCGCGACGACCGCCAACATCAGCAGCTTGAAGATCGGTAAAGATAAGGATGTTAGTAGTGAGGCCAGCAATTTCGCCCCGACCGATACGGTCTATGCCGTCGCGGCCATTGCAAACGTGCCGGATAAAGTTAAAGTAAAGGCGCGCTTGCTCTCGGATGCGGGCCCTATACCGGGCGCAGAGACTACGCTGGACATGCCCGGCAGCGGCACCGCGAAATTCAATTTCTCGCCGTCGCCGGAGGGTTGGCCGAAGGGAAAATACAAGGTAGAAATTCAGATGTTGAATGATGACGGACAGCAAAAGGATCAGAAGACGGCTGAGTTTACCGTCTCCTGACCCCGAATGTTTAGCCTGCAAGCCGCAGCGCCGCGCAGATAATTGAATTCAATCATAGGCGCGCGCTGTCGGTTTAGAACAAGGCATTTGCGCACAAGCGTGCTGCTTAAAATATTCATAATCAGGCAAGGAGTTGTCTTATGTCATCGCAAGTTAAAATCTTCTATACGCCGGAAGAGTATTTGGCTCTTGAGCGCAAAGCTAAAGATAAGAGCGAGTATTTCAAGGGCGAGATATTTGCGAGGACGGGCGCGAGTCGCAGGCATAATTTGATCGCAGGTAATGTGCTGGCGGCGTTGCATAATCAACTGAGGCAGCGTCCGTGCGAAGTCTATTCGAGCGATATGCGGGTTAGAGTGAGCGAGACGGGTCTTTATACTTATCCTGATGTGGTGGTTGTCTGCGGCGAGCCGTTGTTTGCCGACGAGCAAAAAGATACGTTGGTTAATCCGACGTTGCTGGTCGAGGTGTTATCGAAATCTACCGCTAGTTATGATCGGGGCGAGAAGTTTGAACATTATCGTAAGCTCGCGTCTTTAGCCGAATATTTGGTCATCGCGCAGACTAAATATCACGTCGAGCATTATGTGCGGCAGCCTGACAATCAATGGCTATTGGCGGAAACCGACGACCTACAGCAAACGATTCATCTCCCCGCGATTGCCTGTGCTTTAGCCTTGACGGATGTTTACGTTAAGGTTGAGATTGATAAGTAGATTGCGTATCGTTCTGCCTCATATTATGTATAGACAGCCACCTAAGTCGTATTTCAACCTAGCGATTAGTACGCCTAATTTAAGTTAGGCTTCTACCTTTGTGTTAAGGATATTGCAGTCGCTTTCTAATCAAAACAATAATAATATAGGGAATAAGGAGGCTGAACAGGCTAAAATTATGGTAACTGAATTAGAAAAATTAGAAGAAATCACCTTCCATGAAGATGACAATTCCGAACTGCCACCTTCTGATATTGTAGCCTATAACGAGTTGCGCTCATGTGCTGACTTGTTCCGTATGTACAATCAAGGAATTTTAATCATACAACCTGAATTTCAAAGGGAGATAGTATGGAAAGCTCCTGCCCAAACTAGATTTATTGATTCACTAATCAAACAACTTCCAATTCCTAGTATGTGCTTTAGCTTGGATTATAAAACGCAACGATGGCAAGTTATTGATGGCTTGCAACGAATGGCGAGCATAGTTCGATTTTTATCAGGTGAGTCATGGACATTATCTAAGCTAGAGGATATTGACCCTCGAATTTCTGGACAGCCCACTTCAAAGTTCGTTGATTGGAATTCAGAGCTACATCAATTTTATACTCGTGTGGAAAACCTGACGTTACCCATTACAGTTCTTAGATGTGACTATTCTAAAAAGAGTCATACGAATTACTTATTTACAATTTTCCATCGCCTTAATGCCGGTGGGATGCGGCTTAATAATCAAGAGATTAGGAATTGTATATATAGTGGGCCTTTTAATGACTTGCTAAATAATCTAAATGAAAATTCGACATGGATGCGACTCAACAGGATGACTAAAACTATGGGTTACAGATTTACAAAACAAGAATTGATACTCCGTTTTTTTGCTTTCCATGATAGATACCAAAAATATAATGGACGACTTGCTAAATTCCTTAATGAATACATGGCAGAGAATATGTATCCTGATGATGAATTTATAGATGAAAAGAGAGCATTATTTGAACGGACAATTGATATTGTGTTCCTTAAAATTTTTGGTGGTAGAACGCCCCCTAAAATTAGCACAACTGTTTTCGAGGCCGTTTTAGTGGGAGTCTCTTTCAATTTGGCATATCTTGAAGCGCAACCTGATGCGCGGGTTCGGACATTCTTCGAGAGGCTATTAGAGCAAGAGGAATTTTCCGAACAAAGATTGAGCGAAGGATTAGCTGGAAAACCAAGAGTTATTGAAAGAATGTCTATAGCGAAAACAATTTTCTCAGGTAGATAGCATGATCGCCAAGAGTTATATACTGAGAGATTTGACTACTATCGGGTTTTTATACAGACAATCCACCAGTATCAAAAGAGGGTTGTTTTATTCAAAGCTAGCAATCTTAGAACTCTGTGGCTGGATTGAAGAATCAATGGACGACATAATTCTCACATGCGCTAACAGGCATCTTAAAAATCCTGCAAATTTAAAGTTGGTAGAAAAATCTATTATTGGCCGAACATATGGATTTGAATATGAGAAGCATTTTAGAAATATGTTAATTCAACTTATAGGAACTATTAATCTTGAAAGAATCGAATACAATTTTGATCCGGTGAAATTTCAGGTTTTAAAGGCACAATTAAATGCGTTGAAGGCGATCCGGGATACTGAGGCGCATACACATCTAAAAGGTATTACTAAAAGGCTGGATGCACCTTCTGTTACTAAAGGTCGTTTCCCTGATATTTATAATGGGCTTACAGATATTGATACTAATATCAGAAATTTTAGGTTCTAATTTTTAGGCACAGCGAAGCCTAAACTCATTCAACCCGACGCCTCAACAGCATCTCTTTTATCGTTGTCTTCTAGCGATTAGGTAAAATGTTGCTCGTCGGTGCGGGTTAGTTTGGATACTTCAGGCGGGCGAGGTTTTGGGTTCGGTACTGAAGTTTTTTGTTGATCTCGTTTCGGATTGAGAGTAAGATGCGCGGCGTTGTTGGGTGCGGGTGTTTAGGCTTTTCGTTGATCTCACGTTAATAATTATAGGTCGCAAGGTTCGAGCAGGGGTGGTTCATTGGGCGGCGCGGCGGTTTGTTTTTTGAACGGTGCGAATTATTTGATTGGCAGGCGTGGAAATAGATGTGCTGCGGTAGAAATGATTTGTGCGAACGTGAGAATCTTTTATGCGGGCGGAATAATTTATTCACGGGGCGAGAAAGTTATTAGCGGAGTGGAATAATTTATTTTCAGGCTGAGCATTTTATTTTCAGGGTGGAACATTTTATTCGCGGGGTGTGAATAAGTTTATTTGGGGCGGATAATTTATATTCGGGTGGGTTAATAAGTTGTGCGGGCGGGCGCGAAGGTTGCGCGGGGTGGTTAAGGGTTTAGCACAAGAGGGCCGGCAGTTTCTCATCTTGCCTATTTTATTCCTGCCGGCGGCAAGTTCTACCAACCTCACTCCAAAGGAGTAGAGAAAACCATGTCAAGAAAAGTTTCGGTGGATAAGGCGCTCGGCGATGCGGAGAAGATTCTGCGCGTTTGGGAGGGTAAGTCAGATTTCACGCTGGGCGAGGTGACGCTCGTCAAGTTTAGGGCACAGGTGAATGGCTTGCGCGGGAAGCGCGAGGAGGTCGAGACGTTCAAGACGCAGTTGATCGCGTCGGTGAACGAGTTGAACGAGCAGGCCGTCGGCGTCTCGGACATTAATACACGTGCGCTTAGCGGTATCCGCGCCAACTTCGGGCCGAACTCGACGGAGTACGAACAGGCGGGCGGCACGCGCACCGACGAACGCAAACGACCGACGCGCAAGAAGTCGAATAAAGACGGGAAGTCTTAAAGCACACAGGCGCGCGGCAGAAGCAGCATAGGCCGCGCCATCGCCCAAGCTCAAACAACATTCAAGCACACGCGAAGAAATGGCGCTGTCGCACGGCAGCGCCTTTTCTTCATGTCAGCTAATCGTCCGGCGACACATTGATAGCGTAAGTTATACCGAATTGCGAAACAAAATAAGGTGACTCATCGCTTGGGCCACCAGTGATAGTTCGTTAAGGCTGAGATTTGTTCAGCACTGATTTTTTGACAACGTGAACAAACCTTCTGCTCTAGCTCATCG
>Ga0209153_1000242_pt1 | contig 29039 bp, 18 predicted proteins | sample GraSoiAngelo_120_FD_185877 | JGI IMG/M metagenome (GOLD analysis project Ga0209153, IMG submission 185877) | Grasslands soil microbial communities from the Angelo Coastal Reserve, California, USA - 14_0919_09_20cm (SPAdes) (version 2) | ecosystem: Environmental > Terrestrial > Soil > Grasslands ... | reverse complement strand
AGGGCATAGACGGCGAGCAGTAGTAGGCCCTCGAACCAAGTGGTCTCGCCGTCTTGGGCGATTGAGTTGACGGCGAAGGCGACGCCCGCGAGTGCGATCAGTTCGAGCGGGTTGCTGAAGACGAGGTTCATCGGGTGGCCCATCGCGTAGGAGATGAGCACGAGGAGCGGTGCGGTCAAGAGCGCCACTTGAATGCTTGCGCCGACGGCGATGCCGACGACTAAGCCCATCCTGTCCTTGCGTGCGAAATAGACGGCCGAAAAATACTCTGCGGCGTTGCCGACAATCGGCAGCACGATGATGCCCAAGAAGAAGGTCGTCAAACCTAAAGTCGTCGCCGACGCTTCAAGCGCGCCTGAAACTAACTCCGCTTCAAGTGCCACCGCGATGGTCGCACCGAGCAGCACAGCCAACGCACGCCCCAAAGACCACGACGGCTGCTCGCCGTTATGTGCGTCCTCATCGCTGGCGAACACGTCGCTGTGTGTGACCAACGTATAGATGAGATTGCCGATATAGACGAGGATCAGGACGACGGCGACGCCGAGACTCAAGCGTTCGTCGAGTAGGTCTGTGTTCGCGCGGGTCGCGCCGTAGAAGCCGCGCTCTGTGTAATCGAAGAGCGCAGGGATGAAGAGCGCGATGAGTGAGAGCAGTAAGAGACTCGTCAACAGCCCCGCGTGCTCGCAGCCGAATTTTTGTTTCTTGCGCCCCCAACTGCCGACGATGATGGCGAGACCAAGACCGAGCAGACTGTTGCCGATGATCGAGCCGGTGATGGTCGCTTTGACGACGTGCAGATTGCCTGTGCGCAGAACGATGATGGCGAGGATCAGTTCGGCCATGTTGCCGAACGTGACGTTGAGCAGTCCGCCAATGACCGAGCCGGCGCGCAGAGCGATCTGTTCGGTCGCGCGTCTCATCCATTCAGCGAGCGGCACGATGGCGAGGGCGGCTGAGGCGAAGACTGCGAGCGGCGGCGCGTGAAAATAATAGAGCGCCAGCGAGACGGGGATGAGCAGCAGCAGATAGACGAAGGTCATGCGCGGAAAATATACACGAAAGAGCCGTGACAGGTGACAAGTAACAAGGAAGCTGTCAGCGATCAGCACTCAGCGATCAGCTAAGAACAAAAGCTGACTGTTGAAAGCTGATCGCTGATCGCTTCTTGTCACTGCTTTTAAAATTTCTCTGTAACTTTTGCCGTGCCCGTGTGTTTTAGCTAGTGTAGCGCAGCTTATGGCGAGCGAAGACGCAGAGTTCACCATGCTGTTTCAGGAATTTTATCCGAGCCTCTGCCGGTTTCTCGAATGCCTGCTGGGCGGGCGGGCAAGCGTCGCGCAGGATTTGGCGCAGGAGAGTTTTCTGCAACTGCATCGCACCGTCTGGGGCACGATCCCCGTCGGTGAAGCGCGCTTCTGGCTCTATCGCGTCGCGCGCAATCTGGCGCTCAATGAGTTTCGGCGCGGCGAGACGCGCCACCGGCTTTTTGATCGCGTCGTTGAAGCCCTGCGCCCGCGCACGCAGACGCCCGAAGAAGAGTATGAGACCCAGGAGCGACAGGAGTTGGTGCTCAGTATGTTGAAGGGTTTGCCGGAAGACCAGCGCACGGCCCTTTTGTTGCGCGAGCAAGAGCAGTTGAGCTACCGCGAGATCGCAGAGGTCTTGGACGTGTCGGAGAGCAAAGTCAAGACAGACATCTTTCGCGCGCGCACGGCCCTACGCGAACGTTGGGCGCAGCGCGTGCGCGCCATCGGTGCGAGCGTGCGTTGAGTGGTCGAGAGAGTTTTATGAGTTGTAATTTAACCGAGAAAGTTTCTTTGCTGGTTGATGGCGAGTTGTCGCCCGTCGAGACGCGCGCCATCGAGCGCCACTTGTTGACTTGCATCGAATGTCAACAAGCGCGCGCGGACTTCCTGAACCTGCGCCAACAGATCAGCGCCTACACGCCCGCGCTCAACACGCAGGTCCAACAACGCGCGCTCGCGTCGGTGCTCGCAAAACAAGGACGCGCGGCGACACGCGCATCGGCACAAGCCGCAACGCCCGAAGCCGGGCGCCGGCCCGCGCGCATCTTCGGCGTGCCCGCCATGCCGTTCGCCATCGGCATGCTCATCACCGCCGCCGTCGCGCTCATCGTCACGTCTTTCGTCTTTTACATCGTCTTTCAACAAGCAGAACGCGATAGGCAGCAAGCCACCAACACGCAAGCAAACAGTTCACGCGAGCAAACCGCAACGGTTAATCAACCGCCCAATACGAACAACGACAACAGCAAAGCAAACACGTTCGGCGCGAGCGATGAGGCAGCTAACGGCAAACAGAGTGTTGACCAAAGCCAGCAACAGCGTGCGCGCGGCCCGGTGAACTCCGAATCAGAGAATCGGCAGACGTTCGCCGCTAATGCCAGACGTGTGCGAAGCAAACGGCCGGCCTCATCTGGCACTGCGCTGGCGCGGAATGCAGGCATCAATGCGCCGCTTGATCTGCACGTGCCAGAGTTGTTGCCGCCACACGAAGCGAGTGCGCCGCGCTACATCACGATCAATGCGACTGCGCCCGTTGCTGCGCCCGTGCGGCCAGTTGATGCGGGGACGTTGGCGGCGCGCCACGTCGAACAAGCGGGCTTGCTCCTGCGCGCTTTCCGCAACGCGCGGACGGTTGAACAAGATGCAGCCGCCGATCTCAGTTATGAGAAACGACGCGCGCGGCAGTTGCTCTATCAGAACATCGTGCTCCGGCGCGAAGCCGCCAACGAAGGCAACGTGCAGTTGGCGTCGCTCTTGGACAGCCTTGAGCCGATCCTGATTGACATCGCCAACCTGCCCGACCAACCGCACGCCGACGACGTGCGCGCGATTCGTGAGCGCATCGGGCGCAAGAACCTCGTCGCATTGCTCGAAGTCAACTCGACTGCGCTGGCGCGCGCTTACGAATGAACACTATCGGCACAGTCTGCGTGCTTACAGTCAGACACCTGCGGGTGAATCTAATAACGAAACAGGTCAAACGAACATGACAGCCATGATGCCATTACTTAATCGTTGGGTCGCGCGTTGCGGCCTCTTGCTCCTGCTCGTCTGCGTTGTTGCGCTTTGCTTTGTCCGTCCGCAGAGCGCGCGCACAGACGATCCAGACATCCGAAAACTCAATCGCTTCGTGCAAACCTCGAAGACCGACACGCCTGCGGCGAAGATGTTCCGCGAAGGGCGCGATCTGATCGAGGCGGGCGATTACAAAGAAGCCGCGCAGAAGTTCAGCGACTTCGTCAATAACTATCCGAAAGACAGAGACGTTGACGCCGCGCTCTATTGGCTCGCCTACGCGCTCAAAAAACAGGGCAACACGCAAGACGCGCGCAAGGTTGCCGCACGCTTGCTGCAAGATTTTCCGCGCTCGACTTGGCGGCAAGATGCTATCGCACTGCTGACCGAACTCGGCGATCAGCCCACCGTCGAACAGGCGATCAGACAAGATAACTGCGAGATCAAGGTCATCGCGCTGCAAAGTCTCTTTGATGCGGACGAGGATCGCGCCGTCAATTTCGTCGCCGACGTTTTGAAATCGAATTCGCAAGAGTGTCCCGGACTGAAGAGCGCCGCCGTGCAACTGCTCGGCTCGCACGGCGGCCCGCGCGCCGGGCCGCTCCTGCTTGAGATCGCGCGTAACCAGTCGCTTGATCTAAAACTACGCCAGACGGCGATCCGGCATCTCGGCGATGAGAACAGTGAGGCAGTGGTGGACGAACTCACGCGCCTCTACGACACAGACCGCACGCCTGAAATCCGCGCGCAACTGCTGCGCGCCTTCGCCGAGATGCACAGCCAGCGCGCCGAAGCGAAGTTGATCGAGCTTGCGCGCAGCGGCGATTCGTTGGAGTTGCGCGCCACGGCGATCCGCTACCTAGGCGAACACGACGGCAGCGCCTCGCTCGACGAACTGATCCGACTCTTCGATGCCGAGCGCACGCCCCAAATCCGCGCGCAAATCCTGCGTGCCCTCGCCGAGCGCAACGATCCGCGCGCGCACGCCAAACTGCTCGACATCGCGCGCCACGGCGAGACGCCGGAACTGCGCGTCGAAGCGATCCGCCGGCTCGGCGAAAACAGTCATGGCGCGTTGGCGGATGATCTGTTGCAGCTTTATTCGACCGAGAACAACGAGGCGATCAAGTTGGGCTTGCTGCGCGCCTACTCCGAGATGGAAGACCCGCGCGCCCGCGCCAAACTCTACGATGTCGCGCGCGGCGCGGAGGCGCTCAACCTGCGCCTCTACGCGATCAAACAACTCGGCGAGCACAACGACGAGCAGACGACGCAAGAGTTGATCAATCTCTACGACGGCGAGTCGAACGTGCAAGTTAAAGCCACGCTCATCCGCGCCTTCGGCGAGTCGCAGCAGAAGGCGGCCGTGCGCAAGTTGATCCAGATCGCGCGCAGCGATCCGTCAATTGAGTTGCGCAAACTCGCCGTCCGCCTCTTGGGCGAGAGCAAAGACCCTGAGGCGCTGAAATTTTTGGAAGACTTGTTGAAGTAGCAGGGCACTCATCTGTCCTCGAAAGGAAACGCCAACATGCGGCAAGCAACATTATTTCATTCCCTTGTGCTGACCATCGCGCTTGCGACGACCGCGTGCGCGCGCGGTGAGCGCATGACTGCGACGACAACTGTGTCGGCTGCGACGACGAACGTCGAACAAGGCCAAGCGCCCGCGCCGACGATCCAGAGTTTTACCACCGTCGAGGGCGCAGACTTGAACGCGCGGCTTGAGGCGGCGAGCCAACGCGCGCGCAGCAAGCAGACGCCTTACTGGTCGGCCTACGCCTTCGACGTGCGCCCCGGCGTCGCCGTCGATCCGAACATCCATCAGTTCAATGGTTCGATGAACACCTATGGCGAGACGACCGTCTTCACGGGCACGACCGCCAACGGCCTGACGGTCGAGACGCGCAACCTCGCAGTTTTTCTGTTGCGTCAACCGGCAAGCAATCAGATCGTGCGCATGGAGATTTACAATCTTGAGCGCAAACGCGAGTACGGCGGCTATCCGATTTACTGGCTCGACCGCGCGAGCAATGAGGAGAGCTTGAGCTACCTGCGGGGCTTAGCCGATGCCGCGCCCGCGAGTCTGCTGGCAGAGCGTGCCGTGCTCGCCATCTCTTTGCACGACGACGCGCGCGTCGGCTCAATGCTCAAAACTTTCATTCGTTCATCGGCGAACCAGCGCATACGCTCGTCCGCCGTCTATTGGCTCGGCCAAGTCGGCGGCGAGCAAGCATTCCTCGCAGACCTCGTGCGCAACGACACGGAAGATCAGAGCTTGCGCAAACGAGCCGCCTACGCCATCGGCGAGAGCCGCGACCACAGCGCGCTCGCCACTTTGCAAACTCTCTACGACACCGTGTCCGACCGCGAAGTGCGCCGCAGCATCGTCCACGCGGCCGGCGAGAATGAGGAGCGAGACGCCGCGCTCGCCTTCGTGTTGAAGGTCGCCAAAACGGACGCAGACCGCGAGAACCGGCGCACGGCTGTGCATCAACTCGGTGAGTTCGAGGGCGATAGGGTCGTTGACGAGTTGATGAAGATTTACGCGAGCGATGCGGACATCGAAGTCAAGCGCGCGGTCTTGCACGCTTTGGCCGAGACGCGGAGTCCGCGCGCGCAAACGCGCCTGCTCGAAGTCGCGCGCACAGACGCGAGTCCTGAATTGCGCCGCGATGCGATCCATATGTTAGGCGAGCGCGGCGAGTCGGTCGTGGAGGATTTGATCAAGCTCTACGACACAGAACAGAACACAGAGGTGCGCCGCACAGTCCTGCACGCGCTCGCGGAGATCAACGGGCAGCGCGCCGAAGATAAGCTCTTCGAGATCGCGCGCACAGATGCCAGCACAGACTTGCGCCGCCAAGCGATCAACGTGCTCGGCGAACGCGCGGGCGCGCGCAGTCTCAACTTCTTGAGCACCACCGCGCAGAGCGCAGACGGCAACGCGGAGGTGCAGATGCAAGCGGTGCGCGCTATCAGCGAACGACCGGCGGATGAAGCTGTGCCGATCCTGATCAAGATCGCTAAGACGCACCCGAATCAACTCGTGCGCCGGCAAGCCATTCGCGCGCTCGGCGAGTCGGGCGATCCGCGTGCCGTCGAGTTCTTCCGCGAAGTGCTGACGAAGTGAACGTGAGGACGGACTAATGATCGTGCGACCGAATCTTTTTACGCACGCCGGTCGCGCTGCCACACCGCCGCAAGCGCGCCCGGCGCGGAGTAAGCAAAAGCTGCGCGACAACTCTGTACCGTGCGCGTCCTGCGGTGGGCTGCGACTGATTAACTATCTGTCTCCGTCAATAAACGCTTGAGCGTCGCCAGCACGCCGAGATGATAGGCATTGTGATCGGCGACGAGCAATGCTTCGCGCAAGACGGTCTGCCCCGTGCCGTGCGGGATGCGCGCGAAGAGATCGGTCGCGGGGTCTTCGAGCAACTGGATCATCGCCGCAAGGTCTGCGCGAAAGGCAGCGATGCTGCCTAGCCACGCGGCCTCGTCCGCTTCCGCCTCGGGCGCGGGCCAATAGCCTTCGGGCCACGCGGGCGAGACGTGCGCGGCGTTGCGACTGAACTCAAGTATGTCCGACTGCGCGATGCGCATGTGCTCAAGCACGTGCCAAGGCGTGTACGGCACGGGCGCGACCTTGCGGTTGATCGCGGCGAGCGGAAAGTCCGCGATCAACTTTTCAAAGTCAATGTGCGCCCCGCCGCCGCGCAATAAATAGAGCAAGTGCTCGCGCAAGGCTTGATCGTTCATCGCCTCTTCAGTCTTCATCGCTTAACGCTCCTTCGCCGGCTTTAGCCCCGCGCGCCGTTGACGTGCTTATCAAGGAGGCGGGAGATGGCTTCCTTCGAGGTCGCGCCCACAATCCGCTCTTCCTCTTTCCCGCCCTTGAACAAGATCAAAGTCGGGATGCCCTTGATGCCGTACTTCTGCGACACGGTCGGATTATCATCCACATTCAACTTCACGACGCGGGCTGTGCCGGCATACTTCTCCGCGACGGCATCCACGGTCGGCGCAAGCATGCGACAAGGCGCACACCATTCGGCCCAGAAATCAACTAACACGGGCTGCGCCGCACTCAAAACGTCCTGCTCAAAACTGCTGTCGCTCACTTCCGTCACGTGCTCACTCATGATTGCTGTCTCCTTCAGTTTGATTTATTGCGTCCTTATCTTTGCGCCTTTACGTCTTTGCGTGAGGTCATTGGTTAGCCTCACGCCAAGACGCAAAGGCGCAAAGCAAGAGCGCAAAGTTAATTGTTACTCCGCCTTCTCCTGCGGCACGACTTCGAGGGTCAGCCGCTCGGTGCGCCGGATGACCGTGAGTTGGACTGTGCGTCCAACGCGCTCGTCGGTCAAGAGTCGGTGCAGCTCGTCTATGCCCGCAATCGGCTGACCGTCGAAGCCGACGATGATGTCGCCCTCTTCAAGCCCCGCGCGCCGTGCCGGGCTGTTCGGCTCAAACGAGATGACGAGGATGCCGCTCTCGACGGGCAGTTCGTAATAACGCACGAGCCTGCGCGGCAGCGGCACGTTCTGCCCTGCAAGGCCGATGTAACTGCGGCGCACGCGCCCGTCGCGGATCAAACGACCGGCGACGAACTTGGCCGTGTCAATCGAAGTCGCAAAGCAGATGCCCTGCGCCGGGCGGATGACGGCTGTGTTGACGCCGATCACCAACCCTTGCGACGTGACGAGCGGGCCGCCCGAATTGCCCGGATTCAAAGCCGCGTCGGTCTGAATCACGTCGTCCATCAAGCGCCCCGACTGCGCGCGCAAGGAGCGCCCCAACGCGCTCACGACACCCGCAGTCACAGTGCATTGGAAACCGTAAGGGTTGCCGATGGCGACGACGAGTTGGCCGACGCGCACGCCCTGCGCACTACCCAACTGCGCGGGCAAAAGGTTCTGCGCGTTGATGCGTATGACGGCCAAGTCTGTGTCTGGATCGTCGCCGATCAGTTGCGCCTGACAACGCCGCCCGTCTGCGAGGCTCGCTTCAAGGCGCGTCGCCCCGTGCACCACGTGGCTGTTCGTCAAGATGAAACCGTCAGGCGTAAAGACGAAACCCGAACCGTTGCCATGCGCCTCGCGCTCCCCGCGCCGCCCGCGCATCTGATGTACGACTTCGATGTTCACGACCGACGGGCTGACCCGCTCCGCCACGCCGATGACCGCGCGCGAGTAAGCATCGAGCAACTTGTCGTCCGACACGGCTGAAGTGGTTTCCGACTGCGCGCCGTTCAACTCATCAAACACCGCGCCCGCGAGCAACTCAAATTCTGCATTCGTCTGTACGTTCATTATCTGTCACCGTCTCTGTTACAAATCTCGCTCACTTCAACGGCCTGCAACGCGCCTGCTCTTGCGCATCGGCGGGCAAGGGCGTATGCGCGCGACGATGTCGGCCATGGTCGTGCCTGCGAGCGCCTGTTCGACCGCCGCGTTCGTCTCGCGCAGCACGCCACCCAAGACCGCGCCGATATTTGCGCCGACAATGCAGCGCCGGCTCGGCGGCTGCCGGTGCAGCAGGAACGTGTCGCCGCCCTCGACCGCCCGATACACTTCGCGCAGCGTGATCCGCTCAGGTGCGCGAGCCAGTCGTGAGCCGCCCGTCGCGCCCGTTTGCGAAGTGATCAGGCGCGCGCGTCCCAGCGCGCATAGGATGCGCCGGATCACGACCGGGTTGGTGTTGACGCTCACCGCCACGCTGTCGGACTTGACCGGCTCGTCGCCGGCCCGCGCCAACAGCGCCAGCACATGCACCGCGACGGCGAAGCGACTGCTCGTCGGCATAAGCTATGTTCCCATTCGGCTCAGGGTTTGCATTCGTAACTATTATAGTTACAAAGCTGCGCTTGTCAACTGTCGGATAGTGGCCGTCAGGGAGATTTAACCGCCGAAGCTGCGCCGGAATAGATAAGACATTTTGATGAAGAAGGTGCGCCCGTTGCGCCGGAAGCCGGGTTCGAGTTGGCCGGTGAAGGGATTGAAGCCGTTGCGATTGAGGTCGTCGTTGTAGCCGACGTAAAAGGCTGTGCCCGGATTGGGCGTGTAGCCCACGAGGAACTGGGCGCGGATGTTGGCGGCCAGCGTGTCGTAATCAATGCGGGCGCGGGCGAACGTGAAGCGCGTGAACTGATACGTCGTGCGCAAGGCGAAGATGTTGTCGTCGAAGGCGACGAGACCGGTGTCGTAGCGGCGCAGGCGCGACTTGGTGTAATCAAGCTGCATGCGCAGGGCGTTCGTTGGTTGATAGGTGAACGTGCCATTGAGGTCGAGACCGCGCCCAGGGCCGGGGTCGAGCGCCACGCCCTGCCCGAAGGCGAGCGCGGCGGGGCTGACGCGGGGAAAGCGCGGGCCGCCGCCGAAATCGAAATCCATCTCGCCGTAGCTTATGTTGACGAAGACCTGCGCCGAATACTTCTTTGAGGGCGTCGTGCCGCCGCCGAAGAAGAGCACCTTATTGTTGGTCGCGCGCGTCGGCAGATCGAAGAATGAGCCGCCGTGTGTGGCCGTGCGTTTGGTGCCGAACTCTTCTTCGTAATCCTTCTCGTAGTTGTTGTCGAAGCCGCCGCCGAAGAACGACTGGCGTTGAAAGTTGAAGAAGGCGTGGACGCCGGAACTCCAACCTTGTATGCGTCCCTGCCAGTCGTACAACATCTGGTTAAAGCTCTCGACGTTCCAAGAGACGAGCCGCGCCTTCTGTTTGGGCGTCGAATCGTACTCGACGTAGAACTGATCGCTGTTGGTGTTGGTGCGGCGCGTGAAGCCCACGTCGGCGCGGAAGTCGCGCGTGCGTCCGAAGGCCGTACCTTGCAGGAAGAGATGGCGACCGGCTTTTTGATATTGCGCGTAATAGCCGAGACCGTTGCCGGTGCGATAGACCTGCCGGCGGCAGCGAAACGTCAGCTCGCGCGTGGTCGGCTGCGCGCAGACGGAGGCGGGCGGGAGGTCAAGCGTGGGGTCGCGGAAGAAACGGCGCGAGGTTGTGCCGACGAGATGGAACGTGAAGGTGGTTTGTGGATCGAGCTTGAAGCGCCCGTCAAGGCCGCCGATGCTGTTGTGCTTCTCGATGAAGTTGTAGTTGGTAAAGATGAGACCGATGCTGTTTTCGCGCCCTAGGTCGCGCTTGAGCCGAAGCACGCCGACGAGCGCCTTCTTGTCGAGCAAGGGTTGATTGAAGGGATCAAGCCGTTCGTCGCCGGTGAAGTTGCCGGGGCCTTTATCGGCGGCGAGCATGAGGCCGTAAGAGTTGCGCCCCGTCTTGCCGACGAACTTCACGGCGATCTCCGGGTTGATGATCGTGCGTGTGTGCACGACGTTCAAGGGCAACTGAAAAATATCAATGCCTTCGAGAAAGAACGGGCGCTTCTCTTGGAAGAAAATGGGAAAACGCTGGTTCGTCGTCACAACCGTCGCGTCCGCTTCGACCTGCGCGAAGTCCGGGTTGATGGCGAGGTTGACGGTTGAGGTTGGCGTCAGCGTGTACTTGGCTGTGAGACCGAGATCGAGTTTGACGGGTTGATTGACGATGCGGCCGGGATCGTTTGGGATCGGATTGTAATGGGGCAGGAGTTTGGCGGTTTCAGAGACGGTCAGACTTGGAATCAATTCGAGCGTGCGCTCGGTTGAGATGCCCTCAAGACCGATGATGTGGCCGGCCTGATTGAGCAAGCCGTTCACGTCGCGCGAGATCGGCATCCATGATTCCTGCTCACCGTTCAAGCGTTGAATGATGCGAAAGATTTGCAGACCCCACTGCTTATCTTTGCCCGCCTCATAGCGCAGCGACTTGAAGGGGATCGCCACCTCGACCGTATAGCCGTCGTCCGTCAGCATGCCCTTCGACTCCATCACGATGTCCACGCTGAAATCAACGCCCATGCCTTCGGTGCGGATGCCATCCTGTTGCACGCCGAGCGGATTGAAGCAGAGCACATAAGCTTTGCGTTGATCGTTGAAGGTATCCAAGAGCACGCGCACGCTGTCTTCAGTGTTGAGTACGTCGTCGCGTTTGGCGACCGTAGCGCGCACCTTGCCCGGCTCGTCGTAAGCATGGAAGCCGATGTAGAGCGTGTGCGCGTCGTAGCCCATGAAGACTTCGGTCGGCTCAGACGGCTTGGTGTTGTCGCCCGGCCCGATCTGAAAGAAATTTTTGAAGACAGCAGCAGTCTTCCAGACGGCATCATCGAGCTTGCCGTCAATAGTGGGCGCGGTCTCGAAGCGTGTGATGCGGACGGGGCGCGCCTTCTCCGGCGCGAGCGCCAACACGCCACGCGGCAGGGGCGCATCCGACTTCGCGGGCGGATCGCTTTTAGCCGGCGGGTCGCTCTTTGTTGCCGCATCAACTTTAGGTGCGTCGTCGGTCTTCGTCTTGTCGTCGTTCTTTGGTTTGTCGTCAGGTGTCGGTGTGGAGTTCACTTTGGGATCGTTCGCCGGAGCGTCTAGGGCGACGGTCGGCGCGACCAAAGGCGGCGCACTCTGCCCGCGCGCTTGCAGCCCCAGCCAACCGAGACAGAACATGATGAAGAGGAGAATGATAATTTTCATAAGCTGTGGTTCGACTATGACTGCGAAAGTCCGGGACGCAATGGGCTGACGGGTCGTGTCTGCGATTTGTTTCGGTTAAATGCTCAGGCTTGCCTGATTGACCAAGCTTAATTTAAGCGACGGGCGAGCGCGGGCAAATCTATATGTGATGAGGCACGGTTCACGATGACAAGCGGCACGCAGACGGTGACGAGCGGCAGGGAGAAAAACAGTGATGAGTGACAAGTGACGGGTGACAAGTTAAAAGTTTTGTCTTGCTCGTCACTTGTCACTCGTCACTTGTCACTGCTTTAGAACGCTTTGCCGAGCGACTTTTGGAGTTTGCTACGATAGCGGCGGCTTAAAGTGAGGCGCGTGCCGTCGTGTAGGATGACGACGTATTGACCGTGAAACATCGGTTGCATCTCGCGTATGCGTTCGATGTTGACGAGCGCAGAACGGTGTATGCGCAGGAAGCGATTGGAGTCAACCTGCGCTTCGAGACTGCTGATCGGTTCGCGCAAAAGGTAAGCCGTCTGGCCGACGTGCAAGCGGACGTAGTTGCCGTAAGCTTCGATCCAATCAACTTCAGAAGTTTTGAGAAAGAAGATGCGCCCGCCGGTTTTGACGACGACCCGTTCGAGCGGCCCACAGCCGCGCGTCTCTTGCGCGCCGAGCAGCGCGGCCGTCGTCTCACCCGTCTCTTCGGCGCGTCGCAGTTGCGCTTTGGCGCGCGCGAGCGCCTTCGTGAAACGCTCTTCATCAAACGGCTTCAACAGATAGTCGAGCGCGCACGCTTCAAACGCGCGCACAGCATATTGATCGTAAGCCGTGAGAAAGATGACGACCGGCGCGCGCGCGTTCTTGATCTCGTCGAGCACGGCGAAGCCATCTTTGCCGGGCATCTGCACGTCGAGAAACAGTAGATCGGGTGCGTGCTCGTTGATCGTCTTAATCGCGGCGAAGGCGTCGGCACACTCGCCGACGATCTCGATCTCTTCGTCGTCCGCAAGTAGTCGCCGCACGCGCTCGCGCGCCAACGGCTCATCATCGACGATCAAAGCGCAGAGTTTTCTCATCGCTCCCCGAACAGCGGCCCGCGGGCCGCATCGCTTGCATGAGCCGCGTCGTCGCTTGTGCTGAAAGGGATCGCAATCGCTACTTCAAGCCCGCCGCCGGGCATGTTAGCGAGTTCGAAAGTGTGGCGCGCGCCGTAGAGTTGCGCGAGGCGCGCGCGTGTGTTCGCAAGGCCCACGCCGAGTTGGCCGCAGGTCTCCCAGTCGGCGGGCAGCCCCGTGCCGTTGTCGCGCACGGCGAGTTGCAACGTGCCGTTCTCGCGCCGCGCGCTGATTTCGATCTGACCTGCGCCGGGGCGCGCGCTGATGCCGTGCCGGATGGCGTTCTCAACGAGCGGTTGTAAGAGCAGACTGGGCAGCAGCGCATCGAGACTCGCGGGATCGATCTCCATCCGCACACTGAGCCGATCATGAAAGCGCGTCTGTTCGATCTCAAGATACTTTTCGAGAAACTCCAACTCTTCTTTGAGCGGCACTTCTTCGATGCCGTGATGATCAAGCGTGAGCCGGAGCAGATCGCCGAGGCGCGCGACCATCTGATCGGCGGCGCGCGGGTCGCGGTGAATGAGCGCGGAGATCGTGTTGAGTGTGTTGAAGAGAAAGTGCGGGTGCAGTTGCATCTTCAAAGCTTGCAACTGCGCGCGGCTCAACTGCGCTTCGAGTTGCGCGGTCAGCCGCTCGCGCTCTTGGTAGCGTCGGTAGTACTCGATGGCACTGCTGACGCCGATGATGACGAAATAGGTGAGCAGGTTGAGGTGCAGTTTCTTGGTCAGCAGGTGATAGAACGAACTGCTGAACGTCATCTGTTCGCCCGGCTCCCAAGCCCAAGTCATCCACTGTTCGGCCGCCGCGTGCATGACAAGTTGAATGAACGAGAAGCCGATGCCGAGTAAGAGGTGGACGGCGACCGTCTTGCGCCAGTTCTGCCGATCAATGTAGAAGCGGCGCGCGAGCACAAGGATAAACGGCGACAGGAGCGCCCAGATTTCCCACTCGGTCAAAGCCCAAGTGAGCACCTGCGTCCACGTCACCGGATAGCCGTTCGCCGTGTAGCCGACGTACCACTGGCCGGCGAACATCAAGCCGACCAGCGTGAAGCTGCCGAAGACGGCGAACCACTTGAGCCAACGCTGCGCCGTTAGCATAACGATTTATCTTAACACCGACCGGGAACGCGCGTGAGCGGCGAAGTGTTGAGCGGCACGCTGGCGGTGACAAGCGGTAAACAGAGCAGAGAGCGGCTGCGCCTCAGATAGTGCCGCGTACAAGCGACAGCCAATTGTGAATTGTCCATTTCCGCGCCCGCCTCGTCCCAAGATCGGGAAATCAACAGCCTCGACCTACAAAAACTGAACAGAGTTCAAGCCTTTTTCGTGTTCGCCACTTGGCACGGAGATTTCTTTGGTGCGTGTGATTGCTGCCGCAGCAGATTAAGCCAAAGCGATCAAAGGTCAGGGAAAACGATGGGCGTCACTGCGCTCGTTCTCATGATCATCGGCTGCTTGCTATTGGCGACACAAGCGTCGCGGGCCAGACCGCGCAACACGCAAGCGCAAAGTCACCGACCACGTCGAAGCTTAAATAAAGGAGCGCACATTCTTGAGCGCGAGACCAGGCATGATCAGCTTACGCAACGTCGAAAAGTTTTTTGAACAAGGGCCGACGAAGACTTACGTCTTGCGCCGGATCAGCATGGACGTACAGCCGGGCGAGTTCATCTCGATCATGGGGCCTTCGGGCGCGGGCAAGTCAACGCTCCTTGCGATCCTCGGCATGTTCGACAGCGCGTGGACGGGCGAGTATTACTTTGATGAGCAACCCGTGCATAAGCTCGACAAGAAGCGGCGGAACGAACTGCACAAGCAGCACATCGGTTTCGTCTTTCAGAGCTATCACTTGCTCGATCATCTGACCGTGTACGAGAACCTCGAAATTCCCCTCTCGTACAAAGACATCAAAAAGAGCGAGCGCCAAGCCATTGTCGCCGACGTGCTGGATCGTTTTCGCATCGTCGGCAAGAAAGACCTCTTTCCAAGTCAACTATCGGGCGGACAGCAGCAACTCGTCGCCGTCGCCCGCGCCGTCATCACCAACCCGAAGCTCATCCTCGCCGATGAGCCGACCGGCAATCTGCATTCAACACAGGGCAGAGAGATCATGGAACTCTTCAAACGCCTCAACGACGAAGGCACGACCATCATTCAAGTCACGCACTCCGAACAGAACGCCGCTTACGGCCGCCGCGTTATCAAGTTGGCGGACGGATGGATTGAAGCCGATTGATTCATTGTTTCATTGAGTCATTGAATAAATGGCTCAATGACTCAATCCGCTTTGTCCCAAATCCGCAATCGGCTTGTCCCGCGAGTGCGACCGGATGGAGCAAGGAAGGGTGAAAAAGTCGCGAAAATGGCGGGAAAATTGGTTGGCACGTGATTCGCTCAAGGTGTTCGGGAAGGGAAGTTGTTTTAGATCATGGTTGATATTCCCCGCAAAAAATCTGCGCGCAAGCGCCAAGTACGGATGGCGTTGTATGCGGTTGTGTTGGTCGGCGCGGTGTCGTTGATCACGTTCGGTGTGGCGCGCTTGAAGCCGGCCGCGCCGAGCGTCGAGGGCGGCACGCTCTGGAAGGACACGGTCAAGCGCGGGCCGATGGTCTTGCAGGTGCACGGCAACGGCACGCTTGAGCCGGAAGAGATTCGCGTCATCGCGGCGGCGACCCAAGGGCGCGTCGAGCGCGTGCTGGCCGAACCGGGCACGCCGGTCTCTGCGGGCACGGTGCTCTATGAGTTGAGCAACGCAGAGTTGCAACAGTCGGCTGTTGACGCCGAATACCAGTTGCGCGCAGCCGAAGCTGATCTAAACAACTTGCACGCGCGGCTGGAGAGCGAGCGCATGACGCAACAGTCTGCGACCGCGCAGGTGCACGCCGAATATCAACAGGCCAGACTGCAAGCCGACACGGACGAGGCGTTGGCCAAAGAAGGCTTGATCCCCGCGCTCAATCTGAAACTCTCGCGCGTGCGCGCCGAAGAGTTGGCCAACCGCTACGCCATCGAACAGAAGCGCCTCGACGGGCGCGTAAAATCCGACCAAGCGCAAGTCGCTTCGCAGCAAGCGCGCATCTCGCAACTCCAAGCCTTGCTCAAACTCAAACACGATCAAGTTAACACGCTCGCCGTGCGCGCAGGCACAGACGGCGTCTTGCAAGAGCGGCTTGTCGAAGTCGGACAAGAGGTCACGCCCGGCACGGTGCTCGCGCGCGTCGCCGAGCAACAGCACCTCAAGGCGCAACTCAAGATCGCCGAGACGCAGGTCAAAGACATCGCGCTCGGCCAACACGCAGACATAGACACGCGCAACGGCGTCATCCCCGGTCACGTCAGCCGCATTGATCCGGCCGCGCAGAACGGCACAGTCACAGTTGACGTGGCGCTCGACGGCGCGCTGCCGCAAGGTGCGCGCCCGCAGTTGAGTGTGGACGGCACGATTGAACTGGCGCGGCTGGATAACGTGCTCTATGTCGGCCGGCCCGCGTTCGGTCAAGCCAACAGCACCATCGGCATGTTCAAACTCGAACCCGACGGGCACGAAGCCGCGCGCGTGCAAGTCAAACTCGGCCGCAGTTCCGTCAACAACATCGAGATTTTAGACGGCTTGAAGGAAGGCGACACGGTGATCCTCTCGGATACCTCGCAATGGGACGCCTTCCAACGGATTCGATTGAACTGAAAAAACCGTGATAGGTGACGGGTGACAGGTGACAAGTGAAAACTTTTCTTCCTGTTGCCCGTCGCTAACTTCCTGTCACCTGTCGCTTGTTACCTGTCACGAGGAGATACTTTATGACCACATCACCCCAACCACTTATCCGGCTCGAAGACGTGAAGAAAGTTTTTTACACGGACGAGGTCGAGACGCACGCGCTCGCGGGCACACACTTGAGCATCGCGCCCGGCGAGTACGTCTCGATCACAGGCCCTTCGGGCTGCGGCAAATCAACGCTGCTCTCGATCCTCGGTCTCTTGGATACGCCGACCGATGGCAATTATTGGCTCAACAACCGGCCCGTCGCAGAGCTGTCGCCGTCGGAGCGCGCGCGCATACGCAACCGCGAAGTCGGCTTCATCTTTCAGAGCTTCAATCTGATCGGCGACTTGAACGTCTATGAGAACGTCGAACTGCCGCTCACCTATCGCGGCTTGTCGAGCGCCGAACGCAAAGAGCGCGTGACCGATGCGCTTGAGCGCGTCGGCATGGCGCATCGCGCTAAGCATCTGCCGAGCCAACTCTCCGGCGGTCAGCAACAGCGCGTCGCCGTCGCCCGCGCTGTCGCTGGTCAACCTTTGATCCTGCTCGCAGACGAGCCGACCGGCAACCTCGACTCCAAAAACGGCGAGGCGGTGATGGACTTGTTGCGCGAACTGCATCAAGGCGGCGCGACCATCTGCATGGTCACACACGACCCGCGTTATGCGCGCTACGCCGACCGCGCGATTCATCTCTTCGACGGGCGCGTCGTCAAAGAAGAGATCGGCAGCATCATCGGCACAGAAGAACCGGCCGAAGTCGCCTGAAGCTAGCAACGAGACGAGCGATGACGACCCTCTGGCAAGACATACGCTACGGCTGGCGCATGCTCTGGAAGTCGCCCGGCTTCACGCTCATCGCGCTCTTGACCATCGCGCTCGGCATCGGCGCAAACACGGCGCTCTTCTCGGTCGTCAACGCGGTGCTCTTGCGCCCGCTGCCGCTCCAACAACCCGCGACGCTCGTTGATGTCTGGGGCACAGACCCGCAGACGGGGGCGACGAGCGACGCCGTCTCGTTCCTCAACTTCAAAGACGTGCGCGCGCAGAACCACGTCTTCACAAACGTCGCGGCTTACGGCAATGCGTTCGCCACGCTCACAGGCAACGACGCGCCCGAAGCCCTCGACGGTCTCAACGTCTCACCCGAACTGTTTCCGCTACTCGACGTGCAGCCCGTCTTGGGCCGCGCCTTCATCGCGCAGGATGAACAGACGGGCGGCGCAGCCATCGTCATCAGTTATGAGCTTTGGCAGCGGCGCTTCGGTGCGCGTGCAGACATCGTCGGGCAAGCACTCACGCTCGACGGCAAACCGCGCACGATCATCGGCGTGCTGCCGGCGCATTTTAAGTTCCCAATCGATGACAGCGGTAATAGAGATTTCTGGCTACCGCTCGATCCCGCCGATGAGATGAACGCGAAGCGCGGCGTCGGCCATCTCGCCGTGCTCGCGCGGCTCAAGGACGGCGTTACGCTGCAACAGGCGCAGTCCGAGATGGACATAATCGCGCGCCGACTCGCCGAACAATATCCAGAGAACAACACGGGGCGCGGCATCCATCTCGCTTCGACCTACGAAGACACAGTCGGCGATGTCCGCCCGGCGTTGCTTGTGCTGCTCGGCGCGGTCGGCTTCGTGCTGCTGATCGCGTGCGCCAACGTCGCGAATCTCTTGCTGGCACGCGCGACTAGACGACGACGCGAGATCGCCGTCCGCACTACACTCGGCGCAACGCGCTGGCGCGTCGTGCGGCAATTGTTGACTGAAAGCCTGCTGCTTTCGCTCGCGGGCGGCGGCGCAGGTCTGTTGCTCGCACTGTGGGGCGTGGATGCGCTCGCGGGCGCGCTGCCAGATGACATGCCGCGCGGGCGCGAGATCGCACTCGATGGTCGCGTGCTCGCCTTCACGCTCGGCGTCGCAGTGCTCACGGGCCTCGTCTTTGGTCTCGCGCCTGCGCTCGCCGCTTCAAGGCTCGACGTGAACGAAGCTTTGAAAGAGAGCGGGCGCGGCACGGGCGGCGGCTGGCGACGCAATCGCGTGCGCAGCCTGTTGGTCGTCACAGAGATTGCGCTCTCGCTTGTCTTGCTCGTCGGTGCGGGACTGCTGGCGAAGAGTTTCGTGCGCCTGCGCGCGACCAATCCGGGATTCAACCCCGACCACGTCTTGACGCTCAGCGTTGCACTGCCCGAAGCGAAGTATGAGACACAGGCGGAGCGTGCACGCTTCTTTCAACAACTGCTCGCGCGCACTGCCGACATGCCCGGCGTCGCCGCGAGCGCCGCAGTCTTACCGCTCCCATTCTCCGGCGACGATGCGCACGCGAACTTCGAGATCGAAGGCCAACAAAGCGAAGGCGCGGGCGAATCGCCAAGCGCGCTCTCATACATCATCAGCCCCGACTACTTACGCGCGCTGAGTATCCCGCTCGTGAAAGGCCGCGCCTTCAATGAGCGCGACACAACGGAAGCGCCGCGCGTCGTGCTCATCAGTGAGACGCTTGCGCGCCGCTTCTTCGTCGGTGAAGACCCCATTGGGCGACACCTGATCCTTTCGTCCTTCGCCGATCTAGATAAACCTGCGACGTGCGAGATCGTCGGCGTCGTCGGCGACGTAAAGCACGCCGGTCTTGATGCGGAGGCTGAAGCCGCCTATTACCTGCCATACCAACAAGCGACGCTCCCTTTCATGTCGCTCGTCATACGCGGCACGAACGGCAACCCAACTGCGCTCGTCGCGGGCGCGCGCGCGAGCGTAGCGCAACTCGACCAGGATTTGCCGCTCACCGACGTCAAGCCGATGAACGAGTGGCTCGCCGCCTCGGTCGCGCCGCGCCGGTTCAACATGCTCTTGCTCGGCGGCTTCGCGCTGCTCGCGCTCTGCCTTGCGACGGTCGGCATCTACGGCGTGATGGCTTACGCGGTCGCACAGCGCACACATGAGATCGGCATCCGTCTCGCGCTCGGCGCGCAAGTCTCGGACGTACTGCGCCTCGTCATCCGGCAGGGCATGACGCTCACGCTCGTCGGCGTCGGCACTGGTCTCGCCGGCGCGCACGCACTGACGCGCGTGCTCTCGAGTCTGCTGTTCGGTGTGACAGCGACCGACCCGTTCGTCTTCGCGTGTGTGGCGCTGCTGCTCACACTGGTCGCGCTCGTCGCGTGCTATCTCCCCGCGCGCCGCGCCACAAAAGTCGATCCGATGATCGCATTGAGACATGAATAAGACTCAGATTTGAGATGAAGTAATGAACACGCTCTTACAAGACATACGTTATGGCTTGCGCGCGTTGCGCAAGCAGCCGGGCTTCACGGCCATCGCAGTGCTCGCGCTCGCTTTGGGCATCGGCGCGAACACGACCATCTTCAGCACGATCAACGCGCTCCTGCTACATCCTTTCAACTTCCGCGATGTGGATCGAATCGTCGCCATCTGGGAGACGCGCGACCGTAATGCGGATGAGCACGATGGCGGCGCGTTCGCCAACTATCTCGACATCAGAAATCAAACTCAGTCGTTCGAGTCAACAGCGGCGTGGTCGGGTTGGAACGCGAACTTAACCGAAGGCGATCAGCCAGAGCGGATTGAAGGCGCGGCCGTCTCGCCGCAGTTCTTCTCTGTCCTTGCAGTCCAACCCGCCGCCGGGCGCGCGTTTCTGCCTGAAGAGGAGCAGCCCGGACATGATCCAACCGTCATCATTAGCGATGGCTTGTGGCGGCGGCGCTTCGGTGCTGACCCATCAATCGTCGGGCGCAACGTCCGCATCAACGAGCGGGCCTTCATAGTTGTCGGCGTGATGCCGCAGAAATTCCTGTTTCCGCGCCCCAACATCGAACTATGGACGCCGCTCATCGCGGAAAAAGAGGACGTGACGGATCGCGGCGCGCATTATCTGCAAGTCATCGCGCGCCTCAAACCCGGCGCGGCGCTCGCGGGTGCGCAGAGCGAGCTTGATGCGCTCGCGCGCAGTCTCGCCGAGCAGTATCCGGCAACAAACGCGAACCGCTCATTCGTGGTCGAGAGCCTGCTCGATTCAGTCGGGCGCGGCCCCCGTCCTTATATGCTGATCTCTCTGGGCGCGGTGCTGTTCGTGCTCTTGATCGCTTGCGCCAACGTCGCCAACTTACAACTGATGCGCGCCACCGCGCGCCAACGTGAGATCGCCGTGCGGCTCGCGCTTGGCGCGTCGCGTTGGCGCATCATCCAGCAACTGCTGACCGAGAGTGTGTTGCTCGCGCTCGCGGGTGGGCTACTTGGTCTGCTGCTCTCTGTGTGGGCGGTGGATGCGATTGCGCACGGCGTGCCAGCGCACGTCGCACAGCTCGTTAGCGGTTGGGAGAAGTTAAGGATTGACTGGCGCGTCTTCGGTTTCACGCTGCTCATCTCGCTCGTGACAGGCATCGTGTTCGGCCTCGCGCCGGCCGTCCTTGCCACGCGCACGAATCTCAACGAGGCGCTCAAAGAGGGTGGACGCACAGGCACGACAGTCGGCGGGCGCGGACGCTTGCGTGCGCTGTTGATGATCTCCGAAGTGGCGCTGTCGCTCGTCTTGCTCGTCGGCGCGGGGTTGATGGTGCGTAGCTTCATCAGTCTGCTCAAGGTGCAGCCCGGCTTCAACGGGCAGAACGTGGTCACGATGAGCATCTCGCTCCCCTTCCGCAAGTACACGAAGCCGGAACAGAGCGCGGACTTCTACGCGCAACTGCTGGCGCGCGTCCGAGGTTTGCCCGGCGTCCAACACGCGGCGGCGGTCAATGTGATCCCGTTCGAGTTTAATGACGACAGCACGCACTTCCAGATCGAAGGGCGCGCGCCCTTCGCGCCCGGCTCAGAGCCGTTCGCAGACTTCCGCGTCATCACGCCCGACTACTTCAACGCGCTCGACATCCCCCTGTTGCAGGGACGCGCCTTCAACGACCACGACACTCCGAACGCGCCGCGCGTCGCGATCATCAGCGCCAAGATGGCACGCCGTTTCTTCGCAGGCCAGAACCCTCTGGGGCAGCGCCTACGCTTCGGCGACAACGCTTGCGAGATCGTCGGCGGCGTCGGCGACGTGCGCTACAAGAATTTCATAGACGAGCCGCGCGACGAACGGCTGCGTCCGGCCATCTACGTGCCACACGCGCAGCTTGGCTCATATCGTGGGCTGTCGGTCGTCGTGCGCGCCGCAGGCGATCCGGCCGCCCTGACCGCAGCAGTGCGCACAGAGGTGCAGGCGCTTGACAAGGATCAGCCCATCTACAACGTGCGGACGTTGCCGCAGGTCTTCGTCGAGGGCATGGCCCCGCAGCGCCTGACCGCGTTCATGTTCGCAGGCTTCGCGCTCGTCGCGCTGCTCTTGGCGGCGGTCGGTCTCTACGCCGTCATCTCTTATTCGGTCGCGCAGCGCACGCACGAGATCGGCATCCGCATGGCGCTCGGCGCTCAAGCCGGCGACGTGTTCCGGCTTGTCATCGGGCAAGGACTAAAGCTGATCGCCATCGGCGTCGCCATTGGGCTCGTCGGCGCGTTCGCGCTGACGCGCGTCATGGTCCGCATCCTTTACGGCGTCAGCGCCACCGACTTTGTGACCTTCGCCGGCATCTCGCTGCTGCTTGCGCTCGTCGCGCTCGCCGCGTGCTATCTGCCTGCGCGCCGCGCCGCGAAAGTCGATCCGATGATCGCGCTCAGATATGAATGAAAGGCACGTTCGTTACGACTGACTGCGGATAAACCGGAGAGTTGTGATGAGCACAATCATGCAAGACCTGCGTTACGGCACGCGGATGTTAGCGAAAGCGCCGAGTTTCACGGCCATCGCCGTGTTGTCGTTGGCGTTGGGGATCGGTGCCAACACGGCGTTGTTCAGCGTGATTGATGCGGTGCTGCTGAAGCGGCTGCCGGTGAAAGAGCCAGAGCGTTTGGTGCTCTTCAAATGGGTGGCGGGCGAAAAGTTCCGCCTCAATCACTATCAGGGAAACTCCAGCCGGGACGAGTCCGGCCGCTTAGTCAAAACCTCTTTCGCTTATCAAACCTACAAACGTTTCCGTGAGCAACAGTCCGATGTCCTCGCAGACGTGTTCGCCTTCGGCAGTGTCAGTCTGAATGTGAACGCGAACGGGCAAGCGGACGTGGCTAACGGGCAGGCCGTGTCCGGCAACTACTACGCGGGCTTAGGCGTGCCCGCGCTCATTGGGCGCACGTTCACCGATGAAGACGACAAAGCTTCGGCCGCGCCTGTCGCCGTCATCAGCTACCGTTACTGGCAGCGCCGCTTCAACGGCGAGCCGACGATTGTCGGCAAGCAGATCAATCTCAACAACAACGCCTTCACAGTCGTCGGCGTCACGCCGCCGGGTTTCAACGGCGCGATGCAAGTCGGCACATCACCCGACGTTTCGATCACCTGCGCTTGGGAGGCGCAGGTGATCGGCGAGCGTTCGCGCATGGCGAGCGAAGCTTGGTGGTTGACGTTGATGGGGCGCTTGAAACCGGGCGCGACGTTGGCGCAGGCGCAAGGACAGTTGGCCGGCGTCTTTCAGCAATCGGTCGTCGAACATCATGCGGCGCGTGAGGCGCAGGCGCAGACGCAAGGACAGAAAGCTCTGCCGCCGCTCGACCCGCATGATTATCCGCAACTGATCGCCGCCTCCGGCAGTCAGGGCGAGACGAACACGCGCGAGTCTTATCAGCGCCCGCTCTACTTGTTATTGGGCGTGGTCGCGCTCGTGCTGCTGATTGCGTGCGCCAACGTCGCCAATCTGCTGTTGGCGCGCGCCGCCGCGCGGCAACAGGAGATCGCGGTGCGGCTCGCTTTGGGCGCGAGTCGCGGGCGCTTGATCCGGCAACTGCTGATCGAGAGCGTGCTGCTCGCTGGGCTGGGTGGCACGCTCGGCGTCTTGCTCGCCTTCTGGATTAAAGACGGTCTGCTCGCGGTGAGCGATTGGGGCGGCCCGGGCATGGACGCGCTCAATCCCCAACTTGATCTGCGCGTGCTCGGCTTTACCTTCGCGCTCTCCTTATTGACGGGCCTACTCTTCGGCATCGCGCCCGCGTGGCGCGCGACGCGAGTTGATCTGACGCCCGCGCTCAAGGACAGCGGCCGGAGTTCAAGTCATGCCTCGCGTTCGTGGCTCACCAAGTCTTTGGTTGTGGCGCAAGTGGCGCTGTCTCTGTTGCTGCTCGTCGGGGCGGGTCTGTTCCTGCGCACGCTCATCAATCTCGAACGAGTCGAGACCGGCTTTAACAAGCGCAACCTGCTGCTCTTCACCGTCGAGCCGAACCTGATCGGTTACAAGGATGAGCGGCTGGCGAATCTTTATCAACAGATGTCCGAGCGCATCGAGGCTGTGCCCGGCGTGCGCGCTGTCACCTTCTCGCGCAAGACATTGCTGGCAGGGGGCGAGAGCGACCGCAGTGTATTTCTGCCGGGCGCGTCTGCCTCGGCCGACGATAGAGTAAAACCGGAGGGCGAGACATACATCCATCAGGTGCGCGAAAACTTTCTGGCGACGATGGAGATTTCGCTCCTCGCCGGGCGCAGCCTCACGGCGCAAGATGACACGCATGCGCCGCGCGTCGTCGTCGTCAACGAGACCTTCGCGCGCCGTTTCTTCGCAGGCGAAAACCCGATCGGCAAACGCTTCAGTTTCGATCCTGACCACTTCGACGAGGTCGAGATCGTGGGCATCGTCAAGGACGCCAAGTACACGAGGCAACGCGCCGAGTTTCCGCCGACAGTCTATCTGTCATGGTTGCAGGAACTGGGCAGCATGGGCGTGGCGACCTTCGAGGTGCGCAGCATGAATGAGCCGAGCACGAGCGTCGCCGCCATTCGGCAAGCGGTGCGCGAAGTTGAGGGCAACCTGCCGCTTAAAGAGATCAAGACGCAGATCGAACAGGGCGATGAGACGCTGGCGATGGAGCGTCTGTTTGCCAAGTTGCTCAGCTTCTTTGGGCTGCTGGCGCAGACGCTCGCCGCCGTCGGCATCTACGGCGTGCTGGCGTGGTCGGTCGCGCAACGCACGCACGAGATCGGCATCCGCATGGCCTTGGGCGCGAGTCGTGGCGATGTGTTGAAGATGGTGTTGCGGCAAGGACTGACGCTCGTCGTGCTCGGCATCGGCTTGGGCCTCGTGAGCACCTATGTGTTGCTCAAATATCTGGCGAGCGTCACGCGCATGTTGTACGGCGTCGCGCCGACCGATCCGCTAACCTTCGGCGCGATCACGTTGTTCTTAACGCTGGTCGCACTCATCGCTTGTTATCTCCCGGCGCGGCGTGCGATGAAGGTCGATCCGATGGTCGCGCTGAGATACGAATAAAAGCTGGCCGTTGTCCGTAGTCAGTTGTCCGTTGTTTTGTAACGCGAGTTGCAGGCTGAAGATGAGACGGCAACTGCCGAAAGAAGAACAACGGACAACAGACAACTGACTACGGACAGAACCGAAGGTTCATGTTATGAGCACAATCTGGCAAGACCTGCGTTATGGCGTGCGCGTGTTGTGGCAGAGTCCGGGCTTCGCGCTGGTCGCGGTGTTGACGCTGGCGCTGGGCATTGGCGCGAACACGGCCATCTTCTCGGTCGTGCGCGCGGTGCTGTTGCGCCCTTTGCCTTACTCGCAGCCGGAGCAGTTGGTCTGGATGCAAGAGGATGCGGGCGATGTGCAGAACCGTTGGGTCTCTTATCCAAACTTCGTTGATTGGCGCGCGCGCAATCATAGCTTCGCCGCGCTGTCCGTCACGCGCGGTTGGACGTTGACGCTCACGGGTGACGGCGAGCCGGAAAGCCTCAACGCGCGCATGATCTCGGCCCAGTACTTCGACGTGATGCGCGTCCGCCCCTTCTTGGGCCGCGCCTTCCTGCCCGAAGAGGATAAGTACGGCGCGCAAGCCGTAACGGTATTGAGTTACGGTTTTTGGCAACGACGCTTCGGCGGCGATCAGAATATCGTCGGCCGTAACGTCACGCTCGACAATCGGCCGTTCATGGTCGTCGGCGTCATGCCGCGCGACTTTCAATATCAAGGGCCGCCACCCCTTTGGGTCTTGATCGGCCAATGGGCCGGCGAGGGCGGCTGGTTACAGCGCGACGTGCGCGTGGCCGGCTACGTGATTGGCCGGCTTAAACCGGGCGTCACGATCCAGCAAGCGCAGGCCGACATGGACGCGATCAAAGCCGACTTGACGCGCGAGTATGCTTGGACGAACGCGGGGCACAACATACGCATCACGTCGCTCTACGAACACACGGTCGGCGAGTCGAGCAAATCTCTGTGGTTGCTGTTCGGCGCGGTCGGCTTCGTACTGCTGATCGCGTGCGCGAATGTCGCCAATCTACTGCTCGCGCGAGCGACGACGCGACGACGCGAGTTCGCTATCCGCGCGGCCCTCGGCGCATCGCGCTGGCGGCTGATGCGGCAACTGCTCGTCGAGAGCATGTTGCTCTCGGCATTGGGCGGCGCGCTCGGATTGTTGTTGGCGCTCTGGGGCGTTGACCTGTTGCGCGCGGCCGAGCCGGCCGCGATCCCGCGCGTTGAGACCATCGGGATTGACCGGCTGGTGCTGTGGTTCACGTGCGCGCTCTCGCTGGCGACCGGGGTCGTCTTCGGCCTCGCACCAGCGTGGCAATCGGCCAAGACGAATCTCTCGGAGGCTTTGAAAGAGGGCACACAGACGTTTGCCGGCGGCGCGGGCCGGCGTCTGCGCGCCGCTTTGGTCGTCACGGAGATCGCGCTCACGCTGGTGCTGCTTGTCGGCGCTGGCCTACTGACGCGCAGCCTCGCGCGGTTGCTCACAACTAACTCCGGTTTTGATCCGCACAACGTCTTAACCATATCCTTCTCGCTGCCGAAGACAAGCTACCCGAAGGGCGAGCAGGTCAATCGCTTTCATCAGGAGTTGTTAAGTCGCGTCGCGCAACTGCCGGGCGTCGAGGCCGCGTGCTTGTCAAACAGTCTGCCGGGTCTCGACAGTTGGCAGAACGACATTGCCGTCGAAGGGCACGCACCCGTCAAGCCCGGCGAAGAGATCAACGTTGATTGGAGCATCGTGAGCGAGCGCTACTTCGACGTGATGCGGATTCCCCTGTTGCGCGGGCGCACGTTCACGCCCGAAGAAGCGCGCGAGGGGCGGCCCGTCGTCGTCGTGGACGAGACGCTCGCGCGCCGTTTCTGGCCCGATGGCGACGCCTTGGGCAAACACATCAAGTACGACAGCCCCACGCCGCATGAGATCATTGGCATCGCCGGCAACGTGAAAAACTTCGGGCAAGAAGCGGCGGGGCGCATACGCATCTACACGCCGGCAGGACGCGCAAACCTGCAACTCAGCACGCTGAGCGTGCGCATGCGGACGCCGGATGCGCAAGGGATGGCGGCGGCCATCGCGCGTGAAGCACATGCGCTGGACAAAGACCTGCCGCTTACGGATGTCGAAACAATGACGCAGATTTTGAGGCATGAAGCCGCGCCGCGCACGTTCAACGTGATCCTGTTGGGTCTATTTGCGGCGCTGGCCTTGCTGCTCGCGGCGGTCGGCATCTACGGCTTGATGAGTTATGCGGTGGCGCAACGCACGCAAGAGATCGGTGTCCGCATGGCCTTGGGCGCGCAAAGCAAGGACGTGCTGCGCTTGATCGTCGGCCAAGGCTTGCGCTTGACGCTCGTCGGCGTCGCGCTCGGTCTCTTGTGCGCCCTTGCTTTAACGCGCGTGCTGGCGAGCTTGCTGTACGGCGTCAGCGCGCACGATCCATTCGTCTTCGCGTGCGGCGCGTTGCTGCTCGCGTGCGTCGCCGTGTTGGCCAGCTACCTGCCGGCGCGCAGAGCGACCAAAGTTGATCCGATGATCGCGCTACGTTATGAACGATGAAAGTGGAATGATGAATGACAGACAAGTTGCTTCTAATTCATCATTCATCATTCATCGTTCATCATTTCAGAAAACCGGAGGTTTTCAATGACCAACCTTTGGCAAGATATTCGTTATGGTTTTCGCCGCTTGCGGCAGAGTCCGGGCTTTACGGCGTTGGCGATCCTGTCGTTGGCTTTGGGCATCGGCGCGAACACGGCCATCTTCAGTCTGGTTGATACGGTGCTGTTGCGCCCGTTGCCGGTGGCGCACCCGGAACAACTGGTCGAGGTCTATGGCACGCATCACAACGGCGCAGATTACACCATCCAGTCGTATCTGAATTACAAAGACTATCGCGACCGCAACAACGTCTTCGCGGGGCTGCTCGTCTATCGCTTCGCGCCGATGAGCCTAAGCCACGGCGATAGAAACGAGCGCGTCTGGGGCTACATCGTCTCCGGCAACTACTTCGACGTGCTCGGCGTGCGCCCGCTGCTCGGGCGCGGCTTCCTGCCCGAAGAGGATCAGACAGAAGGCTCGCACCCGGTCGCCGTCTTAGGCTACGGCTGCTGGCAGCGGCGCTTCGGCGCAGACCCGGCAATCGTCGGCCGTGACGTGACGCTCAACGGGCACAGCTTCAACGTCGTCGGCGTCATGCCCAAAGAATTCATCGGGACGGAGGTCGCCTACGCGCCTGAAATTTTCGTCCCCACGATGATGGCCAAAGTGATCGAGCCGGGCAGCACATGGCTCGACGAGCGCGGGGACGATAACCTCTTCGCCGTCGGGCGACTCAAGGCCGGTGTGACGCGCGCGCAGGCTGAAAGCGAACTGCAAACGATCACGCAGCAACTCGCCAAAGAGCATCCGCAAGAGAACGAAGGGCGCGGCGTGCGGCTCATGTCGCCGGGCCTCTTTATCCCTGACATACGCGACGCGATCATCAGTTTTACTGGCGTGTTGATGGGCGTCGTCGGGCTGGTCTTGCTGCTGGCCTGCGTCAACCTTGCGAACCTGCTGCTCGCGCGCGCGACCGAGCGCCGCAAAGAGATCGCGATTCGTCTGGCCTTGGGCGCAAGCCGCGCGCGCCTCGTCCGGCAATTGGTGACTGAAAGCGTCTTGCTCGCGCTCGCGGGCGGGGCGGGCGGACTGCTGCTGGCCGCTTGGCTCAACGATCTCGTCGCCGCGATCAAACTGCCGACCGACATCGCGCTCATCTTCAATCTACGCATTGACTGGCGTGTGCTCGCCTTCACGCTCGGCATCTCGCTCACGACCGGCGTCGTCTTCAGCCTGCTGCCCGCGCTGCAAGCCTCCAAGCCCGAACTCGTGCCCGCGTTGAAAGACGAAGCCGCGCTGGCCGGCTTCCGTCGTTCGCGGCTGCGTAACGCGCTCGTCGTCGTGCAGGTCGCGCTCTCGCTGGTGCTCCTCGTCTGCGCGGGCCTCATCGTGCGCAGCTTGCAGGCGGCGCAGCGCATGCGCCCCGGCTTCAACCCGGAAATGGCCGTCGCACTCTCGTTCGACGTAGGCCTGCAAGGCTACGACGAGCCGAAGGGGCGCGCCTTCCAGCAACAGGTCGTCGCGCGCGCGCAAGCTGTGCCGGGCGTGCGCTCGGTGGCTCTGACCACGACCGTCCCGCTCACGCTTGATTACAGCAACACGACGATCTACGTCGAAGGGCAGACAGTCACAGGCAGCAGCAACCTGCCGACAGCGATCCCGAATGATATCAGCCCGAACT
>Ga0209153_1000241_pt1 | contig 29047 bp, 28 predicted proteins | sample GraSoiAngelo_120_FD_185877 | JGI IMG/M metagenome (GOLD analysis project Ga0209153, IMG submission 185877) | Grasslands soil microbial communities from the Angelo Coastal Reserve, California, USA - 14_0919_09_20cm (SPAdes) (version 2) | ecosystem: Environmental > Terrestrial > Soil > Grasslands ... | reverse complement strand
TAGCGAGGATCGGGGAAGGCTCGAGCCGCGGAGTTTCGCAGCAACTCGTCGAGCGGTGCTCGCAATCATCCAGCGTAAGCTAACTCATTCTCCGGAATTTGTCCAGCCCAGAGATCTGAACTGTTACGAAAGATCTGATCGGGTGGAAGAAAAATGGCGAAGAAAAGTGGGTCGTAGAGCAGGGAACCATCCTCTGCGAGAGCACAGCGAATACATACGGCGACCTAATTACGGAAACGACGTACAGGGATTTCACACTGCGCCTCAAGCTGAAAGGCGAAGCGGCAGGTAACAGCGGCGTGTTTCTTCACTCGAAGATTCTGGGAATTGACCCGCAGCATGGCCCCGACATTGAAGGAATGCAACTTGGGGGACGGAGACGTGGACTGGGCCGCAGTGCGGCAAGCCTTTGCCGACATCGGTTACTCGGGCAGCGCCGTCACCGAGCCCGAGGGAGGCGACGAAGCCTATCTCCGTGACGTGGTCAAGCGCTCCGAGCTTTTGGTGCTGGGCCGCGGCTGAGCAGGCATGCGAAACTGGCCTGAAAATTCTGGACTCCGCACCGCACTCCGGGAATAATCTCAAATTGTGCTTCGAGCACCTTTGATTATTTCCCGTAGAGAGTTCCTGGCCAGTGCAAGCGCTTGTCTCCTTCCGCAGTTGTCCCGAAAGACTGCCCTTTCGAGGGCGCCTTCACTCTCTCCCATTCGTTTTCGCGAAGTTGCACACCGTTCTAGCCTGAGCTTCGTTCTTCAGAACAATCCCACGCCGCGCAAGCACATGATCGAGACAATGCCCGGCGGCGTCGCGGCCTTTGATTACAACAACGATGGGCGAGTTGACATTTTTTTTACGAACGGCGCATCGATCCCCAGTTTGGAAAAAGATTCGCCAAAATTCTTCAACCGCTTGTATCGAAACGACGGCGGAATGAAATTCGCCGACGTTACATCGGAAGCTGGTGTTGCAGGAGCGGGCTATTCGATGGGCGCCGCCGCCGCGGACTATGACAACGACGGCCATACCGATTTGTTTGTGGCGGGTGTCTACCGCAACATTCTTTATCGCAACCTCGGAAACGGAAAGTTCGAAGACGTTACGGAAAAAGCGGGAATTAAGAGCGACAAATGGTCCGTTGCCGCAGGCTGGTTTGACTACGATAACGACGGCTGGCTGGATCTGTTTGTCGTTAACTATGCTCACTGGACCCCGGACTTTGATCGTTATTGCGGCGAGCGTGACCGCAACTTGCGCGTCTACTGCCATCCCAAATACTTCGAGGGATTGCCCAACACGCTCTACCGGAACCGCCGCGACGGAACATTCGAGGATGTCACTGGGGAAGCGGGCATTGTGCCGCACATCGGCCGCGGCATGAGCGTGGCTTTTGCAGACTATGATAACGACGGGTTCACGGACATCTTTGTCACCAACGACAACTTGCCGAATTTCCTGTTCCATAATCGAGGCGATGGGACGTTTGAAGAAGTTGCGCTGCAGGCGGGCGTGGCGTTGACCAACAACGGGCTTCCCGTGGCCAGTATGGGAGCGGATTTTCGCGATTTTGACAATGACGGTCTCTGCGACCTCAACGTTACGGCCCTGGCCGGCGAAAGCTTTCCGTTATTTCAAAATCTAGGCAGAGGTTCGTTCCAGGACCTGACCCACAAGAGCCGGCTGGCCGCGCTCTCTACTTCGCGCAGCGGCTGGAGCAACGGTTTCTTCGATTTTAACAATGACGGTTGGAAGGACCTGTTTACGGCCAATTCGGATGTAAATGATTTGATCGATCTTTTTGGATCCACGCACTACAAGCAGCCCAACAGTCTTTTCGCCAATCTTCGGAACGGAACGTTCCGCGATGTTTCCTTGGAAGCGGGCTTTGATCTTGCGCGCGCCCACCGGGGAAGCGCCTTCGCAGATTTTGATAACGATGGAAAAATCGATGTTGTCGTCAGCGCGCTTGGTGAGCCCGCAGAGCTTTGGCAAAACGTCAGCCCCGACGCGAACCACTGGCTGATCCTGAAGCTAACCGGTACGCGAAGCAATCGCGACGGAATCGGCGCCAAGATCCGGCTAGACAATCAGTTTAATCACGTCACCACGGCCGTCGGGTACGCTTCTTCGAGCCCGTCGCTGGTACATTTCGGAACCGGCCCGTTGGAGAAAATCGAGCGAATCGAGATTCGCTGGCCGAGCGGCATTGTTCAGCTGCTTCGAAACGTTGCAACCAACCAAGTCCTTGCAGTGCACGAGCCTGAGAAATAGGTAGGGCGTTCTTTTCACTCATTTACGGTGCTGTAATTTCTGTCTCGCGCTTGGCTGCCTCACGTGCCGCAGCAGCAGAATTCTGAATCGCTTGATACTCGGCTAGAGTTTTCTTCGCGAGTTCTGTCTGGCCACTTGCTCGATAAGCCTGGGCTAGTTGGAAGTGCAAGCTGCCGTCCTCATCGCCCGGTAGCACTAACTTCAAGTGTGGAATTGCTTCAAACATTTTTCCTTCGGCCAGGTCAGCCCGAGCCAGGGATTTGTGCGCAGCCAGGGATTTCGGGTCGCGAACGACCGCGTGCTTCAGCAAGGGAATTGCTTCCTCCGCACGCTGCAAGTCGAGCAGCGTATCGCCAGTCAAATAATTCAGTTCGGCCGAGGAAGGCTGTTGACGAAGGAGTGCTTGAAAGAGGGGCAGGGCGGCGCTGTAGTCCTCGGCAAGCTTCAGGCTGATGGCAAGTTGCTTCTGGATTTCCACATCAGCCGGTGAGAGCTTCTGCGCTTCCCGCCACTCGCTGGCAGCTTCGGCGTATTTATTCTGGCTGTTGTAAATGTGAGCCTTCAGTTCGTGCAGTTCCGCAGAAGGCGGCAACTGGCCGAGCTGCGTGAATGCTTGGAGGGCCAACTCGTGATACGCTCGTGACCGCCAGTAAAAAGAATCGGGCATATGGGATCCTTTGGCTGCAACGATTAACTGGCTATACCGGCCCGCAAGAAAATGACACTCCAGGGTCTGGCCGGTGCATTCTGGCGAAGGATTTTGTGACTCCTTTTTCTCCTCAGTCTCCGCCCAGTCCAAGTGTCCCGTTTGCCGATAGATCTCCGCAAGTGCCTTATGCAGGCCGCGCAAGGCCGGTTTCTCTTCCAATGCCTGTCGGTAAAGATAAAACGCACTCGAAAATTGTTGTTCCCTAAGGCGCGTTTCTCCCAGTAGCACCAGGGGATAGGAAGAGTGTGGAGCAGTCTCTTGTAATTTCTCGAAAGCCTGCGCAGAGAGCGATTCATACGAGCGCCCCAGTCCGTACCAAACCTGCGGGCTTTCCGGGTAGACCTCAGCGAGTCGCTGATATTGGTTGGCTGCTTCCTCGATCCGGCCCAAAGAGGACAGCGCCTCAGCCAGCATTAGCGAAGCCTCACGGTTTTCCGGCTGCAGGCTCAGAACGGCCTTGAAGGCCTTGACCGCCGCCGTCGTTGCTCCCAGTTGCAGGCGCGCGGTGCCCAGAAAGAGCCACGCCGGCACAAGGTCGGGTTTGAGTTTGACCGCCGCTTCCAACTCCGGGATAGCTTCTCGTTTCTTTCCGGCCATGTGCAGAGCCATGCCCAGATTTAGCTTCAGTCCGGGGTTATTGGGCACTGCCAGGTTGAGTTCGCGGTAGAGCGCAATGGCTTCGCCGAATTTCCCTTCCGCCATGAGCTGCTTGGCCTGCTGAGACTTGAGCGCCAGGCTCTCGGTCTGCGGAAATGGTACTGGCGCCGGCCATGCCGGCTGCACCAGCAGGCCAAGGAGGAACACTCGTGCGGTTTTCGCAAAAGTCCTGATCATGTGGCTCGACAAAAATTATAGGCGGATGAGTCTCGTTTCGCCACCAACCGGTTCTTCAGCGCAGGGCGTCCTCTAACGTTTGCCTTCGGTTTTTAAAGTTAGACATTCCGCTGGCTTCTAAGATTCTTACGGAGAATGCCTTGAAGGTGACGGCGAAAAAAGGGATTCTGGCGTTGCCATTGCGTTCGTTACGGTTGCGGCCTTTATCGCTACGGTCAAAGTGTTGGCAAACGCCGGGCAGAGAGCATCAGTTCCTTAACTTTATCAGGGAAGCGATCGGTGACGCATTCAGCCCGACCGATGCGGCAAGCAAGGCAAGCATCACACTGCCAACGCCGCCGACTGGGAACAGTTTCACCTTGAGCTACAAATTTGAACCGACCGCACCTTGCTGCGCCGGGGACTTTGGGCCCGGAGTCGTGAAAATAAACTCATTCCCATGGGACTACTAGGTCGGACAATCACAAGTTATAGAAAACGAAAGGGTCCGCTACTTCCCCGCCTCTTCCTTCGCGTACGCCGCGCTCAACGTATTCTTTTTTTTCGCGATTTCCAACAACGTTGGGTAAAACTGCACGAAGGTGGTATCCACCGCGCCGTGCTGTTGGTGACAGGAGTAGCAGTCCATTTCGCGCGGGAGCAGCTTTCCCGTCACTCCATCATCCGCGTTAAAGAAGGCCCACTTTCCTGGAAACCGCGCTTCATCCCTCACATGCACCTCGCGCCCCATCACTTCTCCGGTCTGGAAATGCCCGTTCTTGTTAATCGAGCCCTTGGTCCCCGCCACACGCGCTTCCAGCACCAGCATGGTCTTGTCCGGCCACGTGCCGGTTTGCAGGAAGCCTTTATACGCCTCCGGATTCACGAAGACATTGTCAAACATCGAGTGGTCCATGCTCATGTTCGGGCTGTAGCTCATATCCACCCCTGACGTGAGATACACCCACTCCCGGTAATTCGCCGGGAACTTCAGGTTTCCATCCGACGTATACACCGGTAAGTTCGCACCGCTTTCCTTATTCGAGCTTGCTTGTGGCCTCAAAACCGCCAGTGCCAATGCCGCCGCCAAAAGAAGGATCAACACCCATGCACGTTTCATCGCCAGCCCTCCTGAATTTCGCCTGCCATTTCCCGGCAGGCCCGTTGCCCCACACTAACGAACGCCTCAGCACGCGTCTAGAATATACAGGAGCCTCCCGGGTGAAGCTTCTTTCTGTCTAACGCGGCTGCCAACCCAAGTGTTTCGAGCGCTTCCTCCTGTGCCCGCCTCTTCAGCTCCACCGCCCACTCGCTCCGCCATTGCCGTGGCCATTGACTGGTTCTGGATGTACCCAAGCTAAGGTCGGCCCGGCCTCTTGGTCCGCCTTAATCCTCGCGTGGCTCACGTTTGTGCCATTCCGTTGCTTGCTCGTAGGCCAGCGCCAGGCTCAGCACCGCCGCTTCTCCTCCCAGGGGCCCCGTGAGTTGCATGCCAATCGGCAAGCCACTTTTGGTGAACCCGCAGAGAATCGAAATCGTGGGCAATCCGAGCACGTTGAACGGCCGCGTATTGCGCAGCATCAGGAGTTCCCGGCCTCGCAATTTGTCCGGCTCGCCAAGCAATTCGGAAATTTTGCCCGGCGGCACGGGAGAGGTCGGCGTTACCAGAATGTCTACGGTTTCAAAAATCTTTGGCGTTGCGCGACGAACCTGTTCGAGCTGCCGGCGCGCCGCGATGTAGGCGCTCGTACTGACTTCCGCCCCTGCGCGAATTCTCTTGAAAGTCTCCGGGTGATAAAGCTCCGGACTCTTTTTGACGTTTTCTTCGTGATACGCGTATGCCTCCGCAGTAAGAACGGCTCCGGAAAATTCGCCGCCGGCAGGAATCTCGACATCTTGCTGGCTCACCGTAAGCTTTCCCAGCACGCCAAGGGCGGCCGTCATCGCTTCCTGCACTTCCGGATGCAATTCCTGCCAAAAGTAAGCCCGCGGAATCCCCAGACGAAAACTCGTCTTCTTCCCGAGTGCAGCCGCAAAATCGGGCACCGGCACGTTTGCGCTCGTCACATCTTCCGGGTCGTATCCCGCAAGGGGTTGCAACATCAGCGCCGCGTCGTGCACGGTCCGCGTCATCGGTCCCATATGATCCTGTGACCACGACAGCGGGATCACGCCTCGCGTGCTCACGCAGCCGTAGGTCGGCTTCAGGCCCACGATCCCGCAATACCCAGCCGGTTCACGGATGGAGCCTCCCGTATCCGACCCGATCGCCCCAAAGCACATTCCTGCCGCTACTGCCGCTGCCGAACCGCCCGACGAGCCTCCCGGGGAATATTCGACATCCCAGGGATTCCGCACGGGGCCAAAGGCACTGATCGCCGAGCTGCCGCCGTAGGCAAACTCATGCAAATTCAGCTTGCCCAGCAGCACCGCGCCCGCCACTTTCAGCCGTCGGACAAGTTCTGCATCCTGCGTGGGCACGCGTTCTTTGAAGACCGCGCTTCCCGCCGTGGTTCGTACGCCCGCGGTATCCACCAAGTCCTTCAGCGCAATAGGAATTCCATGCAGCGGGCCCTTCCATTGGCCCTTCTGAATCTCCGCTTCCGCCTCGCGCGCCTGCGCCAGGGCGCTCTCTGCCGTGACCGTGATAAACGCATTCAGTTTCGGATTCAGCCGGTCGATGCGTTTCAAACATTCCTGCGTCAGCTCGACCGGCGAGATTTTCCGCGCGTGAACCAGTTCTGAGGCCTCGCTCAGGCGGAGTTTCGCCGGATCGCTTGCCCCCGTTTTCCCTGCCGTCCCGTAGCTACCCATGCTCGCCTCCGCGCCGGCCATCATGCCGCCCGCCAGCCCGCTCGCGGTCACCTTCATAAAAACTCTCCGCGACCACCCCACCTTCTTGCTCATGGCGGCAGATTATACACAAACGATTTAGCCCCCCGCCGCTACCATTTACTCGTTCTTACTCGTTCAGCCGCCGGTACCGGACTTTTCCCGGACGAATTGCCATTTAAGTTCAGGAGTACCGGATCTGAAGAATAACGGCGAGCCGTGTCGAGCGGCCAATCAGCCGGAAAGGGCTCGAGATCGACACTTCTCCAGATCTCTCGCAACGGTTGATTCTAGAGGGCTTAACGAGAGCGCTAAGTCCTTTACAATGCGCACTTACGAAAAAAGTGGGGGGAGGGAGTCCCGTTAGGGTTAACTAGGATTTCCAGGAACAAAATTCTATCCCGAGAAGGAAATCACGACGGAGGGACCACTTTGCTGATCACCACGGATCCCCGAGCCCAAAACGAATTTCTTGCTTTTTCTTTCTCGAGACGGAAAACTTACAAATCCTCAGGCCTAAAGGCCTGAGCTAGAAAACCGAAGGATGCCGCGCGTGAAGAAGCGGCGCTACACTAACTTCTCATGGACAAACGCATCGCTTCCGCCGACGCCGCCATTTCCAACCTCAAAGACGGCATGACCATTCTCATGGGGGGCTTCGGCCTCTGCGGCATCCCGGAAAACCTCATCGCCGCCGTCCGCCGCAAAGGCACCAAGAACCTCACCATCGTCAGCAACAACGCCGGCGTGGATGACTTTGGCATTGGCCTGCTGCTCCAGCAGCGCCAGGTGAAGAAGATGATCTCCACCTACGTGGGCGAGAACAAACTCTTCGAGCAGCTCGTTCTGAGCGGCGAGCTGCAGGTCGAGCTGAACCCGCAGGGCACGCTCAGCGAACGCTTGCGCGCGGGTGGCGCGGGCATTCCCGCGTTTTACACCCCCACCGGCTACGGCACCATGGTCGCCGAAGGCAAGGAAACCCGCGAATTCAACGGCCGCAAGTACTTGATGGAGCGCGGCTTGCGCGGCGATTTTGCGTTCGTCAAAGCGTGGAAGGGCGACCGCTGGGGCAACCTCGTCTATCGCAAGACCGCGCGCAACTTCAATCCCATGATGGCCACGGCCGCCGATTACGTAATTGCCGAAGTCGAACAGCTCGTGGATGTCGGCAAGCTTCCGCCGGACGAGATTCATACGCCTGGGATTTTCGTGGACGCGATTTTTCAGGGGCCCAAGTACGAAAAGCGCATCGAGCGCCGCACGGTGAGGAAAGCATGAAGCGCGCAGCCGCTCTCCTTGCGACAATCGCATTCCCAGCTGTGAGTTGGTGTTTCGCTCATTTGCAGGCACCCGCCGCGAGTTTTGATGCCGCGCGAGCCTATGAGCATGTTCGTCATCTCGTGGAAATCGGACCGAGGCCACCCGCGTCCGATGGCATTCATCGCGCGCAAGAGTACATCATCGGCCAACTCAAAAGCTACGGCTGCCCGGTCGAAGAGCACGACTTTCACGCGTCCACTGTCCTCGGCAGCCTTCTGATGCAAAATATCGTGGTCAAGCTCCATGGCGCTGGCTCCGGCATCATTCTTTACACCACGCACTACGACACCGTGCGCATCCCCAACTTTGTAGGCGCCGACGATGGCGGCTCCGGTACCGGGACGATGCTGGAGCTCGCGCGCCTCTGGTGCGCGCGGAAAAACTCGCTGAACGTGTGGATTGCTTTCTTCGACGGCGAAGAAGCGCAAGGCAACTGGACTGACGCCGGGAGCGTTCGTTGGAACAACGATGCCAGCAACAACACTTTCGGCAGCCGCGAAATGGCCGCGCAAATGGCGCTTTCCGGAGAATTGAAGCACGTGAAGGCCATGATTCTCGCCGACATGATTGGCCCCAAGAACGCCAGAATTACGCGCGACACCGGATCGACGCGCTGGCTCACGGACTTCATTTGGGAGACGGCGGCGCAGCTCGGCTACCAAAATACGTTTGTCAACAAGGACTATCCTGTTGGCGGCGACGACCATTTTTCGTTTATCCGCCGCGGTGTCGCCGGTTGCGACCTAATCGATTTTTCCGTCCGAGACACCTACTGGCACACGACGCAAGATACGCTCGACAAGGTTGACCCCCAGAGCCTGGCGATCGTCGGGCAAGTTCTGGCGGCAACCTTGCCGAGATTTGAGAAGAAGTTTCCCTGAAGTTGCGGGGGAGGGTTTGCAATGAAACTTTTTCTGCTATCTCAATCCTGCGTATCGGAGGCTCTTGTCTCGGAGTCGCAGCAAATCCTGTGGCAAGCGCCGATTCCGCCGAAGCGGAAGCCCGCCATGCCGAAATGGCGCGCGACGCTGCGCTTGTTAAAGGCGACCTTCCGGTGCTCGAAAAGCTCATTGGCGAGGGCTTTACCGGCCGAGACATCGCCGGCAGATATGATACAAAGGCTAGCTGCCCTGGCGCGATACGCTCGGGCCAGCTTCGGCACGATGTAGAACGCAGGACGGTTCGTTGAGATGGCGCTCACCGAAGATCAAAAACGGGAACGGATTGCGCGGCGGATTGCGCTGGAGCTGCGCGACGGCTACTACGTCAACCTGGGCATTGGCATGCCCACGCTGGTGGCCAACTACGTGCCAAAAGGCATGGACGTAATTCTGCAATCGGAAAACGGCATGCTCGGCGTCGGCCCGTATCCGCTCGATTCCGAAATCGATCCCGACCTCATCAACGCGGGCAAAGAAACCGTCACGGAACTTCCCGGCACGGCCTATTTTTCTTCCGCTGATTCCTTTGGCATGATCCGCGGCGGCCACATCGATCTCACGGTTCTTGGCGCTCTGCAAGTCGACGAAAAGGGCAATCTTGCGAACTGGGCGATTCCCGGCAAAATGCTCAAAGGCATGGGCGGCGCCATGGACCTCGTCGCGGGAGCGAAGCGCGTGTTCATCGCCATGGAGCACGCCACGCGCGACAGCAAACCCAAGATCCTGAAAAAATGCACGCTGCCTCTGACCGGCGTCGAAGTCGTCGACCACGTTGTCACCGAACTCGCCGTCATCGACGTCACCCCGCAGGGCTTGCTTCTTCGCGAGCTCGCTCCCGACGCCACCCTCGAGCAAGTGCAATCCCTCACGGAGCCGAAACTTGTTCTTCCCTCCGGCGGCCCCCAGCCCATGCCGGTTTGCTGACGAGCGCCTCGGCGACATTTCCGGAAAGGACAGCAATTGTGAAAACGCGGTTGACCGAGCAATTCGGAATTCGGCATCCGATTCTCTGCGCCCCGATGGCGCTGATTGCGGGCGGACGCTTGGCGGCAGCCGTCTCGGATGCGGGCGGGCTCGGAATCCTCGGCGGCGGATATGCGGGCGCCCTTGGCGGCGAGCCGGACCTCGAGCAAGAACTCGCGCTCGTGAAAGGCCGCAAGTTTGGCGTGGGATTCATCAGCTGGGCGCTCGACCGCGCGCCGCAAGCGCTCGACGGCGCCCTGAAGCATTTTCCGTACTGCGTGTTTCTGTCCTTCGGCGAGCCCAAACCGTTCGCCAAGAAGATTCACGACGCTCGAGCCAGACTGATCTGCCAGGTGCAAACGTTGCGGCACGCCGAGCAGGCGGTCGATGCTGGCGCGGACGCCATCGTCGCACAAGGCACCGAAGCCGGTGGCCACGGCGCGAGCCGGTCCACGCTTCCGCTGGTCCCCGAAGTCGCGGACTTCCTAACGAAGCGCGCGCCGAAAACGTTGCTGCTTGCGGCGGGAGGAATCGCCGATGGCCGCGGGCTTGCCGCCGCATTGATGCTGGGAGCCGACGGCGTGCTGGCGGGGACGCGCTTCTGGGCTTCCGCGGAAGCGCTTACGCCGCAGGCGATGATGGACCGCGCGATGCGCGCCACCGGCGATGACACCGTGCGCACCAAGGCCATCGATGCGCTGCGCGGCGTCCCGTGGCCGGAGGAATTTTCCTTCCGCGTGCTGAAAAACAAACTTACCGACCAGTGGGCGCACCGCGAAGCCGAAGCGGCTCGAGCGCGCGGCAGCCTCGCGAAGGCTTACGCCGAAGCTCGCGCGAAGCAGGATTTGGATATGTATTTGACCGTCGTCGGTGAAGCTGCCGGATTGCTGCATGACCGGCCCGGCGCAGCGAGCATTATCGAAAGCATGGTCCAGCAAGCAGAATCCTTGCTGAAGCGCGGCGGGTCGCTCGACTTCCGCACTTCCAAAGCCGCTTCCTGACGGGAGAAGCGGATGGCCAAGTTGAGGAAAGCAAAACGAAATCCCCAGGCCAAGCCACAATCGCGGGCCATGTGCGAGCGAGGGAAGATGCCGCCGGTTTCCGAAGAAATGAAACAGTGGTCGGCGATGCTGAAAACCGAAGTGAGCCAGTGGCCGCAGATTTCCACCAAGCCTATGTTCGGCATGATGGGCCTCTATCGAGGCAAGAAAATTTTCGGCGGGTTGCCTGTGACGCGCGGATTCGACACGCCCAATTCCGTCATTTTTCGATTTGACCCTCTGCCGCCGGATTTGGAGCACGCGCTCGAGAAAGATCCACGAATTGCGCCGGGAAAGCGCTGGTTTTCTTTCGATGTGCGTTCCGCCGCAGACCTTCGCGACGCCTTGTGGTGGCTGAACCAAGCTTACTGGCGCACGAAATGAAAAGTGACTGGTGACCCGTGACTGGTAGAAAGAAGTCCACCGCCGACGGCTTACAGAAAAGAAGGAGGAGGTATTGGCATCCTGGTGACTGCTGACTGTGGAGGGCTGACCGCGGCGATCCGATTTGCGCTAATGTACTAACAGAGCCCACAAAGAAACTCATGGACGCGCATTCCATCGTGATCGTGAGCCTGCACTCGCCGAAAGAAAAAGTGTGGGGGGAATTGCTGGCCATCAATCCTTCCGGCGTCACGCTGCGCGGCATCGATCTGAATTCGTTCGATGATTTCATCCGCCAGATGAATGAGCCCGACGGCGAGCGCATGGGCTTCCCCACAGTGTTCTACCCGATGCACCGCGTCGAGCGCGTTGCGCTCGACGAACCCTCCGGCTCTATTCCTTCCATGAACGAGTTGTTTGCGCGCAAGCTGGGCCGTTCTCTCGAAGAGTATCTAGCCCAATTCGCGTAAGAGAAAGTTTCGCCGGGAGGCGGCAGGTCTTGGCTGTCGGCGGTTAGTTCCGAGGTTTGACGAGAAAGATGTTGGAAATGCTTCCGCGCCTGCGCCGGAGTTGCCTGAAAAAGACCCCTGAATTACGCTATTTGTAAGCACCATGAAGCGCCGCATCTGGACTGTACCCAATCAAATCACCTTTCTCCGGCTTTGCATTTTGCCGTTTTTCCTCATTTTCGTGTCTTACGAGAAATACAAGTGGGCCCTGCTGATTCTGGTGATTGCCGGCCTCTCCGACGGCTTCGACGGCCTGATCGCGCGGAAATTCAACCAGCGCTCCTCGCTCGGCGCTTATCTTGACCCCATCGCGGACAAACTTTTGCTCTCGTCTTCGTTCGTGGTTCTGGCGTTCGAGAAGCAGATTGCCTGGTGGCTCACGATTCTGGTGCTGAGCCGGGACCTCTTCATTCTGACGGTGGCTGCGGTGATCATTATGGTTTCCGGCTACCGCCCGTTTCCGCCAAGCATTTATGGCAAAGCGACCACGTTTTCACAGATCGTGTTGGTCTTTTCGGTGGTGCTGGAAGCCGCGTATCCGGCGTTCCATCTCGACCTGTTGAGCCGTTTCCTGGTTTACTTTGTCTCCGCGCTCTGCGTCATCTCGGGAGTACACTACTCCTTCACCATGGCTCGCCGCCTCAATCTGCCTTCGCAACCGGTTTAGGGCACACGAATTTCCAAAGACCCAAACGGAGCTAATTTCGATGCGACTCAAAAAGAGAAGTGTCTCCCGTTCGATCAGCGGCCGGGAAGCGGGTCGTGATAGTGCAGAAGCATGAATACGAAGCTCGCGACGATAGTGAGTCCAGCGAGCCATCCGAGGGCGTAGGCGGTGCCGCCGTTCCCCCGCAGTCACCGGCTTGCGGTCCGCAAATAGCTTTCCGAGCACGAACCCCGCTGCTAATCCTCCGCCATGGGCAAAGTTTCCATGGCCATGAAACCGGAAAACCCCAGCGCAAACAGAATCACCATGTCAGTAATCAGGCGGGCGCGCAGGTCGCGCATGTACGCGCCGCCGCGTTTGGTGGTGATGGCCAGCAGAAGACCAACAAGTCCGAGCAGCGCGCCACTGGCTCCCAGCGAGAAATGTCCCGTGGCCGCGCTCCCCAGGTAACCGAAAGCGCCCGTCACAACATAAAAGAACAAATAACGCGCCGACCCGTAAAGCTCTTCGAGCGGCGGGCCAAGCTGCATTAACGCCATCATGTTGAAGCCGATATGCACCAGCCCGGCATGGAGAAACATCGCAGTGATCAGCCTCCACCATTCATTCAGATAGAAAATGGCGTAACCAAAGCTTGCGCCGAGGCGGTATTGCGGCTCACCGACCAATCCCCACAGAATCCTTAGCCCGCCACCCTCGCCAATGGCAGCGAAGGAAAGCCAGCTCACACCGAGCATCAAAATGTTGGCAATCAGCAAAGCGGTGGTGACGGGAGCTTCGTTCTCCCCGAAAAGACCCGAAAGGTGTTTACTTAGCGCGGCGAGAGAAAAGCGCAGATTGGCGCCGCATTCGTGGCAGCGCGTGGCCTTAGTGCCTACCAGCGCGCCGCAGACGGGACAAAGTTTCGGACGGGGCTGTTGCTCGCCGCCGAAAAATCCGCGCATCGCATTTTTCCATTTTTCCAATCGCCACTGCCAACGGTAGGGTAGGGTCAACCGTCCTCCTTGCGACCAGCAAAGGGCATTTCTATAATACAGAAATAACGCGCATAATCGCGGAAGAAGGCCCGGGGGCAGCGCATGGGGCGATTCGAGGATTTCGGCAAGCGCATCGACGACGGACTCGCTCGGCTGAAACGTATGAAAAACTTCGAAGCTTTCGGTAAACGAGTGGACGAAGAACTTGAGCGGCTCAAAACGTTTATGACAGAAGACGTTGCGCCGGAAACCGAGAGGCGTACGGCGCAATTCTTGCGCGAGGTGTCCGAGAAGTTTGGTGAAGCGGCGAACTGGCTCGAACAGCGCAATGCCGCGCGCAATTCCCAGAAAACGCAGGATTCTCGCAAGCCCTGAATACAGGCGGGTCCTTGAAGAACCCACGCAAGAGGTGTCGCAGAGCGCGGAAGGCGAGCGGGCGGCGAACTCCCCCTGTGGACGCAAGCAGGCTGCGTAGAGTTCTCTGTTTCGGCTCGACAGGTTTGTTTTTGTTGTCCCTAGTCGGCGCGGGATGCGCGGGGCGCAGGCCCATGGCCAGCCGGCCACCGGGGCAGCCGACAAGCGCGCCGCCGGGAACCGAAGAATCTGCGAGGCGCTCGACGGATGTGCCCGAGGTGGCGCCCAGCCCGCGAGCGAGACGCGACCGGCCCGTCGCGGCTCCTGCCGCGGTTGGGTACAACGAAAAAGGAAACGCTTCCTGGTACGGCGAGCCGTTTAACGGGCGGCGCGCTTCGAACGGCGAAATCTACGACATGTATAAATTCACCGCGGCGCACCGTACGCTGCCGTTCGATACCATGGTGCGGGTGACGAATCTGAACAACGGGAAAAGCACCACCGTTCGCATCACAGATCGCGGACCGTTTGTGCAGGATCGCATTATCGATCTTTCGCTGGCGGCAGCGCGGGAGATCGATTTGGTAGGTCCGGGAGTTGCTCCCGTGCGCGTGGAAGTGCTGGGCAACGTGGATCCCACAGTTGGTTTTTTCACGGTGCAGGTGGGAGCATTTCGGGACCGCGGCAATGCCGAGCGGCTGCGCGACCGCTTGAATGCATCCTACTCGCCTACTTTCATCCAACAGTATGATGCGCCCGACGGCCCTTTTTTCCGCGTGCGGGTCGGAAGGATTTCGAGCGAAGACGCGGCGCGGCAGTTCGGCGAGCAATTGCGCTCGCGCGGGGGCTTTTCGCCCTTCGTCGTTCGCCTCGACCAGGAAACCGGCAAAAAGCCGTAGCCTGAACTTCTGGGTCTCCAAGGCCTGGAGGCGCGGTAGTAGTGGTTGTCTCCTTCGTCCGAGCGCTCGCCGTCCACAGCAAGCCCTTCCGCAAGCAGCATGCGACGATACTCCGATAGCAGGATTGCGCCGAGACATGAAGGCAGCGGCAACTTGCTGGTATCCATGCGAGTTGTCTGCGGACGAGCCTCGTTCGCCATTAAACAAAATCCTCCGGGCTAAGGTTGCAAGCGGAAATGGCACTACGCGATAAGGAGCTCTTAGCAAGCCGCGTTGCGCTCCAGCCGCAACTTATCGTGCATCATTATTATCCTTATGTTCTTGCGGCGGTTTCTCGGTATGCTTTGACGGCAAGATGCACACTGGAGTCATCTATGGCCGACGGTTGTTTGTTTTGCAAGATTGGCGCGAAGCAAATTCCATCCAAGATTGTGTACGAGGATGCCGAGCTGTTCGCGTTTGAGGACATTAGCCCGCAAGCCCCTACGCACATTCTGATTTGCCCGCGAAAACATGTGGAGTCGTTGACAGACGCGAGCGCGGAAGATCAGACCATACTCGGCAAGTTGCAGCTGGTGGCGGCGCAGCTGGCGCGCGACCGCAACCTCCTCAAGGGCTACCGCACGGTGCTGAACAACGGGGCAGGCGCAGGCCAGTCGGTTTTTCATCTGCATTTGCACCTGTTGGGCGGGAGGCCGTTCCGGTGGCCGCCAGGATAGAACCCAAGTCGCGATTTTACAGGGTGGCGGGAACCCGAAAGCCGTTTCTTACTATGAGAATCTGCTTAAGACCACTGCGCAGCTGCTTCCTTTTGAAGACAAAGCCGCGAAGGCTTATGCGCGCCTTCGCCTCGATCGATCGCTCCGCGCGCCTGACGCCATGCAGCTGGCGTGCGCGGCAACGGCCGGTGTGGACCTGTTCATTACAAACGACACACGACTACACTCCAAGCAAGTCCCCAGAATTCAGTTTATTGTGCCCCTGGATCGGGTACCGATCTAATTGAACGTGCAAACATGATCGATAACATTCAGGCGGTGCTGCGAAAGACGCCGCTCTTTGCGAGCCTCACGCCGGAGGAATTGCAGGCCTTAGCAGCAAGAACGAGCCGGAGGCGGCTCGAGCGCGGCGAATTGCTCTTTGGCGAAGGCGATCCTTGCACGGGGTTGTTTCTGGTAGCGTCGGGCAAAATGCGCATTTTCAAGCTGTCGGCATCGGGCCGGGAGCAAGTGCTGGCGGTCGAGGGGCCGGGCAGCTCGTTTGCCGAGCTTCCTGTGTTTGACGGCGGAAACTACCCGGCTGCGGCTTCGGCATCCGAGGATGCGGAGCTGCTGTTCATCTCGCGCAAGGATTTTCAGAATTTTTGCCGCGAGCACCCGGATGTGGCGCTAAAAGTCATTGCGGTAGTGGGAGCGCGGTTGCGGCGGCTGGTCGGAATCATCGAGGAATTATCGTTCACCACCGTACGGCAGCGGTTGATTGCCTTGATTTTGCAGCTTGCCGAAGCGGAGGGCACGCGTTCGAAACAGGGAATTCACCTCGAGTTGAAGAAGAGCCACCAGGACTTTGCCGCGGAGCTCGGCACCGTGCGAGAGCTGGTGTCCCGAAATTTGAGCCGGCTGCAGGCGCAAGGCTACCTCGAAGTGGAAGGGCGGAAGCTGGTGGTCAAAGACATGGCGGGACTGAAGCGCGAGTTGGCTTCGCCCGAGTAGGCTTCTCCCCTGTTTTCCTGGGAAAAAGGCCCTTTTTCCGAGTGACCTAAGTCACTGCCCGAGTGGCGCGCCTCCCGGCAAACTGAAGCTCCTAAGGGAGACACCTATGAGCTTCACGAGCACGACCAAAGTAGGGGACATTGCGGCAGCGAATCCCGCGGCGAAAAAGGTTCTGGAAGAGGCCGGAGTCGACTATTGCTGCGGGGGCGCGAAATCGTTGCAGGACGCCTGCCTGCATACAGGCGTATCGGCCGAAGAGATTTTGAAGCGGCTTCAGGAGAACAGCCGACAAGGGCGCCCGGAAGAAGCCAACTGGGCTACGGCACGCCTGGCGGATTTGACCAAGCACATCGTGGAAAAGCACCACAAGTATGTGCGGGGAATGATTCCGCGCGTCAGCGCGCTGCTCGCAAAGGTAAGGGCCAAGCACGGGGAAAATCATCCGGAACTGGCGAAAATCGCAGCCCAGTTTCTCGGCGTGGGGCACGAGATGTACGCGCACATGCAGAAAGAAGAGCAAATCCTGTTTCCGTACATTGCAAGGCTCGAGCGCGCGGAAGAAGGCAAGGAGGAGCTGGAGCCGCCGTTCTTCCAGACCGTGCGCAATCCCGTGCACATGATGATGCAAGACCACGATACGGCGGGCGCGGCCCTCGAGGCCATGCGCAAACTGAGCTCCGGGTACCACTTGCCGGCGGAGGCATGCGAGAGCTACCGCGAACTGTACCGTTCGCTCCAGGAATTCGAGGCCGACATGCACACGCACGTGCACCTTGAAAACAACATCCTGTTTCCGAGGGCGGTAGAGCTGGAAGCCAAAGTCCTGTAAAGCGAGACCGAACCATGGAGACAGCAACCGAAACTCTTACGGGTAGCGAAACAGGCGCGCAGAATTCCAATCACGGGAAATCTGCCGAGGAAGTATTCCGTATGACGCGCGCCCGCGAACTGGCGCTTTCGCGTTTGTTGATGGCGTACATTACGACGGGGCTCTTGTTCATGCTGTTTCCCGGAACGCTCCTGGGCGTCTGGAATCTACTGCAAATCTGCGGGCGGGAAAGCGCGGGTCTGGTTTCCCCGGCGTGGCTGCAGGCCCACGGTCACGCGCAGGTGTTCGGGTGGATCGGGAGTTTTCTGCTAGGTATCGGGTTCTACTCCATTCCGAAACTGCGCGGCGAGGCCACGCAAGCGGTGCGCGCAGCGTGGATTTGCTGGGGGCTTTGGACCGCAGGCGCGGCGCTCCGATGGGGTGCCACGGTGTACTTGTGGCAGTGGCGTCTGCTGCTGCCACTCTCGGGCATTTTAGACTCAGCGCGGTTTTGATTTTCTATCGTGTGATTTCGCAGCATCGGCCTCAGCATCCTGCCAAGCCCGGGCTTGACCCATGGGTATGGGCCGTGCTCACCGCGACGATAGGATTTTTGGCCGTGGTGGGCACGAATACGGCGGGAAACTTCTATGTATCGCTCCGAGGCGACAGTCCGGCATTTCCTCACCGCTTCGACCAGCGCTACCTTGCCCTGATGGGCTGGGGATTCCTGGTGCCGTTTGTGTGGGGATTCAGCGCGAAATGGTTGCGGGTGTTCCTGGGGCTGAAATCGTTAGGCACCGGCGTCCTGGCCAGCGCCCTGGCCGTCAACGGCATGGGGGTTGTTCTGGCGGTTGCGGGACAACTGGCGTTGGCGACATGGCTTTTTGTCGCCAGTACCACGCTGGCGATTGTGGCGATTCGCGTATTTGAACCAAGCGATCAACCAGCAAAAACAAAAGGCGTTCACGCGAGTTTCCCTTTTTTTGTGCGCGTGGCCTACGGTTGGCTGCTCGTGGCGGCTTTCCTCGGAGTGGGCGCCTCGATTTGGGACACCTCTGGCGGGATTTGGGGTGCATCCCGCCATGCGCTTACCGTGGGATTCATCTCCGTGATGGTGCTGTCGATTGGGCAGAGGATTTTGCCCGCGTTTGCGGGAATGCGTCTGCTGTGGAGCACCAAGCTGATGTTCGTGGGCTTGCTGCTGTTGAACATCGGTTGCGCGTTGCGGGTTTCCTGCGAGGTGCTTGCCTACCAAGGCTACGCCGGGTGGGCCTGGTCGGTTCTCCCTGGCTCCGCGTTGCTGGAATTGGCGGGGTTGACGGCTTTTGCGGTCAACATCCTGGCCACGTTTATTCTGCAACCGAGCCACGTGGCCAACCAGCCGGTCGTCCTAGGGATACCGGAGTTGCTCGCCGAGGGAGTCCGTCGCTGAGATTGCCGCGCGAGTCCTCGCTAGGCTAATCTTCTGCCGCGGGTGCGCTTCTGTTGAGGAGGACCGCCGCTTTTCCGCCGGCGCACGCTGCTCTGTATTTTGCGATCCTCGATAGGTCCTAAAAGATGAGCCGGGGCCGAAGTTAGTGTACGCCGAAATATTCAACGTGGACGTAGCGTCCAAGACGTGCATTGAAGAGGAGATACCAGCCCGGATGATGGTCGTCGTTGTAGACGTAGACTTGATCGCGGTCCCACTCCCAATCGCGGCAGCGATCCACGTCGTAAGAAGCGACCACCCAATCGGAATTGTCGTATAGAAAGATGTGGCGCGTACGGGAATCAAAACGTCGCGCAACGAAGACTCCCCTCGCGTGCTCGTAACGCCCGTGGGGATACGCGCGGCCCGGCTTGATGCGATCGTGGTCCGCATCCCAATGCTCGTAATGCGGGTTCTTCGGGTTGTCCCAGCCCTTGTGTTTGCCGTTATCGTGGCGATCGCCTTCCTCGCCGTGTTTGTCCCAACCCTTGTGCTTGCCATTGCCACGACGTTCGTCGCGGTCGCGCCGGTCGTCACGGTCCTGAGGACGTGCGGCCAGTGCGAGCGTGCCCGCCAGGGCCATGAAAAGAATTCCTGCAAGAAGTTTGCGCATGTGCTATCTCCGATGGTTTCCAAAATTACAGAATCGTCGCTTCGCAGGACAAACCAACCTTCCCTTATATTAAACACAGTTCTCCGCGAACGGTTTTTGTGGTGTCCATTCAGTACGCCTCCGCGCGCGCGCGATGACGAGATCCGGCGGCTTCTGCCGAAAAGGGCTCAAAACCTTCGCCCAAAGCCTTATAATCCCCTCCGCTTGGAGGCTCCCTTGCTCACGAGAATTTTGATTTTTTTGGGATGCGTCGCGGTTTTTGGCGGTGCGCCTTCGCTAGTCTGCGCGCAGCAGAATTCGCCCGAGAAAGAGCAAATTCTGTGGCAGAAGCTGGCGGCCGCGGTCAATGAGGTCGATAGCAAACTTGATGGCGTGCTCGGCGTGGCCATCTTGGACCTAACCACCGGGCAGAAATATTTGCTGCACCCGGACGAACTGATGCCCACGGCGAGCTCGATTAAAATTGCGATTCTCGCGGAGCTATATCGCCAAAGCGAGCAAGGCAAGGTCAAACTCACCGATTTTTATACGCTGCAGCAATCCGACATGGTGGGCGGAAGCGGCATCACCAGCGTGCTCACGCCGGGGATGACCAAGCTGACGCTGCGCGACGTCGCGGGCCTGATGGTTTCCGTCAGCGACAATTCAGCCACCAACGTCATCATCGATCGCATCGGGTTGGAGAACGTCAACGCGCTGCTTGATTCGCTGGGGCTGACGCATACGCGCTTGCGGCGCAAAATGATGGACCTGAAGGCGGCTTCGGAGGGACGAGAAAACCTGGCCACGCCGCGCGAGATGATGCTGCTGCTCGAAAATCTTTATCGCGGCAAGGTTTTGAACAAGCAGATGACGGAGGACTTCTTCAATTTGCTGAGCGTGCACAAAGAGAGTTATATCCCGCGGGACTTGCCGGAAGCCATCAAGGTGGCCAACAAGCCCGGCGAACTGGAAGGCGTGCGCAACGACTCCGGAATTGTGTTTGCCGGCAAGCGGCCCTACGTGATCAGCGTCATGACCACCTATTTGAAGCGCGAACGAGACGGCGGCGATGCCATCACGAAGATTTCCGACGCCGCTTACCAGATGTTCGACCGCCTGGGCCGCTCCTCGGAACTGGGGCGCGTCATTTCACTCCGCGACACCGGCAACCCCTGAGCATTTTCCGCGCTGAGCTTTTTCAGGGTGCGACTACGTCTGTTAGCTTCGTTTTGACGTGGACGGCCGCGAGACTCGAAGCATCCCAGCCGCCACCGAGCGCCTTAACCAGCAGAACGCTGCTTACCAGGCGTTGCCCGCGAATCACGGCCAGTTCTTGTTCGTTGTTCAATAAACTCTGCTGCGCGTTTACCACATCGAGATAGCTCACGAGGCCTCCCACGTAGCGGCTGGTGGCGATATCCACCGTGCGGCGCGCGGAATCCACAGCCTTTTCTTGCGAGTGGAAGGCTTGGTCGAGAACGGTCAGGCCGGTGACGTCGTCCTGCACTTCCCGAAACGCGTTCAAAACCGTGTCGCGATAAGAAGCCACGCTTGCGTCGTAACCGGCTCTGGCAAATTGCGCTTGCGCGCGCCGCGATCCGCCAGTGAAGATAGCCTCCGCCGCGTTCGCTCCAACGGCCCAGACGGTGCTCTGCACGTTCAAAAGCTTGGCGATGTCCGCGGCTTGCCATCCGCCATTGGCAAACAGATTCAGCGAGGGGAAATAAGCTGCGCGCGCGATGCCGATTTGCGCGTTGGCCGCCGCCGTCTGGCGCTCGGCTTCGGCAATGTCGGGACGGCGCTCCAGCAAATCCGAAGGCAGTCCCGCATCCAGAGCAGGAGGCTCGGCGCTCAGTTCTTTCGGCTCAAGATGAAAGTCAGGCGCGGGCTTTCCCAGCAACACGGCGATGGCATCCTCGACCTGCTTGCGTTGCTGCTGGAGCAAAACCGCTTGCGTCTTTGTCGTGTTCAGCAGGGTTTCTTCTTCGGCCACGTCCAGCCCCGAAGCCAGGCCGCCCGTGTGGCGCGACTGGACCAGCTGCAAACCTTTTTGAAGCGTCTCGACGGTGCGATTCAGAATGTTCAGTTCGGAATCGAGTTGGCGGAGGGTGAAGTAATCGCCCGCAAGCTCCGAAGTGATGACCAGGCGCACATTTTCAAGATCCGCGGCGCTGGCCTGATAAGAAGCCTGGGCCGCCTCGATGTTGCGGCGCCGCCGCCCAAACAAATCCGCTTCGTACCCCGCGACAAAAGGAAGGGTTATGTTGGTTTGAGACACAGGGCCGGTAATTGGGAAATTGCTGCTGCTCGGCCGATTGCCGGAAAGACGCTGGCGCTCGGCGGACGGCGCACTGGAAAGCGTCGGAAACTGCGTCGAAATCTGCAACGACGCAGCAGCTCGCGCTTGCTCCAGGCGCGCCACCGCAACCTTGATCGTCTGATTTGCGTCAAGCGCTTGCTTCTCGAGCGCGGACAGTTCGTCGTTCTCGAAAACACTCCACCATTCGCCTTTGGGCACACCGTCCTTGGGCGCGCTTTCGTGCCACGGCGCGCTGACGTCCCAATGGGCCGGAACGGGTGCGGAAGGCCGCTGGTAGGTCGGCCCCACGGTGCAGCCCGCCGCCAATAGAAAGACAAAGCTGGCGTTCCATACGGCGCGATGCTTCATTTTTGCCATTTTTATTTGTTGGAACCCTGCGTGGGCGCTTGCTGCTTGCCGGGAGCCTGCGCGGCGCTCGGATTGTTCATGGCGATTTCTTTCACGCGAACTTCCTGGCCCTCTTCGAGGGAATCCTCAGGATTGAGGACGATCCAATCCTTTGTATCGAGGCCCTGCAACACCTCGAGGCTCGTGCCATAGTCGCGGCCCACAGTTATCTGCCGCAGATGGATTTTATGGTTGGCGTCCACGACCACGGCGCGGAGTCCTTCTGAGCGGAATAGCAAGGCGTTCACCGGAACTTGCAGCCGCGAGCCGGTAACTTTGACTTCCAGATGCACCTGCGCGTAGCCACCGGGGAGCAGCGCTCCATCACGATTCGCAACGTCCACCTCGGTGTTGAGCGTGCGCGTCGCGAGGTCAATCGCTTGCGCAGTACGCACCACTTTGCCTTCGATCTTTCTGCCCGGGTACTGCGTAACCTCCAGATAGGCGCCCAAGCCCGGATGAATCGTATTGGCGTAGATTTCCGGGACGCGCACGTAAACACGCAGGGGGCTGGTCTGCGCCAAATTAAAAAGCTGCTGCGACGAGCCACCGTTCCCCGCGTTAATGAGTGTGCCGATGTCCACGTTGCGGCGCGTGATCACGCCGGAAAACGGTGCGTAAATGTGCTGGAAGGATTTCATCTCCTCCAGGCGGTGCACGTTGGCTTCGGCGGATTGCACGATGGCTTTTTTGGCCGCAAGATCGCCGGCAGCGTTGTCGACTTCCTGCTTGGACACGCCGTCGGTTTTCAGAAGTTCGGTGTAGCGTAAAGCGGTAATTTCCGACAGATGCGCATTGGCTTGCGCCGTCGCGAGGTCCGCGCGCGCTTGCGAGAGCTGCTCATCCACTTCAGGAGTGTCGATATCCGCCAGCAGGTCGCCTTTTTGTACGCGGCTGCCGATGTCGTGATACCACTTCTTCAAATAGCCGTTGGTGCGCGCGTAAATCGGGGATTCGACAAAGGCTTCCATGGTTCCCGGCAGCACCAAATCTTCCTCGCCGGTTTCCGGCGTCGGATGGATCACTCCAACGGTCTGAATCGCCAGCGTTTCCGTCTCTTCGGCGAGCGTTCGGTATTCCGAGCGGCGCTGGAGCATCGTGAGCGCTCCCAGCACCACAAGGACAAATACCCCGCCCATGAGCATCTTGAACAGCTTGCCCCCTTTTTGCGCTTCCTGACGGTCGTCTTGAGAACTCATCTCAACTCCATACTGTTTCTTCCCGGTTTGCTTGCAATCCCGAAATCGCCCCGATTCCCTTGGTTCAGGGTATTACGGAAGTGGCGCCCGTTTCCAGAGCCCGACGCCGTTCCCGCCGTCCGTGAATGATGGAAAAGACGGTCGGGACAAAGAAAAGCGTGGCGAACGTGGCAAAAAGCAAGCCGCCAACCACCGCGCGCCCCAGGGGAGCATTCTGCTCGCCGCCTTCCCCAAGCCCGATGGCCAATGGAACCATGCCGATGATCATCGCCAGCGCGGTCATAATCACGGGTCGCACGCGCACGAAGCCTGCTTCGAGCGCCGCTTGTTCGGCGCTTTTTCCTTCTTCCAACTGCTCGCGCGCAAAGGAAACCACCAGAATGCTGTTGGAAGTGGCCACGCCCATGCACATGATGGCCCCAATCATCGAAGGCACATTCAAAGTCGTATGGGTGAAGAACAGCATCCAGCAGATACCCGCCAAAGCGCCCGGCAAAGCCATGATGATGATGAACGGGTCGAGCCACGACTGGAAATTCACGACAATCAGGAGATAGGCCAAAACGATCGCGCCAAGCAGGCCAACCGCCAGACCCTGGAAGGAATACTTCATCGTTTGCACCTGCCCACGGATGGTGATGTGGCTGCCGCGCGGCAATTCCTTCTCGATATTCTGCACGCGCTTGGCGACTTCATCGGAAACCGCGCCAAGATCGCGCCCGTCCACCGAAGCGTACACATTGATGAGCGGCTCGATGTCGTAGTGGGACACCACCGCGGGCCGCATGGCCGAAGATATATTCACGAGGTTGCCAAGAATCTGCGGTGGATCATTCGCGGGGGTGCCGGACCCGGTGACCGGGGTGTTTTCGAGCGCCTGCATCGAATCCACCCGGTATTGCGGTGTCTGCACCGCTACTTGATAGGTGGCGCCGTTCTTGGGGTCCATCCACAGCACTGGCGCTGTTTGGAAGCTCGAACTCAAGGAGATGAGCAGGTTCTGCGCAATGTCCCTCGCCTGCAAACCGACCGATTGAGCGCGCGTGCGGTCGATCTCCATGTGCAGGGTGGGATCGTCAAAGGCCTGTTGCACGTGGACGTCGACAGCGCCAGGGATGTGCTGGATCTCTCCAACGAGCTTTTCCGCAATCTGATAGTTGCCGGCCTGATTCTGTCCCATGACTTCAATATCAATGGGGGCAGGCATGCCGAAGTTCAGGATCTGCGACACAATATCCGCGGGCTGGAAGAAAAACTGCGTGGAGGGAAATCGTTGCGGCAGGACTTCGCGAAGTTCCCGGATGTAACCCTCGGTCGAAGTTCCGCGGTCCTTTTTCAACTGCAGGAGAATCTCGGCATCGGAAGTTCCAATCGTACCCGAATTGCTGTACGTCATATTGATGCTGCTGTAGGGCAAGCCGATATTGTCGAGAATGGTCAGCAAATCTCTCTTGGGAATGATTTCTTTGATGGTTGTTTCCACCTGGTCCGCCAGCCGCGCGGTTTCCTCGATGCGCAGGCCGGAGCGCGCGCGCATGTGCAGGCGAATCTGGCCGGCATCCACGGTGGGAAAATAATCGCGGCCGACGAAGAAAATCAGCCCGCCGGAGAGGACACAAAAGCCGAGAAAGCCAGCGATGAATAGCGAAGGATGGTGCAAAGCCGCGGTGAGCGCCCGGCGGTAGCCCTCACGAAACCTTTCAAACCGCCGCTCGAATCCCTGCTGGTAGCGCCGGAAGAACCCCATGTTTTCCCCAACGTGTTCATCGGCACGATATTCATCCTCCGCAGTGAGAAGATACATCGCCAGCGTAGGCACGATGGTTCGCGACCAGAAATAGGACGCCAGCATGGCAAAAATCACCGCTTCCGCGAGCGGCACGAATAGGAATTTCGCCACGCCGGACAGGAAGAACATGGGAATAAAGACGATGCAAATACAAAGCGTGGAAACGAAGGCTGGCACGGCAATTTGCGCCGCGCCGTCCAGGATCGCTTGCATGGTGTCTTTCCCCATGGCCAGGTTGCGGTTAATGTTTTCAATTTCCACGGTGGCATCGTCGACCAGGATGCCGACGGCGAGCGCCAAGCCGCCCAGGGTCATAATGTTGATGGTCTGGCCCAAGGCACTGAGGGCAATGACACTCACAAGAATGGACAAAGGGATGGAAACGGCAATGATGAGCGTGCTCTTCCAGTTGCCAAGGAAGAGAAGAATCATGACCGCAGTCAAGCAAGCGGCGATCAGCGCCTCGCGGATCACGCCTTGAATCGCGGCGCGCACAAAAAGTGACTGATCAAAGAAAGTCGTGAGGTGCAGGCCTTCCGGCAAAGCTCCGGAGTAGTACTGTAAAATTTGCTTGACGCGCGAAACGACCTCGAGCGTCGAAGTGCCGCCGGTCTTCAGAATGCTCATGATCACGCCGCGCCGGCCATCGGCGCGCACAATGTTGGTTTGCGGCGAGAAGCCGTCGCGTACGTGCGCCACTTCCTTCATGTAAATGGTGGTGCCGTTGACCGTTTTGACGGGCAGGTCGTTGAGTTCCTGAACGGTTTGCGGGCTCCCGTTCATCTCAACGTCATACTCCAACGGGCCGAGCTTCGCCGTTCCCGTCGGCAGGATGAGATTCTGCTGGTTCATGGCGTTGACGATGTCCACAGGAGAGAGCCCCTTGGCTTGCAACGCTTCGGAATTGATGTCCACCGAGATGAAACGCTGTTTTCCGCCGTACGGCCAAGGAATGGCGGCGCCGGGCACGGTAGTCAGCTTCGGACGAAGATACGTCGTGCCCAGGTCAAAGAGTTGCTGCTCGCTCATCGTGTCGCTGGTGAGCCCGATCTGAATGACCGGCACCGTCGAAGCCGAGTAAATGATTACCAGCGGCGGAGTCGCCCCCGGCGGAAGCCACTTCATCATGGTCTCTGTGGCGGCTGCTGTCTGCGCCAACGCCGTGGCAATGTTGGCCCGGGGATGAAAATAAAGCTTGATAATGGTCATGCCCGGAAGCGACTGCGATTCCAGGTGCTCGATGTCATTGACCATGGTCGTCGCGCCGCGCTCGATCGTCGAGGTGACGCGCCGCTCCATCTCGAGCGGCGAGAGACCAGAGTAGGTCCAGGCGATGCTGACCACGGGTATGTTGATTTCCGGGAAAATGTCGGTCGGTGTGCGCATGAGCACGAGCGGGGTGAGCAAAAAAATGGCAAGCGCCAGCACCACGAAGGTATATGGCCTGCGCAGCGCTAATCGGACAATCCACATAACTTAACTTCTTCTCTTTCCCTGGTCGGCTCGCGTGATCCGCGCCGGTTTACCCCGGGGCAGGGTAGGGTCTTTTGCCGGTGGGTATTAGATTCCTCGGTGCCCTGTTTTGGGTACGAGCCCGCTTTAGGGACGATGCAGCCCGGGGACAGCACTTCCCGGTTTCCGACCGCGCAGCTCCCGGCCATGAACGGTCCGGAATCGAACGGGCGGGCCTTGCTAATCCAAGCCGAACACTCCAGGCAGCCTTGGCGCCCAAAACCTCGACTGCGCCATTCGATGCGTTCATTCTGGCACAAGGCACATCCAAGGCTGCATCCAAATTGGCAGCCGTTCAGGCGGGGCGGCGTCGACACTTTGATCCGCTTCGTTCTATGTCCGTTTTTGGTTGAACTTACAATTGGCGGGTCAAAAAAAGTTGCGGGCGGATGCGCCCTGCTTTCCAAGTCCTGCTGACCACGCCTGTCCAAAAGACAGCTTTGGCGGCGGTTGCTAGATTGTCGGACAAACCCCGCCTTTGCCAAAAGCCGACTGACAAAGGCACGAGTTCGGTTGGAAAGCTACTCGCGGAAAATAAAGTTCAGCTTCACGCCGCACACTTCAATCAAATCGCCGTCGTTCAGCCGCGTGGGTCCGCCGATGTGCCGCCCGTTCACCGAAGGCACTTTGTCGCCGGGGCCTAAAACGTACCCGTCATCGCGCTGGTTGATCTGCGCCGCCATCTGCGGCTTGAACCAGCCCTTCAATTTCACCGTGGCCATCGACGACTTTCCAATGACCGTCAGCTTGTTCGTCAGGATGTATTCTCGTTGGTCGGTATTTCCGCCGAGCACCATCAACGTCGCCACTTTCACGCGCGTGGAGGCAAATTGCATGGACTCGCCCATGGCCGCCGCTTGTTGCAGCATCTGGCGCCGCTCCTTGGTGTCGAGGACCATGGTTTCGTTGATGCGCGGCGCCGCCGTTTTGCGGGCCGGTTGCCACGGCACAGGCGCATCGCCGCTGGTGTCCACCTTAATGATGTGTTTGCCGATGTGAACTCTATCTCCGTCGTGCAGCGTAGCGCGCTCGACGCGGAGATCGTTCACAAATGTGCCGTTGAGGCTGTTTAGGTCCTCAATCACCATTCGCCCCGCTTCAAAATAAATCTTCGCGTGGTAACTGGAGACGGCGAGATTGTCCACGGACAAATCATTGTCCGGGGCGCGCCCGATGGTCACCGGGCGGCTTCCCACCGGCACCTCTCTTACAAGTTTGTTATCGAACATGAGGCTGAGTTTCGGCATTTTCACTTCCCTCCCGCGTTGCCGTTATTGCCTAAATTGTTGCTTAGGTTCTTCCACGCCCCGCGGCGCCACAACCACGAAAACCACCATCCCTTCGATTCCTTGAGCATACGCGCAATTACCACCGTGATGTTGTCCGGACCGCCGCGCTCATTCGCGATGGACACCAGCTCTTCCGCTCCGCGCATCGCATCGGTTTCTGCTTGCAGCACGCCGGCAATTTCCGGCTCCGTGACCACGCGCGTCAACCCGTCGGAGCACAACAGCAAGACGTCTCGCGGAAACAGGACATGTTCCTCCGCATCCACCTCGATTTCCGGCTGCGCGCCCAGCGCACGCAACAACACGCTTTGCATATCGCTCTGTTCTGCTTCAGCCACGGTGATCATCCCTTGGCGCACCTGCTCGGCCACCAGCGAGTGGTCGCGCGTGAGCTGCAGCAGCGTGCCGCCGCGCAGCAGATACGCCCGGCTGTCGCCGACGTGTGCGATGCTGAGTCGCGAGCGGTCAATCCACGCCGCTGTCAGCGTCGCCCCCATGCCGCGCTGCTCCGGATGCTCCTTCGCGGACTTGCAAATGCTCTTGTTCGCCAGGTGCAGCGCCGTCGCGAGCCGTTTCGTTTTCGCGCTCCAGCCCGGCTCCACTTTTCCCAAAACTTTCGCTGCCGGATTGGCTTCCGCGTCCAGACAATGCTTCACCACCGTTTCCACGGCCAGCGCGCTGGCAATTTCTCCGTGCGCTTCTCCGCCCATCCCGTCGGCCAGCACATAGAGGTTCAGCGGCGTGATGATGCGGAAGCAATCTTCGTTGTTCGTTCGTACGCGACCCACGTCGGTCACGCCGCCACACAGAATTTGCACACCTGCTCCGATGGCCTGCTTGAAATCACACCCCTGCCTGCTCTCCCAAGACTGGGCCTCCTCTCACGCTAGCACACCCCAAGCCCCGCGAAATGCCCCTGAACCCAAAGCATTACTCGCATTTACGCCACACTTCGCCTCTGGGTCATACCGCTTGCCCTTCGGGTCTTTCTAGAGGCCGGACCCGGAGCGTGGTTCTGCCACCAGCAGGAAAAGCTTCCGCGCGCAGAGTAGCGAGGTGGAAACAGAATGGCGGTTTCCTCACGCTAAAGCGAACCGTAGGGCGCTGTTCGTTCATGGTGCCCACGTTTTGTCTTGTTGACGGGGTCTGATTGGTCATCGCCGGCAGAGGAGGCAACCCCCTTCTACTCTTTCGCGGGCGCCTTTGGTGTTCGTCGTTCACTGAACCGGCGGCCTGCGCTCTCGGGGTCCGGGCTCTAGGCTCATTCAGCGCGAAGTGCTTCGACG
>Ga0209153_1000240_pt1 | contig 29059 bp, 24 predicted proteins | sample GraSoiAngelo_120_FD_185877 | JGI IMG/M metagenome (GOLD analysis project Ga0209153, IMG submission 185877) | Grasslands soil microbial communities from the Angelo Coastal Reserve, California, USA - 14_0919_09_20cm (SPAdes) (version 2) | ecosystem: Environmental > Terrestrial > Soil > Grasslands ... | reverse complement strand
GAAGACATGGCTTCCCTCGCCGGGGACGGTGGCGGCGAGCCCGGCGACATATTTGGTCGGGTGGAACTGGGCCTGGCCGTCCCAGCGCATCGCCGCGAGCACGTCGAACGGAAGGCCGGTCTCGCGGGTCAGGGTCGCGGGAAGGCCGAGCCGCTGCGCGACCTCCACCTCCTTCTCGATCTGCGACACGTAGCTATCGTCGTTGGTGTAGACGTAGGCTGCCCTGGGCTCGATGTCCGCCTCGATGCCGTGGGTACGGGCCAGCGCCTCGATGCGGCGGATGCCTGCTTCCTGCGCCTCGGCGTAGAGGCGCGCCTTGTCCTCCCCGAACTTGCGGACCAGGGTTTGGTAGAGAATTCCGTGCTGCGACGTCATCTTGGCAGTCGACTTACCGGTGACCTGGCGCCCAACGCGCCGAGCCTCGACCAAGGCGACGGTGAGCCCCGCATCCTTGATCAGCCGCGCCGCGGTCACGCCCACGATTCCGCCGCCGATGATCGCGACGTCGACCGAGAGGTCGCCTGCAAGCGACGGGAAATCGGGCGCCTCGGCGGTGGCGTTCCAATAGGTTCGGGTGTCGGTGCTGTCGGTCATCGGTTCGGCCTCTCCTGGTCTTTCCCGGCTAGACGCCGACCGGACGGGGCGGTTCCGCGCCGAAACGCACTTGCGCGCGCCTTCCAAGAGGAGAAAGGTGCTGGCCGTGGCGCGAAGGCGCTCCTTCGCGCTCGCTGAGGCGAACGGAGGAGAAACTCATGCCCGAAAGATCGGTTGGCGCCAGAATGATCGCCCTCGTCGGACCCGGCGGAACGGGAAAGACCAGCCTCGCCGAAGCGCTCCTCTTCGCGGCCGGCGCGGTCGACCGGCAGGGCAGCGTCGACAACGGCACCAGCACCGGCGATTCGAGCGCGGAAGCGCGGGCGCGGCGCGGGTCGACCGAGATCAACTTGCTCAACTTCGAATTTCTGGGCGATCGCTTCGCCCTGCTCGACTGCCCGGGTTCGGTCGGCTTCGCGGCCGACGGCGCTTATGGGCTCGCAGTGGCGGACCTCGCTTTGGTCGTGATCGATCCCGATCCGGCGCGGGCCCAACTCGTCGAGCCGATGCTCCGCCAGATCGAGGCGCTGGGCGTCCCGCACATGATCTTCGTCAACAAGATCGACCAGGCCAAGGGCGGAATCCGCGACCTGCTGGAGGCGCTCCAGCCGATGAGCGCGTCGACCCTCCTCGCCCGGCAGATCCCGATCCGGGAGGGGGAAAAGATTACGGGCTTCGTCGACCTCGCCCTCGAACGCGCCTTCCACTACCGGGCCGGCAAGGCCTCCGAGCAGGTCGACATCCCCGCCGACCTCGCCGAGCGCGAGGCGCAGGACCGCTTCCATTTGCTCGAGCAGCTCGCCGACCATGACGATGCCCTGCTCGAGCAATTGCTGATGGACGAGATGCCGGACCCCTCCGTCGTCTATGCCGACCTGGCCCGCGAGACCCGGGAGAATCTCATCGTGCCGGTGCTGTTCGGCTCGGCGCTGAACGGCTTCGGGGTGCGGCGGCTGATGAAGGCGCTCCGCCACGACGCGCCGGCGCCCGAAGCGGCGGCGGAACGGCTCAGCGCCAAGGGCGGCTGCGCCTTCGTGTTCAAGATCTCGCATGGGGGCGCGATGGGGCGGCTCGCCCTTGCCCGGGTGTTCGGCGCGACTCTGACCGAAGGCGCCGACCTCAAGACCGCGTCCGGCGAGACGGTGCGCACCGGGACCCTCTTCGCCGTCCAGGGCGAGAAGACGGTGAAGCTCGCCAAGGCCGCAACCGGCGACGTCGTCGCCATTGCGAAGGCGGAAGGGGTGAAGGCGGGCGAATGGCTCGGCGGTACCGGCAAGGCGCCCGCAATCCCCTTTCCTGCCGCAAACTACACGCTCGCCATCACCACCCGCGACCGCAAGGACGACGTCCGCCTGTCCACCGCGCTCCACAAGCTTGTCGAGGAGGATGCGACGCTGGACTGGGAGCAGGACGAGGCGCTTCACGAAACGCGGCTCAAGGGGGTCAGCGACGAGCATCTCAACGTCACCCTCGCCCGGCTGAAGCGACGCTACGGGGTCGCGGTCGATGCCCGCCAGCCCACGGTCGGCTATCAGGAGTCGATCCGCCGGCCGGTCACGCAGCGCGGGCGGCACAAGAAGCAGTCGGGCGGCCACGGCCAGTTCGGCGACGTCGTCATCGAGGTGAAGCCCCTCCCCCGCGGCGGCGGCTTCCGCTTCGAGGACCGGATCAGCGGCGGCGTCGTGCCCAAGCAATGGTTCCCAGCGATCGAGCAGGGCGTGCGCGACGCGATGGCCAAGGGGCCGCTCGGCTTCCCGGTGGTCGACGTCGCGGTGACTCTGGTCGACGGCAGCTATCACAGCGTAGACAGCTCCGAGATCGCCTTCCGAACCGCAGGCCGGATTGCGATGTCGGAAGCCTTGGCCGCAGCCCAGCCGCATTTGCTGGAGCCGGTCCACAAGGTCTCCGTGAGGACCCCCGGCAGCGCCACCTCGCGCATCACCTCGGCCATCGCCGGCCGGCGCGGGCAGATGCTGGGCATGGATTCGCTCGAAGGCTGGTCGCGCTGGGACAAGGTCGAGGCATTGGTGCCCGCGTCAGAGCTCCAGGGCCTGGACGCCGAGCTTCGTTCGCTCAGCCAGGGCCTGGCCAGCTACGAAGCCGAGTTCGACCATCTCTCCGAGCTCAACGGCAAGCTCGCCGAGGAGGTCACCCACAAGGCGCTGGAGCCGGCATAGCCGAAGGAGCCGCTTGACCCCGGCGCTGCAATCGCCTTCCTAGGCGGCCTTACCAGCCGGGGAGCGACAAGTGGCCAAGCGCCTGACCTATTTCATTATCGCCGGCCTGGTGCTCGGCATCGTCGTCGGCTGGGCGATCAACTTCGCCTATGACGACGGGACGCCCGAGGCGGCGACGCATTTGAAGTCGATCGCCGGCTATTTCTCAATCCTGACGACGGTGTTCCTCCACCTGATCAAAATGATCATCGCGCCGCTGGTGCTGTCGACGATGGTGGTCGGCATCGCCCATATGGGGGACACGTCGGCGCTGGGGCGGGTGGGGCTCAAGGCGTTCGGCTGGTTCCTGAGCGCGAGCCTCATCTCGCTCAGCCTCGGCCTGGTCCTGGTCAATGCGCTCAAGCCGGGCGTCGGCCTCGACCTCGCAATCCCCGCGGCGGACGCGGCGAGCGGCGTGGACCGCTCCGGCTTCGAGCTTTCCAAGTTCATCGCCCACATCTTCCCGGAATCGATGGTCAGCGCGATGTCGACCAACGACATCCTCCAGATCGTCGTCTTCTCGCTGTTCCTGGGCGTCGCGATCACCGCGGTGGGCGAGCCGGCGCGGCCGTTGGTCCGGGCGCTCGAGGCCCTGGTCAAGGTGATGCTCCAGGTCACCGACTATGTGATGCGCTTCGCCCCCGTCGCGGTGTTCGCCGCGGTCACCGCCAGCATCGCCGAGAACGGGCCCAAGATCCTCGCCACCTACGGCTATTTCATGGGCAGCTTCTACGCCGGGCTGGTGCTGCTCTGGGTGCTTCTGATCGGCGCCTGCTTCCTGATCGTCGGATCGCGCACCCGCCTCCTCGTTCGCTACATCCGCGATCCGATCGTGCTCGCTTTCTCCACCGCCTCGTCGGAGGCGGCCTTCCCGCGTACCCTGGAGGCGCTCGACCGCTTCGGCGTCCCGCCAAGGATCGCCAGCTTCGTCCTGCCATTGGGTTATTCGTTCAACCTCGATGGCTCGATGATGTACATGACCTTCGCGTCGATCTTCATCGCCCAGGCCTATGGCATCGAGCTCAGCCTCACCCAGGAAATCCTGATGCTGCTGACGCTGATGATCACCTCGAAGGGCGTCGCCGGCGTGCCGCGCGCGAGCCTGGTCGTGATCACCGCGACGCTTGCCCAGTTCAACATCCCGGAAGCGGGGATCGTGATGATCCTCGCCGTCGACCATTTCCTCGACATGGGGCGCTCGGCGACCAACGTCGTCGGCAATGCGGTGGCGTCGACCGTCGTCGCCCGCTGGGAAGGCCAGCTCGACCCGCCCGAGCCGGTCGACATCGAGCCCCCGCATGCGCCGTCGCATCGGCCCCCGCCGCCGCCTGGGGACGAGCCCTTCTAGGAAGAGAGGTTCGCGCAGAGACGCAGAGGCGCAGAGAGGTTTGAGGTTCCCGTCACTCCGGGCTTGGCCCGGAGTCCATGAACACAGGTCTGCGAGAACTGGACGCGAACCGTGTTCATGGATGCCGGATCAAGTCCGGCATGACGGTTCGAGCGCTTCGGACTCTCTGCGCCTCTGCGTCTCTGCGCGAACAAAATCCTTCCCTACCCGAAAGGCCGGTCGATCGAGGGGGGCGGTTCGGAGAACCAGCGGGGGCCCGTCTCGGTCATGTGGAAGCAGTCTTCGAGGCGGATTCCGAACTGGCCGGGGATGTAGATTCCGGGCTCGTTGGAGAAGCACATGCCGGGGGCGAGCTTGGTCGTCTCGCCGTGGACGAGGTTGACCGGCTCGTGCCCCTCCATGCCGATGCCGTGGCCGGTGCGGTGGGAGGTGCCGGGGAGCTTGTAGCGCGGGCCGTAGCCCCAGGCCTCGTACTGGCGGCGGACCGCGTCGTCGACCGCGCCTGCGGGCGTGCCGATGCGGGCGGCGGCGAAGGCGATGTCCTGGCCCTTGCGGACCTGGTTCCAGACCTTGCGCTGCTCGGCATTGGCGCCGCCGAAGACGAAGGTGCGCGAGATGTCGGACTGATAGCCGTGGACGGTGCAGCCGCAGTCCATCAGCACCACCTCCCCGTCCTTGACCTGCTGCGGCTTGCCGCTGCCGTGCGGATAGGCCGCCGCTTCGCCGAGCAGGACCAGCGCGAATTCCGGGCTTCCGCCGAGCTTCTCGGTGGCGCCGTTCATGATCGCGCCGATCTCGGCCGGGGTCATGCCCTTCTCGATCCGCGGCCAGGTGTAGCGATAGGCAGCGATGGTGACGTCCGACGCCTTCTGCATCAACGCGATCTCGTGCAGCGACTTGACCATCCGGCACCCGCGGACGACCGGCGCGGCATTGTCGAGGGCGAGGCCGGGGACCATGGCCGGAAGCCGGCTGAAGGCGAGGTAGCGGGCGGTCTCCTCGATCCCGAGGGTGCGGGTCTTCCACTTGGCGAGACGGGTCGCGACGAGCTTCAGCGGGTCCTCATCCTCCTGCCATGTCTCGACATCGGCGGGGATGGCGAGCGATTCGCGGACCGACGGCTCCTCGAAGAAGGGGGTGACGACCAGCGGCCGGCCTTCCGCGGGAATGATCGCGGCGGTGACGCGCTCGCTGCGGTGCCACTGGACGCCGGTGAAGTAATCGAGCGAGGCGCCGGGCTCGATCAGGATCGCGCCGAGCTTGTGGGCGCGCATCAGCCGCTGCGCCTTGTCGACCCGCGCCAGCCGCTCGGCGGTGGTGATCGGTGCGATGTCGCCGGTCATGTCCTTGAGCTCCGGCGCGGCGGCCGCCGACAACTTGGGCGCGTAGAACGCGGCTCCGGCGGCGAAAGCGGAGAGGCCGAAGCCGCGGCGGCTGAGCTCAGGCATAGGCATAGGGTCCCCCTTTGCGGAGCGCGGCGGCATAAGCGGGCCGCGCGTGGATGCGCTCCAGCCAGTCGATGAGGTTGGGCCGGCTCTCGTCGAGGCCGGCGCGGTGGCGGGCTGCTTCCAGAGGGAAGCTCATCATCACGTCGGCGGCGGTGAATTCGTCGCCGGCGAACCAGGGGCGGCCGGCTAGCTCGGTCTCCAGCCAGTCGAGATGCTGGCCGAACATGCGCTGCAGCGGGGCGCGGGCCGGGCGGCCGAGCAGGCCGAGGCGGTTCACCACCAGCATGGCGAGCAAAGGCGGCATCATCGAGCCCTCGGCATAGTGCAGGAACTGCCGGTAGCGCAGCACCGAGTCGCGGCGGGCTGGAGGGCCGAGGCGGCCGCCGGCCTTCTCGACCAGATATTCGACGATCGCGCCGGTCTCCGCGATCACCAGCCCGTCATCCTCGATCAGCGGCGCCTTGCCGAGCGGGTGGACGGCCTTGAGCGAAGGGGGAGCGAGCATGGTCTTGCGGTCGCGCTCGTAGCGTTTGACCTCGTACGGAAGGCCGAGCTCCTCGAGCAGCCAGAGGATGCGCTGCGAGCGGCTGTTCTCGAGATGGTGGACGACGATCATGCTCTTCCCCCTGCGGCGAGCGCAGCTAGCTCCTTTACCAGCTTGGCGGCAAGGACGGCGGTGACCCCGTTCAAGTCGCGGGCGGGGTTGTACTCGACGAGGTCGGCGCCGACGATCGGACCGCGGATGCGGTGGAGGACGTCGAGGAACTGGCGGACCGAGGCGCCGCCGGGCTCGTGGTGGGAGACTCCGGGGGCGAAGGCCGGGTCGAAGCCGTCCATGTCGACGCTGATGTAGAGCGGGGCTTCGGGGATGGGCACCTTGTCGGGCGAGAAGCCGCGCATCTCGACCACTTCCACGCCGAACCTTTCCGCCTGGGCGCGGCAGTGGCGGTTCATGGTGCGGATGCCGAACTGGACGAGGCGCTTGCAATGGCCGGCCTCGAGGATTCGGGCGAAGGGCGAGGCGTGGGAGCGCGGATTGCCCTCGAAATCGTCGTACATGTCCGGGTGGGCGTCGAAGTGGAGGATGTTGACCGGGCCGTGGTGGGCGGCGACCGCTTCCACCGAGGGCCAGGAGATGGAATGATCGCCGCCGATGAGGAGCGGGATGCGGCCGTCGGCGAGGGCGGCAGCGATTGCGGAGCGTATGGCGGCGTGATCGCCCTCCCCTTCGGTCAGCGCCAAGTCGCCCGCGTCTTCCAGGAGTACGTCCTCGCCGAGCTCCACGCCGTTCTCGGCGGCCATGTTCATATGGTCGGAGGAGAGAGCGGCTCGGATCAGGGGCGGGGCGGCTGCGGGGCCGCGGAGGAAGGAGGAATTGACGTCGGTCGGGGCGCCGATCAGGCGCACGGTGGGGCGGGTGATGTTCGGGTCCATGGGCTTTCCTAGCGGCATCGTCCGGGATGCGGAACTTGCCGCTCGATCTTGCGTCCGGCAGGGGACGTTTTTTCCGGCAGCACAGGAGCGATGATGAAGGCGGAGGCGCATCCGGTCCCCGAGACGGAGGCCCAGAAGGGCCCGGGCATGCGCGAGTTCATCGCGATGATGGCGGCTTTGATGGCGTCGAACGCGCTCGCCATCGACGCGATGCTGCCCGCGCTTCCGGCGATCGGCGGCGACCTCGGCATCGACGAGGAGAACAGGCGCCAGCTCGTCATTACTTTCTATCTGCTCGGCTTCGGCGGGGCGCAGCTCTTCTGGGGGCCGCTCGCCGACCGCTTCGGGAGGAAGCGGCTGATGTCGGGGGCTTTGGTGCTCTACGGCGCTTTCGCATTGGTCGCGGGCCTCGCCTCCAGCTTCCCGATGCTGCTCGGGGCGCGGGTGCTCCAGGGCATCTCGGCCGCGGCGAGCCGGGTGCTGGTCGTGGCCGTGGTCCGCGACCGCTATCACGGCCCGGCGATGGCGCGGGTGATGTCGCTGGTGATGATCGTGTTCATGATCGTGCCGGTGCTCGCGCCCTCCTTCGGCCAGGGCGTGCTGTCGATCGGGCGGTGGCGGCACATCTTCATCGGGCTGGCCGTCTATGGCGTCGGGCTGGCTTTGTGGACCGGGCTTCGGCTTCCCGAGACGCTGCCGAAGGAGAAGCGCCGGCCGCTGTCGCTCGGCCATATCGGAGAGGCGGCGGCGACGACGATCCGCAACCGCCAGTCGATCGGCAACAGCCTGGTGCAGACGCTGACCATGGGGGCTTTGTTCGGCTTCATCAATTCGATCCAGCAGATCGTGTTCGACGTGTTCGAACGGCCCGAGCTGATGGCGGTGGCCTTCGCATTGATCGCCGGGCCGATGGCGATCAGCTCTTATGCCAATTCCAAGCTGGTGATGCGGCTCGGCTCGCGGCGGATCCTGCTGCTTGCGCTGACCGCGTTCACGAGCATGGCGGGCATCCATTTGCTGGTCGCGGCGACATTGGGCGAGACGATCTGGAGCTTCGTCCTTCTGCAGGCGGGGACGATGACCTTCTTCGGGCTGATCGGCGCCAACGCCGGGGCGCTGGCGATGGAGCCTTTGGGCCATATCGCCGGCACCGCCTCCTCGCTACAGGGCGTGTTCACCACCGTCGGCGGGGCTTTGATCGGCTTCGCGATCGGCCAGCAGTTCGACGGGACCACCCTCCCCTTCCTCGCCGGCTTCACGATCAGCGGCGGCCTCGGCCTCGCCGCCGCCTGGTGGGCGAACAGGCCCCCGTCAAAGGATTGCCGCGACGAGGGCACGGTGGACGCGGAGGAGATCGCCTCGCGGCCTGCCTAACCCCCTCCCCGGGGAGGGAGGGGGCTCGGAAGGTCACACTAAAGTCACACCTGTGCGGGTGTTTTTCCGGGTCAGACGTCGTCCTCGGGAGTGGGGCCGACCATCAGGGCGTCGGCGACGGTGTCGGTGTTGCCGCGGATGGCGCGTTCGATCCGGGTCGCCATTTCCGGATTTTCCTTGAGGTAGGTCTTGGCGTTCTCGCGGCCCTGGCCGATCCGGGTCGAATCGTAGCTGAACCAGCTGCCCGACTTCTCGACGACGCCGGCCTTGACCCCGAGATCGAGGATCTCGCCGATCTTGGAGATGCCCTCGCCATACATGATGTCGAACTCGACCTGCTTGAACGGCGGCGCGACCTTGTTCTTGACGACTTTGACCCGCGTCGTGTTGCCGATGATGTCGTCGCGGTCCTTGATCTGGCCGGTGCGGCGGATGTCGAGGCGGACGGAGGCGTAGAATTTCAGAGCGTTTCCGCCCGTCGTCGTCTCCGGATTGCCGTACATGACGCCGATCTTCATCCGCAGCTGGTTGATGAAGATCACCAGGCATTTCGACTTGGAAATGGAGCCGGTGAGCTTCCGCAGCGACTGGGACATCAGCCGCGCCTGAAGGCCGACATGGGAGTCGCCCATCTCGCCCTCGATCTCGGCGCGGGGAACTAGGGCGGCGACCGAATCGACGACCAGGACGTCGACCGCGTTCGAGCGGACGAGGGTGTCGGTGATCTCCAGTGCCTGCTCGCCGGTGTCGGGCTGCGACACGATCAATTCGTCGATGTCGACGCCCAATTTCTTGGCATAGACCGGGTCGAGCGCATGCTCGGCGTCGACGAAGGCGGCGGTTCCGCCGGCCTTCTGCGCCTCGGCGATGACGTGGAGGGCCAGCGTCGTCTTGCCCGAGCTTTCCGGTCCGTAAACCTCGATCACCCGGCCGCGGGGAAGCCCGCCGATGCCCAAAGCGATGTCGAGGCCGAGCGAGCCGGTCGAGATCGTCTCGATCTCCACCGCCTCGCGCGAGCCCAATTTCATTGCGCTCCCTTTGCCGAAGGCGCGGTCGATCTGCGCGAGGGCGGCCTCGAGAGCCTTTTGCTTGTCCATATTGTCGGAAGTCCTGTCGGTTACGACTTTCAGAGATGCCACCACGGCCTCGCTCCCACTATTCGGTCCGCGCCGCCCATTCAACGCGAGAGTTGGCCTGTACAGCATCTGTTCTGGGAGAACAAGTACGGAACTTCAGCGGCGGGCGAGGACCTTGGCGAGCGCCTGGTGCATCGCCTGTTCCAGTTCGTCGCGGCGGTAGATGTCGTTATGGCCGGCGCCGGCGATGGTGCGGTCGAGGACGAGGTTGGGGACTACGCGGCGGAGCGCCTCGGTTCGGGCGTGAGGGATAAGTTCGTCAGACCCCGCCTCAATCAGCGCGACCGGCGTTCGGGTGCGGCGGAGGGCGGAGGCGGCATCGATTTCGTTGGTGAAGAGGAGGCGGACGGGGGCCCAGCGGAACTGGCTCGCCGCGACCGAGGCGAGACTGTCGAAGGGGGTGACGAGGATGAGGCCGTCCAGCTCGCGTTCCCCGGCGAGGCTGGCGGCGACGCCGGTGCCGATGCTGAAGCCTACCGCGACGAGGCGCGCGGGGGCAAAGCGCTTGCGGACATAATCGTGGACCAGGGGCGCGTCGGCGAGGAGGGCCTTGGCGCTCGGCCTGCCGCCGCTCGGAGCGTAGCCACGATAGTGGAAGGCGGCGACGTCGGCCGACGGATAGAGGGCGTGGAGGAATTCGGCCATGTCGGACCCGCTCCAGCCATTGCCGCCGAAGCCCAGGATCAGCAGGCGCTGCTCGTTGGGCTGGCTGGATTTGAAGTGAACGCCTTCGAGGCGTTCGGCGGTGGGGACATTGAGCTCGAGCCGCTCGGCGCCTGGGGGCAGGGGACGGGCGGGGGGTGCCGGGAACAGCATCCGGTCCTGCGCGAGGTAGAGCGCCAGGCAGACCGCCACGTAGAGGAAGAGCGGGATGAGGAGGAGCTTGGGCGACACGCGGGGAGCTTAGCGTGCGCAGAAGTGGATGTCCCCCCGATCGTCATGCCGGACTTGATCCGGCATCCATGAACACGGATCGAGTCCAGTATTCACAAACCTGTGTTCATGGATCCCGGGTCAAGCCCGGGATGACGGGGCTGCGCGAGCCGCGGCGCCCTTCAGGCGGCGGCGGCGCAGGCGCGGGCTAGAGCGGGTTCTATCGCGTCGATGGTGAAGGGCTTGGCGAGGACGGGGGCGTTGGCGTGGGCCGCGGGCGGGGGCTCGATGTGGCCGCCGGTGGCGAGGATGAAGGGGATGCCTTTGGCGACGAGGAGGTCGGCGACCGGCCAGCTGGGCTCGCCACCCTTCAGGTGAACGTCGATGATGGCGATGTCGAAGCCGCCCTGCTCGACTTTGGCGAGGGCTTCGGAGACGCTGTCGACGGTGCCGGCGACATGGTGCCCCAATGAGTCGAGGAAATCCTCGAGCATCATCGCGATCAGCGGCTCGTCTTCGACGATCAGAATGTTGCGCCCCACGGTCACGGACGTTCGCTTAGGGCCTTCGCCACGGAATCCAAACACTTATTTTCCAGCGAGGGAATCCCGCGCGGCTTCGGCGAGTTTCTGGACCGAGAAGGGCTTGGCGAGGAAGCCGACATGGTCGAGGTCGATCGACTGGCGCAGCTGCTCCTCGGCATAGCCGGAGATGAACAGGATCGGCAGATCGGGGTGCGACTTGCGGGCCTCGCGGGCGGTGGTCGGGCCGTCCATGGTCGGCATGACGACGTCGGAGATCATCAGGTCGATCTGCGGCTCCCGGCCCAATATCTCCAGCGCCTCCTCGCCATTTTCGGCGACGAGGACGGTGTAGCCGTGGCGGGAAAGCGCGCGCTCGGCGACGGCTCGGACGGTGGCTTCGTCCTCGACGAGCAAGATGGTGCCCGAACCCCACAATTCGCCGGCGGCTTCCTTGACCTTGCGCGGGGCCTTGACGGTGTCCGCGCGGTGGACGGGGAGGTAGATGACGAAGCTGGTGCCGCGCCCTTCCTCCGATTCCGCGAAGATGAAGCCGCCCGACTGCTTGACGATTCCGTAGACGGTGGAGAGCCCCAGGCCGGTGCCCTTGCCGACTTCCTTGGTGGTGAAGAAGGGCTCGAAGATCTTGGGCAGGATCGACTGCGGGATGCCGGTGCCGGTGTCGCTGACCCGGAGCGCGGTGAAATCGGCGATGGGGAGGATCTCGCTGCCCATCCGGCGGACGTCGTCGGCGGAGACGGAGTAGGTCTGGATGGTGAGGGTGCCCCTCCCCTCCTTCTGCCCCTGCATCGCGTCGCGGGCGTTGACCGCGAGGTTGACGATGACCTGCTCCAATTGGCCGGGGTCGGCGCGGACGGCGCCGAGGGCGCGGCCGTGCTTGACCTGGAGCTCGACCGTCTCGCCGAGCAGGCGTTTCAAGAGGCTCGACACTTCGGCGATGACGTCGGGGAGCTGGAGGATCTGGGGCCTGAGCGTCTGCTGGCGGGAGAATGCCAGGAGCTGGCGGGTGAGGCTGGCGGCGCGGTTGGAGTTGGAGCGGATCTGCTGGATGTCGTCATAGTCGCTGTCGCCGGGGCCGTGGCGCATCAGCATCAGGTCGCAATGGCCGATGATGGCGGTGAGGATATTGTTGAAGTCGTGCGCAACTCCGCCGGCGAGCTGGCCGACCGCCTGCATCTTGGTCGCCTGGGCGACCTGGCGCTTCAGCCTATCCTCCTCGCTATTGTCCTTGATCGAGAGGAGGACTGCGGCGTTGGCGAGGCCGCGCACCCCGGCGACGGTGAGCGCGACGGGCTCCTCGGGCGTTGCGCGGAGGCGAACCGAGATGTCGCCGTGAAGCGGCGCGCCGCGGGCGAAGCGGCGGACGGAATCGGAGACTGCCGCCTTGTCCTCATCGACGACCAGGTCGCCGGGCCAGACCGGGCGCATGTCCTTGCCGACGCCCGCGGCGCGGCGGAAGGCGCTGTTCAGATAAGTGAAGCGGCCATCGCGGTCGGCAAGGGCGAGGCCCAAGGGCAGGATGTCGAGCAGGGCGTTGATGTTGGCGGCGCCTTCGCGGCCGGCGGCGGCGAAATCGTCGAGGAGGAGGAAGAGGGTCGGGCCGGTCTCGGCGTCGGCGAGGGGGACGTGGACGATGCGCAGCGGGCCGGCCTCGGCGCCTTCGCGGGCGAAGTGGAACTGGCCGTCCTCGGTCACCGCGAGCAGGTCGGCGAGGGAGGCGCTCCGAAGCACCTCCTCCCCTTCCCCGGTGCGGGCTGCGAAGGCGGAATTGGCGGCGAGCAGGCGGCCATCGGGATCGGCGAGCGCGGCCATCACGCCTGCGAGGCCCAAGCGGGCGCCGGCGTCGCCGGTGAGGAGGCGGGCGGCGGAATCGGCGTCATCGGTGGCGGCGGCGCGGCGGAAGCTCCACAGGAGGTGGGCCTCGCCGAAGCCGGCCGCGGCGATCTCGGCGGTGAAGGGAATGCCTTCCGCCTCGATCTCGACGGTGGAGCGGCCGTCGCGGCGGGCGGCGGCGGCAGCCTCGGCGGCTTCGGGGGCGCTGGCGCCGAACCAGCGTTCATAGGCTGCGTTGGCGGCGACGAGGCTTCCGTCGGGGCCGGTCAGTGCAAGCGGCTCGGCGGAAGCGTCGAGCGCGGCCCGGAGCAATGGCACGTCCGGGCGGGGGGCGGGTTCTTCGATTACGGCCGAGGCGCCCCGCCTCCCCGCGACGGCGAGCGGGACCCCGATCGCCAGCGCGCCTGCAAAGAAGGCGCCGGCGAAGATCGGGCTCCCGACCAGCCAGAGCAGGATCGCGGCGGAGACTATCGCCGCCGCGATCGCTGCTGCCAGCGCCGGACCGAACGGCTGGCGCGGAGCGCTCATCGGTGCTGCCGCGCTCGCCATCCTACCAGATGCGCACCCGCTGCTGCGGCGCGAGGTAGAGCGCCTGGCCGGGCTGGACGTTGAAGGCCGAATACCAGGGGTCCATGTTGCGGACGACCGCGGTGCGCTGCTCGGACGGCGAGTGCGGATCGGTCAGCAGGCGCTGGCGAAGGTTCGCCTCGCGATAGTTGCGCCGCCAGACCTGCGCCCAGCCGAGATAGAAGCGCTGATCGCCGGTGAAGCCGCCGATGGTGCGCGGCTCGGCGCCGTTCAGCGACGTCAGCCAGGCATCGTGGGCGAGGCTGAGGCCGGCCAGATCGGCGACATTCTCGCCCATGGTGAGCTTGCCCTGGACGTGCATGCCCGGGAGCGGCTCATAGGCGTCGTACTGGGCGCCCAGCGCATCGAGGCGCGAGGTGAAGTTGGCGACGTCCTGAGTCGTCCACCAATCGACCAGGCGGCCTTCCTTGTTATACTTCGCGCCCTGGTCGTCGAAATGGTGGCTCAATTCGTGGCCGATGACGGCGCCGATGCCGCCATAATTGACCGCCGGGTCCGCCTTGGGATCGAAGAAGGGCGGCTGCAGGATCGCGGCCGGGAAGACGATCTCGACCATTCCGAAATTGGCATAGGCGTTGATCGTCATCGGGGTCATGCCCCATTCCCAGCGGTAGATCGGCTGGCCGAGCTTGCCGATATTGTACTGGTGCTCGAAATTGGCCGAGCGCATCGCATTGCCGACGAGGTCGTCGCGGCGGATCTCGAGGCCGGAGAAATCGCGCCAGCGGTCGGGATAGCCGATCTTGGGCGTGAAGGCGGCGAGCTTGGCGTGGGCGGCGACCTTGGTTGCGGGGGCCATCCATTCCAGCTGGTCGATGCGGCGGTCCATCGCCGAGATGACGTTGCGGACCAGAGCGTCGGCGGCGGCCTTGGTCTCCGGCGGGAAGTAACGCTGGACGTAGATTTTGGAGACTTCGTCGCTCACCGAATTGGTGGTGAAATCGACCGCCCGCTTCCAGCGCGGCTCCTGCTCCGGCGTGCCCGAGAGGACGGTGCCGTAGAAGGAGAAATTCTCCTTGTCGAAGGCGCTGGGGAGGTAATCGGAATAGGTGTCGAGCGAGCGGACGAGGAGCTGGTCCTTGAGGACGCCCAAGGGGGTCTGCGAGATCAGGCGGGCGATCCCGGTGACCGCGCTCGGCTGGCCGACGATGACGCTGTCGACATTGGCGCCGACGCCGCTGAAATAGGTGCCGAAGTCGAAGCCCGGGGCCGCCTTCTTGAGCTGCGCCACCGTCATCTTGTTATAGGTCTTGGTCGCGTCGCGGCTCTCGACCTGGGTCCAGTGGACCTGGGCGATCTTGGTTTCATAAGCGAGGATGGCGGCGGCCCGGGCGGCGGCATTCGGCTCGCCGGCGAGGCCGAGCATCCGCTCGAGATGCTGGCGATAGGCGTTGCGGGTCTGGACGAGCTTCTCGTCCTTGCTGAGATAATAATCGCGGTCCGGCATGCCGAGGCCGGCCTGGTAGACGATCAGCGCATATTGCTCGGGGTTCTTGTCGTCCTGGCCGACATAGGAGCCGAGCGGTCCGGAGATGCCGTTGCGGTCGGCTGCGGCGACGAGCGCGGCATAGCCCGACTTGGCGTTGAGGCCGCGGACCCGGCTCAGCCAGGGGTTGATCGGGGCGAGGCCGCGCGCTTCGACGCCGGCTTCGTCGAGATAGCTCGCATAGGCGTTGCCGATCTTGGACGACGGGTCCTTCACCGCTTCGTCGAGGATCTCGCGGGTGCGCTGGCGGGAGAGGTCGTCGAGCATGGTGAACATGCCGTAATTCGAGCGGTCGGCCGGGATCGGCGTGTTCTTGGCCCAGGTGCCGTTGGCGAACTGGTAGAAATTCTGGCCCGGAACGACCGAGCGGTCCATCCCTTCCTCGTCGAAGCCGAAGGCGCCGATCTGCGGACGCTCGGCGGTGGCGGGGGCGACGGGGCCCTCGGCGGCGGTGGCGACGGTCGCGGTCTGCTCGGCGACCTCGGCGCGGGAGGGGCCCCCGGTGCTGGCGCAGGCGGACAAAGCGGTGGTGGCTGCAAGGAGTGCGACGAGTTTACGCATGGCGGTGCTTTTCCGTTCGTGAAGAAGGAGGAATGGGGGGGCGAATAGCAGAGCGTGAAGGCGTTTTAAATCTCAAGCTCCTTGGGATTCTCAAGCCTGTGGCGGTCCGAGCGGCGGCGCCATTTGCGGCCCTGCCACCAGCGCCAGACCCAGATGGAGAGGAAATAGCCGATTATCCCCGACACCGAGGCGATGATGAACAGGCCGCTGACCAGCGCCGGGGCGGCGTCGGAGAACAGCCAGGTCAGCCACTGCCCGACGCCCGCGCCGCTGTCGCGAAGGGCGTAGAAGCTGTTGATGTCGGTCCGGAAACCCAGGAAGCTTCCGATCTCCAGCGAGGCGAGGAGGATGAAGGGTGTGGTCGCCGGGTTGGACAGGAAGGTCATGAAGGCGGCGATCGGGATATTGCCGCGCAAAGGAATGCAGAGCAGGGCCGAGCCGACGATCTGAAGCCCCGGGATCATCACGAAGATCCCGACGAGCAGCCCGATCGCGACTCCGCGGGGGACCGAGCGGCGGGTGAAGCGCCAATATTCGGAGTGGGTGACGCGGGTTCCCAGGATCCGGATCCAGCGGCTTTTGGCGAGCTCCTCCCGAGTCGGCATGTTCTTCTTCGCCCATGCCTGGAGGCGCCCATCCCTGTCAGCCATGCTGCCGCATCAGCCGTCCCTGCTCCCTCTTCCAGTCTTTCTCGCGCTCATGCTCGCGCTTGTCGTGGGCCTTGCGACCGCGGGCGATGGCAAGCTCGACCTTCGCCCGTCCCCTGCCGTTGAAATAGACCGAAAGCGGTACCAGCGTCATCCCCTGGCGCGCGACCGCGCCGAACATCTTGCCGATCTCGCGCTCGTGGAGGAGCAGCTTGCGCGGGCGCTTGGGCTCATGATTGAAGCGGTTGCCATGGCTGAACTCGGGGATGTTGGCATTGACCAGCCACACCTCGCCGCCCTTCACTTCGGCATAGCTCTCCGCGATCGACCCCTCGCCGAAGCGAAGCGACTTCACCTCGGTGCCGGTCAGCGCGATCCCCGCCTCGAACGTCTCCTCGATCGCATAATCGTAGCGCGCGCGCCGGTTCTCGGCGACGATCTTGCGCTTGTCGAAAGTGGCTGTGCGGGGGCGTGCCACTCAGGTGAGTCCCGCATGGGCGAGAGCCGCGTCGATGGCGCGGCGGCTGGCTTCGGAGGGCGGGGTCATGGGGAGGCGGAGGTCTGCCGGGAAATCGGGGCGGAGGCGGTTCAGGGCATATTTGGCCGGGCCGGGCGACGCGTCGCTGAACAGAGCGGCGTGGAGGGGGTAGAGCTTGTCCTGGAGTCTTAGCGCCTCGTCCCAATTGCCTGAAAGACAGGCGTTTTCGAAATCGGCGCAGAGACGGGGGGCGATGTTGGCGGTGACGGAGATGGTGCCCTTGCCGCCCATGGCGATGAAGCCCAAAGCCATGTCGTCGTTTCCGGAGAGCTGGATGAAATCCTCCCCGCAGGCGAGGCGCTGGGCGGTGACCCGGGCGAGGTTGCCGGTGGCGTCCTTGACCGCGACCACATTGGCGATCTTCGCCAGCCGCGCCATCGTCTCGACCGCGATGTCGGTGATGGTCCGCGCCGGCACGTTGTAGAGGACGATGGGGATATCGACCGCTTCGGCGATCGCGGCGAGATGGGCGTAGATGCCCTCCTGGTTCGGACGGTTGTAATAAGGGGGGACGTGGAGGGCGGCGTCGGCACCCGCTTCCTTGGCCGAGCGGGTCAGAGCGATGGCGTGGGCGGTGTCGTTGGAGCCGCAGCCGGCAATGACCGGCACACGCCCCGCGGAGGCTTCGACGCAGATTTCCACGACCCGGCGATGCTCGCTATCGGTGAGCGTCGCCGATTCGCCGGTGGTGCCTGCGGGCACGAGGCCATGGCTCCCTTCCGCGATCTGCCAGTCGACGAAGGCGCGATATGCCGCCTCGTCCAACGCTTCGTCGCGAAATGGGGTCACCAGAGCCGGGATCGACCCCTGGAACATCATGATTTCCTTCACCTTTGGAGCGCATCCCGACATGGAACGTAGGAGGCCGTTCAGCGCCTGATAAGGAGGGGGTCGCCATTCTGTCCAGCATGCAGAAAAAAGCGTTGCAATCCGGCCTGTTGGCCGCCTCGGCCGTCGCCATCGCAACCGTCGCCAGCGGAATGCAGGTGATCGTCCAGCTTCCAGGGACGGCTGCCGTGCAGCCGGCGCTTCCGGTCGCCACCCAGGCGCCCACTCCGCCCGCGCCGCCCCCCGTCTACGTGTCCCCCGACATCTCCTCGGCCCTCGCCCGCTGGAACGCGCTGAGGCAGAGCGACAACAATTCCTTCTCCTCTTACGCCTCCTTCCTGACGACCCATCGCGGCTGGCCGGGCGAGACGGCGATGCGCAAGAATGCCGAGAAGGCGATCTCGCCGGAGACGACTTCGCCGGGCGACGTCATCGCCTATTTCCGAATCTTCCCGCCGCTGACCAATGCCGGGCATGCGCGCTACGCCTGCGCGCTTCTGGCGCTGGGCCGGGTCGACGATGCTCGCGCCGAGGCGCGCAACGCCTGGACGGCGGGGCTCCTGCCCAAGCCGGACGAGGACCGGCTGCTCGGTCAGTTCGGCGGCGCTTTCTCGCCCGACGACCATGACCGGCGGGTGCTTGCCCTGCTCGGCAGCGGCGACCTGCAGAGCGCCCAGCGCGCCCTCTCCTTCGCCTCCCCTGCCCGCCGGCCCTTGTTCGAGACGAGGCTCGCGCTCCAGACCAAAGCGTCGGACGCCGCCTCGCGGCTGACGGCACTTGGGCCTGTCGACGGCGATGCCGGGCTGCTCCAGGACCGGGCCAACTGGTATCGGGCGACCGGGCAGAGCCTCGCCGCGCGCCAATTGCTCGCCCAGCCTCACCGGCTGACGGCGCCGCCGACCAATGCCGAGACCTGGTACGAGACCCTGCTCACCATCGCCCGCGGCGCCGCCGCCGACGGGCAATGGTCGACCGTCTGGCAGATCGCCTCCCAGCTCGACGACGCCTATCCGGCAGGCACCGACGTCAGCGTCCGGCCCTATGCCGAGCGCGACGCCTATACGAGCCTCGCCTGGATGGCGGGGAGCGCGGCTCTGAACAAGCTCGGCCAGCCGCGCGATGCGGCGCTGATGTTCGAGCGCTACGCAAGGGCGGCGCGGTCGCCGCAGACAAGGTCGAAGGGCTTCTACTGGGCGGCGCGCGCCGCCGCAGCCGCGGGGCAGCCGGCGCAGAGCTCGGCGATGCTCGAGCAGGCCGCGGCCAACCCCGACCAGTTCTACGGCCAGCTGTCGATCGAGCGGCTCGGGCGCCAGGTTGCGCCGCCGCCCGCCGTCCCCTTCGCGCCGACCGCGGCGGAGAAGATCGCGTTCGAGAGCAAGTCGCTCGTCCAGGCGACCAAGGCGCTCGGCCAGCTCGGCCGCTATGGCGACCAGTCGATCTTCGTCCGGGCATTGGCCGACTCGCTCCAGACCCATCAGGAGAGGCTGCTCGCTGCGGACTGGGCGCGGAGCATCGGCCGGCCCGACCTCGGCGTCTGGATCGCCCGCGAGGCGCGCAACGAAGGCGAGAATTTCTACAACCACGCCGCTTTCCCGGAAGTGACGGTGCCCGCCGCTTTCGCCAATCGCTGGTCGATCGCCCATGCGATCATGCGCCAGGAAAGCTCGTTCGACCGGACCTCGGTCAGCAATGCCGGGGCCCGCGGGATGATGCAGCTGATGCCGGGGACTGCGCGGGAGACCGCGGGCAAGCTCGGGATGGGCTACGACGTGTCGCGGCTGACCTCGGACCCGAGCTACAACATCATGCTCGGCACCAGCTATTTCGGCACCCTGCTCGACCAATGGGGCGGGAGCGTGCCGCTTGCGGTGGCGAGCTACAATGCAGGCGCCGGCAACGTCCGCCGCTGGGTGCGCGACAATGGCGACCCGCGGTTGGGCGGCGCCGACATCGTCCGCTGGATCGAGGAAATCCCCTTCTCCGAGACCCGCAATTATGTGCAGCGGGTGCTTGAGAATGCGGTGGTCTACGACGCGCTCGCGGCGGAGCGCGGGCGGGCGCCGGGCCTCAATCGCCTCTCTTACTATCTCGGGAAGAGCAATCCGGGCTAGGAGCGTCGGGTGACCGACCGACCCAATTACATCACGCCTTCGGGCTACCGCGCGCTTCGCGAGGAATATGAGGCTTTGTTCGGGAGCGAGCGGCCGAAGCTGGTCGAGACGATCAGCTGGGCCGCCGGCAATGGCGACCGCTCCGAGAATGGCGACTATATCTACGGCCGCAAGCGGCTGCGCGAGATCGACCGGCGGATCGGCTTCCTGTCGCGGCGGATGAAGGACGCGCGGGTGGTCGACCCCGCCGAGCAGCCGGACCGCGCGCGGATCTGGTTCGGAGCGACGGTGACGCTGGCCGACGAGCAGGACAATGAGCGGGTCGTGACCCTCGTGGGCGAGGACGAGACCGACAGCTCGAACGGCCGGATCAGCTGGAACTCCCCCATCGGCCGCGCGGTCCGCGGGGCGGCGGTGGGGGATGTGCGGCGGATCCAGCTCCCCGGCGGCGAGCGCGAGCTGGAGGTCGTGGCGATCGAGTATCCGGAGAAATAGTCCTCCCCATCGGCACGATGGGGAGGGGGACCACACGCAGTGTGGTGGAGGGGTAAGAGGCGAGGAATCAGTGGGTTCCAGCGAGAACCTCAGCCCCCTACGACACCTACCCCTCCACCACATTGCATGTGGTCCCCCTCCCCCCGCTTCGCGCGGGGAGGACTAGCTCGGGTGAGGCCTGTTCTCGTGCTTGAGGGGGACGCTGCGCGTGCGGGGCTGGGGGAGCGGGGGGAGTTCTCCGCGGGTCAGCCGCCCGTCGCGATTCTTGTCCAGCATGAGAAACCGCTGGCCGGCGGTCTGAACGAACTCCGCGCGGGAGACCCCCCGGTTCAGGTCGAGGTCGGCGCTGATCACCGGCTCGGGGATGTTCAGGAAGGAATAGCGGCCGGCGCCTTCCAGGCCCTCGTCATAGCCGCCGGTGGCGCGCTCCCACGTCCTTGCCCCAGCCCTTGTCCCCGCCGCGGCGGCGGCCGATGCCGAGGACATTGCCCATCTGACGGCCGAGCTGGATTTCGGGCGCGACCTCGCTCTCGTAGCGGGTGAGCTCGGCCGGATCGATCTCGCCGTTCTTGTCGACATCGAGCGTAGCGTAGAAGCGGGCGGCGTCTGCTTCGACCTCGGGCCTGCTCAGCGCCCCGTCCTTGTCCGTATCGGCGCCGGCGATCCAGGCGCCGAGCGCCTCCCCCTGCCCCGCCGGCGAGCGGAACGGCTCGCCCATCGGGCTGATGAACAGGCCGGGGCCCGGCGGCGCGGGCGCCGGAGGCGCGGCAGCGAGGAGGAGCAAAGCAGGAAGCGTCAGGAACATGGTTCATCCCGTGGAAAAGGCTCGGAAGCTTCAAGCCCTTCCGCCGGTGAATAGCCCCTGAAGCCCTTACCAGGGAAGGACCAGCGGCGCCCCGAACAGACCCTTCCAGGCCAGCACTACCGCCCAGTGGAGGAGAATGGCCGGCCAGAGCGAACGGGTCTTGAGGTACACCCAGCCGCAGGCGAAGCCGAGCGCAAGGAGCGAGGCGAGGAACCAGCCATTGCAGGTCAGCGCGTACCAGGGGAGGTTCTGCCCGACCACCGCGGGGAAGAACCACGCCTGGAACGGGTGCCAGAGCATGAACAGCACCGCCCCGAGCAGGATCGGCCCGAAGCCGCTCACCCCGTCGGGCGGCGGGCGGACGAAGAAGCCGCGGAAGACGATTTCCTCCGCCATCACCGGCACGAAGAAGCCGATGAGGGCGATCAGAAGGAAATCGCCGCCGAAATCCGGCTTCCAGTGGAGGTAGCCGCCCATCCAGCCGAAGATTCCGAGCACGACCGTCAGCACCGCAGCAGCGATCCCGACGGCTTTCCAGCCTTTGGCGTCGGGAAGAGTGGTGAAGCCTTTTCGGAGCAAAGCGAGGAAGCCGGCGGGCTTGAACGGCGTCGGCGGCACCGAAGGCGGCACTGCGGGCGGCGGGAGGCCGGGCTCGACGGGTGCGCCTTCCACGACGAAGCTCTTCGGCAGGTTGACCGGCCGGTAATCCTCGCGCTCGCGGATTCGCTCCAGCACCGAGGTGTGGACGAGATAAGGCTCCGGCTCCCCCTTCTCGAACATGTGGCGGTTGGGGACGGGGCGCGGCTCGGCCCAGGGAATGTAGAAAAAGGGCGGGACGATCAGCCGCGGGCTGAAGGTGGCGAGGCCGAGCTTCCGCTTCAGCCATTCGCGCGAGACGCACGGCCATTCCTTGAGCCCGAGGCTCTTTACGATCGCCTCCAGCACCCACCACATTGCGGTGAGCGAGACGTGGAGCTCGCCGGCCGCATCGGGCGGGGCATATTTGTGGTGGCTCTTCGGGTCGGGGCTCGGGCCGTTGAACACCAGGTGCTGGAGCATCCTCTGGTCGAGGCGCAGGCCCGACCCCTCGGCCTCCCGAAGCATCCAGATCAAAGGATATTTCGAAAGGCCGCTTTCGTCTTCCGCATAGCCGCCGCCGATGTCGCTGTGAACGCCGGCGAAGAAGACCTGCTTGATGTCCTGCTCCATTTTCCTGCCGACGCGGCCGGGCCAGTAAGGCTGCGGGTCGACCCAGCGGTTCAAACGGAACATCCGCCGCCGCTCGTCCATCGCGATGGCGTGGCGGAAGGTTTGGACGCTCTCGTTCGTGCGTGTGTAGGGGAGCGTCTGGAGGCTCGGCAGATAGAGGCGGTCGGCCCGGGGCACGATCACCGATGCGACCGTGTCCCAGCAGCCGAGGAAGCGGATCGGGATTGAACGGGCGCCGGTCACCCGCTTGAAGTCCCAGCCGATCGAGAGATTGTGGCTGTCCGCGCACCTCTTGTAAGCGACCAGCGCATAGCCGCAGATATTGAGCTGCTCGGGCTGGAGCAGGCCGATCAGATGGATGAAGCCGGCGAGGACCCGGGCGGTATAGGCCCCCCGGCTGAAGCCGAAGATGTAGACCTGATCCCCTTCCCGCCAGGTCCTGCACAGCCAGCTATAGGCGTTGAGGACGTTGTCATCGAGGCCGAGGCCGAGGGCGAGGCCCAGGACGGCGCGGGTCTGCTGCTTGACCTGGCTCCACCAGCCGGGCTGGCCGACGGTGCCGACTCCGGGATCGTAATAGACGAGCTGATCCTGATCCTTGTCGACGATCCGGAACAGCTTGAGCACGTTCGAGAGATTGCCGTTCACCTCATTGCCGGTGCCGTCGAGGCAGAGGACGAGATTGCGCGGCTGCGCGGCTTTCACCTTGGGCGCGACTTTGCGCGCTTGACGTTCATCGGTCATCAGCTTGGCCCCCCTGCCGAACCCCGCAGGCAATGTCGTGCCGAAGGGGCATTATTGTCCAGCGAAACTTCCGCTGCGCGGCTGCAACCCAATTGGCGGCGGCGGGTTTGCATCTGTCCCGAAGCGAAGAGGACGAAGCATGGCACCCAGCGAACCCCCCAGGCGCCCGACCGGCGGAACCGGGGTGCTCCTGATCCTGATCCTGCTGATCGCCGTCGCCGGCTTGGCCTTCGCCGCCTGGACCGGCTCGGCGGACGACGCGCCCAATCCTTCCGCGACCGGAGTGCCGCAGACGCTGCCGGCGGGCGGCGCAACTCCCGGGCATTAAAGCGGAACCGGGCGGCGCGGACGCTCGTTCGCAACTTAACATCCATCAATCGGAGAAGACCATGTCGAGCATCCCCAACAGCGCAATGCCCCACGCCAAGCCGAGCCAGAATTCTTCCGATAGCCAGGAGAGCGGCGGCGGCGTGTCGGCCGGGCTGGACAAGGTGAAGCAGCTGGTCCGCGACAACCCCAAGACCGCGATCGCCGCCGGTGCGGCGGTGGTTGCGGGCGTTGCCGCGGCGGTCGCGATCCCGCAGGTGATGGCGAGCCGGTCGGAGACTGGGTCGAAGTCGAAGAAGTAAACTGCCTCCCCATCGAAGATGGGGAGGGGGACCCCGGAACGGGGTGGAGGGGTGATCTGGCTCTGAGTCCGAGTTAGGTCACCCCTCCACCACCCTACGGGTGGTCCCCCTCCCCGCCGCTGGCGCGGCAGGGAGGCAGCTTTACGCAGCCGCCCCCAGCGGATCATCGCCCGCAGCCCATTCCCACCGCGAGCATTCCGCCACCAGCTTCGGCACCCGCGCCGCGGGGACCGCTTTGGCGAAGAGGTGGCCCTGGCCATATTCGCAGCCTAGCGCGCGAAGATTGTCGGCCTGGACCCGCGTCTCCACCCCTTCCGCGACGACAGCGATGCCGAGGCTCTGGCCCAGGTTCAGGACCGTCCGGACGATCGCCGCCTGGGGGTCGTCCTCAAGATCGCGCACGAAGCTCTGGTCGATCTTGATCACGTCGACCGGGAATTGCTTCAAATGCCGCAGCGATGCGTAGCCGGTGCCGAAATCGTCGAGTGCGATCTCAACCCCGGCGGCGCTCAGCATCTTCAAGGCGCGTTCGACATATTCGGCGCCGCGGCCGAGGAAGACGGTCTCGGTCACTTCGAGCTGAAGGTGGCGCGGGGCGATTCCCGCATTGTGCAGCGATTCCAGCACCCGCTCGGCGAAGTCGTTGCGGCGAAATTCGGCCGCGGCGGCGTTGACCGCGACATGGCCGAAGGGGACTCCGCGATCGAGCCAGAAGCGCATGTCCGACACGGCCGAGGCGAGGATGCAGTCGGAGATGGCTGCGGCGAGGTCGAGATCCTCGAACGCCGCCGAGATCGCGCCGGGACGCTGGAGCCTCCCCTGCGGGTCGCGCCAGCGCAGCAGCGCCTCGAAGCCCATGATCCGCCCGGTGCGAAGATCGACCTTGGGCTGGTAGAAAGGCGCGACCCGGCCGTGGCCGACGGCGTCGCGGGCGAGCTCGATCATCGTCGAGCGCTTCTGGATTTCGTGCCGCATCTTGGGCTCGAACGAAGCGAGGCTGCCCCGCCCGCGCGACTTCGCCATGTAGAGGGCGATGTCGGCATTTTTGAGCAACTCTTCCGGAGAATGGCCATGGTCGGGGTGGATGCTCGCGCCGATGCTCGCCCGGCAGTCCAAAATCCGGCTGGAATGGACGAACGGCTCCTGCATCCGCGCCAGGATCTGGTCGACGACCCGGCCGATGTCGCGCTCGCTGGCGAGGCCGGGAAGGACGATTGCGAACTCGTCGCCGCCGAGCCGCGCGACGGTGTCGCCGGCTCGGACGCAGCCCCTCAGGCGCTCGGCGAACGTCTTGAGCAGCAGGTCTCCGGCGTCATGGCCGAGGCTGTCGTTGATCTGCTTGAAATGGTCGACGTCGAGGGTGAGCAGCCCGACCTTGCGGCCGCCCTCTGCCGACGCAGCGATCGCTTCGGCGAGGCGTTCCTGGAAGAGCAGACGATTGGGAAGGCCGGTCAGCGCGTCATGGGTGGCGCTCCAGCGCACCCGTTCCTCGGACGATTTCTGCTGGGTGACATCCCGGGAGATGCTGACCAGCCGGGTCGCGCGGCCGTTCTCGCTCTTGACCGGCGAGATCACCACGTCCCACCATTTGAGCTTGCCCCTGCCGGTCGGGCGCGGCGCGGAGAAATGGCCGATGCCGCCGGCCTGCGCCTTCCGGAGCGCCTCCAGAGCGACCTCGCGGACCTCCTCGGGCCAGAAGCTCTCCCAATGCCGCCCGGCGAGCGGAACGCCGTCGTCGATCTCCAGCCCCTCACGGCCGCGGCTGTTGACGAACAGCAGCTTGCCGTCGTGGCTGAGCAGCTTGATCGAATCGGTGCTGGCCTCGACGATGCTCCGGTTCAGGGACTCGCTGTCGCGAAGCGCGAGCTCGGCGGCCTTCATCTCGGTGATGTCGCGCGACACGCCGATCACCCCCGAAATGCCGCCGTCGATCATCCAGGGCACTTTCACCGTCTGGAACAGCCGGCAGTCGCCCCTGACCGGGATATACTCCTCCACGGTGCGGGCCTCGCCGCTCTCTACGACCTCATGGTCGACGCCCTCGTAGACGGCGGTGAGCTCGTGCTGGAAGAAGTCGGTGGTGCGCTGGCCGATCATGTTGCCGCAGGCCTCGTCGAGGGCGCGGTTCGAAAGGACGAAGCGGCCTTCCTTGTCCTTGACGAAGATGAGGTCGGAGACGCTGTCGATCACGTTCTGGAGCAGCATCCGGCTGTTGGCCAGCTCGAGCTCGGCGGTGCGGCGGGCGGTGACGTCCTCGGCGACGACGATGCAGGTCTCCGGCCCGTCGGCGCCGGCGACATAGGAGACGTGGACCGCGCACCAGACGGTCGAGCCGTCCGGGCGAAGGTAGCGCTTCTCGATCTGGAAGGGCTCACCGCTCTCGGCATGGTCGCGGAACAGCTCGACATTGGCGCCGAGATCGTCGGGATGGGTGAGGTCGCGGAAGGTGAGCGCCTTCAGCGCTTCCTCGCTCCGCCCGAGGATTTCGCAGAAGCGGCCGTTGGCCATCAGGATCGTGCCGTCGAGGCGGCAGTGGAGGATTCCGACCATGGCCTGGCCGAAGACGGTGGCGAGCTGGCGTTCCCGCTCGGCAAGCGCCTCGGTCGCCTGCTTCTGCCGGCTCAAATCCTGCATGGCGCCGACCATCCGGACGGGTGCGCCGTCGCGGTCGCGCATCAGATAGCCGCGGTCGAAGACGTCGGCATAGCTGCCGTCCGCGCGGCGGAAGCGATATTCGACTGCGAATTGCTCGGCGCCGCTCTCGATCGCGCCGTAGATGGCGGCGGTCGCCTGCTCGCGGTCGTCGGGGTGGATGTTGCCGGACCACCAGTGGATGTCGTCGCCGAACTGCGCCGGTTCGTAGCCGAAGAAGGAGATCCGGCTGGTTGCCCATTGGACGGAGTCGGTGGCGAGGTCCCAGTCCCAGATCAGATCGTTGGTGGCGCGGGCGGCGAGGCGGTAGCGCTCCTCGGTGGCGCGGAGCTTCGCCTCGACATTCTTGCGCTGGGAGACGTCGCGGAAGAACACCGCGAGACCCTGCTCGATGCCGGTGGCGTGGATCTCCGCCCAGTAATCGGGTGGATAAAAGACTCCCCCGTCTCCATCGCCCGGCGGTAATTCCGCTCGAAGGCGTTGCCGAGCGCGTCCGGGAAGGCCTCCCAAAGAGTCCGCCCGATCAGCTTCGCCGCGGGGCCGAGCACAGCCTCTGCGCGGCGGTTGAGGAAGGTGAAACGCCAGTCCCGGTCGAGAGTATAGACGCAGTCGAGCGTCCCCTCGACGAGGGTCGCGAGATCGACCGGACATGTCGGAGCTGCCTTGCCGCTTATCCCGTCACTGTCCGCTTCCGCCATCGCCCACTCCCCGCTTCTTGATCCATGTTTTAATCGGGCAGGGTTACCGAACGCCTAAAAATCAATCCGTTGTGGAGCTTTAGGTCGGAGGAGCGAAGAGACCCCCTTCGGCGCGGCACGGCTCTTGCAGAGCCTCCGGCGATGCCCCGGCACGGTGCCGCGGGCGAGCAAGGGTGAACCAGATGCGCCTCATCACGATCCTCCTCACGGCCGCGGCGGCCTGCGCCGCAGCCCCTGTCCCGGCCGCCGAGACTTTGAACCTCCCCCATTTCCGCACCATCGAGCTTCGCGGCGGCGGGCGGATCCTTCTCCGCCACGGCGCCGAGCAGCGCGTCACCATCCAGGAGGGGAGCAGCGCTTACACGGAAATCCGGGTCGAGCGGCGCAAGGGCGACGAGCGGCTGACCGTCGACGCGTGCAACCGCAACTGTCCCCGGCATTATAACCTCACCATCGAGGTGGTCACTCCGGACGTCCAGGCCGTGTCCGTGCAGGGCGGCGGCTCGATCGTCGCCGAGGGCGGCTTCACCCACCAGAACGACATCGCTGCAGCCGTCGAGGGCGGCGGGGTGATCGATTTGCGGGCGATGGCGGTGCGCGACGTCGCGGCCTCGGTCGACGGCGGCGGCAGGCTGCTGGTCAAAGCCGAGCAGAGCCTCGCCGCGGCGGTGAGCGGCGGCGGCTCGATCCGCTATTGGGGCAGACCCGACGTCACCACCTCGATCAGCGGCGGCGGAAGCGTCCGGGCGGGGGAGTAAGGGCCCGTCTCAGACGGCCTGCGCCGCGGCCCAGGCGCTCGACCAAGCCCATTGGAAATTATAGCCGCCGAGCCAGCCGGTGACGTCGACCGCCTCGCCGATCGCGTAGAGGCCGGGGGTCCGGCGCGCTTCCATCGTGCGCGAGGAGAGGCCGTCGGTGGAGATGCCGCCGACGGTCACCTCGGCCTTGGCGAAGCCCTCGGTGCCGCTGGGCTTAAAGCTCCAGGCGGCGAGGCTTCGCTCCGCCTCTTCCAGAGCGCGGTCGGGGAGGTTGGCGAGCTCGCCGGCAAGAGCCAGCCGTTCGGCCAGCGCCTCGGCCAGCCGGTCGGGCAGAACGCGGGCGAGGAGCGAGCGCAAGGTCGCTCGGGGCTGGGCGCGCTTCGCCTCCCGAATCCAGCCTCGCTCGCGGCCGGGCAGGAAATCCACAGCGATCGCCTCGCCATGACGCCAGTAAGAGGAGATTTGCAGGATTGCAGGGCCCGAAAGCCCGCGGTGGGTGAACAGCGCCGCCTCGCGAAATGACGCCTTGCCCGCGCTCGCCACGACATCGGCGGAAACGCCGGACAGCGATCCGAACAGCGCTTCGTCGGCCGATAGCGTCAGGGGCACCAGCGCCGGCCGCGGCTCCACCACCTTGAGGCCGAAGCGCCGGGCGAGATCGTAGGCGAAACCGGTGGCGCCGAGTTTGGGGATCGAAGGGCCGCCGGTCGCGATCACCAGAGCGCGCGCCGAAACGGTGCGGCTGCCGAGCGTGACGGTGAACCGGCCGTCCGCGTGGTCGACCGCGCCGACCGGGCTTCCGAACGTCGTCTCCACCCTCCCCTTCGCGCATTCGTCGAGCAGCATGTCGAGGATCTGGCGGGCGGAGCCGTCGCAGAAGAGCTGGCCGAGCGTCTTCTCGTGCCAGGCGATGCCGTAGGAGTCGACGAGGGCGATGAAGTCCTCGGGCCGGTAGCGCGTGAGGGCCGAAGTGGCAAAATGCGGGTTGGCCGAGAGGTAATTGTTCGGCCCCGCGCCGAAATTGGTGAAATTGCAGCGGCCGCCGCCGGAAATCAGGATCTTGCGGCCGGGTTCGGCGGAATGGTCGACCAGCAGCACCCGACGCCCCCGCTGGCCGGCCAGCGCCGCGCACATCAGCCCGGCGCCGCCCGCGCCGAGCACGATCGCGTCGAAATCAGTCGCTCCCATGGGTTTCGTCCGCGCAACCATTCCGCCACCGGCTCGTTTCGGCCCCAACATCAATCGATTTTTCGGAGACGCCCATGCTCGGCACCATTCTTCTGATCGTCCTCGTCCTGCTCCTCTTGGGCGCCCTGCCCTCCTGGGGCTACAGCCGGAGCTGGGGCTATGGCCCGTCGGGCATCCTCGGTCTCGTCCTCATCGTGATCCTGATCCTGGTCCTGCTCGGACGGATCTGACGAAGTAGGGCGGCGCGCCCCGGGCTCAGGCCTGGGCCCGGGCGCGCTCCGCTTCGGCCTTGAGGAAGCCCGGCTCGGCCTCGGGCACCATCTT
>Ga0209153_1000239_pt1 | contig 29119 bp, 21 predicted proteins | sample GraSoiAngelo_120_FD_185877 | JGI IMG/M metagenome (GOLD analysis project Ga0209153, IMG submission 185877) | Grasslands soil microbial communities from the Angelo Coastal Reserve, California, USA - 14_0919_09_20cm (SPAdes) (version 2) | ecosystem: Environmental > Terrestrial > Soil > Grasslands ... | reverse complement strand
GTTTGAGCTTCGAATAGCGGGTATTGGCGTTGTCCCCCTGCTGCATCACCCATTGCTTCGGATCCTGGGCCAGCTTGTCCAGGGCCTCGTCCGCACGCGCGGCGAAGCCCTGCAGGGCCAATAGGCCAAGACCGGTAGCGAGTAGCACCTTGCGCATAGTGAATCCTCCCAGTTGTGAGCGAAGCGGTTTCCGTAAACGGTCCACTGTTTCAGCTTCTTGGTTGGTATCCCTACCCGGTTCGGAGACAGAAGACTTGCCCAAGAGAGAACCGCGTTTGCGCCAAAGCGAAACACAACGAACTTTTTAACCGGCGCCCGCGAGTTTGACAGACCGTGCGCCTCCATGCCGCGGAGCGTCAGCCGCTTGGCCTCGCTCCATCGGGCTGCAGCGCAAAGCATTGGTTGAGGTCCCCCTTGACTGCGCTGAAACTAAGTCCGAGGATTATCAAAGGGATGTTCTGAGGAGTGCTGCTCAAATCCCAATGACCGCCTTTGATGATGAAAATCGCTCTATCATGGCTCGAGGCCTCTCGCGCAGGCGGTCATGTTTTGATTCCGAATCGGTGGCTGGATAATGTCCGACGCAGTCAGTTCACTTAACACTTCCGGATTGGCGCCGAAGAAGCAGATTCAATGTTGGTCGGATGCACTGAGCGATCTTTGCGGCCAATTCGACATCGATCCGCTGGAGGCTTCGTCATTCGAAGGCCGGATCAACTACACGACGGTTTCGAAGCTAAAGCTCTGTCAGATCGAGGCGAGCCAGCATCGACTTGCACATACGGCCTCGCACGCAAGACCGGGCAGCCATCCGTTCGTCAAAATACTGTTTCAGACTTACGGGATTTCGCACTTCGAGCAGGGTGGCCGCCGCATCGAGCTGATGCCCGGCGATTGTCTCGCCTACGATGTATCCTGTCCGCACACGATAGTCAGCCCGACGCTGACGCGACACGAGGTCGTCATCGTGCCGAAGGAACTCCTGCAAGAACGCGGCTTCCGCTTGGCGAAGCTGGCGGCATGCAAACTCTCGGCACGCACGGGCACCGGCCGGATCGCCTATAACTTTGTCCATGCCGCGTTCGACGAAGCGACGAAGCTGTCGCCGAACAACGCTATCGGCGTGGCCGATTCGCTGATCGACCTTCTGCTGTTACCACTCCGCGAGCCCGACGCGATGTTTGATCGTGTCGGACCCGAGGCGATGTATGTCCGGGCGCAGTTCTTCATCCGCGAACATCTGCGCGACCCGGATCTTTCCATCGACCAGATCTCGGCGGCACTGAACTGCACCAAGCGCTATCTGCACATGTTGTTCAGCGACAGGGGTACCACCATCAGCGACTATATCCGGCAGGCAAGATTGCAGAACTGCCGCCAGGAGCTGGAGACTCAAACCGGAAAGACCGTCACGGACGTTGCATTTTCGTGGGGCTTTTCGAGTTCGTCGCACTTCAGCCGCGTGTTCCGGGAGTATTTCGGAGTTGTCCCGTCAGCGATTCACAAAGCGCAGCACGCTAGCCTGTCCGCAGACTTTCCTTGCGAATAGTCCTTCCACTTCGGTGCGACCTTCGAGTCTGACCGAACAAGAGAGTCTGACCAAAAAGGCGCGCTCTTGCGTCAGTCCAACGCTTGAAGTCGTTGCCAGGACGCCTGCCACGGCTCGATGCAAGAATTGCCGCTCGAGCCGGGCCGACGGTTTTCGATGCGGTCTATTTACGCGCCGCGCAGGCGTACATGTTGATTTCCATGCCCACCGGTACTTCGATAACTTTAGGGGCCTTCCAGGTCATTCCAACCTCCCAAAAAATTTGGCGCGAACTCCACGCCGAAGTTGAACCTAGGACTACACCCGACATCGCGCAAGTGCGGAAGATCGAGCATCGAACACGTGCAGGCTAAGCTGACAGCCGATCCTTCTCTCTTGGACAAGACGATTTCTCTCTCGGAACATTGGTCAGCGACGATGGTGGATGAGCCGCATCTCAGTCGGCACTTCATTGGTACGACATCTGCGCGGAGCTAAGCGCCAGAGCTGGCCTTCAGGAATACCCGGCTTGCAAAGACGTCTGAGGCTTCCAGCGAGATGATATCGTCGGCGGTCAGCACGGAATCGAGATCGGCGACCAGACGGTTGGCCTGGCGTAGCCGTATGCGGTCGAGCGCGTTTCGGATCGAGCGCGCGTTTGAGAACAGCGGCTGGACTTTGCGCAAGCCGATGTAGCGGATGAACGCCTCACGCGCGTCCGGACTGAATTTGTAGTTGATGTCGCGCAGCATACGTTCGGCGATAGCAAGCAGCTCATCGTCGGTATAATCCGGAAAATCGATGTGGTGAGCGATCCGGGAGCGGAAGCCGGGATTGCTGGCGAAGAATTTATCCATACGATCGCCATAGCCCGCCAGGATCACCACCAGATCCTCGCGCTGGGATTCCATCACCTGCAGCAGGATCTCGATAGCCTCCTGGCCGTAGTCGCGCTCGTTGTCGGGTCGATGCAGGTAGTAGGCCTCGTCGATGAAAAGCACGCCGCCCATCGCCTTTTTCAGGATCTCCTTGGTCTTGGGCGCGGTGTGGCCGATATATTGCCCGACCAGTTCATCGCGGGTAACGGAGACAACCTGGCCACGACGCACGAAGCCGAGTTTGTGCAGAATGCTTGCGATCCGTAGCGCGACGGTGGTCTTTCCAGTGCCGGGATTGCCGGTGAACGACATGTGCAGGGTCGGCACGTCAGATGTCAGATTCATGCGCTTGCGGATGCGCTCGATCAGCAGCAGGGAGGCGATCTCTCGGATTCGCGTCTTTACCGGCTTTAGCCCAACCAGTTCGCGATCGAGCTGATCGAGCACCTCGCCGATGCCGACCTCGTTGAACTCGCGGCGCAGGTCAACCTGGTCGGTCGGCGCGGCTTCGCTCACGTCATGCGCGGTAGCTGCCATGCTCATAATCCACCGTAGCGGCGGCCCTCGGGGCGATCGGCCGCATAAGGCGTCGTCGTGTAGCGGATGTTGCGGCCGGCAACCTCGTGCCGGTCGAGACGGAAGCCTGGCTCATCCTTCGGGCGGTTGACGATGAAGGACAACCGCACCGATTCCCAACCGTGACTGGAATCGAACGCCGACAACCGGATGTAGCGATCGCCATACACCTTGCGGCATTCAGTCAATTCCATCAGAACGCCGGCGGCATCACGCAGATCGAACATCGGCAGCCCCCACATCTCCCAGAAATTATTGCGGGGGTGCGGATCGTCGGTGAATTCAATGTTCACCGCCCAACCCTTTTCCAGGCAATACTGGACCTGGCGCGAAATCTGCTCGTCGGTGAGATCGGGCAGGAACGAGAAGCATCCTTGGGTAATGCGCATCATCCGCTCCTTACATCGCAACGCTGGGGGTGGGGACGTAGTCGGGCATGTCGGTCGATTCATAGTTGAAGGTGACGTTCTTCCAGACCTCCAGCGCCGACTTCAGCGGCGTGCAGGTTTCTGCCGCCTTGGCAAGAATCTCCGGGCCTTCATGCAAATAGTCGCGACCCTCGTTGCGCGCGAGTATCATCGCTTCCAGCGCCACGCGGTTTGCCGTCGCGCCCGCCTGTATGCCCATGGGATGGCCGATGGTGCCGCCGCCGAACTGCAAGATCACGTCTTCCCCGAGATGATCCAGCAGTTGATGCATCTGGCCGGCGTGGATGCCGCCGGACGCCACCGGCATCAATCGGTTGAGGCTGGCCCAATGCTGGTCGAAGAACACGCCGTGCTCCAGCCGCGTCGGATTAAAGTCCTCGCGGCAGACGTCGTAATAACCACGCGTGGTCGCCGGATCGCCCTCGAGCTTCCCGACAACGGTGCCGGCATGGATGTGATCGACACCTGCGAGCCGCATCCATTTCGCGATCACCCGGAACGAGACACCGTGACTGCGCTGGCGCGTATAGGTTGAATGCCCGGCACGATGCAGATGCAGGATCATGTCGTTGCGTCGTGCCCACTTCGCCATCGACTGGATCGCGGTGTACCCGATCACCAGATCGATCATGATGATGACCGAGCCGAGCTCCTTGGCGAATTCGGCGCGCTCGTACATGTCCTCCATGGTACCGGCCGTGACGTTCAGATAGGTGCCCTTGATCTCGCCGGACGCAGCTTGCGCCTTGTTGACCGCCTCCATGCAATAGAGAAACCGCTCGCGCCAGTGCATGAAAGGCTGCGAGTTGATGTTCTCGTCATCCTTGGTGAAGTCGAGACCGCCTTTCAGCGCCTCATACACCACGCGGCCGTAATTGCGGCCGGACAGGCCGAGCTTCGGCTTCACAGTGGCGCCGAGCAGCGGCCGGCCGAACTTGTCCATGCGCTCGCGCTCGACCACGATGCCGGTCGCGGGCCCCTGGAACGTCTTCACATACGCCACCGGCAGCCGCATGTCCTCGAGCCGCAGCGCCTTCAAGGGCTTGAAGCCGAACACGTTGCCGATGATCGAGGCCGACAGATTGGCGATTGATCCATTCTCGAACAGGTCAAGATCGTAAGCGATATAGGCAAAATACTGCCCTGGCGAGTTCGGCACCGGATCAACGCGATAGCATTTGGCGCGATATTTTTCGGCGGCGGTCAGCCGGTCGGTCCATACCACGGTCCAGGTCGCGGTCGAGGATTCCCCGGCCACGGCCGCCGAGGCTTCGATGGGGTCGACGCCGTCCTGGGGCGTGACCCGAAACAGCGCGATGATGTCGGTGTCCTTTGGCTCGTAGTCGGGCTCCCAATAACCCATCTTCTTGTATTCCATGACGCCGGATTTGTAGCGATCCTTGCCGCGGACGGTCATCGAGTGCTGGTTCATGCTGGTCTCCTCTTGTGGCGTGCAGCGGCTGGTCGGGATCGAGCGGGCCATCAGGTCATTCTGCGGCATCGGCCATGCCTCCAATGTGTGGATCGAGCGAGCCGGAACGATAGCGCCGCGCCATCTCGGCCAGTGGAATGACCTTGATCGTTGAGGCGTGACCGGCGGTGCCGAATTGCTCAAAGCGCTCGCGGCAGAGTTCGCGCAGCGCATCCATCCCGGGTTTCAGGAATTTGCGCGGATCGAATTCGCTTCTTGCTTGCGTTGCGACCTTGCGGAAGGCCGCGGTCATCGCCAGCCGGCAGTCGGTATCGATGTTGATCTTGCGGACGCCATGCCTGATGCCGCGGACGATCTCCTCGATCGGCACGCCCCAGGTCTGCGGCATCTCGCCACCGAACCGGTTGAACGCATCCTGCAGCGGCTGCGGCACCGAGGATGAACCATGCATCACGAGATGGGTGTTGGGCAGTCGGCGATGGATCTCCTCGACCACCCTCATGGCGAGAATGTCGCCGTCGGGCTTGCGCGAGAATTTGTAGGCGCCATGCGAGGTCCCCATAGCGATCGCCAGCGCATCGACCTTGGTGGCGCGAACGAAATCGACCGCCTGGTCCGGATCGGTCAACAACTGGTCGTGGCTCACTTCGCCCTCGACGCCATGGCCGTCCTCCTGTTCGCCACCGCCATGTTCGAGCGAGCCGAGCACGCCCAATTCACCTTCGACGGAAGCGCCGATCCAGTGCGCCATCTCGACCACGCGTCGGGTGATATCGACATTGTAGGCATAGTCCGCCGCCGTTTTGGCATCGGCTTTGAGCGAGCCGTCCATCATGACCGATGTGAAGCCGTGTTGAAGCGCGGTCGCACAGGTCGCCTCCTCGTTGCCGTGGTCCTGATGCAGGCAGAGCGGGATCTGCGGATACATCTGTTCCAGCGCATCGATCATCTTCGCCAGCATGACGTCGTTGGCGTAGGAGCGCGCGCCGCGCGACGCCTGGATGATGACGGGCGCGTCGACCGCGGCCGCAGCCTCCATGATCGCAAGGCCCTGCTCCATATTGTTGATGTTGAATGCCGGCACGCCGTAGCCGTGCTCGGCGGCATGATCCAGCAACTGCCTCAGCGTAATTCTTGCCATCGGAGCCTCCGTGTCGTGGTTCGCGCGTGGACCGTCATGCGTAGGTCGCCGTCATGCTCGATTTCGCGATGCACCGCAGCGCCGCTCCAGCGACGGCATCGGCGGTAATCCCAAATTCGCGATAGAGCGTTTCCGCCGGAGCGGATGCTCCGAAACCGGTCATGCCGACAAATTCGCCGGCATCGCCGAGCCAGCGCGCCCAATCGCCCTCGACTGCGGCTTCGATCCCGATCCGCGGCACGTCTCCAAGCACCTCCGCCCGGTAGCCGCGCGATTGCTGGCGGAACAGCTCGAAACACGGCGCTGAGACGACTGCAGCGCGGACATTGTCCTTGGCCAGCGCCTTCGCGGCCTCGATAGCGATCGACACCTCAGACCCGGTCGCGATCAACGTGACATCGCGTCCACCCTCGGGCTCAAGGGCCACATAGGCGCCGCGCGCGACCAGATTGGCAACGCCACTTTCACGGAACGCAGGGAGCGCTTGCCGCGACAGGCACAGGACGGACGGACTACCCTGCGCCCGCAGCGCGCAATCCCAGGCCTCGGCTGTCTCGATCGCGTCGCCGGGCCGAAACACCAGCAGGTTGGGAATCGCCCGCAACGATGCGAGATGTTCGACCGGCTGATGGGTCGGACCATCCTCGCCCAATCCGATCGAATCGTGCGTCATCACATGGATGACGCGCACCCCCATCAGTGCGGCCAGCCGGATCGCGGGGCGGCTGTAGTCGGCAAAGCTGAGAAATGTGCCGCCGTAGGGAATGAAGCCGCCATGCAGCGCGATGCCGTTCATCGCCGCCGCCATGGCGTGCTCACGGACACCATAATGGATGTAGTTGCCTCCGAGAAAATCGGGACGCACCGGCTGGTGTGTCCTGGCCCGCGTCAGGTTGGAGTGGGTCAGGTCGGCGGAGCCGCCGAGCAGATCAGGCAGCGCCAGCGCGATATCATCGATCACAAGCTGCGACGCCTGCCGGGTGGCAATAGTCGGCCGCCCGGTTGCAAAGCGGTCGCGTAGTCGATCCATCGCTTCGGCGTAGGCGCGCGGCAGATTTTTGTTCAGCGCATCGTGAAACGCCGAGCGCGCGGGCGAATTGACGCGCTTCGTCCGTTCGAGCCAGCTTCGGCGGGTGGCATGCCCGCGCGCACCGGCCTCGCGCCACTGCTCGAGCACGGCTTCTGGAACCTGGAACGGCTGGTGCGGCCAGTTCAGTGCATCGCGGGTCTTTGCGACCTCGTCAGCGCCAAGCGGCGCGCCATGGGCCTTTTCGCTACCCTGGCGGTTCGGCGCCCCGAAACCGATCAGCGTGCGGCAGGCAATCAGCGCCGGCCGGTCATTGTTCCGGGCCTGTTCGATGGCGGCGCCAATCGCCGCGGGATTATGGCCGTCGATCCGGCACGCGGACCATCCGGAGGCCTTGAACCGCGCCAGCTGGTCATCCGAACAAGATAGCGATGTCGCGCCGTCGATCGAAATCTGGTTGTCGTCGAACAGCACGATTAGCCGGTTGAGCCGCAGATGGCCGGCCAGTGAGATCGCTTCCTGGCTGAGGCCCTCCATGAGGCAGCCGTCTCCGGCGATCACGTAAGTATAGTGATCGACGAAATCGTCGCCGAACCGTGCATTCATCAGGCGCTCGGCCAGCGCCATGCCGACGGCGTTGGCAATACCCTGCCCGAGCGGCCCGGTGGTCGTCTCCACGCCGGGCGTGTGGCCGTGCTCGGGATGCCCCGGCGTCTTCGATCCCCACTGCCTGAATGCCTTGAGCTCATCGAGCGTCACGCCTTCGTAGCCCGTCAGGTGCAAAAGCGCATACAGCAGCATCGAACCGTGACCGGCGGACAGCACGAAGCGATCGCGATCCGGCCATGCCGGGTCGGCAGGATCGAATTTGAGGAATCGCGTAAACAACACGGTAGCGACGTCGGCCATGCCCATGGGCATCCCCGGATGACCGGACTTCGCCTTCTCGACCGCATCGATCGCGAGAAAGCGGATCGCGTTGGCCATTTCCGCGTGAGAAACTTCCGGACGGCCGGCAATTCGGGATCGAGCGGGAGCGGTCATATTGTGCGCCTCTTGCGTTCCATGAGTTGCAGGATCAGTGGGGTGAGGATGAGCTGCATCGCGAGGTCGAGTTTCGCCCCGTGGATCACGATCGAATTGGCGCGCGACATGAAGCTGTGCGGGATCATCGACAGCAGATAGGGAAAATCGATGCCGCGCGGATTTTTGAGGCGGATCACCACCATGGATTCGTCCGGAGTCGGAATCCACCGCGCGATGAACGGGTTCGACGTATCGACGGTCGGTACGCGTTGAAAGTTGATGTCGGTCTCGGCGAATTGCGGGCAAATGTAGTTCACGTAGTCGGGCATACGCCGCAGGATGGTGTCGGTCACGGCCTCCGCGGTGTAGCCGCGGTCGCTGCGGTCGCGGTGCAGCTTCTGGATCCACTCCAGATTGATTACGGGAACGACGCCGATCTTCAGATCGGCATACTGCGCGATATTGACCTTGTCGGTCACAACCGCGCCGTGCAGTCCCTCATAAAACAGCAGATCGGAGTCTTCCGGCAGCGGGCCCCATTTAGTGAACGTGCCCGGGTCAGCGCCATATAGCTTCGCCTCTTCATCGTCATGGACGTAATGACGCGTCGTTCCGGTGCCGGATTCACCGTAGTCGCGAAATACTTTCTCCAGCTCTTCGAACAGGTTGGTTTCGGGGCTGAAATGGCTGAAATGCTTGTTGCCGCGCTCGGCCTCGTCCAGCAGCTTGGTGCGCATCTCGAGGCGATTGTAACGATGGAAGGCGTCGCCTTCGATGTAGGCCGCGACGACCTTCTCGCGCCGAAAGATGTTCTCGAAGGTCTTTTTCACCGACGTCGTGCCGGCGCCCGACGAACCGGTGATCGATATGATGGGATGACGACGTGACATCGCAACTACCCGGTCAGAGAAACAAGCCGCGCCGCGCAAAGAGCGGTGCGTCGCTATTGTCGAACATCGGTTCGATACCTTCGTGGATGGCCGCCACGTCGCGCACGCCGCGCGCGGAGCCCATGATCAGCGGCACCCGCTGGTGCGGCGTTTTTGCGCCCAATTCCAGGATTCGCCGGCGCCCGGTCGAGGCCGCGCCGCCCGCCCATTCCATCACCAGCGCCATCGGATGGGCCTCGTACAGCAGCCGGAGCCTTCCCTCGCGATAGCTCGGGCGGGCATCGGCTGGATAAAGAAACACGCCGCCGCGCACCAAGATGCGGAGCGCCTCCGCAACCAGCGAGCCGATCCAGCGCATGTTGAAGTCCGCCTCGCCCGCGCCATTAGTGCCGGCGAGGCATTCGTCGATGTAGGCGCGGACCGGGCCGTGCCAGTGCCGGCGATTGGAAGCGTTGATGGCGAACTCCGGCGTGCTGCGTGCGATCTGCACGGCCTGCCGGGTCAACAGAAACTCCCCCGCGCGCCTATCGAGAATAAAGATGTCGACCCGCGCGTTGAGCGCGAGAACGAGCGTGGTTTGCGGACCGTAGACAGTGAAGCCTGCGGCACACTGCGCCGTGCCGGGCTCAAAGAAGGTCGAGAGGAGGTCGTGGCCCCTGGGGCGGATCGAAAAGATGGTGCCGACCGAGATGTTGTTCTCCAGATTGGCCGATCCGTCGAGCGGATCGATCGCGACACAGAGATGCGCTTCGGGACGCAAGGTTTCCGGCAGCGCGGCTTCCTCGGAGAACACCGCCGCCACCGGGGCGGCGCACAGTGCGCGCCGCATCATCTCGTCGGCGACGATATCGATGTCTTTCTGCCGATCGCCGTCGGAATTGATGCCGGCATTCTGTCCGGTAATGCCTGCGAGCGGTCCATCCGCGATCACCGCGGCAAGCTCAACGGCGGCGGCGGCAATGGCTTCGACCACGTTGCCCACCGCTGTGCCATGCGGCATCTGCGCGGCAGACCGATCGAGATGCGAACGCAGCGTCACGCGCTGGTCCATGGACGTCTCCCTGTGCCCTCTTTCGGGGGCTCTCAAAGCATCTCGCCGGGTCGGCGATCCGCCTCTCAACAGAGCGCAATTTGCCGAATTAGGGAAATTTTGTTATCTTTGGCCAGAGCGAAGTTTTTGTTATAATGGGGGTGGCCCATGGCAGGCCGGTTATTACGGGAATTGACGATCCGCCAGCTGCGCGCGCTGGCCGCGGTTCAGAAAAACAGATCGGTTACATCAGCGGCCAAACAGTTGCATCTGACGCAGCCCGCGGTCACGCTGCAGCTGCGCAACCTGCAGGCGCTCGCGGCGCTGCCTTTGATCCAGCGCACCGGGGACGGCATGCTGCTGACGGATGCCGGACGCGAGGTGCTGGTGCTGAGCGAGCGTATCGAAGCCGCGATCGCGGATTGTGCAACCTCGTTGGAGATGATCGCAGGTAAAACCGCGGGCCGCGTATCAATCGGCGCCGTCAGCACCGCGAAGTATTTCGTGCCATTCATGATCTCCGGATTTTCGAAACTGCATCCGAACGTCGATGTCACCCTTTCGATCGGAAACCGGCAGGAGATCGGCACCGCACTGCACGGCTATGATCTCGATTTGGCGATCATGGGCCGCCCGCCCGCGGACATCGACATGAGCATTCACCTGATCGGCGATCACCCGCATGTCATCATCGCGCCGACGGCTCATCGCTTGGCCCGCAGAGCGCGTATCGCGCTGAGCGATCTTGCCAACGAAACCTTCCTGACGCGCGAGCCCGGATCAGGAACACGCGGGCTGATGGAACAACTATTCGAAACCGCCGGCATTCGCCCAAAAATCGGCTTGGCGATGAGCAGCAACGAAACCATCAAGCAGGCCGTGATTGCCGGTTTAGGCATTGCATTTATTTCGGCGCACACCGTCGCAACCGAACTCGACGAGCGACGCTTGGTCACCCTCGATGTCGATGGCCTTCCGGTGGTCCGGCAATGGTTCGTGCTCTCCCGCAGGGACAAGGTCTTGTTGCCGCCGGCGCAGGCGATGCTCGATTTCCTCAGTGCCAAGGGCGCTCAGTTTCTCCCCCGCACCCACGGCCGGCTGCGGCTCACCCGGCCATCGATTCGAACCAAGCGTCGCTGAAGCTTCATTGCACGTCTGGCTCCGCGCGCGGACAGAAGCGTCGGCACAACGTCTCTATCTCACGCGCTCTTCGGTCGAAACGCGACGACAGATCCCGCGTGCTCTCCTTCGCGCATCGCCGCCTCGATAGCCTTCGCGAGCGCATCTTGGTCGAATGGTTTTGACAAGCGCGGCAGGTTGGATCGCGCTTCGCTAGGAAGCTCGGCGTAGGCTGTGCTCAGGAGGATGATCGTCCCAGGACGCTCCGCCGCGATTGCGCCGGCAAGCTGCAGACCGGTCATGCCAGGCATGGCATAGTCGGTGACAACGAGGTCGACGGTGCGCGTGCGGCGGAGCAAAGCCAGTGCCTCCTCGCCCGAGCGCGCCTCGACCACTGCGTGCCCAAGATCCTCCAGCATCGCCGCTGTGCTCTCAAGCACCAGGAGGTCGTCGTCAACGACAAGCACTGAAAGGCGGCGGCTGGCCCGAGGAACAGGTGCCGGAGCCTCCGCACGTGGAGCCGGCACCGCGGCCTCCTCGGCTATCGGCAACCAGATCTCGGCTGCCGTGCCCTCTCCAAGGCGGCTCTTCAATACGAGCCTGCCACCGGACTGCTCGGCGAGCCCGTGGACCATGGAGAGCCCGAGCCCGGTGCCTTTGCCGATGCCCTTTGTCGTAAAGAATGGCTCCTGAGCGTGCTTGCGCGTCTCATCGTCCATGCCGCAGCCCGTGTCGCTCACCGAGAGCGCAACGTAGCGGCTCGTCGGGCCGCCTCCGTCCTGTTCCTCGCGAGCGGCGATGGTAATCAGGCCACCATCCGGCATCGCATCACGAGCATTTAGCGCCAGGTTGAGGATAGCCAGTTCGAGCTGGTTCGCGTCAACCTTCACCTTCGGGAGGTCCATCGGAAACAACGTCTCAACACGAATTCCGGTTTCGAACTTTAGGAGCGAGGCCATGCCGCGCACCAGTTCTGGGATATCGATGACCGCCGGCCTGAGATCCTGTTTACGGGCGAAGGCGAGCATGCGCTGGGTCAGAGAGGCGCCCCGCAGCGCGCCCTGCATTGCGTTGTCGATCAGGCGCTGGATCTTCTGATCGCCCGCCGGCAGGCGCTTCTTCAGAAGCTCAAGGCTGCCGAGAACGGTGGCGAGCAGGTTGTTGAAATCGTGGGCGACGCCGCCGGTAAGCTGACCGATGGTCTCCATCTTCTGCGACATCATCAGTGCTTCGCGCGCCCGATCCAATGCTTCCTGCGCCCGTCTCCTTTCGCTGACGTCGCGCACGATCTTGGCAAAGCCAGTGATCGCGCCGCTTTCGTTCCGTGCCGCGACGATCGTTGCCTCTGCCCAGAAGCGGCTGCCGTCTTTGCGCACGCGCCAGCCTTCGATTGCGGACTTCCCCTCCCGCTCAGCCGCAAGAAGAGCACGCGCGGGCGTCTCGGCCGCGCGATCTTCCTCGGTATGAAAGATCGCGTAGCTTGTCCCTACAATGTCATCGCCGTAGCCCATCAGCCGGCGCGCGCCGAGGTTCCAGTTTCCTACGCGCCCATCCGGCTCAAGCATGAAGATCGCATGGTCGGTGATGCCCTCCACAAGCAGTCGAAAGCGTTCTTCGCTGCGCCTCAGTGCGCTGGCCTCGCGTTGGGCGCGCTCCGCCGATGCCCTGTCGTAGACGGCGGCGGCGATCCCAATGCTCAGGATAACGATGGTGGTGCCGGCGAGGAGGAATGCGAGCGGTGCCTGACCGACGACATGTCCGGCGTGCCCAGCGACGGGCATCGCAGGCAAGAACAAAGCGCCTTCCATGGCGGCGTAATGCATGCCGGAGATCGCAAGACCCATCACAACCCCTGCGAACAGTCGCTGCACGGCGCTGGTGTGGCGAAAGGCGAGCCAGAGCGCAACGACCGAGGCACTGATGGCGATCATAATCGAGAGCACGACCCACTGCGGATCGTACTCGATAGAAGCCGCCATTCGCATCGCGCCCATGCCCGTGTAGTGCATGCCGGAGATACCAAGTCCCATCGCGAAGCCGGACCCGAGCAGCGCCCGCGGGCGCCTTCCGACCACGGCAAATGCGGCGGCCGCGACGACAATAGGAATGACAAGCGAGAGGAAGGTCAGGAATGGATCGTACGAGATCTCGATTCCGGGCAGGCTGAAGGCCAACATGCCGACGAAATGCATGGACCAGATGCCGCCGCCCATAGCAATCGCGGCGGCTGCAAGCCAAGCACGACGGGCCCGCCCCGAAGCGGCCCGCATCCGGGTCGCGAGGTCGAGCGCAGTATAGGAGGCGAGCGCAGCGATCAGAATCGACAGCGCGACGAGAACGGGATTATGAAAGGCCGCCTGGTGATGCATTTCGGCCAACTCTAGCCGAAATTCTATTCGGATTCACGCGGATTGCATTGCGCGCGGCGGAACACGTGGAAAACCATGAAGTTCCGGTGGGCATGGCGCCGAACCAGATATCGGTTCGCCGCGATGTCTGGATGTCGGTTCGCACCGAGCGGAATCACTTGGCGAAGATCAAGCTGGTCAGCAAATTTCTAAAACACATATTCGAGAGCGACGTGGATTTCCTGCTTGGAAGACCGACCGGTTTCCTTGCTGACGGGCAAGCCCTCTGCGGATCCACACGCGCGCGGTCTTTAAGGGTAGCTCAATCAGCCGCAATTCCAGATCGGCCCGATCGGCGTCCGCGTCCAGCAAGGGCCGAAGCTGCCGCCATTGTAGCGACCGCCGTAAAAGCCGGGCCGGCCGAAATAGTGCCAGTCGCCATCGTACCCGTAATAACTTGGGACTGGGTCGATATACCAAGGGCGCCGGTCGTGGTGCGCCAGGCGCGAAACCGAAGCTTTCTGGGCGTAGTCTGGAAGGCTGTTATTGGGTGGCTGATGATAACCCGGCAGGAAGCCGTAGCCGTGCCAGCGTGGCGCCGGCCATTTATGAGCCGGCGCAGCCGGCGCGACGACCGGCAGCAGCGATAGGACGATTGCAATCGACAGAAACACAAGACGCGACATAAGCACAGCATAGACGGCCGGCTGTTGTGAGGCGATTCAAATCTGAGTTGGCCGGCGCGAACGCAATGATGCCACCGGCGATCGAGACTTGGTTGGATCTGAGACGAATGCACCACGAGTTCAGCCTGAAGCAGACTCGCCTCTCTTTCAGCGTGAATATTGATGCTCATATGTCACAAAAGTTGTATACTGGCGCGATTAGACTTTCACTGTTTGATGTTTCCGGCTTTGGATTTCTGGGGGACATTATGGCTGTCGTAGTGCGATCATTCACCTCACCCACATTGGTTTTGCTGGCCTTCGATTGGGGCACGGGCGACGGCAGGCCGGACTTCTTGGGGTTCGCTATCGAGCGAAAGCCAGGCTTCGACGGAGTGACATCAAGTTGGCTTCCGAACCGGATCGGCTTCAACGGACCGAAATCGGATCATTCGGATTTCAGCAGCCACGACGCGCCGATCCAGAAGTTCACGTGGTGGGACGCCCGTATCGACACGAAAGACCGCGGATCCACCTTTTCCTATCGTGTCATTCCCGTCACGGGCACCCCCGACGCCCTCAAATACGAGGAGGCGGAGCAAGGCCAGATCGACGTCACGATCCCCCAGGTCGAGGAACACGGGATTACGTCTCATTTCAACCGAGCCGTCGTTAGCTCCCAAGCCTTCGCCAAACAATTTCCAGATCTCACCACGGCGTCCCAGCAAAAGGCCGCCCGGGCGTGGCTGGCCAACGGAATGGAGCAAGCCGTTCCGCAATTCCTCGATCAGGCGGCGGGCAAGGACGTCGAAGGAGCAATCTATCACCTGACCGACGAGATATGGATCATTCCAGCGCTGCAGCACTACGGCGGCGCCCTCTCGCTCGCCTACAATCACACGTCCGTCGACGACACTTCGGACCAAGCGATAGGTGAGCTTACGGACAATGGCCGACCCGCCAGCAGTTTCGTGGCCCGTACCCACGCGAGCATCATGCATAACAAGTTTTTGGTGCGCGTCGGGGCAGCCGATCATCCCGAAGCCGTGCTGGCGGGATCCGCGAACTTCACCAGTGAAGGACTATCCGCACAAGCCAACGTCCTGCACGCTTTCGAGTCCCCGGATCTTGCACGTCTGTATCTAGAACGAAAACGCTTGCTGGACGGCAATCCGACGCTTGCCGCGACTAAGCGCGAGCAAAAGGGCTGGTCGAACAAGATCGTGGTGGGCGACGCCTCGATCAGGGTTTTCTTTCCGCCGGAACCCGACAACGAACGCGCTTCGATCGACGCGATTGTGGATGCGGTGAACGCGGCCGAGCACTCGGTGTTGCTCTGCGTGTTCGACCCGACCGACAAGAAGCTGTTGGACGCCGTATTCGCCGCGGCAGACAACAAGAGGATGATGCTTGCACTCGTCAACCGGGTACCCACTGCCGAACCCGGCGGTGATCCGACCCATGCAGATGTCGCAGCCAAGATCGAGATATTCCATCGTTCGCAAAACAATCACGACATCGTCGGATTCGGCGCCTTCAAGTCCGGCAGCACGCCGACCGACTTCGCCGTCGAACGGGTGCTTTGGCCCCACGAGGATCCGAAAAAGATGGTTCGCGTCCACCACAAGTTCGTTGTCGTGGACGGCGAGGGAAAGCGACCCGTCATCTTCACCGGCTCCCCCAATCTGAGCGGCAACTCTCTTCACAAGAATGACGAGAACCTGCTGGAGATCACCGACTGTCCCCGCCTCGGCCGCATGTATTTTGCAGAATTTAACCGGCTATACGAACACTATCGCGCACGTGCGAGCGACGAGAGGCGGCAGCAGGGGCATCCCGAGACTTTCACTCTGACGAAGGACTCCCGCTGGGCGAAGAAGTACTTTGTCCCGGGATCGCCGGAAGAGAAGTCAAGGAAGGCGATGGCGGGCGAACCTCAGGAGTGAGGGCGGGACGCGGTCGGCGCGCAACCAGCGCGGCTGTTAATCGGCGTAGGGTTGACGAACGATCCAATCGCATACTGCGCCATGCGGCGCAGTATGCGTCTTTTTCTTGGGATGGGTCGGCTACCGGCCGGTGCGCTGCGAAGTCCTTACTTCAAGAGCTGCGCGACGTTGTCCTTGGTGACGAGGTCGAGGCCGGTATAGACGATCTCCGGCACCTTCTCGCCCTTCTTAATGGCCAGCAGAATGTCCATCGACTTCTCGCCCATCTCGAACGGCCGCTGGCCGGTGAGCGCGTTGGAGTAGCCGTCACGCAGCAGTTCGAGCTGCATCTTGAGCGTATCGGCGACGACAAGCGTCAGCTTGCCCGCGTCGATGTCCTTCTTGTTCTTGTTGACGAACGCCTTGTAGCCTTCGGGCGCGAACATCGGCCAACCGCCCACCGGCACGATCGCGCCGAGGTCGGGGGTCGCGGTGCGCAGGTCGGCCATTTGCTGAACGGCAAGCGCGGAGTCGTCATTGCAGAAGGTCGGCGATCCCGCCACCTCGACCCACTTCGAGCCTTTGAGCGCTTCACGGACGCCGTCGACGCGTTCGGCGAGGTTCTTGGCGCCGGGACCACCCGAGATCATGGCATACTTGCCCCCCTCGGGCCTGAGCTCGCGCAGTTGCTTGCCGAGCGCGAGGCCGAAGTCCCTGTTGTTGGTGCCGATATAGGCGAGACGCTTGGAGCCCGGCGCATCGGCATCGAAGGTCACGACCGCGATGCCGGCCGCGGTCGCGGCTTCGATCGACTTGGTCATGGCCGCGACGTCGGCAACCGAGATCGCCATACCATCCACCTTCTGGGTGATGAAGTCCTGGATGATTTGCGCCTCGGTCGCGGGCTCGTGCTCGATCGGCCCCTTGTAGATGCATTCGACGTTGCCGAGTTCCTTGGCCCGCTTCAGGCAGCCGTCGCGCGCCACGTCGAAGAATGGGTTGTTCATCGCCTTGGGCACCACGGCAAACTTGTACTTTTGCTGGGCGAATGCCGGGCTCGCCATGATCACGACGGCCACGGTAGCAAGAATTAGTTTCTTCATAAGTCTCCTCCACGCTTTCATGCCTATCCTAAAGGATCGTCTGGCCCGGGAGGCGGATAGACCGTGCCGTTGTTGGCACCTTCCCGGTCAGTATTCTCAAATCATGCGCGAGCGTATCCGGTCGACCAGCACGGCCAGGATGATGATCACGCCCACCAAAGTCTGCTGCCAGTAGGAATTGACCTGCGCCAGCACGAGGCCGTTGCGGATGACCTCCAGCAGCACGCAGCCGACGATGGCGCCGAGCGGACCGCCGATGCCGCCCGCCAGATTGGCGCCACCGATGACGGCCGCCGCGATCACGTTGAGTTCGTAGGACGTCGCCATGTTCGCCGGCGCCGAACCCAGCCAGCCCGAGATGATGATCCCCTGCAGTCCCGCAGCGAGCGCGCAGATCACATAAACCTGGATCTTGACCCGGACCACCGGGATGCCGGTCAGTTCAGCGGCGTGCTCATTGCCGCCGAGCGCGAAGACGTGGCGGCCGAACGCGGTATGATGCAATACGACGGCCATCACCAGTGCGAGGATCATGAGATAGATGAAGGGCGCCGGTATCCCGCCCACGTCGCCCGACGTCAGCATGTAGAAATACTCGGCGTCAGGCCCGCCCGGGAAACTGCCCCTGCCGTTCGAGATGACGTAGGCAAGGCCCCGCACGATCGAGAGCATGCCGAGCGTGGTTACGAACGGCGACAACCCGAGCATCGCGATGCAAAAGCCGTTGATCAGGCCGACGATCAACGCGGCTACCAGTCCCGCGAGGATCGAGATGACCAGGATCAGGCCCGGCACATTGGCGAGCACGGTCTTGTCGTCGGCAGCCAGATGCACGAACAGCGAAGCCCCGGGCATCCCCGGCGTCGACAGGCCCGACATCACCATCGAGGTGACCATGGCGGAAAAGCACATCATCGAGCCGACCGACAGATCGATGCCGCCGGTGATGATCACAAATGTAATACCGAGGGTGGCGATGGCGATGAACGAGAAGTTCTTCGCCACGTTCTGCATGTTGCCTTCGGTAAAGAAATACGGGCTGGCAAAGTGCATGACGACCAGCAGCAGCAGCAGCGCGAGCGTAACGTAAGCGGTCTGCGAGGCGAAGATGCTGCGTTGCCACCATCGGGTCACGCCGACATTGGAAAAGGAGACCAGGGATTCGATCGGCACGGACATTATGCCGCCTCCTTGGCGCCGGTGATGAGGGCCGTCACCTCTTCCGGACTGGTGTCGCGGATCGGCTTGTCCGCTCGCTTCTCGCCACGGCGGAGTACGATGACGCGATCGCAGACCGCAAACACGTCGGGCATGCGGTGCGAAATCAGCATGACGGCAACGCCCTGTTCCTTGAGGCGGTGGATCAGGCTCAGCACCTGCTCGACCTGCCGGACCGAGATCGCTGCGGTAGGTTCGTCCATCAAGACAATCTTGGCGTTGGACAGTCGCGTCCGCGCGATGGCGACCGCCTGGCGCTGGCCGCCCGACATCTGCTTCACGAGGTTGTGCGGCCTCGTCTCGGAACGTAATTCGCCGAAAAGCTCGAGCGCGCGCGCCGCCATCGCCTTGTGATCCAATAGCGACAACGGGCCGAACTTGCGCTTGAGCTCGCGTCCGAGGAACACGTTGGCCGCGGCCGTCAGATTGTCGGCGAGCGCGAGATCCTGGTAGACGACCTCGATGCCCACGGCGCGCGCATCGATCGGACGATAGAAATGGACCGCGTTGCCCTCGAAGCGGATCTCGCCGTGGTTCGCTGGAAAATTGCCGGCAATGATCTTCACCAGCGTCGATTTCCCGGCGCCGTTGTCGCCCATGAGGCCGACCACCTCGCCAGGGGCGACCTGCATGTCGATGTCGTGCAGCGCGCGGATTGCGCCGAATTCCTTGCCGATGCCCGTCAATTCCAGAACCGGTTGCCCGGCCGCAGCCGCCGTCATCATGGCGGTCCTCCTGTTGATGTGATGATGCGTCCGATCAATTTCGCTGCGATCAGATGTGTCGGTTGACCAAGGATTCCAAATATTCCTGACGTCCCGAGCGAGGCCGCGGATCGAGCCCGTCAGCAAGCGCCCGATCGGCCAGATCGGCGAGCGAGCGCTGCCCTGCGAGGATGGCGCGCCCCTCCGGGCCGGCCCATCCCGCATAGCGCTCGGCAAGTGGCGTCGTAAGCACTCCGCTATCGAGAATTTCGGCTGCCGCAAGCAACGCGCGTGCGCAGGCATCCATCGAACCGACATGCGCGTGGATCAGGTCGTCCGGATCGATCGACTGACGTCTGATTTTGGCGTCGAAATTGAGACCGCCTGTTGTGAAGCCGGCGCCCTTCAGCATCTCGTGAAACACGAGCGCAAGCTCAGGCACGTTCATCGCGAACTGATCGGTGTCCCAGCCGAGCAGATCGTCGCCGCGATTGATGTCGAGGGAGCCGAAGATGCCGAGCGCCTGCGCGAGCGCGACCTCGTGGTGGAACGAGTGACCCGCCAGGATGGCGTGGTTCTGCTCAACGTTGAGCTTGACGTCCTTCAGCAGGTCGTAGCGCTGAAGGAATCCGTAGCAGGTGGCGACGTCGAAATCGTACTGGTGTTTGGTCGGCTCCCTGGGCTTGGGCTCGATCAGGATCGGTCCCTTGAAACCGATCCTGTGCTTGTGTTCGACCACGAGCGAGACAAAGCGGCCGAGCTGGTCGAGCTCGCGTTTCATGTCGGTATTGAGCAGCGTCTCGTAGCCCTCGCGCCCGCCCCAGAGCACGTAATTCTGACCGCCCAGCCGATGCGTCACCTCGAGCGCCGCCCTGACCTGGCCTGCGGCGTAGACGAACACCTCCGGGTCCGGATTGGTCGCCGCACCCGCCATGTAGCGACGGTGCGTGAACAGGTTGGCCGTTCCCCACAGAAGGCGTACCTTGGCTGCGGCCATCTTCTGTTCGAATAGATCGGCGATGGCGTTGAGGTTGGCGACGGACTCGGCAAGCGACCGGCCTTCCGGTGCGGCGTCCACGTCGTGGAAGGTAAAGAAAGGGACATCGAGCAGACGGAACAGCTCGAAAGCGACGTCGGCTTTGGCACGGGCGAGCGCCATCGCATCGGGGCCATGGTGCCAGGGTCGCAGGAAAGTCTCACCGCCGAACGGATCGCCCCCCGGCCAGCACAACGAGTGCCAGTAGCACACAGCAAAGCGCAGATGATCCTCGAGCCGCCGCCCACGGACGATGCGGTCCTTATCGTACCAGCGAAAGGCAAGCGGACTCTTTGCCTCCGGGCCACCATATAGGACTGGAGCGATCGCACCAAAGAAGTCGGGTGAGGCATTCATAGGCTGAACTCCTTCAGCGCAGGATAAAGCTTTCGCCACTGCTGATAGGCGTCGTCATAGGCTGCCACCGCCGACGCGCGCGGCATGAAAGTCGCGAGCCGGCGCGGACGCGAGCACACGTTCGCGGGACTTTCGCCGGTGGCGGCAAGCCGGCCCAGTCGTGCCGCGCCAAGCGCAGCGCCAACCTCGCCTTCCTCGACGCGATGGGCGGCAATGCCGAGCACGTCGGCGATGATCTGCGCCCATAGCGCCGAGCGCGACCCGCCACCCACGAGATCAACTTCCATGATCGGTGGGCCCGACACACCCAAGGCAAGGAGATTGTCGCGCGCGGCAAAGGCGACGCCTTCGAGCACCGCCTGAACGATATCCGCGCGTCCCGTCGCGCCACGCAGGCCGACGAACGCGCCGGCCGCGGCGGCGTCGTTGTGCGGCGTTCGCTCGCCGTCGAGATAAGGCAGGAATTTGATCGGGCTCGGCCGCTCGACGCTCTCGCCAAACAGGGCGAGCAGCGCGGCAGCAGGCATTGCCAGAACGCTGGCGAGCCAGGCGAGCGAGGCAGCCGCCGACAACATCACGCCCATTTGGTGCCACAGGGCGGGAAGCGCGTGGCAGAACGCGTGGACGGCCGAAGCGGGTGCTGGCGCAAAGCGATCGGTGACGCGGAACAACACGCCCGACGTACCGAGCGACAGGAACGCATCGCCAGGCGCAATGGCGCCGAGACCGATCGCGCTTGCTGCATTGTCGCCAGCGCCGCCGGCGATCACGACATTCGCCGACATGCCCCAGCGGTCAGCCAATTCTGGCGAGAGAGGCGCGCTGACTTCGCTGCCCTCGACCAGACGCGGCATGTGGTGGAGTTTAAGTCCCGTCGCTTCCAGGACCGGTTCGGACCAGGAACGCCGACCGACATCGAGCCAGAGCGTGCCCGCGGCGTCCGACATGTCCTCGACCATTTCGCCGGTCATGCGGTAGCGGACATAGGCCTTGGGCAGCAAGACCTTGGCTACCCTTGCGAAGACCTCTGGCTCATGGCGTCCAACCCACATGAGCTTCGGGGCGGTGAAGCCCGGCATCGCAAGGTTGCCCGCGATCGCATGAAGCGAGGGACACCGCCGCTCGAGCTCGGCGCACTCGGCATGAGAGCGGCCATCATTCCAGAGAATGGCTGGGCGCAACGGGCGTCCGTCGGCGTCGAGCAACGTGGCGCCGTGCATCTGGCCGGCAAGCCCTACTCCGCGAACCCCGGCCGTTTCGCGCGGATGCGCCGTCGCGAGATCGTCGACAGCACGGATCGCGGCATCGGCCCAGGCGTCCGGATCCTGCTCGGACCAGAGCGGCGCGGGATGCGACAGCGTAAGCTCGCGCGAGGCCGTCGCAACGATCGCGCCAGCTTCGTTCACGAGCACCGCCTTCACACCGGACGTCCCGATGTCAATTCCAAGATACACGCATCCCTCCCTGTCGACTCCCAAGCGGCGCGCGAACTGCATCGCCTTTCCCGCAAAGGGCCGGTATTCACCATTCGGTCTGCCGCCCGCCGCACGGGGACGATATCCGCCCCCCAATGCGGCTCAGGGCAGATTGTCCCTCATCACGATATCGATCCGGATTTTCTCCTGTTCGCTCAAGATTGGTTCGCCACGGGCAAGCGCGAGCAGCACGCGTACCGCAGCGCGCGCCTCGTGCCCCGGGTTTTGCGAGATGGCCGCATCCATAACGCCATTCAGAAGCAGCTTGCGCGTCACGACAGTGACGTCGTGGCCGACGAAGACCATCTGGTTGGCGCGCCCGGAATCCATGAGCGCCTTGGCAATGCCGGGAGTGCCGGCGCCCACGTTGTAAAGGCCGACAATGTCGGGATGATCGTTCAACAATCTCGTCATGAGGTATTCCGAGCGCTCATCCTCATCCCGCCCCTCAAGGACGGGCATCACATCTAGTTGCGAAAACTCGGATGCCATCACCTGATTGAAGCCGAAGATGCGCTCGGCGTGGTCGCGAAGTGCTTGCGAACCAGCGACGATCGCGATTTTTCCCTGTGGAGAGCCGACGAGCCGGCCGACCAGCGCGCCGGCGGTGCGCCCGGCGGCGATATTGTCGATGCCGACATAATGGTCACGCCGCGAAGACGGCACGTCCGACACCAGCGTAACGACCTTGGTGCCGCCATCGGCGAGATCGTTGATGGCCGCGCGGACGCGTGGGTGATCAAGGGCAACGACCGCCACGCCGTCGAAATCGCCGGCAAGGGATTCAAGGGTGGTTGCGAGAACAGCTGGATTGAAAACGTCGGCCGCGACCATCTCAACCACAAGGCGACGGGCCGCGAGCCAGGCCGACATCTCTCCGAGATACGACTGGATCTGGTGCATAAACAGGTTCGGGCCGGAAGGCATGACAAAAGCAAAGCGCCGGGCCCGGCCGCGAGCGAGCTCCGCCGCAGCTGCATGCGGTTGAAACGCGTTCTGCTTTATCGTCTCCTTGACGCGACGGACGGTGTCCGGCCGTACGCCCGGCCGATTGTGGAGGACCCGGTCCACGGTCGCGAGGCTCACTCCAGCCTGGCGCGCGATGTCCCTGAGCGTGAGCGGTGTGCTGATGTGCTGCTCTTTCACGCCGCCAGCATAGTTGAGGTATTATGAGGTACGCAACTCATTTTGAAGGATCGCGCGCCAGTAGTTGGCAAAGATTTAGTTGACGCAATACTCGCGCAAATAGCTGGCCGCCACCAGCCCCCGGGAAAAATCCTTGGACGGCAGCGCCCGATTCCTTCGCGTGGACCAGTCTGTGGCGATCGAGGACCGCATGGATGGTGCGCTTGGCGGGACCCCTCGCCGTCGAGGCGCTTGACCAGCGGACCTCGCGGATGTTGCGGGCGCCTAATCGGGCTTCTCGGCATGCCCGTATACGGGCATGCCCTCACCTTTTCGCATCAGGGTCGTTCAATATTTTGACCCGGACAGGCTAACCGCATCAGAACTTGACCACGGTGCGCATGCCAAGAACCACGGCATTGTCGGTCTTCACGCCGGCGCCATTAAAGCCGCGCCCGCCAGGATTGATCACATACTGGGCGTCGAACTTGAGGTTCAACCAGCCGGTTGCCTGCCAACCGTACCAAACTTCGATCGGAACTTCGTTGCCGCCGGCATTCGGGCCGAAGGCGGCCGAATTCACGTGGGTCGTGCCCACCGCGAAGGCGACTTCGTCCTCGGGACGGAAGGCGAAGGTTCCGGTGTGCTTCAATTCAAAGGAGACCTGGTAGTCTTCGAACGAAGTCCGGTGATCGGCGACGGTCGTATTGAGGTAGACATACCAACCCTTCGCGGGGCCACCTTCATCGGTTATCCGCTGCAGGATCGACTCATAAATGCCGTAGCGGCCTCTTTGATCTCCCAGAAATTGGTCGGGGACACCACCGACGCCTGGGATGGTCGTAATGATACCCGGGAGGCCACCATCAATCGTCGACGCGCTGTCATACCAGCCGCCCAATCTCCAGGTCCCGTACAGGTGACCGCCCGGCCTCCAGGTCAACTCCACCGGCACCAGCACCCCCGAGGCGGGGGTTGAGCCAGGGATGCCCGGCAAGAAGTAGACGCTGGGCTCTGACGTCGTCAGATAATTCGGATTGGCGTCGTAGACGCCGGCCGAAATCTGGACTTCCTTGGTGATGTTGAAGTGGGCGAGGCCAGCCCACTGGCTCACGGGCCAGTTAAAGATGTAGCCACCCACGATGTTGCCGGGCTGGCCGCCGCAGAAGGTCAGGTTAATGAACTCGCACTGACCGAAAAAGAAGTCGGAGCCGACTGGAAGACGGCCGCCCTTGAGTTCAAGGCGATCATCGAAAAGCTTCTGCGAGTAGTAGAGTTCGGTCAGGCGCAGAATGTTGCCGCGGCCGAAAACTTCGTTGGTAAGCTGCAAGGCCGGAATGCCTGCCTCGGTATTCAGATTGTTGCCGAAGCGGTCGACCAGCGTGAGGCCGATCAAGCCACCCGGGATGCCGGCAAGCTTCGCCATATCGAACTTGGCCTGAAAGGCCAGCTGTCCCGCCTGGGCCGCCGTTCTGCGGCTTCCGCCCGTCAAGTTGGTGACGGCTTCGTCACCCAGTTGCAGGGACAGATCGATGCCCATCTCCTTCAGCCTCGTCCTGCCGAGATCGCCCAACAGGTACGGCCTTGTCCAGAAATTATCGGCCTCAACATAAGGAACAGGCGGAGCTTTCGTTAAAAGATCGGCCGCATACGCCCCCCCGCTCAACAGAGATGACAATGCAATCCACATCCCGCACACGCGTGCGGTCTTTACAGATCTATGCAACACTTTTTTGGCCCTCCCAGCGTCCGAGGCTTTGTCTACTTTGCATCACGTCCCCACCCAAAGCCCTCGAGCCTGGAACGCGCTCTCCCCAGCACGCATCGATTTCAGCTGCCCAACAAGCGGCCGTGAATCAACTGCAGCTTACGTGGTCACTTTAACAAGCCTCGAGACGGTCACAAATAGTATTACTTTATGTTCACATTGAATTAGTAATGACTGTGTCGAAAGGGTCACATATTTGTCAGCTTGCAAGAAGCAGTCATCGGCCCATCGAGACAGAACTCGACGAGGACTTGGCTTCGCCAGCAGTTACGGGAGCACGGTCGCCGATGCCGGATGCGGCAGGTCATCAAAGCGGCGTGCGTCTAGTTGCGCCGAGACGCAGAGAAGAAAGGATGCACTTTCGCGATCTCGACGACGAGAAGTTTTTTTTGAGGCGAGATGATGTCATAATGTTATACCCAAAAGCCTGCTGGCCCTGCGTTCACTACTTACCTGCGGCAGGCCTTGCTAGGCCATCGCGCCGCCGGACTCCGGAGACATCGCCGTGATCTCGAGACTCGTCATTGTCCCTGCCCCGCGCGCCATATCCCACCACGCAGAAGTTGCACGCATCCTTGGCATTGACATCATCGCAGGCCAGTATCCCGAAGGCTCAAAATTACCAGGTGACGCGGAACTGATCCGCCTTTTCGGCGTCTCACGCCCCGTGCTGCGGGAGGGCGTCAAAACTCTTGTCGCCAAGGGTTTGCTCAGCACCAAGGCGAAGGTCGGAACCGTGGTGCGCGACCGTTCAGAATGGAATATGTTCGACACCGACGTACTGGGTTGGCACCTTGAGGGCCGTATCGACTCCAGCCTTCTGTTCGATCTTGGCGAGATTCGGCTTGCGGTAGAACCCCGTTCTGCCGCGCTGGCAGCCCTGCAGCGCAACAACGCTCACATCGCCCAAATGCGCGGCGGCATCGAGCAAATGCGCCGCGAGCGGTCGAGCCCCGCAGGTTTTGCGGAGAGCGATCTCCGGTTGCACATCGCTATCGCCGAGGCGTCCAACAATCTGTTCATGCGTTCGATGGGCGGCGTGATCCAGGCGGCCCTTCGCGCCTCATTTTTGATCAGCGCGCCGGTCTCCGAGCGCGAGCGCGACATCACGATCGAAGCCCATGCGCGGATCGTCGATGCCATCGAGAACAGGAATCCCCAAGCCGCTTCGGCGGAGATGGCGAATGTCATCGTCAACGGGATCAATCGCCTTCAAGGTTCCATAGCCACGCCACGGGGCAAACGCCGAACGGTCGGACGACTTAATGGCGTCCGGAAGCGCGTCCAACGGGCGAATCAGACCTGAGCCCGGCCTGTGCCTTTTCGCAGGCACGGCGGATCATGCCTGATCGCCTGTTCTCGCTGGCAACGCAGCCGCGCCGCGCGGTGATGCGCCCTGCTTTTCTTGCACAGGTGTCGATCTCGGCGCCGTGCGGGCCAGGCTGGCCAGCGCGACCTTGCGCCGCCGACGAGCCTGCAACTGCTGATCCGCCAGCACGCCGACCAGAATCACCGTCCCCATCACCGCGAAGTTCAGGGAATTGGGAATGCCCAGGATATTCACGAGGTTCTGCAGCACCTGCAGCAGCGCCGTCCCCAGCACGACACCGAGAATGGAGCCCTCGCCGCCGCGCAGGCTGCAGCCACCCAGAACGGCAGCCGCGATCGCATAAAGCTCGTAGAAATTTCCGAACGAACTCGGAGAGACCGAGTTGGTATAGAACACGAACAGCACGGTTGAGACCCCCGCGAGCCCGCCGCTGATGATGTAGGCGGTCGCGATCACGATATTTGTGCTGATACCGGAGAAGCGCGCGGCTTCCTCGTTCTTGCCCACGGCATAGAGCCAGCGCCCGTAGACGGAGCGGTGCAGCAGCACGCCGAGGATCAGGGCAAGAATGATCAGGAAGATGAAGGTGTTCGGGATGCCCGCGATATTGCCGGAGGCGATGTTGCCCAGCGTGCTAGCCTCGTCACCGTAGCCGAAGCCGCGCGTCGAATCGCTAGTATAGTAGCGCGCGGCGCCGCGATAGATCAGCAACCCGCACAGCGTCACGATAAAGGGCTGCATTTTCAGCCGCGTGATCAGGAAACCCTGGATGCCTCCCAGCGCCAGCCCGCCCAGCAGGACCAGCAGCAGCGCGACGGGCCAATAAATCTGATAAGTCGTCAGCAGGTCGACGAATACGACGCCAAGCAGCGCGAACATCGAGCCGAGCGAAAGATCGATGCCTCCGGTGATGATCACGAGCCCCTCGCCCAGCGCGAACACACCGAACAGGCCGATCAGGTTGGCCATATTCAGCAAGTTCACGAACGATAGGAAAGCCGGATTGATCGCGCCCGTGATGGCGGAGATCACCGCCAGCAGCAGGCACAGGCCGAGTTCTTTCTTCATCATGGCGCAGCGGCTTCCATGGTTTCCGGCGCTTGGCCGATCGCTAGCCGCAACACGTTGTATTCGCTGAACTGCTCGCGCTTCAGCACGCCGCTGACACTCCCTTCATGCATAACTGCCACCCGATCGGAGACGCCGATGACCTCCTCCATGTCCGAAGAGATCATCACGATCGCGACGCCCCGATCGGCGAGGTCGCGCATCAGCCCGTAGATCTCGCTCTTGGCGCCGACATCGATGCCACGGGTCGGCTCGTCGAAGAACATCACGCGCGGCTGCATGGAAAGCCACTTGCCCAGCACCACTTTTTGCTGGTTGCCGCCGGAAAGCGTCACGGCCTCCGTATCGATGCTCGGCGCCTTTATGGACAGGCTCCTTACCTGTTTTTTTGCGACCTCGCGCTCGGTCACGCCGTTTACCAGCCACATCCGCGCATAGTTCAGCAAGCTCGCGAGCGTCACGTTCTCCCGGATCGGCAATTCCAGCACCAGACCGGATTTCTTGCGATCCTCCGGCACCAGATAAATCCCTTGCCTGATCGCGTCCCGCGGCGACGCAACACCGACCGGCGCGTTGTCGATCCTGATCTCGCCACCCAGCAGCGGGTCAATGCCGAAGGCCGCGCGGGCGAGGGAGGTGCGGCCAGCGCCTACGAGTCCTGCCAGGCCGAGGATCTCGCCGCGCCGCACGGAAAGATTAATCTGCCGGTCGGGAAAGGCGGTAGTCACGAGGTCGACGATATCGCAGCCGCCCGGCTGCGGCGATCGTTTCGGCGGCGTGTATAGCTCCTTCAGGTCGCGACCGATCATCAGCCGGATCATCGCGACGTGGCTCAGCTCGTCCCGCGCCAGCTCCCCCACCGTGCGCCCGTCGCGCAGCACCACGACGCGGTCAGCGCAGGCCATGATCTCACCCAGCCGGTGAGAGATATAGATCACCGAGATGCCATGCGCCCTCAGGTCGGCAATCACCTCCAGCAGCCGTTCGGTCTCCGAAATTGTCAGGCTCGAGGTCGGCTCGTCCATGATGATCACGCGGGCGTCAATCGAGAGCGCCTTGGCGATCTCCACCATCTGACGCTCCGCGATGGACAGGTTGTCGATCAGCGTGTCCGGCGTGAAATCGGCGCCCAGCCGTTCCAACAGCGGCGTCACGCGGGCGCGCATCTCCGCGTTGTCCACCAGCTTCAGCGGCCCGCCAGTACGCTTCTCGCGCCCTATAAAGACGTTGGCCGCGACGTCGAGATTCTCGAACAGGTTCAGTTCCTGGTGCACGAAGGCAATGCCGGCCTGCGTCGCACCAGTCACCGTCATCAACGCCATCGCTGGGCGCGATCACGCCGCCCAGCACGCGCATCAGCGTCGATTTGCCGGCGCCGTTTTCGCCGATCAGGCCCAACACCTCGCCGCGGTACACGCGCAGGCTGACATCGTCGAGGGCCTTGACACCGGGATAAGTCTTGCTGATCCCGGCGAGTTCGAGCAACGTCTCCGCCATTCGGCGCTTCCTCCCGGACACTGCCCGGCCGCCTGTAGCAGCCGGGCAGTGAAGCACACTGAAGTTACTTCTTCAGCAGGTCCTTCAGATATGCGGTGAACTCCGCGACGTTGGACTTGCTGATCACCTTGGTCGGCACGATCAGCTTGCTGTCCGCCGGGATCCAGGACTTGTCGCCGTTCAGCGTTTTGATGATGTTGGTGGCGGAGAGGTAGCCGAACTCGTACGGCTGCTGCACGACCGTGGATTCGATCGTGCCGTCGGAAATACCCCGCAGCGTGCGCTGGTCCTCGTCGAAGCCGACGATCTTTACCTTGCCCGCCTTGCCCGCCGCCTTCACCGAGTCATAAATAAGCGGCGTCTCGTAGCTCCACAGGCCGGACAACAGCGCAATGTCGGGATATTTTACGAGTACGTTCTCCATG